>Ga0308158_10004249_pt1 | contig 12172 bp, 4 predicted proteins | sample PhyBR2_FD_201038 | JGI IMG/M metagenome (GOLD analysis project Ga0308158, IMG submission 201038) | Phyllosphere microbial communities from UC Gill Tract Community Farm, Albany, California, United States - DLSLB.R2 | ecosystem: Host-associated > Plants > Phyllosphere > Unclassified | place: USA...
TCGGCGTCGAGCAGGCCGGCCAGCTGCATGGTGATGGTCGAGGCGCCGCGCGGGCGCGCGCGAAACAGGTTGTCCCAGGCGGCCTGGCCGGCGGCGCGCAGGTCGACGCCGCCATGCTCCATGAAGCGCTGGTCCTCGGCCTGCAGCACCGCCGCGCCGAGCGCAGGGGAGATCTCGGCCAGCGGCGTCCAGGCCAGGCGCCGCACCCGCATGTCGATGCGGATCGCGTCGATCGGCACCCCGTGGCGGTCCAGCAGGCGCGCGTCGGACGCGCGGTAGGCAGCCTGCACCTCGGCCGGCGTCGGGACCGCGGCCTGCGCGAGAGCGCTCGCCAGCGCGCATGCCGCCAACAGGAGACGCCGCATCAGCGCCCCACCACCAGCGCCGCATTCGGCGCTTCGCCGAACATCTCGGGGCTGTACATGGCCTCGACCCGCGTCGGCGGCAGGCTGAACGTTCCTTCGTTATTCAGGCGCACCGTGTACTCGACGCTCCACTTGCCTTTCGGGACCCAGGAATAATAGGCGCGGAAAGCGCCATGGGTGCGTTCTTCGTAGTCCGGCTGCACCCAGCCGCGCCGGGTTTCGCCAGCCCTGGCGATCTGGGCGTCGCGCCCCAGGCCGGTGCCGAGGATGCTGGCGCTGGCGGGAATCGGATCGTCGACCACGACCCAGCTCATATCGGCCTGGGCTTCCAGTTCGAGTTTGACGCGGTAGACGTCGCCGCGCGTCCAGGCGCCCGGCCTGGCCTGCTCGACCGGCGTGACGGTGCGCGCGATGCGGTAGCCCGACGATAGCGGCGCTTTCAAAGGCACGGCCGCCAGGCTCTGCACGGTGGCCCAGGGCTTGCCGCCGCCGTCGTGGCGCAACGTCAGCTGGGCCGGACCTTGCGGCCACCCTTGCAGCACAGTGGCCGGCACGCCGCCGCTCCAGCTGGCGGGTTTGCCGGCGCCGGCCAGCACGGCGCTGCTGTTGCCGGTGACGGGCTGCGCTTCGAACCTGGCCGAGAATTTGTCCAGCGCCAGCTTGCCCCAGGCGTTGGCCAGGGTCGTACCCCAGCGGCCCTGGTGCTGGCGTCCCAGCGTGCCGCGCGCCAGGCGGCCCATGTCGCCCTGCCATGCCGGATTGTCGAGCATGGCCAGCAGCAGGCGGTTGGCGTTCACGTCGGGCGAGGCCATCAGCCACCACCAGTCGTCGCTGCGTTCGGTCGAGAAGCCCATCGTCGTGCCCTGCAGGTTCAGGCGCGCGCGCAGGATCTGCTGCGCCTGGGCCAGCAGGCTGTCGCGGTCGGGCAGCGCGGGCGAGCGTTGCAGCACCAGGTACCAGTCGATGACGGCCGAGGTAGGCCACAGGGTCGGCGCGATGGTGAACGACTGCAGCCAGTCGGCGCGCACCGGTTCGATGCGCGACAGTGCCTCCAGCGCGGCCAGCTTGCGCACCGCCAGCTCGCCCGTGCGCAAGCCTGAACCGCGCACGATCTTCCCTTCGACGAAGGCCAGCAGGCCGGCCTGCATGCGGCCGCGCTGCTCGGCGTCGATCTCGAAGCCCGCTTCCCACGTCACCGACAGCACGTAGGCCGTCAGGCTGTCGCTGCCTTCATCCATCGAAGCGAAGTATTTGAGTAAACCGTCGCTGTCGAGATGCGCCGGCAGGGTCGCGGCGACCCGCGTCCACTCCTTGCCGTCGCCCAGCGCCACGGCACGCGAGGTGCGCTGCTCGAAACAGGTATAGGGATAGGCCGCCATGTAGTCGCGTACGCCGGCCAGGCTGCCGCCCAGGCGCGCGCTGAAGCTGGTGCGCACGCCACCCTGGCCCGGCAGCGCATCAAGCGGGCGCTCGACCTGCATCGTCTTCGGCCCGTCCAGCTGCAGCAGGGTCGCCTGCAGCGTACGCACCGGCACGGCGGCGCCGACCTGTTGCGCGATGCGGATGCTGTCGCTGGCTGCTCCGCTCTTCGCATCGACCTGCCAGCGCAGAGATTGCGCCTGCGGTACCGCGATGTCCCAGCCGACTTCGCGCGAGGCGCCGGCGTCGAGCGTCACGGTTTGCGCGGCGAGGATGTGCGGCGCGCCCTCGTCGGCCGTCATGCGCGCCGCCAGCTGGACCTGCTGCGTGCGGTCGGATGCATTGCGCACCGTGAAACCGGCGCGCAGGCGGTCGCCGGCGCGCACCAGCTGCGGCAGGCCGGACATCAGCATCAGGTCTTGCGTGCTGCTCACCTCCACTGCCCCGGTGCCGAACATGCCGGCGCCGGCGCTGGCCACGGCCACGATACGGAAACTGGTGAGCGAATCGTTCAGCGGCACGGCCAGCTGCGCTTCGCCGTTCGCATCGAGTTTCACTTTTCCCTGCCACAGCAGCAGGGTGTCGAACAGCTCGCGGCTGGCGCCGCGGCCGCCCCCGCCGCCGTGCGCGACCGCCTTGCGGCCGAAGTGGCGTTTACCGACCACCTGCATCTGCGCGGTCGATGTTTCCACCTGCAGGCCGCGCTCGCTCATCATGGTGTCGAGCAGCTTCCAGCTGTCGTTGGGCTTGAGTTCCAGCAGGCCGACGTCCACGGCCGCCAGCGCGATCTCGGCTCCGGCAGGCAGCGGCTTGCCGTCCGCGCGCGTCACTTTCACGCGCACGGCGGCGCGCTCGCGTACCTTATAGACCGGCTTGTCGCTGGCGACCTGCACCTTCAGTTCGTGCGCGGCCCAGCCGACCCGCACCGGCGCGATCCCCAGTTTATAGGCCGGCTTGCCCAGGTCCACGAGCGCCGTCGGCTGCACGCCGGCGACGCGGCCGCGCACCACCAGTGCGGAGACGAACACGTTCGGCGCATAGCTGGCTTTCATCGGCAGGGTAATGCTCGGGTCCTGCGCCGAGATGCGCCGGACAAAGGTGTCGAGGACGCCCTCGCGCTCCACCGTCACCAGCACGGTAGCCGAGCGGAAGGGCATGCGCAGCTGGAAGCGCGCGTTCTCTCCCGGCTCGTAGCGCGGCTGGGTGGGCAGCAGGTCGATGCGGTCGTTGTCGGACGCTTCGAACCACTGTTCATCGTGGCCGGCCACCCAGACCTCGCTGCGGGCGATGCTCGGGCGGCCATCGGCATCGAGGGCGCGCGCACGCAGGATCAAATTGCCCTCGGCCGGCGCCTTCAGTTCGCACAGCAGCAAGCCGCGTGCATCGCTGGCGCCGGCGCAGGCCGCGCCGATGCGCCGGGTCTCGCTGCTGTTCTCGTAGGCATAAAAGCCGCCCACCAGGCGCCGCCGGTGCGAATAGGTCTGGCGCTGGAACACGTCGACGTCGACCTGAACGCCGGGTGCGGGTTTGCCCTTCACGTCGAGCACGGCCACCTGGAATTTCAGGGTGTCGCCGCTCAGCCAGCTGCCCTGCTTGATGCCGACGACCAGACGCGACGGCCACAGGGCCACGCGCGTGGAGGCGGTCAAGGTTTCGCCGTTCGCGTCCTGGTAGCTCAGCTCCGCCAGCAGGCTGCGCGGGCGCTCGAGCGGCGGCAGGTCCGGCACCGTGATGCGCGCGCCGCCGGCGCGGTCCAGCGTCAGGCTGTGCGTACGCGCGGCCTCGCCGCTTTTCCCTTCCGCGCCGCTCTCCTCCTCCGCCCAGCCTTCGTCATCGTCCGACTGCGAGCCCTCCTGCTCGACGCCTTCCTTGACGTCGCCGCCGGCAAACGCGAAGCCCTCGTAGTCGTCGAAACGCAGCGCCGCCGGCTCCAGCAGCGTGCGCAGCTTGACCGGGGCCGATGCGGCCGGGCCGCCGGACAGGTAGTTCACCTGGGCGTCGAGCGTGAGGGCGCGCGGCGCCACCGCCGGTTCGGGCGGCCCTTTCAAGACCGCCTTCATGGTCGGCACGCGGAACTGCTCGACCCGGAAGCTGCCGGCCACCTGTCCGCCGATGACGACGTCGTACTGGCCCAGCTTGGACTCGCGCGGGATCGTCCACTCGCCATGCGACTGGCCGCCTGCATCCCACTTGAGATCGAAGACGGTTTTTTCGCCGCTGCCCTGGTGCACCAGCACGCCCTTCGACGGCCGCGGCGCCTTGTCGGCGGCGGCGTCCTCGTCCAGCATCGAGGACACGTTGCGCGGCGCCGGATCGCGCGGGTTCACCAGTGCCAGGCCGCGGCCGACGCGGCGGCGCAGGAAGTGCTTCATGTGCACCGTCTCGCCGGCGCGCAGCAGCGTGCGGTCGAACACGGTGGCAACTAAGCGGCTGTCCTTGTCGAGCGACTCCGTGTTCAGGTGGAAGCGCCATGGCTCGATCCCGCGCTGCCACTCCGACAAGGTAAAGGTGAAATCCTCGCCGCTGCGCGCGCTGACGAAGTAGCCGCGGCCATTGCGGCAGCTGCTGGCGGGCAGTGTCTGCCGGATGCGCGCCACGCCGCTGGCGTCGGTGGCGCCGCTCCACAGCACTTTGCCGGCACAGCTGCGCACCGCGACCTGGGCGCCCGCCACCGGCCGGCCCTTGTCGAGCGAGGTGACCCAGACCAGCGAGGACTCCGCGCCGTGCTTGAAGTGCGCGGCCAGGTTCGTGACCAGCGCCGTGGTGTGCACATAGGCCGTACGGCCCTTGTCGTTGATCGCGCGGCCCAGCTGGGGACTGGCCAGTTCGACGACGTAGAAGCCCGGCTGGCGCAGCGGGATGCCGACCACTTCGAAGGCGCGCCGTCCGTTCGGCTTGGGCAGCGCGAAGCGTTTTACCTCGCCCGTGGCCTGCGGCCCCAAGACCTGCTTTTCCAGGGAGTCGCCGTACTGCTCGCGCGGGGTCGCGGCCGCGCCGCCGTAGCGGTTCAATCTGGCGAGCCAGGCCATCACGTCCTGCTCCTGGCTCACGCGCAGGCTGGCGCCGCTGCTGCGCACGCTGGTCGCCAGCTTCGCTTCGACATTCCTCACCGTGACCGGCAGCAGGCGGTCGCCGCGCGCTTCGATGATGCCGAAGGGCGCGCTGAACTTGACCAGCGGCGGCTGGCGGTCGACGCGCAGCACCGGCACGCCGGGCTTGCCCAGGGTAAGCGGGCGGCCGGCGTCGTCCTTCAGGTCCACGGGCAGGCGCAACTGCAGGGTCGCCAGCTCGGGGAAGGGACCGGGGAAGTTGATGTCGCTGACGAAGCCGCTTTTTGACTCGTCGCCGAAGGCGGGCGCGAAGCGCTGGCCTCTCAAGTCTTCGAGATAAATCTGGCGCGCCGCGGCCAGCGGCACCGGGGCGCTGAAGTCGAGCCGCACCGGCAGGAAGGGCACGCAGCCGGCTTTCGCATTGACGCGGTCGCAGCGCAGCGCCAGGTGGAAGTCGGGACGCGTCTGGTAAGCCAGTTCCTGGTCGGCGCCGGTGGCGACGCCGTTCGGCGCGGCGATGCCCTTGGCCCAGACCAGGGTCAGGTCGGTATCGGCCGGCAGCGTGCGCCGGCACTGCAGGGCGACGATCGGGAAGCCGTCATCGAGCTTGTTCTTGAGCGGCACCGAGGCCTGCCAGGTCTGGCCGCGTGCGCGCCAGTACAAGGTGAGGTGGCGGTCGACGAAATCGCGGCGCAGCGCCAGCAGGCGTTCGCGCTCTTCTCCCTGGAGCACGCGCACGCCGATCTTTTCGTTGATGCCGCCGGCGCGGCACCATGCGTGGGTTTCGATGTCTTTGGTGCGTGCCGGCGCGTCGAGCGCGAGCAGGAAGACCTGCCCTTCGTCGACCTGCTGGCTGCCTTCGTGCGGCAGCGAGCGCAGTACCGAGGGGCCGCCCGTATTGAAAGCGAAGGCCTGCTGGCCCGCCAGCGGCTGGCCGGCGAGGTCGCGGGCATCAAGACGCAGCGTGAAGGTGCACGCCGTGGCGCCGGGAACGTCGCGTTCGAAGTCGTAGCTCCAGGTGCTGCCGTCGATCCAGCGTCCCTTGCCTTTTTCGGCGCAGTCGGCCGTGAAAGGGTCGGCGGCGCGCGGGTCGCCGAAGGCCACCATCTGGTTCGAGAAGCGCGCGGTGACCTGGCGTACGCCCTTGACGGCGCCTTCGGGCGAGAAGGCGGAGACGGTGGTTTGGGCCGTGGCGGCGTGCGCGCACAGGGTCAGGGCCAGGACGGACAACACTCGGGACAAGGCGCGCATTCGCAGCTCCGCAGAGGGGAAACTGCCAACCTACGGTGGCGCGCAAGGGGCGTGTCTGGCCTAGGTCAACAGCCAGATGAGTGTTGCAAAAAGGTGTGGAAGAGTCAACGGATTCTCAGTGCGGGGACGGTCGTGGGGCTGTTGCCTGCACTGTTAGCGGCGCATTGAATCCGCGTGCGCACGGAGTGCGCACCCTACGGGATGCGCCGGGGAGCGATAAGTACCTGTGGTGGCGGTACACCGTAGAGTGGGCACTCCGTAGTGAAACCGCCATCGAGGCCATTGGCCTCGCTGGCCCCACGCGGATTCAACGGTTGATTCGCCCAAGCGCCCCCGCCCCTTACGCGCTCTGCTTCTCGTCGCGCAGTTCGCGGCGCAGGATCTTGCCGACGTTGGTCTTCGGCAGGGTATCGCGGAATTCGATCAGGCGTGGACGCTTGTAGCCGGTCAGCTCTTCCTTGCAGAAGTCCATCAGCGCCTCGCTCGTCAGCGCCGGGTCCTTCTTGACCACGTACAGCTTCACCGCTTCGCCCGAATGTTTATCCGGCACGCCGACGCAGGCCACTTCCAGCACGCCCGGGTGCGAAGCGACTACGTTCTCGACTTCGTTCGGGTAGACATTGAAGCCCGAGACCAGGATCATGTCCTTCTTGCGGTCGACGATGCGGGTGTAGCCGCGTTCGTCCATGATGCCGATGTCGCCCGTTTTCAGGAAACCGTCGGCGGTCATGACCTTGGCCGTCTCGTCGTCGCGCTTCCAGTAGCCGGCCATCACCTGCGGACCGCGCACGGCGATCTCGCCCGACTGGCCGAAGGGGACAGGTTTGTCCGCTTCATCGAGGATCAGCACTTCGGTGGAAGGCAGCGGCAGGCCGATGGTGCCCGTAAAATCGGTGATGTCGCAGCGGTTGGCGGTGACGACCGGCGAAGTCTCGGACAGGCCGTAGCCCTCGACGATCGGGGTGCCGGTAATCTTCAGCCACTTGTCGGCCACCGCCTGCTGTACCGCCATGCCGCCGCCCGGGCAGACCAGGTAGCTCGAGTGATCCAGGTTGGCGAATGCCGGCTGGTTGACCAGGCCGTTGTACAGGGTGTTCACGGCCGGGAAGACGTTGATGCGGTACTTGCCCAGTTCCTTGATGAAGCCGTCCATGTCGCGCGGGTTCGGGATCAGGACGTTCATCGCGCCCAGGCGCATGCCGAGCAGCGCGCAGACAGTCAGCGCATAGATGTGGTACAGCGGCAGCGCGCACATGAATTCGAGCTGGCGGCCGGCCGGGGCGCGGCCCAGCGAAGGACCGAACCAGGCTTCGTTCTGCAGCACGTTGGCCAGCACGTTGCGGTGCAGGAGCACGGCGCCCTTCGAGACGCCCGTGGTGCCGCCCGTGTACTGCAGGAAGGCGATGTCGTCGTGACCCAGTTTCACCGGCTTGAACGTCAGGCGCGCGCCCTCGGCCAGCACCTTCTTGAACGAGGTGGCACCCGGCAGCGACCAGCCCGGGACCATCTTCTTCACTTTACGGACGACGAAGTTGACGATCGCGCCCTTCACGCCGCCCAGCAAATCGCCCATGGTGCCGACGATGACGTGTTTTACCGGGGTGTTGGCGATCACCTGCTCCACCGTGTGCGCGAAGTTTTCCAGCACGACCAGGGCCTCGGCGCCGGAGTCCTTCAGCTGGTGCTGCAGTTCGCGCGGGGTGTACAGCGGGTTGACGTTGACGATGGTGTAGCCGCCGCGCAGGGCCGCGGCCATCGCCACCGGATATTGCAGCACGTTCGGCAGCATGATCGCCACGCGCGCACCCGGCTGCAGGCCGCGGCTCTGGAACCAGGCGGCCATCCCGGCCGACAGGCGGTCGAGGTCGGCGTACGTCAGGGTCTTGTCCATGCAGGCAAAGGCGTTCTGGTTCGCGTACTTGCGGAAGGACTCTTCCAGCAAATGGGTGAGAGAACGGTACTGCGTCGGGTCGATCTCCGCCGCCACGCCTCCCTGGTACGACTTGAGCCAAAACTTGTCCATCTGATGCCTCGCCTTCTTAAAACTCTTTGTCCGATAAAAATGCAAAGCCGCCCGAAAAGCCGGGCGGCTTTGCCAACCAGACGCTCCTATAATGAAGCGTCAGGCTGCTTGCTTTTGTTTTTGCGGCTGCTCGTCGCGCAGCGCGCGCCGCAGGATCTTGCCGACGTTGGTCTTCGGCAGTTCGTCGCGGAATTCGATGTACTTCGGTTTCTTGTAGCCGGTGAACTGCTGCTTGCAGTAGTCCATCAGCGCGGCTTCCGTCAGGTTCGGATCGCGGCGCACCACGAACACTTTGACGGCCTCGCCCGAGTGCTCGTCCGGCACGCCGACGACGGCGCATTCGAGCACGCCCGGGTGGCCGGCGATCACGCCTTCGAGTTCGTTCGGGTAGACGTTGAAGCCCGAGACCAGGATCATGTCCTTCTTGCGGTCGACGATTTTCACGTAGCCGCGTTCGTCCATGATGCCGACGTCGCCCGACTTGAAGAAGCCGTCGGCCGTCATGACCTTGGCCGTTTCGTCCGGACGGTTCCAGTAGCCGGCCATCACCTGCGGGCCGCGGATCGCGATCTCGCCGGTCTGGCCGAGTGGGACCGGGTTGCCGTCGTCGTCCAGGATGGCGATGTCGGTCGACGGCACCGGCAGGCCGATGGTGCCGGTAAAGCCTTGTTCGTCCGCGCGGTTGCAGGTCGCGACCGGCGAGGTTTCCGACAGGCCGTAGCCCTCGATGATACTCTTCCCGGTCGCCTGCTTGAACTTGTCGTTGACCGCCTGCTGCACGGCCATGCCGCCGCCATTCGCGGTTTTCAGGTGCGAGAAGTCGAGCTTGGCGAAGTCGGGATGGTTGGCCAGCGCGTTGTAGAGCGTGTTCACGGCCGGCAGCGTGGTGATCTGGTACTTCTGCAGTTCCTTGATGAAGCCCGGGATGTCGCGCGGGTTCGGGATCAGGATGTTCAGGGCGCCGACGCGCATGCCCCACATGGCGCAGGCCGTCAGCGCGAAGATGTGGTACAGCGGCAGCGCGCAGACGATGGTCGGGAACTCGACGTGCGGCGGCTGCGAATTGGCCGGTTCGGCCCAGGCTTCGGCCTGCAGCACGTTGGCGATCACGTTGCGGTGCGTGAGCGTGGCGCCTTTCGAGACGCCCGTGGTGCCGCCCGTGTACTGCAGGAAGGCGATGTCGGACGAGGTGAGGGTCGGCGCCGCGAACGGCATCTTCGCGCCCTGGCTGAGCGCATCCTTGAAGCGCACCATGTTCGGCAGCGCGAAGTCCGGCACCATCTTCTTGACGTTGCGGACCACGAAGTTGACCAGCATGCCCTTGGCGCCGCCGAGCAGCTCGCCCATGCTGGCGACGACCACGTGGCGTACCTGGGTGTTCTTCAGCACCTGCTCGACCGTGTGCGCGAAGTTTTCCAGCACGATGATCGCTTCGCTGCCCGAGTCCTTCAGCTGGTGCTCGAGTTCGCGCGCGGTGTAGAGCGGGTTGACGTTGACCACGGTGTAGCCGGCGCGCAGGATGGCGGCGATCGCGATCGGGTACTGCAAGACGTTGGGCATCATGACGGCCACGCGCGCGCCTTTGGCCATGCCGCGGCTTTGCAGCCAGGCGGCCAGGCGCTTCGAGCAGGCGTCGAGTTCGGCGTAGGTCAGGAACTTGTCCATGCAGACGTACGCATTGTTCTGTGCGTACTTCTGGAACGACTCTTCCAGCAAGTGGACGAGCGAGGTGTACTGGTCAGGATTGATCTCGGCGGGGACGCCGGGGGGATACGACTTCAGCCAAATTTTGTCCATCATCAGTGCCCTTTTGTCTCGAATAGAATCGTTATCGTCCGTGGCCTCGTCCGCACAGCGAAAGGGCCAGGCGTGCTTGTGCCTTTGCTATTGCTGATTATGATGCTATCGGGCAGCGCTCGCGGAAGCAAGCGCTTTTGGCACGATTGGAACAGGGACTCTACGGCGCCGCCGCATTGGTGCGCTGCACCATAAAATTCGTCGGTGGCGAAGCGACGTCGATCAGCCTCAAAGCAGCCTGGCGCTCGGATTTATCGAGTTTCGCCAGGCGGTTCACCTTGCGGTAAAACGCGCCGAAATTCTTTTCCTCACGCAGCATGGCGCGGAAGGCCGGCACGTAGTCGTTGTAGGTCGCGATCGAGGCCAGGTGCGCGTTCGAGAGCGGCTCGGCGAAGAAGCGGTCGTAACCCGCGTAGCCACCCCAGTTCGCCTTCAGCACCTGGTACTCCTCTTTCAGCGCGATGAACAGGCGCGCCTTGCCGATGCGCTTTTCCTCGTCGGGAATGATGGATGCATAAGTGCGTTCCAGCTCCTTGCGGTACTTCAGCAGCAGCGCCAGGAAATCTTTTCGACGCGCCGTGTAACGCGCATAGCCCTCGCGCATTTGCGGATTGCCGAAGCGTTCCAGCCATAGTTCGACGCCGGCCTCTTCCACCGCGCTGGCGAAGGATTCATTAAAACGCGAGTCCCCTGCCACATAGGTCACCTGGTGCGCCAGTTCGTGGAAGATCAGACGCGCCAGTTCGGCGTCGGGGTAGTTGATGAAGGTGGAGATCAAGGGATCGCTGAACCAGCCGAGGGTCGAATAGGCGCTGACGCCGCCGACCTCGACGTCGCGGCCCTGGGCGCGCAACTCTTTCGCATAGGCTTGCGCGTCGTCCTTGCTGTAGTAGCCGCGGTAGTTGACGCAGCCGGCCACCGGGAAGCACCACTGCAGGGGTTTCAGGGACAGTTCCGGCGTGGCGACGACGTTCCAGAGCACGTACTGGCGTTTCAAGGCCGCATAGTTCTTGTAGCTGTCGTTGTCGGGCAGGCCCATCTGCTGGACCGCGAAGCGGCGGATCTGGCGCGCCGTTTCCAGGCGGTGCCGCAGCGTGGTGTTGGTGGCCGGATCGGCCAGCCAGTCATCGATGGGTCGTGCGTCGGAGAGGAGTTCGAGTTGGCCCTGGGCGGCCTGGGTGTAGTAATTCAGAGTAGAACAACTGGCAAGTACCGAGACGGCACCGGCGGCGACGAGCGCGCGCCGGACCAAGGGGGAAAGTTTAGCGATGGATTTCATGTCCGGGTCGGGGTGCGGCCTTTTCGACCTGCACCAGGGTGTCGTAGAAAGTGGGCGCCCGCCCCATGTCGGTCAGGCGCTGGCTGGTCACTTCGTTGGCGTTCTTGCCGTCGCTGGCGAGTTTCTTCCACCAGATCGACAAGCCCACCACGAGGCCCGGTCGCGCTTTCTCGGTCACGCGCGCCTTGGCAACAAAAGAGCCGCGGTCGTTATAGATGCGGGCCATGTCACCGTGCGCGATGCCGCGCGGGGCGGCGTCGTTCGGGTGGATGTCGAGGTGCGGCTCGCCCTCGGTTGCACGCAGGCTCTGAACATTGACAAAGGTCGAGTTCAGGAAGTTCCGTGCCGGCGGAGAAATCATCGCCAGCGGATATTTTTTCGCCAAGACCGGATTCGATGCGACCGACTCGTAGGGCGCGATATAGGCCGGCACCGGGTCGAGGCCGTCGTTCGCCATCGAGCTCGAATAAAACTCGCACTTGCCCGACGGGGTCGGGAAGCCGCCGTTGGCAAACGGCGCATCCGGCATGTTCAGCTTTTGCCAGCCCTTCTGCTTCAGCGATTCCCAGTCGAAGTGAATGGCGCGGGTGTGCGTCTTGTCGAAGGCTTGTGCGGCCAGTTCGTCGTCGCTCTCCTGGAAGCATGGGTCGGTAAAACCCATGCGCGCGGCGAGCAGGCGGAAGATTTCCGTGTTCGGCTTCGCTTCGCCCATCGGCGCAATCGCCGCGTTATTCGCCATCATGTACAAATGGCCATAGGCGAGGTGGGCGTCGACGTGTTCGAGCTGGGTCGTGGCCGGCAGCAGGATGTCGGCGTAGTCGGCGCTGTCGGTCCTGAAATGTTCCAGCACCACGGTAAATAAATCTTCGCGTTCGAAGGCCTTTTGTACCTTGCTTGAATCGGGCGCGATCGCCAGCGGGTTGGCGTTGTAGACGATGACGGCTTCGACCTTCGGGCCGAATTCCGGCGAGGCTTCCTTGAGGAGGTC
>Ga0308158_10004250_pt1 | contig 12169 bp, 12 predicted proteins | sample PhyBR2_FD_201038 | JGI IMG/M metagenome (GOLD analysis project Ga0308158, IMG submission 201038) | Phyllosphere microbial communities from UC Gill Tract Community Farm, Albany, California, United States - DLSLB.R2 | ecosystem: Host-associated > Plants > Phyllosphere > Unclassified | place: USA...
CATACTCTAAGGTGTCTATTTTTTCTCCGTTCCATTTATATTTATACATCTCTGTTTCGCCAGGATGACCGTAACAAATACCTCTGATTATTTTCTCTTTTGATGAGAAGGTAGGATTGATAAATTCTAAATTCTTTGAAAAAGCTTTTTCGTCTTGTCTTAAAAGATATACATTACTGAATGCTTTCAAACAACACCCGGTCGAACCGTACCAGTTAACTACAAAGTCATTAAGTCCGTCACCATTAATGTCTCTAATCGTGTCATTTACATAAGTCATTGTCCATTGTTCGTGAGAAACTACTTTTTCAAATTTATTGTTAACTTTTGAATAGATGTCAATATAAATAGCATTTGGTTCATTTCTTCGGATTATAAGGTGAGGGTTTGCTTTTGTAAAGTGATAATCTAAATTGATTTCAACACTAACCGGAATACTGTCAGGAGAAACTTCGTATTTTTCAATAAACCTGTTCTTGCTGATATTTTTATTTGCTATTTTTAAAGCATCTTGTAGAACTAGGTCAAGTCTTAAGCTGTCTGCATAGTCTTGTTCTTCAATTTCTTTTCTTTTCTCTAAACGCTCTTGCACCTTTTTGTTAAGAGTTGTTTGTAAAGTATCAGTAGTAACTAAACTGTTTCCTTTCATGCGGTTTGGTTTTCCACATGAAACAAGTGTTGCAATAAATACTAATGTCAATATGTACAATCTCGTTTTCATACAATTACCGTTAACTAGTTTATATCCGCATAAAACGGAACAGTTATATTTCAAATTGGTATGTTATGTGCGTGTTTTTATTTGTGCATATTATTTTTAATAGCACTACACAAAAATAAGAATATTTCTTACATATACAAAAACAGCCGCTTTAAAACGGCTGTAAATTAAATACTATTTGATGTCACGAAGTTTCAGGTCTGCATTCTGAAATCTGCGTTTTGCCTTCTTAATTCTAAAGTCTGGTAATTTTCTCTTTCCAGCCCAGATAACCATTTCTTGGAAAATCATTGTTGGCATTAGCTAAAACCTGTTCGGTTTGACTTTTATTAATTGCTGAAAGTTGTTCGATACTGCTGTAAACACCGCTTTTCAACCCGGAGAGATAAGCCGCTCCTAAGGCTGAAACATCAGGATTGCGTTGTTTGTTCAATGGAATACCTAACAAATCAGCCAGAAAGTGAATGACAAATTCGTTTTGAGTCATGCCACCGTTTACCGAAATAGATTTTAATCCCGCTTGCATGTCTTTTGCCATAGCTTCTACCACATCTTTTATCTGGTACGGAATACTTTCCAGTGCAGCTCTTACTATATGATTTTTTGTAGTCCCAAAAGTCATTCCTTCAATCGATGCTTTTCGGCTCATTTGCCAGTGTGGTGCGCCCAGTCCGCTGAAAGCAGGAATCAAGTAAACACCTGCATTGTCATTTATAGCTGTTGCCATGGCAGCGGTTTCGGCAGGAGAGGAGAACAATTGCAACTCGTTTTTGAGCCATTCAATAGTGGAACCACAGGAAACAATAGCGCCTTCCAGTGCATAATCCACGCGGTCTTCGGTACTCCAGCAAATGGTAGTTAGCATTCCTGAATGGGACAAAACAGCTTTGTCGCCAATGTTCATCATAATCGAACTTCCGGTTCCCAGAGTGACTTTGGCAGTGCCTTTTTCGAAACAGCCTTCTCCAAAAGTCGCCGCATGCGAATCGCCAATTAAAGAAGTAATTGGGATGGAAAGCGGGGTTTTAGAGTTCAAAATTTGTCCAAAATCCACCATTCCAAAATCGTGCGAGGAAGGGCAGGGCTGAGGTAGCTTTAAATTGGATAATCCCCAGGTTTCTAAAATTTCGGCATCCCATTGTAAGGTATGAATATTGAAAAGTAAGGTTCGGGAAGCATTGGTGTAATCGGTTTTGAAATGGGTTCCATTGGTGAGTTTGTACAAAAGCCAGCAATCTACGGTTCCAAAATATACTTCTCCGTTTTCTATTTTCTTTTTTAATTCAGTATTATTTTGTACCAGCCAAAGCAATTTGGTTCCTGAAAAATACGGGTCTAATAACAAGCCAGTTTTTAGTTTGACAAAATCATTCTGTCCTTTTTCGATTAAATCTGTACAAACATTTATAGAACGTTTGCAAGCCCAAACCACCGCCGGAGCCAGGGCTTTTCCGTCTTTGTCCCAAAGGATAAAGGTTTCCCTTTGATTGCTGATACCACAGGAAACGATATCGGAAATATCCAGGCCTTTTTGGGTGAAATCCTTCAAACATTCAGTTACCGAATATAGCACATTTTGATAAATGGCTTCTGGATTTTGTTCTACAAAACCATTGTCGAAATAATCGGTTTTTAAATCGACACTGCCTTTGGCGGCTGCCTGACCTGATTCATCAAAAAGTATGGTTTTGGTACTGCTGGTACCCTGATCTATAGCGAGAATATATTTTTTCATTTATTTAATTCGAGTTAGTTTTTTCTTTTTTGCTTGATCAAAAAAGAAAATTAATAAACCTAATCAACAGGCTCTGACTGTCAAATTTTTTTTAAACCATTAAGATAATTAAGGAAATTTAAGCTTAATGTTTCTTCATTTTCTTAATATTGATTTTATACCTCCCTAACCCTCCTCAAGGAAGGAGTTGTGACTTGAAAAGCTAAGCAGTTCCCCTCTTGAGAGGGGTTAGGGGTGTGTTATTCGTTCTATTATTTAAAAAAGGTTTTATTTATTTTTCTGATTCATTTTATCAATAATCACCGCTAATAAAATAACGATTCCTTTTACTACCTGTTGCCAAAAAGGCGACACATCCAGTAAAACCAATCCGTTGTTTAAAACCCCAATAATTATCGCACCAATAACAGTTCCGGCAACAGTTCCCACACCACCTGATAGTGAAGTACCACCGATAACCACTGCTGCAATGGAATCCAGTTCGTAACTCATACCGGCATTAGGTTGGGCTGAGTTTAGTCTCGAAGTTACCAAAACACCACCCACAGCCGCCATCATTCCGGCAATTCCGTAAACGGCCAATTTGATTTTATTAATGCTGATTCCCGATAAAAATGCTGCTTTTTCGTTTCCTCCAATAGCATAGATGTATCTTCCAAAAGTGGTTTTTTTAGTTAAGAAAACAACAATCAGAACCATAAACAGCGAAATCCAAACCGGTACCGGAATTCCTAAAAGCCAACCCGAACCAATGAATTCAAATTCAGGACCTAAGTTAGAAATCGGAATTCCTTCGGTATAAAGCATCGTCAATCCACGGGCAATGGTTAACATCGCCAGTGTAGCCACAAAAGGAGGGATGGAGAATTTAGTAATCACCCAGCCGTTGAAAAGGCCTAAGGCCATTCCGATAAGTATGGCTGCTAAAATGGCTCCTAAAACGGTAAAACCCACAAATAAATCCATGGATTCAAAGGAGAGTCCGCTTTTTAATAAACCCGCGCATATTGCTGCGGTAAGACCTAAAACAGAACCTACCGAAAGATCAATTCCGGCCATTAAAACCACTAAAGTCATTCCGACAGAAATGCAAACATTCACTGAGATTTGTCTTAATACATTCCAAAGATTCGTGCTGGTCATGAATTTATCCGACAGCAGGCTTATAAATAAACACAGAAGAAACAAGGCAATCAACGATTGCGATTTTTTGATAATAGGGTGGTTTAAGGAAATAGTCATAATTATTCAGGTAAGGCTGATTTTAATAATTTATCTTCATTGGCTTCTGCGGCTAAATAGGAAGCTTTAATCTTTCCTTCGGCCATTACTAAAATTCTGTCCGAAAGCGCTAAGATTTCGGGAATTTCAGAAGAAACTAATAGGATACTCATTTGGTTGGCTGCGAGATCTTTTATTAGATTGTAAATTTCATTTTTGGCATTGATATCGATTCCGCGCGTTGGCTCATCCATCATTAAAATCTGAGGATTGGTTGCGAGCCATTTTGCTAAAACTACTTTTTGCTGATTTCCACCACTTAAATTTTGGCACAATTGCATTTCAGATGGTGTTTTGATGCGTAGTTTTTCGATATAATCTAGTGACGAAGTTTTGTCTTTTGAAGGACTCAAAAGCCCAAACGTAGGCAGATTAGTCAGACTGATATTCGAAGAAATATCCATTCCCAGCACTAATCCTTCGGTTTTACGGTCTTCAGTTACAAAAGCCAATCCATTGGCAATGGCATCTTTCGGTTTTTTGTGGAATGTATTTTTCTCGTCGATTTCTAAAGTATATTCACTGTTTGCAGGGTGCATGCCAAAGATGGTTTCCAAAAGTTCGGTTCTTCCGGCTCCCATCAATCCAAATATTCCCAAAATTTCCCCTTTTTTTAATTCGAAAGAAATATCGTGAAGTAGTTTTCTTTTCTTATCATTTGGGTGTATCAGGTTGAGTTTGTCTACTTTCAGAATGGTATTTGGAAAATGATTTGCGCTGTTTTTTCTTTCGATAAGCACATCACGACCTACCATTTTTCGAATTAATTCCTGCTCGGTAGTGTCTTTCATTTCTCCGGCATCAATGCTGTTCCCGTCTCTTAAAACGGTGTAATGTTCGGCAATCTTGAATAATTCCTCCATTTTATGGGAAATGTAAACAATGGTTTTGCCTTCTTTTTTCAGCTCATAAATAATGCGGTGTAGGTTGTCTATTTCTTTGTCGCTCAGGGCAGAAGTTGGCTCGTCCATCAAAATCACATCAGCATTACAAAGCAATGCTTTTGCAATTTCAATTAATTGTTGCTCGCCAACTTTCAGCTGTTGTACTAAGGTTTTCGGATTGACGTTCAATTGAATTTTTTCAAAAATACGTTTGGCTTCCGTTTCCATTTTTGAGGAATCCAAAAGTCCGAGTGAAGTTTTAATTTCTCTTCCCAGGAATAAATTTTCGGTTACACTCAACTCCGGAATTAGGTTTAATTCCTGATGAATAATGGCAATCCCGGCATTTTGTGCTTCTTTTATACTCGAAAAGGAAACTGTTTGTCCATTTAATTGAATTTCGCCATCGTATTGCGTGTAAACCCCTGTCAAAATTTTTAACAAGGTCGATTTTCCCGCACCGTTTTCTCCCAATATGGCATTGACTTTGGCAGGATAAAATTTGAAATTTACCTGATTCAGTGCTTTTACTCCCGGGAATTCTTTGGATATGTTAATTGCTTCTAACAATTTACTGCAGTTTAATTTGTGATGGAATAATTAAAAGGTCGGTAAACAAAATTTGTTTTTTGCTTAATTTGATGGCTCCTGAAAATGAAATGCTGTCGCCAATTTTTACTTTTTTGATTTCTTTTGGCACAACCTCATTTCGAACAATATCATTTAAGGATTCCGAAACTTTGTTGAATTGGGCATTGGTTTTAAAATCAGTTAGTTTTACTAAGCCCGAAGCATCTCGTAAAGCATTCCCGAAAATGTATTTGGTATCAATGTAAACCACACCATTTTTTTCGTCAGCAATAGTGTAAATCCCGTCTTTGATATCGATGATTTTTCCGGTGCTTTTAATCATAAAATAAGCCGAATTTCCTATTCCAAGTCGGTTTCCGTATTTTTTAAATGCCGCATCCTGATTGGTTTTTACAGAAGAAATCAAATTGGTCAGAGCAATCGTTTTTTTGCTTTTCAAAATACCTTTGTAGTAAATCGAATCGGCATAGGCTTTAAAGTCAAAATTTTCCTTGTTTGCATTTTTGACATCACTCAGCTTTTTGAAATAAACTGAATTGTATCCTAAAATGGCAATGATTACGAAAGCTAAAATATATAAATACTTTTTTTTCATATTAATAGTCTTTAATGTTTGCTGCATTAACTAATTCAACTTCTACAGGAACTCTTTGAGGAAACACTTTTCTTCCTTTAAAATATTCATCTGCATATTGGGCAGCGGTTTGAGCCATCACTTTAGGAAATTGCATGCCTGTAGCCACAATTTTCTTTTCTCTGATTTTTTCAACAACATCGCTGGCACCATCAAATCCGAAAATTTTAACTTTAGTTTCTTTTCCAGCTGCTTGTAAGGCCTGAAAAGCACCCATTGCCATCGCATCATTACCACAAAAAACACCATCAATATCAGGATTCGCTTGAAGTATGGTTTCTAAAACTTCCATGGCTTTATTTCGGTCGAAATCACCACTTTGTTGGGCTACCATTTTTAGGTTTGGAAATTTATCTACAACCGAATGGAACCCTCCTGAACGTGCCCAAGTGTTGTTATCACCCACTAATCCCAGAATTTCTACATACTTTCCTTTTTCTTTTAATTCTTTTACAAATTCGATTCCGATAGCCACACAACCCGAATAATTGTCTGAAAGAATTTGGCTGGTAGCGGCATCATCGGCATTTACTTCTCTGTCCATGCAAAAAACCGGAATTCCGGCTGTTTTAGCTTTTAAGATATTCGAAATAGAACCGTCAGAATCGGTTGGGTTTAACAAAATCGCATCATAACCTGAAGAGATGAGGTTTTCAAAATTGTCCGACTCAATTGCAGGATTGTTTTGCGAATCGAAAATTTTGGCTTCATAACCTAACTTTTTGGCATTTTCAGCAGCTGATTCGGCCAGCATCACAAACCAGGGATTGTTCAATGTTGAAACCACGACTGCAATTTTAGGCTTCTCGGACTTCTCTTTTGAAGAACATCCAAAAACAAAAATTACAGTTAAAATAAGTAAGGAAAGCTGTTTTATCTTCATAGGTTGATTGTGTTTAAAGCAGTATTTTTTAATCCTTCGCCCGAAATACCATAATGATTGAAAATTTCGATTTGTGAACCCGAAACGGTATGATCATCAGGTAATCCTACAATTTTGAATTTATTGGTAAAACCATTTTGGAACAATAAAGAAGCCACAGCTTCGCCTAATCCGCCATTTACCGAATGTTCTTCCACTGTAATAACTGGTTTTCCATTGGAAGCAGAATCTAATAATAATTCGGTATCCAAAGGTTTAATGGTGTGTAAGCTGATTATTTTACAGGAAATATTGTGTTCTTTTTTCAATAGTTTAGCTGCTTCGACACAAGGAAGTACAGCCTCTCCGGTAGCAATAAAAGTCAAATCGTTTCCTTCCTGAATGATACGTCCTTTACCAATTTTAAAATCAGTTGCCTCCGAATTCAGGTTGGCAGGCATTGTTTTTTTACCAAAACGCAGGTAAACAGGACTTTGCATTTCGGCTGCCTGTTTGATGGCTTCGGCAGTTTCGAAATTATCGGCAGGTGCAACAATAGTAATATTATTAATGGCTCTCAAAACCGCATAATCGTGCAAACTATGATGCGTGGTTCCTAATGCTCCATAACTTACACCGGCACTGATTCCGATTAATTTTACCGGATTATCAGAATAAGCCACGTCGTTTTTAATTTGTTCCAATGCTCGTGCTGTAAGGAAACAGGCAGGGGAAACAGCAAATGCTTTTTTGCCCATACTGGCTAATCCTGTGGCTACGCCTACAAGATTTTGCTCAGCAATACCCACTTCAACAATTTGTTCGGGATATTTTTGTCCAAATGGAACTAATTTTCCGGAACCACGGGAATCGCTGGTAACCACGATAATATCTCTGTCTGTTTCGGCTAAATTTTGAAGTACTTCAGAAAACACTTCAAGGTTAGCGGCGTCAATTGTCTTTATTTCTTCCATTATTTTAAGGTGTTTTCAAGTTCTTCTAATTGTTTGTCTAATTCTGCAATAGCCAAATCGTATTGCTCTTTCGATGGAACACCGTGATGCCATTTCAATACGTTTTCCATATAGCTGATTCCTTTCCCTTTAACAGTATGTGCAATAATAAAGGTTGGTTTCCCATTTTCTAAAGGAAGCCCTCTGAAGGTCTCTAAAAGCTTTTCGATATTATGACCATCAACATGTTTAACAGCCCAGCCAAAGGCTTCCAATTTTTGATCAATTGGCTCTAAGCCCATCACATCTTCGTTAGCAGCAGTAATTTGCAATTTGTTGTAATCTAAAATTGCGCACAGATTATCCAATTTATAATGTGCTGCAAACATCATCGCTTCCCAGTTAGAGCCTTCGGCCATTTCACCATCTCCTAAAATGGTAAACACTTTAGCCTTTGAATTGTCTTTTTTGGCAGCCAAAGCAGCTCCTGCACAAATAGGCAAACCGTGACCTAAACCGCCGGTATTTTGTTCAATACCGGGAATAGATTTGGTAGGATGTCCGATATAAGGCGATTTGTATTGGCAAAGTGTCAATAAATCTTCTTCAGGGAAAAAGCCTTTGTCGGCTAAAACAACATACAAAGCTTCCACACAATGTCCTTTACTTTGAATAAATCGGTCTCTGCTGTTAGAATCGAAATTCTCAGGAGAAACGTTCATCACATCGTTGTACAATACATTCAGAATATCTAAAATAGATAGACTTCCTCCGGTGTGACCCGCTTTAGCATTGTAGATATATTTGAGAATTTTTTTTCTGTTCTCAATGGATTTTCGTTTTAAATTTTCGATATACATCTTGATTTATTTAGTGTTTGTAAACTTCCCAGCCCATGTAGTTTCCTAAGGCTTCTTCTAAGATGGCTGCAGTTTTTGAAGCGTTCATTACCACGTGGTGTTCAAATCCGTTTTTACAAACGTATTGCATCAATCCTTGTAAATCCGGGATTTGGGCTACGGCTCTGTTTCCAAAAGTGTTTAGTTCATCGTTAGTCAATTCGCCTTCGCCAATGTAAACTTTGATGATTCCTTTAGGGTCATCAGTACTGATTCTACCGTAAGTCAATGGCATGGCAGGAGTTCTTCCGTCCAAAGCTCCGTAAGTGTTTTCAACTCCAACGGTAGTTCCTAAGATAGGAGCAGTGCTCAATGAAATGTCCGGAAGGAATGATTTTGCCCAGTTTCCACAGTGGAATAAAACGCATTTTTCAGGATCGTCGGCATAGTTGTTATTCCAGTCTACCAATGCACTTGGAGAGCCTGAAGCCAATTGCATCGCATACATACTCAATGTACCTGTAACGTCCACTTCACAGGCACTTGGAAGCATGTTTTCACTCATAATACTCATGCTCGTACACACATTACAACCATAGTTTTGTTGCAATGAAGTCCAACACTGAATAGCAGTAGCGTCTAAAGCATACTCTTCCATGAATTCTTTCAATACCACATCCAGTTTTGCAATTTGAAGCATCGCCTCATTAGGTGTTTTTCCTTGTGCTACATAAGCGTTGATTGATTCCAAATGTTTTTTTACAGCCGGGCTTTCAGCTGTTAATTTGTTAGCTTTTCCTAAAATTTCAGATAAATCCACAGTAGTAACTGTGATACCGTTTCTTTGTAATATTTTTTCAGAATAACGAACGGTGTTAAAAGCTCCCGGTCTCGCACCGATAGCTCCAATACGTACATTACGCATTCCTTTTACTACGCGACAAACAGCAGTAAAGTCTAATAAGTCTTTTTGAAAAATAGGATCAGAAGGACTCATTACATGCTGGCTTGTCAATGAGTATTTGATTCCGTATTGGTATAAATTGTTGCAAACGGAGATTTTTCCACACCAGGAATCACGACGGTTTACTACATTCATTTTTGTTAATTCATCCGGATAAGCCTGAATTAAAACAGGAACATTTAAATTGGCTAATTTTAGGGTATCAGCTACTCCTTTTTCATCACCAAAATTAGGTAGTAATACCAGTACTCCCATAATTTCATCCTGGTGTTTTTTGAATAATTCGGCACATTTTTGCGCTTCTTTATAGGTTTCGACACCGCCTAGTTTGGTGTCAGTGCTTTCTAATAAAATAGGTTTGATGTTTAATTTAGCAAAAACTTCAATGATTTCAAATCTTGCTTTTTCTACTAAACTGTCCGGAAAAAAATCTCTGTTTCCTATAATTACTCCTAATGTTGATGTTGCCATTGTGTTTGTTTTTATTTTCTTTTTGTATGTTTTTCTATTTGTTTTCTTTGTTAAGCTACGATAACTTCAATTTCGTTATCTCTAAACACTTCTTTGTGCTTTTCTTCAATTCCGTTATCGGTAATGATATAATCAATTAAGGATAAGGCTCCCAGACTAGCCAAAGCACTTTTGCCAATTTTGGTGCTGTCTGCTACTAAATAAGTGATTTCAGCGGCATCAATCATGGCTTTTTTAACTACCAAGTCGCTGATGCTAGGGTAGGTAAGTCCTGATTTTAAGGATATTCCGGCTGTCGCCAAAAATAATTTTTGCACATTAAGTCCTTTGAAAAAATCAGCGGCTTTTTGACCGGTTAAGGATAATGTAGGCGGTTTGAATTCGCCTCCGGTCATAATGACTTCAATATCAGGATCAGTTCCTAATAAAAGAGCTATGTTTAAAGCATTGGTAATTACGGTAAGTTGTTTGAGTCCTTTTAGTTTTTTGGCTATTTCAGTAGTGGTCGAACCAGAATCCAGAATGATAGTGTCGCCATCTTCAATAAATTCCAGACATTTTTGAGCTATTGCCGATTTTTCTTCTAAATTTTCCTGACGTTGTAGCGAAAAGCTTCTCACTTGATCTTCAACGTTTTTGATGCTCGCTCCGCCGTGTTCTTTCAAAATTAGCCCCTCACTTTCTAATTTTTCAAGATCCTGACGAATAGTTACTTCGGTAACTTTAAACAGACGGGCTAAATCAATGACTTTAGCAAAACCGTCTTCTTTTAATAAATCGAGAATTTTTTCTCTACGTTGATTGGGTAACATAAATTGTGTTTTCTTTTTGTGTTAGTGTGAAAACAAATATAAAAGAAAATAAACGAAAGAAAAAGAAAATAAAAGTTAATTTTTGATAGAGTGAACTAAATTTTAAGAAGTCATTTTATTATTCGAAAAAAAAAATCGATTTTGTTGATGGATTGTTATCGAATAAAAAATAATAACAGGTCGCTCCTACGGAGCTAAAAACCCGAAAAACCCTCTATTTCTATAAACAGAAAGTCCCGATGGGACTTTGACCAACTCCGTTAGGAGTGAAATGTTGGTAGAAAAAAAGAATCCATGCAAAGAAAGCTCCATAGGAGCGGGTAGTTTCAAGGTGGTGTTGTGAATAGGAAATATTTCACAGTGTTAAAAAAAATAGAAAGCTGGTGTTGTCAGTCAACAAATGTTTCTCTTAAAGTTTCTTTGACTTTTGTGATTTCTTTTTCAGTCAAATTTCCCAGTACTTTAACTATTCTTTGTCTGTCAACTGTTCTGATTTGATCTAAAACAATCCAGCCTTTTTTCTTGTTGTGATTGATTTCAACCCTAGTTGGATAGGCTTTGGAACTACTGGTCATAGGTGCGATGACAATTGTCTGCAAATACTTATTCATTTCGTTTGGGGAAATTATAACGCTTGGACGCGTTTTCTTCATCTCGCTTCCAATTGTTGGATCGAGATTTACCAGAACGATTTGGTATTGCTTTAAATCCATTCTTCAAGATTTTCGTCTTCAAATACATCATCAATCAGCAATTTATCATCGCCATTTTCATGCATTTTTTTAAATGCTTTATCCCAACCAGTTCTGGGTTCTGATTTTGGTTTTAAAATAATATAACCTTTTTCTAAAATAAGCTCCACTTTATCTGTGATATTGTATTTTTCAAGTAAAGTTTTTGATAATCTTATTCCTTTCGAGTTTCCTATTGGTATAACTGAAACATCCATAACTATATTTTTTTTGTAAGTACAAAGTTATTACTTTATTTCAAAGTTTTTAATTATGTATGAAGTTTTTGTAATGCTACACAATGTTTTTCTGCTAAAGCGTGTTTGTTAAATCATCCCAAATACAAAATCAACTTCCCATTAAGCTAATTACCCAAATCCGTTGTAGTATAGATGTTAGCGATAGATATTATTTCAATATACTTTTAAAGTGATCTATAGAAACACAGCCACTAATTCCAATCGAATTATTAGTTACTGCGTCTGCAAACAATTTATTTACTTTTACTTGGCTAATTCCGCCAAATTCAATGTCAACTCCAAGATTTGCACTTAAATTCGAAAGTTGTTGAGATGTATTTGCATATGGGTTTAAAATAAATGTAGCAATTCCAATAACTTCATCTTCCGAACTACCAATTTTTAATATTGGACCTCCTGAATTACCTTTATTCATTGTTAAATCAAGCCAA
>Ga0308158_10004256_pt1 | contig 12155 bp, 10 predicted proteins | sample PhyBR2_FD_201038 | JGI IMG/M metagenome (GOLD analysis project Ga0308158, IMG submission 201038) | Phyllosphere microbial communities from UC Gill Tract Community Farm, Albany, California, United States - DLSLB.R2 | ecosystem: Host-associated > Plants > Phyllosphere > Unclassified | place: USA...
CCTCGAACGCCTGGGCGGCGATCCGCTGCATCTCGGCGAGCTCACCGTCGCGCAGGTCGGCGGGGCACACGAGCTCGACGCCGGCAGCCCCGAGGTACTTCGCCTCGAAGTCGTAGAACTCGCGTCCCGTCACGACGATCTCGCCGGCGACGCTGACACGCACCGGTCCGCCATCCCGCCCGGGGAGCACGCCGCACTCCACCTCGCGACCGACGATCGCCTTCTCGACCAGCACCAGGCCGTCCTCGGCGAACGCGGTGTCGAGAGCGGCGTCGAGGTCGTCCCACTGCGACACCTTCGTGACGCCGACGCTGGAACCGGCCTCGTTCGGCTTGACGAACACGGGCAGGTCGAGCGCGCGGATGCGGCGCTCCCACAGCGAGCGGTCGCGCGCGAGGTCGGCGCGGGTCACCGCGACCCACGGCACCACGGGCACGTTCGCCGCGCGCAGCACCTGCTTGGTCACGTGCTTGTTCATGCCGATCGCCGACATGAGCACTCCGCCGCCGGCGTACGGGATGCCGAGCAGCTCGAGCAGCCCCTGCACCGTGCCGTCCTCACCGAAGCGGCCGTGCAGGATCGGCAGGACGACGTCGACGTCTCCGAGGGAGCGGGTGCCCTCGGCATCCGTCACCGTCCACTCGCGCGAGAGCGTCGAGTCGGGCAGGCGAACGCGCGTGCCGTTGTCGCGCACCTCGGGTAGCGCGTCGGGGATCAACGCGAACTTGTCGGGATCGTCGTCTTCGAGAACGAAGGCGCCGTCGCGGGTGATGCCGACCGGGATGACCCGGAAGCGGTCACGGTCGATCGCCCGCAGCACCCCGCCCGCCGTGGCGGAACTGATCGAATGCTCGCTGGAGCGCCCGCCGAAGAGCACCACCACCACCGGTTTGGTCATTCTGCGTCCTCTCGCCCTGCGGCTGGTCGTCGTCTGTCGTCAGGTGCGGTGCGATGTCGCGCGGGTCCATGGTCCCGTCGAGCACCATCTTGACCTGCTGCACGATGGGCATGTCGACGCCGACCTGCTTCGCGAGTTGCAGGACGGGGGCGACGGATGCCAAGCCCTCCGCGGTCTGCTGCATCTGGGTCACGACCTCTTTGTAGCCGTAGCCCTGGCCGAGCAGGCGCCCGGCGGTGTTGTTGCGGCTGAGCGGCGACTGGCACGTCGCGATGAGGTCGCCGAGGCCGGCGAGGCCCTGCAGGGTCCCGGGCTGGGCGCCCTGCGCCACGGCGAAGTCGGTCATCTCGACGAGGCCGCGCGTGATGATCGAGGCTTTCGTGTTCTCGCCGTAGCCCACGCCGTCGACGATGCCGATCGCGACGGCGATCAGGTTCTTCAGCACGCCGCCGAACTCGGTGCCGATCACGTCGGTGTTCACGAACGAGCGGAAGTACCTGTTGCGCGCGCGGCGGGCCACGGCCTCGGCGGTTTCGGGGCTCAGCGAGCTGATGACGGCCGCGGTGGGCTGCTCGCGGGCGATCTCGAGGGCGAGGTTGGGACCGGATGCCACGGCGATGCGGGCCGGGTCGCACTGGAGCACCTGTTCGATGACCTGGCTCATGCGCAGGCCAGTCGACTTCTCGACGCCCTTCATGAGCGAGACGAGCGGCACGTCCGTGCGCTCGACGAGGGGTCGGATGGCCGCGAGGTTCTCGCGCAGCGACTGGCTCGGCACCGACAGGAAGATCTGCTCCGCGCCGTTCAGCGCCTCGGCGAGGTCGGTGGTGGCCGTCATGGTCCGCGGCAGGTTGATGCCCGAGAGGTAGCGGCTGTTGCGCTTGGACTCGGTGATCTCTGCGGCCAGCTCGGGGCGGCGCGCCCACATGACCACCGAGGCTCCGCCGTCGGCGAGGATCTTGCCGAACGTCGTGCCCCAGCTGCCCGCGCCGACGACGGCGACCTTCGGTCCGGCGACCGGCACGGGGCTCTTACGACTCAAGGCGACCCGTCTCGTTCTGCCCGTGCTGCGACGGGTTCCAGCGCTCCGCGGGAGCGGGAAGACCCCGGATGCCGGAGAGCATCGCGGTGATCTCGTTCATCATCGCGTCAGTGGCCTTCGTCAGGGTGGCCGGCTGGGTGCGCGTGGCGGCGTAGGCGCTCATGTCCATGGCGGGGCCGAACTCGACGATGACGTGCGAGCGGCGGGGGAACTTCAGCTTCCCGTACCGCGGGAGGATCTGCTGCACGCCCCACTGCGCCATGGGGATGAGCGGCAGATCGGCGGCGAGGGCCAGGCGAACCGCCCCGGTCTTGCCGCGCATCGGCCACAGGTCGGGGTCGCGCGTGAGGGTTCCCTCGGCGTACACGATCACACCGCGGCCGTCGCGGGCGATCTGCTCGGCCGCTTTCATCGACTGGTTCGCGCTGGTCGAGGCCCGCGGCACCGGCACCATGCCGGTGGCACGGAGCGCCGCACCGAGGACGGGCACCTTGAACAGACTCTCTTTGGCCATGAACCGCGGGGCGCGACCGAGCCGCCAGACGGCGACGGCCACGATCACCGGGTCGAACTCCGAGTTGTGGTTAGGAGCGATGACGTAGGCGCCCTCGCTCGGGAGGTTCTCGCCCCCGCGGATCTCGATCCGGGCGAACAGGCCCGTGATCGGCACGATGATCGCCGCGAGCGGCCAGAAGGCGCTCGGCTTCGTCTTCTCGGGCGAGGCGGCCACGGATCAGCCCACGACGTCGAAGTCGGCGTCGAGAGCGGTCAGCTTCTCGAGGAACTTCTCGTAGCCCCGGCGGATGATGCCGATGTTGCGCACGGTCGACTCGCCCTCGGCGGCCAGGGCCGCGATCACGTAGCTGTAGCCGCCGCGCAGGTCGGGGACCTCGACGTCGGCGCCGTGCAACGGCGTCGGGCCGTTGATGACGGCCGCCTGCTCGAGGTCGCGACGCGGCACCCGACGATCGGGGCTCGAGATGCCCTTGGGGTGCACGACGATGTCGGCGCCCATCTTGTTGAGCGCCTCGGTGAAGCCCAGGCGGTTCTCGTACACGGTCTCGTGGACGGTGGAGGTGCCGGGGGCCTGCGTCAGGGCGACGATGAGCGGCTGCTGCCAGTCGGTCATGAAGCCGGGGTGCACGTCGGTCTCGACCATGACGGGCTTGAGGGCGTCGCCGCGGCGGAACAGGATGCCGTCCTCGCGGACGTCGAACCAGCCGCCGGCCTTGCGGAAGACGTTGAGGAAGGTCAGCATGTCCTGCTGGCGGGCGCCCTTGGCGAAGATCTCGCCGTCGGTCGCCAGCGCGGCGCAGGCCCACGAGGCGGCTTCGTTGCGGTCGAAGATCGCGCGGTGGTCGTAGCCGACGAGCTTGTCGACGCCCTCGATGAAGATGACGCGGTTGGGCTCGTACGAGATGATCGCGCCCATCTTCTGCAGGACGGCGATGAGATCCATGATCTCGGGCTCGATCGCGGCGTTGCGCAGCTCCGTGACGCCCTTCGCGCGGACGGCGGTGAGCAGGACCTGCTCGGTCGCGCCGACGCTCGGGTAGGGCAGGGTGATATTGGCGCCGTGGAGGCCGTTCGGGGCCGTGATGCGGATGCCCTCGTAGCTCTTGTCGACGACGGCGCCGAAGGCGCGCAGGGCGTCCATGTGGAAGTTGATCGGGCGATCGCCGATGCGGCATCCGCCGAGGTCGGGGATGAGCGCCTCGCCGAGCAGGTGCAGCAGCGGCCCGCAGAACAGGATCGGGATGCGCGAGGCCCCCGCGTGCGCGTCGATCTCTTCGAAGTGCGCGGCGACCGCGCCCGAGGGGTCGAGGTGAAGCGTGCCCTCCTCGTCACCCTCGGTAACGGTGACGCCGTGCACCTCGAGGAGCGACCGGACGACCTTGACGTCGCTGATCATCGGCACGTCGCGGAGCGTGCTCGTGGTCTCGCCCAGGAGCGCGGCCACCATGGCCTTCGTCACCAGGTTCTTCGCGCCCTTGACCTCGACGGTCCCGCGCAGGGGCCGACCGCCGCGGATCGAAAGAGTTTCGGCCGCCTCCCAGTCGGGCTGTCCGGGGTTCTGGTCTCCGGAGTCGGTGACGAGTGTGCTCATGGGGGTGGACCTCACTTCGTGGACGAGGGGCGGCAGATCGACCCGATCGGGTCGATCGGGCTCAGCGGACCGGAAGGGTCTGCGGCCGCCATGCCTCGCGGCGCGCCTCGAACTGCGTGATCTTGTCTTCGTCACGCAGAGTGAGCCCGATGTCATCGAGCCCTTCGAGAAGCCGCCACCTAGTGTAATCGTCGATCTCGAACGAGACCTGGAGGTCGCCGACCGTGGCGGTCTTCGCGGTAAGGTCCACGGTCATCTCGATGCCCGGGTTCGCCTCGAGGACGGCCCAGATCTGCTCGACCTCGTCCTCGGTGATCACGCCCGTGACCAGGCCTTGCTTGCCCGAGTTGCCGCGGAAGATGTCGGCAAACTTGGGGCTCAGCACGACACGGAACCCGTAGTCGCGCAGCGCCCACACAGCGTGCTCGCGGCTGGATCCGGTGCCGAAGTCGGGGCCGGCGACGAGGACGGATGCCGAGCGGTAGGCGTCCTGGTTGAGCACGAACCCGGGGTCCTGGCGCCAGTTCGAGAACAGGGCGTCTTCGAAGCCGGTCTTGGTGACGCGCTTGAGGAACACCGCGGGGATGATCTGGTCGGTGTCGACGGCGGAGCGCTTCAGAGGCGCGGCGACACCGGTGTGCGTGGTGAACTTCTCCATGTCAGGCCTCCGTCCCGGTCGAAACGGTCTCGGTGGGAACGGGGTCCAGATCGGCCGGGCTCGACAGCGTTCCGCGCACGGCCGTGGCCGCGGCGACCAGCGGCGAGACGAGGTGCGTGCGCCCGCCCTTGCCCTGGCGTCCTTCGAAGTTACGGTTCGAGGTCGACGCGCAGCGCTCCCCCGGGGCCAGCTGGTCGGGGTTCATGCCCAGGCACATCGAGCACCCCGCGAAGCGCCATTCGGCGCCAAAGTCGGTGAAGACCTTGTCGAGGCCCTCGGCCTCGGCTTCGAGGCGCACGCGCGCCGATCCCGGCACGACCATGACGCGGACGTTCTCGGCCTTGGTGCGTCCCTCGATGACCGAGGCGAAGGCGCGGAGGTCTTCGATGCGGCTGTTGGTGCAGGAACCCATGAACACGGCATCCACTGGGATGTCCTTCATCGGGGTGCCGGCCTGCAGGTCCATGTACTCGAGCGCCCGCTCGGCGGCGGCGCGCTCGTTGGGGTCGGTGATGTCGGCCGGGGTCGGAACGACGTCGCTCAGCGAGACGCCCTGGCCCGGGTTCGTGCCCCAGGTGACGAAGGGTTCGAGCTCGGCGGCGTCGAGGAACACCTCGGCGTCGTAGACCGCGCCCTCGTCGCTCGGCAGCGTGCGCCAGTAGGCGACCGCGTCGTCCCAGTCCTGGCCCCGCGGCGCGTGGGGCTTGTCCTTGACGTAGGCGAAGGTCGTCTCGTCGGGGGCGATCATGCCCGCGCGGGCGCCGGCCTCGATCGACATGTTGCACATCGTCATGCGCCCCTCCATCGAGAGGGAGCGGATCGCGCTGCCGCGGAACTCGAGCACGTAGCCCTGGCCGCCGTTGGCACCGATCTTGGCGATGATCGCGAGGATGATGTCCTTCGCGGTGACGCCGGGCTTCAGCTCGCCTTCGACGGTGATCGCCATCGTCTTGAAGGGCTTGAGCGGCAGGGTCTGGGTGGCGAGCACGTGCTCGACCTCGCTGGTGCCGATGCCGAACGCCATCGCGCCGAACGCGCCGTGGGTCGAGGTGTGCGAGTCGCCGCACACGACGGTGATGCCCGGCATGGTGAGGCCGAGCTGCGGGCCGACCACGTGGACGATGCCCTGCTCCTTGTCGCCCAGCGAGTGGATGCGCACGCCGAACTCGTCGGCGTTGCGGCGCAGCGTCTCGATCTGCGTGCGGCTGGTGAGGTCGGCGATCGGCTTGTCGATGTCGAGCGTCGGGGTGTTGTGGTCTTCGGTCGCGATCGTCAGGTCGAGCCGGCGCACGGGGCGACCCTCGGCGCGCAGGCCGTCGAAGGCCTGAGGGCTCGTCACCTCGTGCACGAGGTGGAGGTCGATGTAGATGAGGTCGGGCTGACCGTTCTCGCCCTTGACCACGAGGTGGTCGTCCCAGACCTTCTCGGCCAGGGTGCGAGGGTTCTCGGGAATCGTGCTCATGTTTGCGTTTCTCCTCGGAAGGGGGTGTGAGGCCCGCGACGAACTCCGCGACGAGAGAGGCCTAGAACAAGGTCTCGTCGCGGCCGCTAAGGAGGAGGCGAGCGATCCGCACGTCGTCACGATACCACCGGCGTCCGACACCCCCGCCGCCGGGGACGGGTGGCGGATGCCGCGTCGGCGGCGTCACAGAGCGACGCACGTTTCGCCGCCCGGAGCCCGCGCGTGCGAATCTGGGCCGACCCGAAGGAAGGAGTGCGCCATGGCCGCAGGCGCCGACACCGGTTTCTCCACTCGCCAGGTCCACGCAGGAGCGGCGACCGCGCAGGCGAGCCCGCGCGCGACCCCGATCTACCTCACGGCGGGCTTCACGTTCAGCGACCTCGACGAGTCGGCCGCGCACTTCGGCGAGGGCACGGGCTTCGGCTACAGCCGCACCGGCAACCCCACCGTGCACGCGGTCGAAGAGCGTCTCGCCTCGCTCGAGGGCGGCGACCAGGCCGTGCTCGTCTCGAGCGGTCAGGCGGCGGTCACCGTCGCGCTGCTTGCCCTCGCCGGAGCCGGCGACCACGTCGTCGTGTCGGAGCACATCTACGAGGGCACGCGCGGCCTCCTGCTCGACAACCTCGCGCGCCTCGGCGTCGAAACGACCTTCGTCGACACCGACGACCTCGACGCCTGGCGCGCCGCGATCACGCCCCGGACCCGGGCCCTCTTCGCCGAGACGCTCTCGAACGCCCGCAACGACGTGCTCGACGTGGCCGCGGTGGCGGCCATCGGCGCCGCGCAGGGCATCCCGCTCGTCGTCGACAGCACGTTCACCACTCCGTACCTGCTTCGCCCGATCGAGCACGGGGCCGCAGTCGTCGTGCACTCGGCGAGCAAGTTCCTGGCGGGTCAGGGTGCCGTGCTCGGCGGTGTCATCGTCGATGACGGTCGCTTCGACGCCGCGGCATCCGGTCACCGCTTTGCCCACCTCGTGCAGACCGACCGTCTGGGCGGGGCGAGCTACGCCGAGAAGTACGGCGCCCGCGCGCGCGGGCAGTACATCCGCGAGAGCGTGGCGCCGCGGTTCGGCCCCTCGCCCTCGCCGCTGAACGCCTTCCTGATCGGCCAGGGCATCGAGACCCTGAGCCTGCGCGTCGAGCGGCAGTCGCAGAACGCCCTCGCCGTCGCCCGCTGGCTCGAACAGCGCCCCGAGGTCGAGCGCGTCGACTACATCGGTCTCGACTCGCACCCCCACCACGGTCTCGGTGAGCGCTACCTGACGCGCGGCTTCGGGTCGGTCTTCACCGTCACCCTGCGCGGCGGTCTCGAGGCGGCGCGCCACGTCGTGCAGTCGGTCGAGGTCATCACGCACATGACCCACCTCGGCGACGTGCGCTCGCTCGTGCTGCACCCGCAGAGCACCTCGCACGCCGCCCGCACCGTCGCCGAGCGCGAGCGGGCGGGCGTCTTCCCCGGCACGATCCGCCTGTCGATCGGCATCGAAGACATCGACGACCTGCTCGCCGACCTCGAACAGGCGCTCGTGCGCGTCCCCGTGCTCGAGCGCGAGACGGTCGTGCTGTGAGCCGGCTGCAGCACTTCGGCTGGTTCCTCGCGCGCGGCTTCGGCCCCCACGGGTGGGGCCACCCCTACCTGCGCTGGAACCACCGCTGGACCGAGCCCGGCCTCTACCAGGACTCCGCCCGCACGCTCGAGCAGGCCGGCTTCGACCTGCTGATCATCGAAGACGCGCCCTCGCTGGGCAGCGCCGACACGATCGACCTGCGCGTGCGTCACGCCTTCGGCGGGCCCAAGCACGACCCGCTGCTGCTCGCACCGTACCTGTTCGCGGCGACGCAGCATTTGGGCGTGGTGCCGACGGTCAACCCGGCCGCGTACCTGCCGTACACCGCCGCTCGGCAGTTCGCGACGCTCCAGCACCTGAGCGGCCACCGTCTCGGCCTGAACGTCGTCACCGACACCGGCAGCGCGCGCCACTTCTCGACCGCGCCGCAGCTCGGGCACGATGCGGCCTACGACCGGGCGGAGGAGTGGCTCGACGGCATCCGGAAGCTCTGGAACAGCTGGGGCGAGGGCGCTCTCGTCGCCGACGAAGAGACGGGTGTCTATGCCGACGGCACGAAGCTCGAGGCGGTGCGGCACCGGGGAGAGCACTTCGGCTTTGACGGACCGCTGAACGCGGTGCCCTTCACCGACGGCGCGCCCGCGATCGTGTCCCCCGGCGGATCCGGCCGCGGCCTGTCGTTCGCCGGGCACAACTCCGACGTGCAGCTCGCGCTCGCGCCTCTCGACGAACAGAGCATCCGGGCCTACCGCGGCCGCATCCACGCGGCAGCCGAGGCCGCCGGGCGCACATCGGCAGACATCAAGATCCTCTTCGCGATCCAGCCCGTGCTCGTCTCGTCGCCGGAGGAAGCCGACCGCCTGGTCGCGGCATCCGCTCACCCCGATGACGAGGCGCTCGTCGCCATCGCCCGCAAGCAGTCGAGCGATCTCGAGACCGATCTGACCGGTCTCGACCTCGACAAGCCGCTCGACCGGTCGACCTTCGGCGAGCACGTGTCGGAGGGCAGCATCAAGCGGCTCGTCGGAAAGCACGACGACGACGCTCCCCTGCGCACGATGCTCGCCGCGCACGCACGCGTGGGCCGCCTGGACGACGGCTCCGGCTTCGTGGGGACGGCCGACGAGTTCGCCGACCGCATCGAAGAACTCGGCACGTGGGGCAATGACGGCGTGCTGCTGTGGGGCGACCTGCACCCTGTCACCGTGCATCGCGTACTCGATGACCTCGTGCCGATCCTGCGTCGGCGCGGCATCCTCCGCGAGGAGTACGTCGACGGCGGACTTCAGGCGAATCTGCGCGCGTTCTAGATTCCGGATGCCGTGGCCTCAGGTGGCTGAGCCCGCCGGGGGTCGCGGGGCCCGGACCCTTCGACACGCTCCGGGTCGTCGACCCGCAGGGTCCTCGTCGGCTCAGTCGCCCTTCGGCTGCTCGACCGTGCGGGGCGTCCCCTTCTCGTCGGCGACGTCGGCCGCGGCATCCTGAGGCCCGTCGACGGACGCGGGCTCGCGGCGGGCGGCGATGAGGCTGGCGATCGTCGCGACCGCCATCGACACCACGATCACCGCGAGAGAGACCCACGTCGAGATCTCGGGCGCCCACTCGATGGGCTCACCGTCGTTGATGAACGAGAGCTCGTTGACGTGCATCGCGTGCAGGATCAGCTTCACACCGATGAACGCGAGGATGAACGCGATGCCGTAGTGCAGGAACTTCAGGCGGTCGAGCAGGTCGCCGAGCAGGAAGTACAGCTGGCGCAGACCCATCAGCGCGAAGAGGTTGGCCGTGAACACGATGAACGGGCTCTGCGTGATGCCGAAGATCGCCGGGATCGAGTCGATCGCGAACAGCAGGTCGGTCACGCCGATCGCGACGAACACGATGATCATCGGGGTGAAGAGCTTCTTGCCCTTGACGCGTGTGATGACCTTCTTGCCGTCGTACGAGTCGCTCATCGGCAGCACGCGACGCAGCGTCCGCACGATGAGGTTCTCTTTCTGCGAGTCGTCGTCGTGGTCGTCGCCCGGGAACGCCTGGCGGATCGCCGTGTAGACCAGGAACGCACCGAACAGGTAGAAGATCGGGCTGAAGTTCTCGATGATCGTCGCGCCGACCAGGATGAAGGCGCCGCGCAGGATGAGCGCGATGATGATTCCCACCATCAGCACCTCCTGCTGGTACCGACGCGGCACCGCGAACTGCCCCATGATCAGCACGAACACGAAGAGGTTGTCGATCGAGAGGCTGTACTCGGTCAGCCAGCCCGCCACGAACTGTCCCGCGACTTCTCCCCCGGCGACGATCCAGAGGACGCCGGCGAAGATGAGCGCGAGGGTCACGTAGAACACGACCCAGAGCGTCGACTCTTTCGCCGCCGGGATGTGCGGGCGTTTGAGGATGATCAGCAGGTCGGCGACCAGGATCAGCACGAGCACGACGAGCGTGATCGTCTGGAAGAGGGGGTCGAGCTGCAGCTCCATCGCGGGGCCTTTCGTCGGGGAAACGCTCGAGTTTATCCGCTCGCTCCCGCCGGGCACGGGGTTGTGCGCCTAGTGCTCATAACGTGCGTACATCCGTGAGACGATCCGCTCGAGCCGGACACCTCTGAGTGAGAGAGTGCTTCCCGGGGCTCACCCGGAGAGCGGAACGGATGCCATGACCCACGGAGTCATCGACGACAGGGCCCTCGTGGCGCGCGCCGCCGGCGGGTCGGAGGTCGCGTATCGCGAGCTGTATCGGGCGTACGCGCGACCCGTGTACTGGATCGCTTTCGGTCTGGTCGGCGAGCCCGCGGACGCCGAGGACGTGGTGCAGGAGACGTTCGTGGTCGCTTGGCGGAAGATTCCGTCGCTGCGGCTGGAGGGCGAGTCCCTGTTGCCCTGGCTCGCGACCGTCTGCCGGTTGCAGGCGCAGAACCGACTGAGGGCGCGTCGTCGCCATGGATCGCACGCGGCGCTCGACGACGAGATCCCCTCGGCCGTCGACGTCGAGGCTCAGGTCGTGCAGGCGCAGACCGTGGCCGCGATCCTGGCCGCCGTCGATCGGCTCAGCGACCTCGACCGCGAGATCTTCCGCCTGTGCGCCGCCGAGGGCTACGGGTACGAAGCCGCCGCCGCCTCGCTGGGCGTGTCGCACGGGACCGTTCGCAACCGCCTCTCCCGCATCCGCTCCCGGGTGCGCGCCACCGCGATGGAGACGGAGACCCCATGACCACGCCCACTCTTCCCCCTCTCCCCGCCGACCGGATGGATGCCATCGAAGCCGCCGTCTTCGGCCGGATCGCCGACGAGCGCGAGCGCACGCGCCGCCGTCGTCGCGGGATCTGGACGGGCGCCGGAGCCGCGGCCGCCGTGGTCGTGGTCGCCGCGTTCGTCGGCCCGTCGCTGACCGCCACCTCGGGGTCCAGCGGATCGAGCACCGTCGTCGGGGCCGAGAGCCAGGGGCTCACAGACCAGTACTCGAGCGGATCCGCCCTAAACCCACCCGTCGCGCCGATCGCCCCGGGCGAGCAGGCCGCGGGGTCGTCCTCGTCGTCCTCGTCGTCCGGGGCCGCCGCGGGAGACGCTGCGGCGCGCGACGCGGCGACCCGCGACATCGTCGCCACCGGCTCCAGCACGGTCGAAGTGGACGACATCGCCGCGGCGATCGACGCGATCGGCTCCGCCGCGGCCGGGGCGGGCGGATACGTCGAGTCGTCGCAGCTGGGCGGTGCGATCGGCGCGGTGCCGTACGAGGGCTCGGCGACCGGGCCCGCGGCATCCTCGGGCTGGATCACCGTGCGCGTCCCCGCCGCCGCCCTCACGAGCACGATGGACGGACTGCGCCAGGTCGGAGTGATCACGGCCACGACCGTCAACCGCTCCGACGTCACCGAGCAGACGGTCGACCTGCGCGCGCGAGTCGCGGCCGGCGAGGCTTCGGTGGCGCGACTCACGGAGCTGATGGCGAAGGCGGGCTCGGTGTCCGACCTGATCACGGCGGAATCCGCCTTGGCCGAGCGACAGGCGCAGCTCGACTCCGACCGTCAGGTGCTGCAGTCGGTCGAGTCCCAGGTCGCGATGTCGTCGCTCAGCGTGCAGCTCGTCGAACGCTCCCCCGCCGTCGCCGCCGACCCCGCCGGTTTCGGCGACGGGCTCGGCGCCGGCTGGAACGGTCTGGTGGCCACGCTCAACGGCATCGTGATCGGCCTCGGCTTCTTGCTGCCCTGGATCGCGGTCGCGGCAGTGGTCCTCGCGGTGACGTGGGGCGTGCGCCGGGCGCTGCGGCGCGGTCGCGAGGCGCGCGAAGGCTGAGCTGCAACGCTCAGCAGCCTCGGACCGACGGAAGGAGCCGGGGATCGGATGCCGGATCGTCTCGGCATCCGAGTCCGCTCGAGCGTCCGCGAGCTCCTTCTCCCCGGCCGCACCCACCACAACGAC
>Ga0308158_10004259_pt1 | contig 12149 bp, 5 predicted proteins | sample PhyBR2_FD_201038 | JGI IMG/M metagenome (GOLD analysis project Ga0308158, IMG submission 201038) | Phyllosphere microbial communities from UC Gill Tract Community Farm, Albany, California, United States - DLSLB.R2 | ecosystem: Host-associated > Plants > Phyllosphere > Unclassified | place: USA...
GGCGGTTGCGCCAGGTGGCAATAATGGCCATCGGCACCATATACACCAGGCCAGCCGTCATCATCGCGTAGGCGCCGACACGCATGCCGCTGGCCAGCGATTCGTCCAGGGAACGGTCATGCAGCAGTGACCCCAGCAGCCCGATTGCTACACCCGACAGGAAAGGCATGACCAGCAGCATGGCCAGCAGCCGGACTTTTTTCTGAGCAATCTTGCGGTAACTGAACCACACGCCCAGCACGCCCCAGGCCATGGCAAAGCCAACGCCGTTCGTGACCAGCAGCGCCTTTGCCCAGCTGAGCTTTTCAGGCAGCATCAGATGCAGCAGGACACCAAGCGCACACAGCATCAGCATCAGTTTCGCCGCAGCGATATAAAATCCTGCGCCGCGATACTTGAGCATAAAGTCGTGGAACTGCTGGCGCTCGATCGGGCTGAGCTTGATCAGGCTATTGGCAACGCAGCGGCGTATGCGCCCCTTGACGTGCTGCGCCATCTCGGGATGCTTCAGCACGAGCAGCGTTTCGTCATCAATGGCGCGCTGCCAGTCCCTGATTTTTTTCAACATCGTTATTCTCCTGTTGGCTTGCATGGGTATGGCTGTACTGTAAGACAGCCTGATGAGCCAGCCCAGCGCCAGGCGACGAACGACGAAGCCGCATGGATCAAAGACGATCCTGCCGGCCATCGGCGGCTTTTTGCCGAAATATTACGAAATTTCCCACGTGAAATCAAACAGCGCCAACAATTTTCACTCTGGCAATAATAGCAGGCAGGCCCACACTTATTTGCGCCCATCGGCCTGAAATCAGGGTCCTGGCGCCTGTGCGCCGTAGACATCCAAACAGCTTTGATGGTATCGTCTATGCTTGGCATTTATTGCTTTGAAGACACATGCTGCGTCTGCCGGCATCTTCAAGTCTTCCTGTGCGCTGCGCCCCATGTTGGCGCCCCATCACTGCTTTTCCACATACTCCAAATGCTCAAAAAAATGTTCGCCGCGGTATTGATGACGCTGTCCACAGCCGCCATCGCCGTGCCGTTCGGTTCCCAGTCCATCCTGGTAGTCGAAGACGGCACGGGCAAAGTCCTGCTTGAAAAAAACGCCAACGTGGTCGTGCCGATCGCCTCGCTGACCAAACTGATGACTGCCATGGTGGTGCTCGACTCGAAAGCCAACATGAAGGAGGAGATCAGCATCGACCAGGACGATGTCGATACCCTCAAGCACAGCACCTCGCGCGTGCCGGTGGGCGCTACGCTCACGCGCCACGATGTGCTGCAGCTGGCGCTGATGTCGTCCGATAACCGCGCCGCCGCTTCGCTGGCGCGCACCTACCCGGGCGGTCCGACCGCCTTTGCGGTGGCCGTCAACGCCAAGATCAAGGCGCTGGGCATGCGCCAGACCGTGATCGAGGAGCCGACCGGCCTGTCGCCGAACAACCAGTCGACCGCAGCCGACCTGGTCAAGATGGCCGTTGCCGCTTCGCGCTACCCGGAAATCAGCCGCATTACCACCGATTCCAAGGACGTGATCCAGATCAAGGGGCGCGACGTGGAATACCACAACACCAACCGCCTGGTCGGCGCCAAGGGCTGGGATATCGGCCTGTCCAAGACCGGCTTTACCAATGAAGCGGGCCGCTGCCTGATCATGCGCATCAAATCGGCCGGCAAATTTGCCACCATGATACTGCTCAACGCACGCGCCAATTCAGTGCGCGCCATGGATGCGGTCAATATCCGCCGCCTGCTGGCAGCGGAAAACGGCGTCGAGGAACCACGCGTGGTGCGCACTGCGGCCACCGTCAAGGCCACTGCCAAAGCCAGGCGCCACAAGAAGGCGCCGGTCAAGGCTTCCAGGCGCCGCCGCGCAGACTAATTACTTTGATTGCCGGTTGGTCATCACCACGCCGGCAATCGTCACCGCTCCACCGACCAGCATCGACGCGAGCACCGGCTCGCCCAGGAACGCCGCCGCCAGCGCAATACTCACCACCGGTACCAGATTGTTGAACACCGAGGTGCGCGAGGCACCGAGCGCTTTCACGCCTTCGTAATACCAGACAAAGCCGATCACGGTGCCAAATACGCCCAGGTAGGCAATCGCAGCCCACACCTGCCAGCCATAGCTGCGCCACGGTACGCTGGAAAACTCGAACGCGGCGCCCACCAGCAGAAAGCCCAGGCCCCACATGGCCGCATATGTGGTCGCGGCAATCGGCGACAGGCCGCGCAGCGCCATGCGTCCGATCAGGGTGTAGGCCGCCCAGCTGGAAATACCGCAAAACATGAACAGTTCGCCGGCACCGACACCGCCGCCATGGAGCAGGCCGGCCAGGTCGCCATGCGTAATGACGATGGCCGTGCCGCAGAACGCCAGCATGATGCCCAGCCATTTGAACCAGCCCAGACGCTCGCGAAACAGCAGCGCCGAGGCCAGTGCCGTGACGATGGGATTGAGTGCCACGAACAGCGCGGTGCGTCCGGCCGGCATGCGCGACAGCGCGGCCAGGAAACACAGGTTGTACAAAAAGATGCCGGTCAGTCCCAGTGCGGCGGTGGTGCCCAGCTGGCGCCGCGACAGGCGCGGCAGGCCACCCTCAAACTTCCAGGCCAGCAGCACCAGCAGCAGCACTGCCACCGCAAAGCGTCCGCTGGCGGCCGTCATCGGCGGCATCTGCTGGGCCAGCACGCGCCCGGCAATAAAGGTGCCGCCCCAGAACAGCGCCACGCACAGCAGCTTGAGATAGACAAGCGAAACCGGCGAGCCCGATGTATCGGATACGGCGGCGGGAGGAACAGCAGTCGATGAGCGCATAGGAAATATGGGTAAAGCCATCCGGTCGGAGCCACTTGCGCGGCGGGAGAAGAGCTTATATATTAATACTAATACCAACTCATGAAATAATGAGTATTTACTCATAGGGGCCAGGCTGTGACATTTACCCAACTGGAAATATTTACGCTCGTCGCCGAACTGCGCGGCTTTTCTGCAGCGGCAGCCAGGCTCGGCATCAGCCAGTCCGCCGTCTCGCATGCGCTCAAGGCGCTGGAAAAGGAAATGGGCGTGGACCTGATCGTGCGCCACCAGGCGTCGGCCGAGCTGACCGAGGTGGGCCAGCAATTGCTGCTGCGCGCACGCGAGATCCTGGGCCTGTCCGAAGCGATGCGCCAGGAAGCGGCCGATGTGCTGGGCCAGCGCCAGGGGTCGCTGCGCATCGGTTCGTTCGGCGCCACCTCGTCGCTCAATCTGCTGCCGGCCATTACCGCCCAGTTCACCCGGCGCTACCCCGGCATCGAACTGCGTATCGATGAAGGCGCCGACGACGAAGTGCTGCAGTGGCTGCGCGAGCGCCGCGTCGATGTGGGTTTCCTGGTGCTGCCGGACGAGCGCTTCGATACGGTGCCGCTGGTGGAAGACCAGATGATGGCGCTGCTGCCGCGCAGCCATGCCCTGGCCAGCCAGGCTGGCGTCACGCTGGCGCAGCTGTGCACGGACCCGTTCATCATGTCCGAAGCGGGCTGCGCCCATCTGATCGAGCCGCTGTTTGCCAACGCCCGTCTCAAACCCCATGTGCCCTACCATATCAGCCAGATGATCACCATTTTCGATATGGTCAGCCGCGGCACGGGCGTATCGATCGTGGCGCAGATGGCCCTGCCGCAGCACCTGGCCAGCCAGTATCCGCAGCTCGTTGCGCTGCCGCTCGATCCGCCGGTTGGGCGCAAGGTGGGGCTGGCGGTGCGCGACCGGCGCCAGAATACGCCGGCCACCAACGCTTTTATCGCCCTGGCGCAGCAGATGGCGCCCGCGCTGGCCGCCTCGCTGATAACGCCCTCTTAAGCTTCGATCAGATGGCGCAGGCCGCTGGCGCGCTGGGTGCGGCGCAAGATGGCGTCATGCAGCACCGCCTGCGTGGGCGAGACCAGCGTAAAGAAGTCGCGCGCGCGCGTGATGCCGGTATACACCAGTTCGCGCGCCAGCATGGCGCCGCCTTCCTGCGGCAGCACCAGCACCGTATGGCGAAATTCCGAGCCCTGCGACTTGTGCACCGTCATGGCAAACGCCGTTTCCACATGGCGCAGGCGCGTGGCCAGCACGCTGCGCACGCTGTCGCCCTCCATGAAATACACGCGCAGTGACCCCGCGCGGGTCGGGTCGCGCAAGGTCAGGCCGATATCGCCATTGAATACCCCCGTACCGTAATCGTTGCGCGTGACCATCACCGGGCGCCCCACATACCATTCACTGCGCCGTATCAGCCGCTCTTTCTCCAGCATCAGCTCGATGCCGGTATTGAGTCCGGCCACGCCCCATTCGCCTTCACGTACCGCGCACAGTATGCGAAACGCCTCGAAGCGCTTGAGCACGGCGCGTACCCAGTCCTCGTGCGCCATGTCTGCCGGCCCCGCCTGCACCAGTTCCAGGTAATCGCGGTAGCCGCCCGGCGCCTGCTCGCGTCCGTTCAAGGCCAGGCGCAGCACATCGTTCGGCTGCGCTGGCACCAGCCAGGCCACCTTGGCGCCGCTGTCGCCTTGCAGACAGGCCTGCGCCGCCGCCGGCACGCCGGCATTGACAGCCTCGGCCAGCTGGCCGATCGGGCCGCTGAAGCGGTGGCTGTGGCGCAGCATCACCGTCTGCTGCGCCAGCGCGCCGGCATGGCCGGCAAAGGCTGCAGCGATGGTCTCGCCGCTGGCCGCCTGCGCATAGGCGATGGTGGCGGCATCATAGCCGCCGGCCTGCGCGTCATGGCACAGGTCGCCCAGTACCGCACCCGCCTCGACAGAAGCGAGCTGGTCCTTGTCGCCCAGCAGGATCAGCATCGCCGTGCCTGGCAAGGCTGCCAGCATCGACGCCATCATTTCCAGATGCACCATCGACGCCTCGTCGACGATCAGCACATCGACATCGAGCAGATTGCCGGCGTGATGCTGGAAGGCGCGGGTACCGGGCCGCGCACCGAGCAGACTATGGAGCGTGCGCGCCGGCCCCATCGCCGCTGCCAGTGCACCAAGTGGCAGGTCTTGCCCTGCCAGCTCGACCTTGCCGGCCAGGCTGTCGAGCGCCTGGCGGATCGATTGGGTCAGGCGTGCCGCGGCCTTGCCGGTCGGCGCGGCCAGCGCGATCCTCAGCTGCTCGGGCTGATTGCTCATGGCAAAGAGCAGCGTGAGCAGGCTGGCCACCGTATAGGTCTTGCCCGTGCCGGGGCCACCGGTAATGATGCTGACCTTGCCGCGCAGCGCAATTGCACAGGCCACTTTTTGCCAGTCAGTGCCTTTTTGTGGCGCCGACGGGCCGAACAGAATATCGAGCCACTGGCGCGCCTTGTCCAGCGGTGGCGGTGCCACCATGATCGCACGTTCGGCAATCTGCCGGCCAACCAGCGTTTCATCGCGCCAGTAGCGGCGCAGATACAGCCGCTCGCCATCGAGCACCAACGGCTCGTTCAGCTCCGCACTGCCGGTGCTGCGCACCTGCGGCTGGCGCGCCAGCAGCTTGCACCAGCTATCCAGGGTCACAGGCAGCGGACCGGACAAAGCCAGCACGCCCTGCCACAACGCCTCCGGCCAGCCCATCAATTGTGATGGCGCCGCTGCCAGTTCGGCCAGCATCAGACAGCTGTGGCCACGCCCTTCGAGTTCGGACAGCACCATCGCCGCCACCGCCAGGGCCGGCGTATCGCCGCCGGTCGCCGGCGCCAGCGTTGCGGTAAAGCGCGCAAACGCGGCGGACAGGCGGCGCAGCTGTCCATCGGCCGCCAGGGCGTCAAAGTGGTCGAACAAGGTGTCATTGACTGCATCAGGCATCGTGTGGTTCCGTTTTTTCCAGCAGTTGATCAAGGCCGTCCAACAGCGCCGCCTGCGGCGCCAGCCAGTAGCATCCGCGCGTATCGGCATTGGCAATCCCGCGCAGGAACAGGAACACGGCCCCGCCCAGGTGCTGCTGCGGATCGTAACTGGCACCCAGGCGGCTGCGCAGCAGACGGTGCAGCGCGAGCATGTAGATTGCCCCCTGGACGTCGTAGCGATGCTGCGCCATGCCCGCGGCCAGCGCCTCGGTTGCATAGGCAGCGTCATCGGCGCCCAGCATGTTTGATTTGTAGTCGAGCACCCAGTAGCGGCCGTCGCGTTCGATCACCAGGTCGGCATAGCCTTTGAGCATGCCGTGCAGTTCGCGCTGCGGCAGCACCGGGCGCGGCGCGCCATCGAGCAGCATGCGCGTGCACAAGGCGTCGAGCTGCCGGCTTTTCAGATGCTCGCTGGGGAACCAGAATTCCATTTCCGGCAGCATCTCGTCCAGTTCGCAAAGCGAGGAGTCCAGGTACGGCAGCGGCGTTTGCGCCACCGCGCGCAGCCAGACCAGCGCTTCGGCCTGCCAGTTGCCCCAGCCAGCCCGCTCGCAGCGGCGCGCCAGCTCGGCGCTGAACTGCTCTCTTTCTACGCCTGCAAAGCCTTCGCGCCCCATCCATTCGAGCTGCTCGTGCAGGAAGTTGCCGGGCAGCGAACCGCGCGGAAAGCGGTGCCACGGCTGATCCGCGCCGTGGAGACGGGCAGACGGCCTGGCCACGCTGGCGGCAGGCGCGCCGGCGTCATCTTCGAGCAGCGTCTCTTCGAGCGAACGCTGCGGCACGGGTGCGGCCATATGGCCCAGCTGGCGCGTGAGCGAGGTAAAGCTGCCCACCGTCCAGTCGCGCTCGAACTGCCCGGTAAAGCGCGGCGCCTCGCGCAGCTCGGGGCGCTGTTCGCGCCGGCGCAGCAGCGTTGGCGCACCCGGTTCAGGCAGGCTCGTCACAGCGATGGCGTTGCAGCCCTGCCCCACTTCCAGCCAGCGTTGCTGCAATTGTTCCGATGCCAGCGGGGTGCCGCCGGTCAGCAGGTAACCGAGCGCCGATTCATGCAGGCTGTTTTCCCCGGCTTTGCCGGCCGGCAGCGCCGCTACACCCAGCCACAGGAAGTGGCGCGCGCGCGTCAGGGCCACGTACAGCAGGCGCAAATCCTCGGCAATACGCGCCTCTTCCAGCGCCTCCATGGCCTGCTTCGACAACGCCAGATCGAGCTGGCGCTCGCCGCTGGCGTCAACATAGGCGGCAAAGCTGCGGTTGCGCTTGTCGGCCTTGCGCGCCGTGACGGCAAACGGCAGGTAGACCAGCGGATACTCGAGCCCCTTGGATTTGTGCACGGTAATGACCTTGACCAGTTCGGCGTCGCTTTCGAGGCGCAGCACGCGTTCGTCGCCGCCCTCGCCCTCGCCGGCAATCTGCTCGGCCAGCCAGCGTATCAGCGCCTGCTCGCCATCGAGCTGGCGGCTGGCCGACTGCAGCAGTTCGGCCAGGTGCAGCAGATTGGTCAGGCGCCGCTCGCCGCCGGTCTGCGCCAGCAGCATCGACGGCAGCTGCAGTTCGTGGATAAAGCGGCGCAGCATGGCCAGCACGCCCTGGCGCTGCCACACCAGATGCAGCGCTTTCAACTGCTCGACGCGGCGCTCCCACTCCAGTTCATCCTGCGACAGGCGCGCCAGTTCGCCCAGCGGCATATCGATGGTGCGTGTGGCAAAGGCAGCGCGCGCCAGGGTGCCATCAAGCGGGCTTGCCAGTGCAGCAAGCCAGCGCAGCACGTCGGCTGCCTCTTCGCTGTCGATCACCGAGTCCTTGTCGGACAAATACACACTGGCCACGCGGCGCCGCGCCAGCGCGCGCCGGATCGCGGCCGCTTCCTTGCGGTCCCGCACCAGCACGGCAATATCGGCAGGCTGCAGGCGCTTGAAGCCGTCCTCGCCGTCAAAGCCGGCCTGTGCATCGGCCAGCATGGCCACGATATGCTCGGCGCAGTGCTGCGCAAAATAATCGCGGTAGGCTTCGCTTTTCAAGGCCGTGTCGCTGGCACAGGCAGCCAGCAAGGCCGGCAGCGCACCGTCCTGCGTGACCAGGCACTCGCTGCGCCCCTGTGCAGCGACTGCCTCAAACGGCAAGGGGTTGCCGTCGCTGCGGCGAAAGCGGAAGGCGCCCAGCGGTATTTCGTCGCGCTCGGCATGCAGGAACAGGCGGTTGACGGCGTCGACCAGCGCTGCGCTGGAACGGTAGTTGGTGCCAAGCTGGTAGTGGCGACCTTCGGTGGCGCGCCGCGCCGCCAGGTAGCTGCCGATATCGGCGCCGCGAAAGCCATAGATCGACTGTTTCGGATCGCCGATCAGAAACAGGCCAAGACACGGGTCGTTTTCGCCGATACGGTACAGCGCATTGAAAATCTCGTACTGGCCCTGCGCCGTATCCTGGAATTCATCGACCATGGCCAGCGGATACTGGCTGATAATGCGCTGGCGCAGCGCCGCGCCATTGTCGCCAGCCAGGGCGTCGCGCAGGCGCTGCAGCAGGTCGGCAAAGCCGAACTGGCGCGCCTGGCGCTTGAGCTTGTCCATACGCTGCGCAATCGACGCGGCCGCGTGCAGGCGCAGCCGGTGCTCGAGCGGCGTGACGGCGGCCAGCGCCTGGCCCAGCGCTTCGGTGTGATTGAAGCAGTCCGGCACCTGGGCGCTGAAGCCCTTGGCAAACGCATCTTCGATGCCGCGCGGGGTCAGCCGCTCCCAGGCCTTGGCCGTCACCTCAGGGTGCAGCAGGTCCGGGTCCTGCGCCCAGGCGCGCAGGCCGTCAAACCATTTGCCGACATTGTCGGGCTTCATCTTGACGCCATTGAAGCACTTGGCGTTTACTGCACGCTGATCGCTGATCCAGCCAGCCATCTGCTCAACGCGGGCCAGCCAGCCGTGCTTGAGCTGTGCCAGCAATGCGCGCAGCTCCTGCTGAGCACTCACGATCAGGCTGCGCAGCGAATCGCCGCCGGCCATGGCAAGCACCTGCTCCTGGCGCGCCAGATCGCGCACGTCTTTTTTCAGCGCCTCGACATCGCTCCAGCAGGCCAGCAGCACCTGCAAAGGCTGTTCGGGCAGCGGATAGACCTGCTGGCGCCAGTAGTCGTGCGCGGCGTCCTCGAACAGCGCCTGCTCGTCGCTGACCAGTTCTTCGTCAAACAGGCTGCCGCTGTCAAACGCATGCTCGCGCAGCATGCGCTGGCACCACGCATCGATGGTAAAAATGGCCGCCTCGTCCATCGTTTCGGCAGCGAGCATCAGGCGATAAGCCGCCTTCTGGCGCTCGCTGTCATCGGGGTAGGAGGCCAGCAGCGCATCGAGGTAGGGATCGGCACCGGCAGCCTGGCCGCGGAAATATGCGGCCGCCTCGATCAGGCGTTCGCGCACGCGGTTCGACAGTTCGCGCGTGGCGGCGCGGGTAAAGGTCATCACCAGAATATCGGCCGGCAGCAGTGGCCGTGCAAAGCACGTGCCGTGCTGGCCGTCCCCGGCAGGCAGGCCATGGCCGAGCACCAGGCGCACATACAGCGCGGCGATGGTCCAGGTCTTGCCGGTGCCGGCCGAAGCCTCGATCAGGCGCGAGCCGTGCAGGGGGAACGTCAGGGGATTGAGCAAATGGCTGGTCATGCATCTTCTCCGGCATCGTCAATAACGCCAATCGGGTCCAGCGTAATGTGCTCGCGCAGCCAGGTGGCCAGCGGCCCATAGAGCTCGCGCGTGCAGTCCTGCCATGCCTCTTCGGCCGCCAGCAGCGAAAACTCGGGCCACAGGCGTGCCAGGCACAGCTCTTCGGCGCATTCGCCGGCGCGGTTGTAGTCGCCGTCATAGACGGCGCGCGGGTCGCCTTCGTTAAGGAATGCCAGGCCGGTCTTGCAGGCCGTCGGCAACGGGTGGTGCATGCCTTCGCGCCACAGCGCCAGCAAGGTGGCCAGCGCGTCATGGGCCGCCTGCTGCCCGAGCGGCGACATGCAGACGATGGCATCGCGTGCCACCAGATAGCCGGTGACCGGAAAACCGATGGCGGCCGCTGCCAGCTGGCGCAGCCACATCAGCATCAGCTTGTCGCCGCGCGCCTGTCCTTGCGCGTCGAGCACCTTGGACGAAATCTGCATGAGCCAGGCCGTTTCCTGGCCATGGCTGCACAGCTTGTCGAGCCAGTCTTCGATGCGCACGTCGCCAAAAGCCAGCTTGATCGCGCGCTTGTCGGCCGGCTGCGAATAGTGGGTGCGCAGCGACAGCCAGGCACTGCGCACCGGCACCAAGGCTTCGACCAGCTGCGCCTGCACCTGCTCGCCGATCAGGCCGATCGGCAGCACGCCTTCGCGCGCCAGGCGCTGCGCGCGCGCGGCCAGGCTGGTGCGCACCTCGCCGGGCGCTTCGAGCTTGCCACCGTCGTCAAGCATGGTGTCTTCCAGCAGATAGCGCTCAAGCGCATTGAGGCTGAATGGCTCTTCGTCGTCGCCCAGCATCGCGGCGTCGGCAAACTGCACGCTCAGGCGCTGGCGGAAAAAGTAGCGCACTGGCTGGCGCAGGAAGCTGGCCAGTTCGCCCAGCCTCAAGCGCCGGTCGGGGTCGAGTTCATACGGCTCCAGCGGCAGTGCCGCCGGTGCGGCGCCATCGCTTTCACCGTCACTCCGGGCATGCGCGACGCGCCATTCACCGGCATACGTGAGCAGGCCGCCGTCTTCGAAATAGCGGCGGCTGAACGGCTGCAGCGCATGCTCGGTGGTGAGGCTGGGCAGATGGCGCTCCAGCGCCCAGCCGGCCGACAGATAGTCGCGCAGCTGCGCCACCAGCACCGATGGCGGCTGCTCGGCGTTGTCGCGCACATTGCGCCCGACCCAGCTGACATAGAGCTTGTCGCGCGCCGCCAGCAGCGCTTCGAGCATCAGGTAGCGGTCATCGTCGCGGCGCGAACGGTCACCGGGACGCGCCATGCCGGGCAAGGCCAGCAGGTCGAAATCGGCACGCGCGGCGCGGCGCGGAAAGTCGCCGTCATTCATGCCCAGCAGGCACACCACGCGAAACGGCACGGCGCGCATCGGCATCAGCGTGCAGAACGTCACGCCACCCGACACAAACTGGTGGTTCAGCGTCGGCTCGTCGAGCGCGCCCAGCCACGCCACGCGCAGCACGTCGAGCGGCACGGCTTCATCAAAGCCGGCGTGCTCGCACGTTTCCAGCCAGCCCTGCAACGCTTCTTCGAGCTGCGCCAGGGTGAGCCGGTCACCCTCATCGCTGGCGTCGAAAAACGCCGCCAGCAAGGCGCGCGCCTGCTCGCCCCATTGGGCCGGCGTGCGCGTCTGCGCCAGCCGCGCACGCCAGTGCAGCAGCGCTTCGACCAGTTGCGCCAGCGAGCCGGCCAGTGCGGCGTCCAGGCCACCCACTTCGGCATACGGTTCGATGTCGTTGAAACTGGCGTCGCTGCCGCTGGCGTAGCCAAGCAGCATGCGCCGTACGCCGAAAATCCAGGCATTCTGCTCGCCCGCCGCCCCCAGTCCCAGCCCACTGCGGTGCTGCTGGTCCAGGCCCCAGCGCACGCCGGCTCCTTCGATCCAGGCGCCCAGAGTAGCGAGGTCGTCGCTGTACAGGCCAAAGCGCGCTGCCAGCGCCGGCACGTCGAGCAGATCGCGCACTTCGCTCTGGCGGCAGCGCTGCTGCGGCAGCTGCAGCAGCCACTCGAGCGCGACGAGCAGCGGGTTGACGCTGCGGTCTTTCACGTCGCCGATTTCAAACGGAATATGGCGTGGATCGCGCGTGCCGTGCTGACCGAACACGGCATGGATAGCGGCCGTGAAGGTGTCGATATCGGGCACCATCACCACCACGTCGCGCGGGCGCAGGCCGGTGCTTGCACTGCTGGCAAACAGCGCCAGCAGCTGGTCATGCAGCACTTCGACTTCGCGCTGCACGCTGTGGGCCACATGGAACTCGATCGAACGGTCGAGCGCGTCAGGTGCAATCTTTTCATGCTCGGACAAGGGACGCAGTTCGCGGATCGCCACTTGGACCTGCTGCAGCAAGGTCACGCCGTCTTCATCGCCAAACAGGTCCAGGCGCAAGCTGTCGTCGCGCCCTTCAGCGGCTGCATGCTCGTCGAATTCATCGAGCATGCGGATAAAGTCGCGCCCTTGCCTGCCCCAGCTGGCCAGTAGCGGATGGCTGTGCGCATGCAGCTCTTCGAGCGCAATCTGCGCCAGGTCCTGGCCGTCGCGCTGCCGCTGGCGCTTGTTGGCGGCGCGCAGCAGGTCGCGCCCTTCGATAATGTCGCCCCAGTAGT
>Ga0308158_10004261_pt1 | contig 12147 bp, 9 predicted proteins | sample PhyBR2_FD_201038 | JGI IMG/M metagenome (GOLD analysis project Ga0308158, IMG submission 201038) | Phyllosphere microbial communities from UC Gill Tract Community Farm, Albany, California, United States - DLSLB.R2 | ecosystem: Host-associated > Plants > Phyllosphere > Unclassified | place: USA...
ATTCTTCCTCGGGCGTGAAGCTGAGATCCATGGCCATGTGCTCCTGATGTTGGAGCCCATGTGCCACAGTCGATCGAAGAATTGAAGGACCGGTATGGTCAAGATAACCGAATTTGTTGCGTGGTGCGACGCAGGTTAATCCGAACGGTATCGCCACACCTTGATCCTCCCCTGGCGGGGGAGGTGGCTGGCTCTTGCCAGACGGAGGGGTGTCGCGCTCTCGATGGCGCGCTACCCCTCCGTCAGCCCTGCGGGCTGCCACCTCCCCTGAAAGGGGGGGATCGATAGGGCGTCAGAACCGGTAGCTGATCCAGCCCGCCAGGAAGTCGGAGTTCTTATACCCCGCATTGGTCAGCGCCGGCCCGGCGATCAAATGCTCGTATCGCCCGGTGAACGACAGCCGCGAGTTGAACGGGTACACCGCCTGGAACCGGATCGTATCCGCGATCTTCTTGCCCCCGAAATTCTGCGTCCCTGCAAATGCAGAGCCGTTCGCACGGTACACCGCGTCGCTCGTCGTATCGCGCCACGACAGCTGATATTCTGCGGTCATGCGCAGCTTGCCGAACGGCGTGAACGTCACGTTCGGTGCCAGCGCGATCAGGTTGGTCGGCGTCGCGAACAGCTGATAACTGTAATAGATGTTGTTACCGAACGGCGCCAACGACGTGCGCAGCGTGCCCTTGCCATACGCCCCGCCACCGCTGGCATAATCCGTATGGAAGCCGACGCGCGGCGCGGTCTTGCCGTCGCCGATCTTGTAAGTCTGCGCCAACAGGATCAGCCACGCCTTGATCGAGCGGTTGTCGTAACTGCCGCCCTGGTAATTGATCGTCCAGTCGAGATTGACCGGCCCGGCGTCACCCCAGACATGCAGGCCGTAGAAATTGCGGACTTCGCGCGCGGTGTCGGTGCCCCATACCGCCGCGCGGTTGCGCAGGCGCCACAGGAACGGATCGACGTACAGCTTCGAACCGCCGAACAGCGTCTCCGGCACGACGATGCCCGTCGAGATGCCCGAGAAGCGCCGCGCGCTCTCCGCATTGTCATCCTGAGTACCGCCATTGCCGTAGGCGGTCGGCTTGAAGTCGAACACGTCGGCACGGACACCAGCGGTGCGCGCCCACGCGCGGAAGCCGTTGAATCCGAAGAACAGCGTGTTGTTGTCGCGCGGCACGACCAGCAGGTTGGGACCGTCCGCAAACGTCTGGCGGCCATAGCGCACGCCGACATCGACATCGGCGACCGTCCCGGTAAGATCGACGAATGCCTGCTGCACCGCCAGCTTGTTGCGCAGGTTCGGCAGCGCGGTGCCGAGATTCTGTCCCTCCAGCGTGCCGTGCGCGAGTTCGCCGTAGAAGCGAAGGTGCTGGCCGACATGCAAATCGGCGCCCCCGAACAGGCGGAGAATGTCCTGCCGCTGCGCCTCGGCATCGCGCAGATTGGGGTTGGTCGTCTCGTTGACGCGGAACCGCGCCTCGCCCGACAGCGTCAGATAGACGTCGCCATCACCCGCGATCGAGATGAACTTCAGCTGATCGACGATGTCCTTGCGCTTCTTCGGATCGCGCAGCTTCGACCAATCCTCCGCCCAGCGCGACTGGTTATAGCCACCCGCCGTCACGCCGTCGCCGATCGCGGCATTGGGATAGCTCTCGGCGATCGGCGAGGCTTCGGCGGTGCTCGACACGTCCTTGGCGCCGACATTGGCCTGCCGTGACGGCGGCGCCTCGGCCTGCGCGGTGGCGACATTCGCAAACGCGAAGATCGAGAGCGCGGACGTGGCAAGGCCAGCCGCGTGCCGCAAGCGGCGCATCGTCATCGAGGTCATAAGCAAGTTCCGGTACTGGCGAACGGGGACGGACTGGCCGCCCCCGCCGGCATCAATGGGCGGTAGCAGCGGCAGGGATCGCCGCCGGCACGAACTCGGGAAGCTTGCCCGACAGCGCAGCATCGAGCTTGTCGCGGTCGAGGGCGCCCTCCCAGCGGGCGACGACGATCGTCGCGACCGCGTTGCCGATGAAGTTGGTGAGGCTACGGCATTCGCTCATGAAGCGATCGACGCCGAGGATCAGCGCCATCCCCGCGATCGGCACGGTCGGCACGATCGACAACGTCGCCGCCAGGGTGATGAAGCCTGCACCGGTGACGCCCGCCGCACCCTTCGAAGAGATCATCGCAACGACCAGCAGCAGCAGCTCCTGCCCAAGCGTCAGGTGCGTGTTGGTCGCCTGCGCGATGAACAGCGCGGCCAGCGTCATGTAGATGTTGGTGCCGTCGAGGTTGAACGAATAGCCGGTCGGCACGACCAGCCCGACCACCGACTTCTCGCAGCCTGCCGCTTCCATCTTCTGGATCAGGTTCGGCAGGGCTGCTTCGGACGACGACGTCCCGAGCACCAGCAGCAGCTCTGCCTTCAGATACTTGATCAGCTTGAAGATCGAGAAACCGGTGAGCCGCGCGACGGTGCCGAGGATGACCACCACGAACAGCGCCGCGGTGAGGTAGAAGGTCGCGACCAGCGCGCCCAGATTGGCGAGGCTACCGATCCCGTATTTGCCGATCGTGAACGCGATCGCGCCGAATGCGCCGAGCGGGGCTGCGCGCATCAGGATGCCGACCAGCTTGAAGACGATCAGGCTGAGGCGCTCGAGGAAGTTCAGCACCGGCTTGGCAGGCTCGCCGACCAGGCTCAGCGAGATGCCAAACAGGATCGCGACGAGCAGGATCTGGAGGATGTTGCCCTCGGTGAACGCGCTGACCATCGTGTCCGGGATGATGCTCATCAGGAACCCGGTGATCGTCGTCTCGTGCGCCTTCACGGTGTAGTCGGCGATGCCTTTGGTATCGAGCGTGGCGGCGTCGATGTTCATCCCCGCGCCCGGCTGGACGACGTTGGCGACGATCAGACCGACGATCAGCGCCAGCGTCGAGAAGAACAGGAAATACGCGAACGCCTTGCCCGCAACGCGGCCGACCGAGCCGAGCTCCTTCATGCCCGCGATACCGGTGACGAGCGTGAGGAAGATCACCGGGGCGATGATCATCTTCACCAGCTTGATGAACGCATCGCCGAGCGGCTTCAGTGCCGCGCCGTACGTCGGATAGAAATGCCCGAGCGCCGCGCCGAGCGCGATCGCGATCAGCACCTGGATATAGAGCTGGCCGCTCCAGCGCTTGCGCGCGGGCGTTTCCGCGACACCATATGTCTGGGTGGGTAGGGTCAACATCGCCTCCTGAAACTCTCGTCCACTGCCACGGGACGTTATGGCGACGGTAATGCCGGGCCGGACCGGGGACTACAAGACTAGGTCGCATTCGGTATAAAACGTTGGTTTTGCGTGCTTTGTCGGCATACCGACTTTTCAGATGTGCGGGAAATGCCGTTTTTGAGTGATGACGAACCCCGTTCGTGTGTGATAATCCGCACAAATGGCGCGGCTCCGATTCCCTCTTTTCATGACCGCGCTGGCGGTGCTGCTGGCGTTTGCAGCACTCGGTGTGATCGTCGCCGGAGTCGCCTCGATCTATGGCCCGCGCGCGGTGGCGGACGTGACCGCGAGCGTGCGGATGCGCGCGGTACAGCAGACCCGCAGCAACCTCCGCCTGCTCGAAGCCGAGTTGCAGACCTATCGCCTGCTCCCGGTCATGCTCGGCGAATATCCCGCGGTGCGCGCCGCGCTCGCATCGGGACGGGTCGACCCCGCGCTCAACGAAAAGCTGGCGATGCTGGCGGAGCGCACCGGCGCCCCGGTGATCTACGCGCTCGATACCCAAGGGATGACGATCGCCGCGTCGAATGCCGCGCGGCCCGACAGCTTCCTCGGCCACGACTATCGGTTCCGCGAGTATTTCACCAAGGCGATGGCATCGGGCGCGACCGAGTTCTTCGCACTTGGCAGCGTCAGCGGGCGGCCGGGCCTGTACCTGTCCCGCCGCATCGACCGTGACGGGCGGCCGCTCGGCGTGGTCGTGGTCAAGGTCGAGTTCGAGAAGATCGCGCGCGCGTGGATCCAGGATCACATGGCGACCTTCGTCACCGATGCCGACGGCATCATCCTGATCTCCAGCGACCCGGCGCTGCAATTCCGCACGACCCGCGTGCTTGCCCCGGCGCGCCGCGCCGCGCTGATCGCCACCCGCCAGTTCGGAAACTCGCCACTCGCGCCCGCACCGCTTGTGCTCGACGACGATCGCGCGCGTCTTTCGGACGGGACGCCGGCGGTGACGGTATCGCTACCGGTACCGATCGCGGGCTGGCGGCTCGTGCATATGGAGCCGCTCGACGCCGCGCTTCGCACTGCCGCCGCGCGTACCCGCTGGGCGACAGCGATCGCGGCGCTGGCGACGATCGCGGCGATGCTGGCCGCGTGGTGGCTCTATGAGCGTCGCAAGCGCAACGCCGGCGCACGCGCCGAACTCGAGGCGGAGGTCGCGCGCCGCACCGCCGAACTCCGCGCCACCGCCGACCGCCTCCAGATCGAGGTCGAACAGCGCGAGGCCTCCGACCAGCGCTTCCGCCAGGCGCGCGAGGAACTGGCGCACGCCAACCGCGTCGGCTCGATCGGCACGATCACCGCCAGCGTCGCGCACGAGATCAACCAGCCCGTCGCCGCGATCCGCACCTTCGCCGACAACGCCGCCGCCTTCCTCGACCGCGGCGAACCTGCCCGCGCGGCAACCAATCTCCAGTCGATCGTCGACCTCACCAGCCGGATCGGCACGATCACCGCGGGCCTCCGCCGTTATGCAAGGCGCGGCGCAGGATCGATCGGCCCCGTTGCGCTCGACGAGGCGATCGACGGCGTCCGCCTGCTGATCGGCGACCGCTTCCGCGCCAAGGGGGTGACGCTGGACCTGCCGAACGGTCCCGAGGCGCGACTGACGGTGATCGCCGGCCGCGTCCGCCTGGAACAGGTGCTGGTCAACCTCCTCCAGAACGCGCTCGATGCCGTCGCCGACCGCCGCGATGCCCGGGTGAGCGTCACCGTCGGCAGGAAAGGCCGCGATGTCGTGCTGACCGTCGCCGACAACGGCCCCGGCATCGAGCCCGACATCGCCGATCACCTCTTCACCCCGTTCGCGACGAGCAAGAAGGACGGCCTCGGCCTCGGCCTCGGCATCGCGCGAGACATCATGACCGAGTTCGGCGGCACGCTCGACCTCGTCCCCGCTCCAGAAGGCGCCATCTTCCGTATGATCCTGGTGAAGGCATGAGCGAGCAAGCCGTCTTGCTCGTCGACGACGACGACGTGTTGCGCGGGGCGCTGGAACAATCGTTCGAACTCGCCGGCATCGCGGTGATCGCCGAGCGCGATCCGACCGTCGCGCTCGCCCGCGTGACCGCCGGGTTCGACGGCGCGGTGGTGTCCGACATCCGCATGCCGAAGATGGACGGCCTCGAACTCTTCCGCCGCATCGCCGCGATCGACCACGAGATCCCGGTGCTGCTGATGACTGGCCACGGCGATGTCGCGATGGCCGTCGCCGCGCTCAAGAACGGCGCGTTCGACTTCATCCCGAAACCCTTCGCGACCGACCATTTGATTGCGGGGGCACGCCGGGCGCTCGAAATGCGCAGGCTCGTCCTCGACAACCGCCGTCTTCGCGCCGCGGCCGAAGAAACGATCGGCGCCGAACCGCTGATCGGCGAGACCCCGGTGATGGTCCGCCTGCGCGAAACGATGCGCCAGATCGCCCAGGCCGACATCGACGTGCTGGTCGAAGGCGAAACCGGCACCGGCAAGGAACTTGTCGCGGTCCTCCTCCACCGCTGGAGCAACCGGCGGTCACGCCCTTTCGTCGCGGTCAACTGCGCCGCGCTGCCCGAGGCGGTCGCCGAGATCGAGCTGTTCGGCCATGACGGCGACTCCCGCCTGCCGCGGACCGGCCGGATCGAGGCGTCGAACCGCGGCACGCTGTTCCTCGACGAGATCGAGAGCACGCTGCCGGCGTTCCAGGCGAAACTACTTCGCGTACTCGAGGAGCGCGAGGTGATGCCGGTCGGTGGCGACCTCCCCCGCGCGCTCGACCTCCGCGTGATCGCCGCCGCCAAACCCGGCCTCGAACAGGCGGTCGAAGAAGGCCGCTTCCGCGCCGACCTGCTCTTCCGGCTCGACGCGGTACGCCTGCGCATCCCCCCGTTACGCGAACGTCGCGACGACATCCCGCTGCTGTTCGGGCATCTGCTCCATCAGGCGGCGGAACGGTTCGGCCGCGAGGTCCCGACGATCGACACCGCGACGCTAGCGTATCTCGGCCAGCACGACTGGCCCGGCAACGTCCGCGAACTCGACAACCTCGCCAAGCGCCTCGTCCTGCGCGTCGAGGCGGAGGAGGCGGTCGACGAGGACAGCGACATCCCCCTCCCCGCCCGCGTCGACAAGTTCGAGGAAGCCACGATCCGCGCGACCCTGCAACAGGTCAGCGGCGACGTGCGGTCTGCGCTGGCCGCGCTCGGCATCCCGCGAAAGACGTTCTACGACAAGCTCAAGCGCCACGACATCGACGTCGAAGCCTACCGACCGACCAAGGGCTAACGCTCAATCCTCCCCTACAAGGGGAGGTGGCAGCGCGCAGCGCTGACGGAGGGGTGACCCGCTCTCGATGGGGCAATACCCCTCCGTCGCTGCGCGACACCTCCCCTTGCAGGGGAGGATCCAACTAGGTCGGAATAACGGGCGGCGGCACACCGCCCTGCCGCGTGGCCACGAACTTCGCGAGCGGCGGCCCGATCAGCAACACTCCCAGGAACCGCAGCACCTGAAGTGCCATCACGAACGGCACATCAACCGGACTCGACGCAGCGATGATCGCGACCGAATCCATCCCGCCCGGACTAGTCGCCAGATACGCGGTGACCGGATCGATCCCCCACCAGCGCGTCAACGCCGCCGCGATCCCGCCGCAGAACGCGATCAGCAGCGCCACCGACAACAGGATCCGCGGCATAGCCTTCCCCGCGACCCGCAACGTATCGCGCGTGAACGACAGCCCGATCCGCCACCCGACCACCGCATAACTGATCGCCAGCAGCCACTGCGGCAGAACCGGTTGCGCGACGCCGGTAACATTGAGCGCCGCCCCCGCCACCAGCGACCCGAGCAGCGCACCGGCGGGAAGCTTCAGCACGACGCCAACACTCGCACCGACACCGGCAATCGCAATCGTCCGCAGCACGACCAACGGGTCTACGGGCGCGAACCACGTTGCGGCAACATGATGCCCGCTCCCGCCGCCGACCATCACCGCCGCCAGCACCGACGCGACCACCGCCACGCTCACGACCCGCGTGTACGTCATCACCGCGACCAACCGAGAGTCCGCGCCGTACGCCTGCGCCATCAACACCATCGCGCTCGCCGCGCCCGGCGTCGATCCCCACACCGCGACGGTCCCCGGCAACACCTGCCACCGGCTCAGCAAATACCCGAGCACGCTACTGGCGGCGAGCGTGACGAAATTGACCATCAGGAATACCGGCCAGTGATCCGCCACCGTCGCGACGATCCCCGTGGTGATCGACCCCGCGATCAACGTCCCGACCGCCGCCTGCGCGCCGCGAAACGCCGAAGTCGGCACGCTCAGCGACCACCCCCGCACCGCCAGCACGACCGCGGCTACCATCGGCCCGAGCAGCAACCCCGCGGGCAGCCCGACGACCTCCAGCAGCCCGGCGATCACCGCCGACAGCGCGATCAACATGGCCCACCGCCAGATCATGGCTTGGTGGCGAACCAGATCGTGTGCCGCGCGCCGCCCTTCCGCGTCGCCCGCGCGATCACTTCGTCGACCGCGAACCCGGCTTCGGCAAGCCGGGTAGCGAACGGCTTGCTGGGAGCGGACGACCACACGGCGAGCACCCCGCCCGCCCGCAAAGCCGCTCGCGCCAGGGACAATCCGCGCGCGCCGTAAAGCCGATCGTTACCCGGCCGAGAAATTCCGTCCGGACCGTTGTCGACGTCGAGCAGGATCGCGTCCCAATCACCCTCCGCGACCGCCGCGGCGACGTCGCCCTCGAAAACCCGGGTCCGCGGATCGGTCAGGCTGTCGCCATGCACCGCCGCCATAGGCCCGCGCGCCCATTCGATCACCGCCGGCACGATCTCCGCCACAACCACCTCCGCGTCAGGCCCAAGCCGCGCCAAGGCCGCACGGAGGGTAAACCCCATCCCAAGCCCGCCAATCAGCATCCGCACGCCCGGCCGCCCACCGATCCGGTCGCACGCCTGCTCCGCCAGCGCTTCTTCCGACCCGCTAAGCCGACTGTTCATCAACTCGTTCGCACCGAGCATGATCGAGAACTCGGCACCACGCCGGAGCAAGCGAAGCTCACCCCCACCCGGCACCTGTGCCGTTCCGAGCAGAACCCGAGGGATCATGCCGACCAAGCCGCAATATCGTCCTGCTCGCCGATCAAGGCCAACCCGTGGGCGATCGACGTCAGCTCGCCGCCGCTCATGATCGCCGCCTCGCCGAACCGCTCGACGAAGATTTGCCGGATGCGCGGGATCAGCGACGACCCGCCGGTCAGGAACACCCGGTCGATCTCGCCGCCACCGACATTGGCGACCTCCAAGGCCCGGTCGACCGCCGCCTCGATCCGCACGACGTCGTCCGCAATCCAACCCTCGAACTGCGCCCGCGTCACGTCCGCCTCGATCTCCAGCCCCGCACCCGCAAAGTGGAAATGCGCATCCTCACCACTCGACAGCGCACGCTTGAGCGACCCGACCGCATCGTACAGCGGATAGCCGAGTTCGTTCTCGATCACCGCGATCATCCGCCCGATCGCGTCGGGGTCGACGGCGGTCTTTTGCAACCGCTCCAGCTCGGTCATCGTCTTGCGGTTGCGCATCAGCGCCAGCCGCGACCAGTCCGCGAAATCGGCGAAATACGCGCGTGGAATCTCCAGCTCCTTGCCAAACGACTTGTACGCGCCGCCCTTGCCCAGCATCGGCAGCACCAGCCGGTCGAGGATCCGGTAATCGAACCGGTCGCCCGCGATCCCCACGCCTGCATGACCTAATGGCGTACACCGCCGCGCCGCGCCCGGCTCGGCAACGCGCACGACCGAAAAGTCGCTCGTACCGCCACCGAAATCCGCCACAAGGATCGTCGCCGGCTCGGTCAACCGCGTCGCATAGCTGTAGGCCGCGCCGAGCGGCTCATAAACGTAATGGATCTCCGCCCCGAAGCCCTTGAACATCGCGTCGTAGCGCGTGCGGGCGAGTGCCTCATCGGGCCGCGCGCCGGCATATTCGACCGGGCGACCGACGACGATCCGGTGCGGTCGCGTGTCGAGCTTGCCGCCAGCATGCGAAATCAGCTTCTCGAGGAACAGCTGGCCCATCTCCTCGAAGCGATAGCGCTTGTCGAAGACCGAAGCCTGCTCGAACGTCTTCATCGCCGCGACCGACTTGAACGACTGGATGAACCGGCTGTCGAGCGGGTATTCCATATATTCGGCGATCGCCCACGGCCCCGCGTCCGACGCGAGCCCCTTGCCGCTGTCGTCCTGCCAGAAACACAACGCCGAGCGGAACACCGGGCTCGTCTCGGCAGGGGCGGCGAACGTCACCAGCTCCGGCGAACCGCCTTTGGTCCCCAGCGCCACGACGCTGTTGGTCGTGCCGAAGTCCAGCCCCAAAGCGGGGCCGCCAGCGTCCGTCTGCATCGCGTCATCCTTAATGAACGCGCGCCTATGCCGACGCGGGGACCGGGATGGCAACCAGTAAAGTCGGTTTCAGGGCAGGCGGCGCGAGCTTAGCGGCGCTTCAGCCGGACAAGCGCGGCATCGAGCGCGGACAGGAAGCTCGACCGGTCGCTCTTCGAAAACGGCGCGGGGCCGCCGATGATGTCGCCACCCGCGCGAAGGTCGGCCATGATCGCCCGCGTCGCGATGGCGCCACCGATCGAACTGGTGGTGAAGGGCTTGCCGGTGTTGGCCAGCACGGTCGCGCCGGCCTTCACGCAGCGATCGGCGAGCAGGATGTCGGCGGTGATCACGACCGACTTCGCATCGGCCTGCTCAGCGATCCAGTCGTCGGCGGCGTCGAAGCCGTCGCTGACGACGACTCGCGAGATCAGCGGGTGGACGGGGATGCGAAAATGGCTGTTGGCAACGATCGTCACGGGGACTTCGTGGCGCCAAGCGACCTTGAAGATCTCGTCCTTCACCGGGCATGCGTCGGCATCGACGAGGATGCGGATGGTATCAGTCATTCAATCCTCCCCCGCCGGGGGGAGGTGGCAGGCGCAGCCTGACGGAGGGGGAGGCATCCACCACATCTGTCGCGTATCCTCCCCCTCCGTCACCTTCGGCGACACCTCCCCCTTGCGGGGGAGGATCGTGTTAGCTCAGCTCCGCTCGCGATTTCCACGATACGGGGGCTTGCGCACGGGAGCCGGACCGCCACGCGGTGCTGCACGGTGCAGCGTCGAGCGCGGACCGCTCGCATTGCTGCGACCACCGCCGCCGCCGTCATGCCGCGCACCGCTCTCGGGCGCACCCTGCATCGCCTCGATCGCCACGCCGCTCTCTTCTTCGCCAGCCTGCGCGGTCCGCTGGATCGCCGCCGAGAACCGCGACGCCACCGCGCGCGGAATCTCGAAAGCCGTTTCATTCGGCCCAATCCGGATCGCACCGATCTCGGACTTGGTGATGTGCCCGCGACGGCAGATCAGCGGCAGGATCCAGCGCGGATCGGCGTTCTGGCGACGACCGATGTCCATGCGGAACCAGACGGTGTCCTCGAAGCCCGCGCGCGGACCCTGCGAACGCTCGTCCTGAGTCGGCTGCTTGCTCTGGTCGATCAGATCCTCGGCCTGCGGCATCGTCGCACGGTGCATGTGCACCAGCGCCGCGGCGATATCCTCAGGGGTCTTCTCGGCCATCAGGCGGACGGCGAGCGCGCGATCCTCCTCCTCGACCTCGACCGGCTGCAACAGCATGCCGATCAGGCGCTCGTGATCGTTCTTGCGGATGTCCTCCGCGGTCGGGGCGTTGACCCACTCCGCGTTGATCTTCGCACCACGGAGCATCATCTCGACGCGACGGCGACGCGGGAACGGCACGATCAGGACAGCGGTGCCCTTCTTGCCCGCGCGACCGGTACGACCCGAGCGATGCTGGAGCGTCTCGGCATCGCGCGGCAGCTCGACGTGCACGACGAGGCTCAGCGTCGGCAGATCGATACCGCGAGCCGCAACGTCGGTCGCGACGCAGACACGCGCACGACGGTCACGCAAAGCCTGAAGCGCCGCGTTACGCTCGTTCTGCGAATGCTCGCCCGACAGCGCGACGGCGGCAAAGCCACGCTCGACCAGGCTGGCATGCAGGTGACGCACGTTGTCGCGAGTCGCGCAGAACAGCATCGCCGTCTCCGCCTCGTGGAAGCGCAGCAGGTTGATCACCGCGTGCTCGATCTCGGACGGCGAGACCGTGACGGCCTGGTACGAGATATCGCCATGACCGCGATCCTCGCCGACGGTCGAAATCCGCAGCGCATCCTTCTGGTAACGCTTGGCGAGCGCGACGATCGGCCGCGGCATCGTCGCCGAGAACAGCAGCGTACGGCGCGCTTCCGGCGACGCATCGAGGATCTGCTCGAGGTCTTCGCGGAAGCCCATGTCGAGCATCTCGTCGGCTTCGTCGAGCACCGCGACCTTCAGCGCCGACAGGTCGAGCGCGCCACGCTCGAGGTGATCGCGCAGACGGCCCGGCGTACCAACGACGATGTGCGCGCCGTGGGCGAGCGAACGACGCTCCTTCGAGGCGTCCATGCCGCCGACGCAGGTCGAGATGCGCGCACCGGCCTTGGCATAGAGCCACATCAGCTCGCGGCTGACCTGGAGCGCGAGCTCGCGAGTCGGCGCGATGCAGAGCACGAGCGGCTTGTGCGGCGCGGGCAGGCGCTGGACGCCGTCCTCGCCGGCTTCACCGAGCAGTTCGCCGGCCATCGCCAGGCCGAACGCGACGGTCTTGCCCGAGCCGGTCTGCGCCGACACGACGAGATCGCGACCGATCGCATTGTCCTCGATCACATGAGCTTGGACGGGGGTGAGCGCGGTATAGCCGCGCGCTTCGAGCGCCTCGGAGAGAAGCGACGGAATATTTGTAAAAGGCATGTACGTCCTAATTGGTGG
>Ga0308158_10004263_pt1 | contig 12142 bp, 14 predicted proteins | sample PhyBR2_FD_201038 | JGI IMG/M metagenome (GOLD analysis project Ga0308158, IMG submission 201038) | Phyllosphere microbial communities from UC Gill Tract Community Farm, Albany, California, United States - DLSLB.R2 | ecosystem: Host-associated > Plants > Phyllosphere > Unclassified | place: USA...
TTCACCCTCAGAGAGCGAATCGAAGTCGCCAGAAAGCAAATAGCCGGATTGCAGCAGTACATCAGAGAGCAGTGCTTAAACTGATCCTTTTTTGGATAAACCATCTGTTCATTGAGTCATGCGGAGCAGTATCGCCTCAGCCTCATTCATACTCATCCCGCCATGCACGTTCGATGGGAAAACAATATCGCTACCTGAAAGCACCCATACACCCCTGTGTGTGGGATGGCGTGATAACTCCTGGCCTTCCACTATCGGGAATGCTTTATCAACCACGCACACACAGTAGCCATTGATGCTGTGGATCATCAAAGCCCATTGCGGCCTTGTGCTTATTGCAACTCTTCTTATTACAACTGCAGTATCCATATTAATAGTTTATGCATGTTATCAATGCGTAAATGATAACCGAATTATGTTCTCCACACGAAGTCCTATGAGCCGATCACAGCCAGTGAGGGTTAACGGCTTCATCGGCGTCGCCAAAGAAGATGGCTCATGTGTATACCTCGCGCCTGATGATGCGCTCAAGATGGAGTACGTGCCAAATCCTTTAAGGAATTAATGCTTGGCAACATTCATGGGCATTTAACTCGCAACTCTTTGCGATTGAATCCCCCATCTTTGCTTATATCAGAATACCCTTCAGGGCAGGTGTCATTAGCTTTTGAATAACAAACATCCCAGCCGGTCGCTGCGCCACATTGGATGACGTACTCTCTGGAACCGTCGGGGCGCTTAATCTCTTGTGATGTTGAGCAGGAAGCAACAAGGCAGGCGCCTACTAATGCCATCATCATTTTCATTATTGCATCTCCATTTAATTTATTGATGGATAAATATCAGCTAACCGCTGTGAAGGGTAAAGGATAATTTATGGCATCACCAGATTGGGAGGCCATTGAGTCGGCTTACCGGGCTGGCTTGATGTCAGTAAGAGCGATTGGTGAAAAGCATGGCGTTAACCATGCCACCATCCTCAAAAGAGCAAACAAAGAAGGCTGGCAACGTGACCTGACAGAGCAAGTCAGATCGGCCGTTAAAGCTAAGGTAACCAAATCGGTAACCAGCGGCGGTAACCAATCACCAGTGGTTACTGATGCGCAGATTGTTGACCAGGCATCAGATGAAGCTGCCGGTGTAGTACTGGCTCACCGTGAGGGATTAGCAGCATGGCGTGGCATTACCAACAAGCTCCGCGACTTCCTTGAGGACGCTGAAATCACCGAAGACAATCACGCATCCATGTCTCGCTCTATCACTGCCGGTGTCGATGCTCAGATAAAGGTGATCAAGGCCGAGCGTAAGGCCTACAACCTCGATAGTGAGGAAGGCAATAAGACGGTCGATGACCTGTCTAACCTGATGGATTCATTGGCTCAGGGGGCTTAATGAAACCTGAGCACTTCAAGCTGCTATCCGATAAAGATTTCCGATTAAATAATCTGTACTGGATTACCGACAAAGAGGGTAAGCCTCAGCGATTCCGGATGACACCAGAGCAGCGCGAATACTTTGAAGGCATCCACACTCGCAACATCATCCTGAAGGCACGGCAACTTGGCTTCACGACAGAGGTGTGCATCATCCAGCTCGATGCGGCGCTTTTCGAGTCTGCCAAATGCGCGCTCATTGCACACACCCTCAACGATGCTAAGCGCCTGTTCCGGGAAAAGGTGAAGTACGCCTATGACCGGCTGCCGGCAGAAATCAGGGCTGCCAATCCGGCGAGCAATGATTCGGCGGGTGAGTTGGTATTCAGAAAGGGCGGGTCACTTTACGTCAGCACATCATTCCGCGGCGGTACGCTGCGTTTCCTGCACGTTTCCGAGTTCGGTAAGATATGCGCTAAGTTCCCCGACAAAGCCCGAGAGATTGTCACTGGTGCGTTTGAGGCGGTATCCAGCGATTGCTTCACCACTATTGAGAGCACAGCAGAAGGGCGGGCCAGTTACTTCTTTGATTACTGCCAGACTGCAGAGAAAGCCCAACTGCAGGGTAAGGCGCTTTCAAATCTCGACTGGAAGTTTTTCTTCTTCTCCTGGTGGAAGAATCCTCTGTATTCAATAGACCCGGTAGAGCCTCTTCCTCAGCGCCTCGACGATTACTTTGACGATATCGAGCAGAAGCATGGCGTCATTCTCAATGATCGTCAGAAAGCCTGGTATTACGCCAAAGAGAAGACGCTCGGCGATGACATGAAGCGTGAGTACCCATCCATACCGGCTGAAGCTTTCGAGCAGTCAGTTGAGGGTGCTTACTACGCCAAGCAGTTCCGCTGGCTCTACACGAATAAGCGTGTTGGTGAGCTGCCTGATAACTCTCATCAGCTGGTTCACACCTTCTGGGATATCGGCGTAGGTGACTCCACCGCCATCTGGTTCATTCGTGAGGTTGGTGATGAGTTCCATGTCATCGACTACTACGAGAACAGTGGTGAAGGCCTACGGCACTACATGAAGGTGCTGAAAGACCGCGGCTATGAGTATGGCGATCACTGGGCACCGCACGATATTGATAACCGTGAGTTTGCCGGTGATGGCAAGAGTCGTAGGCAGATAGCTGCAGAAGGCTTTGAAATCGACGGCCAGGTTTATTCAATCCGCTTCAAGGTCGCACCAAAGCTTGGTGTTGATACCGGTATCGACTCTGTGTGCGAAATCCTTCCTAAGTGCGCATTTGACGCATCCAAATGCGAGCAGGGCATCTCTCATCTTGAGGGTTATCTGCTCAGCTCGCTGATTGACGTGGGCGGACGCACGGTGACGTGGGTAGCCGACGCAGGAGCATCATTCATCAACTCTGCGAATCTTAATGGCCGTATTTTCAGGCGGGGGATCCGCAATAACAACGTTATGCAGCATGGCACGCTCGATGGGGCATGCTCATTCAGCGTCAGTGCCAACCGCGGTGCCGAAGCGCCTGCTCAGGTTCTGGGTGTGATATCACCTGACCAGATCGCCACTTACATGGACCGTGATTCAGTTGGCTTGCATGCAGAAAACTATGCGCCTGCAATTCTGGCAACGACCTCTACCGGAACATACACCGCCAATTCAGTAACATTCGGTACCGCGCTTACAGCTGACCAGGTTAAAAAGCTGCGTGTTGGCATGATCATCGATACAAAACACACGCCGACAAAATACTCTGGCATCGTGACGGGCTGGGCCGCAAACGGCACGTCGATCACTGTGGAAGGCTGGTATCTCGTTGACGGAAGTTCTGCCAGCCATTCTAAAGTGACACCGGCAAACGGTACAGGGGTCAATATTAACCCCTTCACCAAAGCGTGGGCGATGAATGCTAACGTTTTCATTGATACTAACTCCCACGCAGTGGCAGCGGTTGGCCTTGAGCTTGGCGTAAGTAATGAGAAGTTCGATTATGATCCCGTGACTGATACGTGGCACACCTGGTGCTATGACGCAATTACCCTGGGGTCAAAGCGCTGTGAAACTGCATATATGCAGCGTGGCTACTACTACAAAGGATATGAGAGTCGTGGTGCCACCGGCTACGGCTTCACCGGTAAAAATGCCAATGGTATCTGGCCATCCGTCGCGATGTATCATAGTCAGGCTAACTCAGACTTTCAGGTTTTAGTTCAGCCAGATATTTATGCCAACAAAACATCTTTTGCGGTTAAAAAAGATGGTTCAGTTGAAATGGGTAGGACTGATGCAGCGGCGACGGTAACGCTGGATTTCCATTCATCAGGCAATGAGATCGACTATGACACCCGAATTTCATCTACCGGAGGTACAGCGACCAATGGCGGCGGAACAATTACTCTTGCGGCTACCAGCATCAATATGTCGGCTGGCTACATTGTAGAGTTCAACAGCTTTCGCCCTTCAACAGATGGTACGAAAACACTTGGCCTACCTCAGTATCGGTTTAGCATTGTTTACGCAAGTACGGGAACGATCAACACATCTGATGTAACGACTAAAACCTTCCTTGATATTGAGCGGGCAGAGAAAGATGCTGCAGGCGAGATCAAAGGAATGATGCGGAAGTTCCAGTTTAACGATGCTATTTCGGAGAAGGGCGCGGACAAAGCCCGTTATCACTTTGGTGTCGGTGCTCAGTATGTTCGTGATGTTCTGGTTAAGCACGGACTAGATCCTGATATGTACGCCTTCCTCTGCTACGACAAATGGGAAGAGGAGTATGAGGATATTTATGAGGATGTTGAGGAAGAGAGGGAAGTGGCAGGTAAGGCTGATGAACCGGTCATTATCAATGGTGAGCAGGTTGGCACGCGCCGGGTTGATATCACGTATACGGCAAAAGTTAAGGAGCAGCGCGCCACAGGAGCTAAGAGGTTGGTTCGCGAGGCTGGAGAGCTTTATGGCATCAGGTATGACGAGCTAATTTGCTTTATCATGTCAGCGATGTAAAAAGAAAAGCCCGGAGCTATTCCGGGCTTAACTTCCTAACGCTTTAAGGGGAGCTTATTAAACATCATGTATAAAATTACATAGATAACAGACAGGTCGAAAATGAATACAACCCTAAAGCTTGACGCATAAACGGTAGGGCTTAATCCCATCATCACTACGGAAGCAATTCCCAGAATGAAGACTACTGGCATGTTTATCAGGTCTTCCACTGAGTCACATATTGAGGTCATGAGCGAGATGCATGTGAATAATATAAACAATGAAAAAACATACGGGAAAAAGAACTTTATATCAGCAACGTTTCCGAAATCTAAAAATTCGAAGTGAGTAAATGCCTTCAGCGGATAGCTATATCTGGTAAAGATGAAGAATAATGCGAATTTAAAGGCAAGCACAGCCATACAAAGCATCTGCAAGCCAGTAATGTTTTTCTTTTGCAGCACAATGCAGGCGACGAGAACAGCCATCAGCACCAAAAGTAAAACGTTTTGTTCGGTTATGTGTGAGCTAAGGCGGTCGAATCCTAAAGCCACTTTATCAATGATATTGAAGTTAGGAAAGTCAGGGAACCATCGGGATGTTTCTTTATAAAACCGCTCACGATTTCCTGGCGCAGTGAGTGCGAATGCCGTTGTTAGTGCTGCAGCGATGAAATAAATCGCACTGTATTTTCCGTAGTCTTTGCGGGCGTATGTTATGGCAATTATTGCTGGTACAGCAAATAAGATTGAGTAGATTTCGTTGAAGCACGCGAAGACCAGCAGAGCCAAAGCTAGGACTTTAGTCCAGACCGGGCCGCTCCTGTGATAGTAAAAAATAGCCAGCGAAAGCAGACCAGCTGCGATCGGCTGTAGGTAGTTATAGGAACCGGTCACCCACCATGAAGCCTCACCCATTACGTCACCGTTGATGAGCAGCAACAGGGTGAGTGACAAGCAGAAGGAGAGCAACCCTGCCTTGCGCCCACGTGATGACAGGGCAACAAGTGATGCTGCCATTACACAAAGTGAAAGTGGGATCACGAACTTGAAGAACCAAGGATGGTTAATCGTCAGAACCATAATTCCTTCGATAAGGATTCTTCCAGTCCATGTGTGATAACGGATATCGAGGAATTCAAAAAGGCTACGATTCAGCAACGCATCACTAAAGTACTTATCATCATCCGCTCCCCATGTATGCAGGCTTATGGCGATAAAAACCAGTATGGTTGCAACGTATATAAAGCCAAGTATCTTTAATGGCCTCAAGTTATTTACAGTCATGTTTCACCACATATACATTGTTGTCTTTGCTGATTTGTATGAGGGCCTTGATGGACTTAACATCATCACCAATATTAATTGACGATGAAAAACCAGACTTGTCATATATCCCTGGCTTGTTCATATAGGCGCTGACATCAACTCTCTTAATTTGACCTGTGTGCAATTTGTAGGTTTTACCATCAATTTCCGCAAAGGTCATAATGTCGCCGACGCCTTCTTTAGGTGTTGCCCATCCGCGAATTGTTAGTCTGCCATGGTGATACTCACATTGATCAACATTGAACATTACATTTTCATTGCCTGCGGTTGGCATTGAAGGTTTCGTAATAACTATCTTATTGAATGACTTGTAAAACACATACGGAACCGCAACTGATATCACCAGCCCAAGCCAGAAAATATAGCGCGAAAGTTTATAATATTTCCCTTTGCTCATCACTTTTCGCTCTCTTTTTTCTTAACATAACGAGGTCGCTGTTTAACCTCGGTATAAATACGTCCGATGTACTCACCCAGCACGCCGATACCAATCAACTGAACGCCACCAAGAAAGAGTATTGAGACCAAAATAGAAGGGTAGCCAGCTACCGGATTACCCCAGAAGAGCTTATCAATAATCATCCACACACCATAGAGGAACGACAGTGAGGCCACGAAAAACCCGATGTAAGTCCACATGCGAAGTGGGACAGTTGAGAATGAGGTTATACCCTCTAAGGCCAAATTCCATAACTTCCATCCATTGAATTTTGTGGTTCCTGCAACGCGCTCCGCACGGGCATATTCAACGATTTCCGTTTTTCCACCAACCCATGACAGGATTCCTTTCATAAACAGATTACGCTCAGGCAGAAGCTTGATGCTCTCAACCACGCCACGGGACATCAGTCTGAAGTCACCTACGTTTTCTTCAATCTTTGGAGAACTGATTTTGTTGTGCAGGCGGTAGAACCACTCTGCAGTCTTTCGCTTCATGTGTCCATCAGTGCTTCTGTCAATGCGCTTAGCCAGAACCATATCCGCACCTGCCTGCCACCGCTCAAGCAGTAGTGGGATAACTTCCAGCGGGTCCTGTAAATCTACATCAATAGGGATAATCGCATCACCAGTGGCACACTCAATGCCCGCGAAAAGCGCGGCTTCTTTACCGAAATTTCTGGTAAAGAATACATTCCGCACTAATGGATCGCTTTCCTGCATATCCTTCATCAGTTGTGCCGTGAAATCTGAGCTTCCGTCATCTACGAAGACAATCTCTATTTCATATGGCTTCAAGAAGTCTTTGTATCTTACTGCGCTGTAAAAATGCCTTATCGCATCTTCTTCATTAAAGACGGGGACTACTAGCGATATCTTCATGATTTTTCTCTAAAAATAATATACTTAGAATAAAGGAATCCGCACACAAGGCTTACTGCAGAGAATACTACAAGGGTGGCCACAGGGTTGATATGCAGCCGGTCTGCAGATGCTCCAATAAGGGTCGCCACTGCACCCATGAAGAACACATACATCATGTATCTGAAAGTGGTAGCATCAGATTTGAAGGTCCATTTGGCATTCGCGAAGAATGAGAAGGTAACGGCGACGCAAAATGCTATGAAGTTAGAGACTGACTGACTCTGATCGTTCTTGATACAGATGGCAAACACGACCCAGTGAATAAGCGTGTTAAGAACTCCAATCGTCATGTAGCGGGCGAATAATTTAGCCATGGTGACACCTGAAAAAAAAGATACCGGATTTTGTCATCGTGTCACGTGATGATCAAGGAATCGATCTTTGAATGTCCGAGCATAAAAGCTCTGCACCCGTCCAGCGGCTCATACATGCCCGCCATAGCGACATCCGACGGAGATTCAAGATTCTTTGATCCTCTTACTGGGAAAAAAGCAACATCAATATCTTATAATCTGCATGGCGCTGGAGCTAACAGTTATGTGATTATTAGGAAGGATGCATACTGGAAGCAAAAGTCTATGCATTATTTTTCTTCTACAGATGTAGTAGAAAATACTATAGTGGCAGAACCAGATTTTAAATTAGAGGATTATTATCTTGTCGAAATTAGCCAACAGAATCCCGCGTCAACAGGGATGGCTTACGATAAGACAAAGAAAAACTTTTATTGGCCTGAGTAATGGTGGGGCTTTACGCCCCAATCCAATAGGTGGAACTTAGACTCTCTTCATTATTAAGTGTCGGAATCTTTCGATTGGTTTTTCAATGAGAAAGTAAACAGCTGCTCCAGTAGTGATTGCTATGAAAAGCGATAACGTCGCCCACATGACACTACCTGCAAAATAATTTGTTATTTGGGTGTAAATTATCCAGTGGAATAGATAAATTGAAAAACTCCACTTACCTAGCTGTCTTAATGCTTTTGAACTGAATAGTTTATTTATTTTCCCTGAAGAAGATAGGGAGAAATATAAAAATACAGTCCATGCTAAGGAAAAGTGAACGTGCTTATTTAGAAGGTAACCATCATTTGGGATGCCTAAAAAAACGCTCCTTATTTGAGGTACAGATAACATTATTCCCATGAGCACTAGCACACATATCGCGTCTGAAAGCGTATCTTTCTTAAATGTACTCACAGACACAATTACAGCACAGCACATTCCTGGTACGAAAGCGGAAATATAGCCTATCATGTCAGTAGAACTTGGCTTGACTTCGTAATATGGGTAATACCACTGCTGAAGTGCAATGATAAATAAGGCCGATAGTAGTGCAAGCAACAATCCGAACCTTTCGTTCAACTTTATCAAAGCGAAAGCAATAATCGGAAGTATAAAATAGAATTTGAATTCTACCGCAATGGTCCACAGGTGACCCCAGGGGGAGTTTAGCTTAAAAATTTCATAAGCCTCTTGTGATGTAAAGTAGCCAAATGCGCAATATACAATCAATGTGATGATATATAGTGGCATTATTCTAATAATCCTTCCAATCACGTATGAAGTAATGTTTTTTAATCCAAACCCTTTTTGAATGAAATTGTTAGTCAACAAAAAAGCGCTAAGTACAAAAAAAAGCCATACGCCTATCTTTCCTGATCCTGCAAGGCCTTCATAAGTATTTGGAAAGAACATAACCATGCTATGTACGATAAGTACTATCAGCACAGCCATTCCCCTGATTCCATCAGCGGCCGGGAAATGGCCTGCTAAGTTACCTCTTTGCTCTGTCAAAATTACACCATGTTCTGTTGGTTTAAGATTTTCCGCATACTTTGATTAATAAGTAGCTGAGCGTCAAATAATAAATAAAATAGCCCGGCGACCGGGCAATGACTAAGCCGCTCCTGTCTTAGCAGGCTACGGGGGCTGTGATTTGAGATTAGTCGCTCCCCATCGCATGCGCCAAATAAAAACCCTTCACCATCAACCCCTTTACAAATCTGTGCGCCGCTCCGCCTTGATCAAATCTACCGATCGATATTACTGTTTATCCATACAGTGTTTATCAGAGGAGGATTTATCATGGCGAGAGAGAGTGACATACATGCGGCTTTTGTGGGCGCGATCACGAAGGACGGCAGAGGCAGGCAGATTGTCACCACTGCGGCGTTCCAGAAGCGCCTGGATGACGTGAATCACGTATGGACGCTGGCAGAGTGCAACCGGTGGATACGCTACTACCAGAACTTCTTCTTCGAGCTGGTTACCGAGGAGAGCGAGAATAAGACCTGGTCGTTACGCAACATGGGATACGTGAGGTAGCTATGGGGTTTCCATCACCAGCGTCCGATTACATAGAGCGGCGCATCGACCTGAACGATGTACTGATGCCTCACCGCAACAACATGATCCTGATTGAGACGCCGGACGGGTTCGTGCTGGCTGACAAATCTCTGAAGCCTGTTCCGGGCGACAAGATCGCATTCCAGATAGGCGAGTTCCCGCAACTGGGCAGATTGTTTCGTTCAGGTATCATCACTTCGGACGGAGAGACGATCGACGGAGAGGGCATGGAAGGGATTATCGTGCTGGGCAAAGTGACCGCGGAGGCGGTGTCCGTGCATGAGTCGAGCAGGCCGATTATTTAGCCGTAGCACACATGTAGCACAAAAAAATACCGCAAATCACCTCAAAACCACCACGACGGCAGTTTGTGACTTGCGGTATGTCTCTGTAAAACCACGCTTCAACGCACATCAACCTGACTGGCTAAATATTCAAAGTGAAATTATGAATATGCAGGTTTAGTGAGCTGATTCCGCTGAACAAGGCACGCCTGCGTGGAGGCGATGAGAGAGTGGGATGCCCGCATCAAGGCCGATCACTTTGCTGAGTCTATGACCCTGTACTGGCGATAATGCAGGTGTCATTAACTATACTGCTCTTTATTACGAGCCGTGCAGCAGGGAACTCACTCTTAAGTGCAGGCGACCTGACCCCTCATCACCCATCAGCAGGACGCCAGCCCAATGCTAAAAAAACTTATCCTTATCGCATCGTTAATCAGCTTATCTCTCCCAGCCTTTGCTGCCACGCAGTGCGGGCCGTTCTATCTTAAACCTGACAAGAGCGGCTGGTTCTCGGTGAATGGAGAACGCGCAAAAACGCAGAAAGTCACCTTTGCGAAAGAGAAGGGCGATTACGACAACGCGACGGTCAAACTGCTGGTGAAAAACAGCAAAGCGCCGGGGATGGTGGATATGGAGTTCACAAACCGTGAAGGCAAAGGGCTGTTAAGAGCTGAAATCGTCCGCACCAGCCAGAGTCAGATCCGCATACGAGGTGCCTATGATTGCGAACCGGCTAAATAGGCTGAGCTTTGACTGCCCACTCCTGAACATGGCATAGCCCGGAAGCGGGCCTGATAAAAACCTTTGAGAGAAGAGTGAGAAAGATTGTCAGGTCAGCGCTTGTGCTCTGGCTGGCCTGACAACATGTGTCATCTCCTCTTCATCCATCCTGCATCACCCACATGCCGACGCTGCATTTAACGTGATGTTTTGCACCGCGCGATCATCCCTGAAACTGCTGTGCTGATATCTGATGCTTTTGGATCATAGTAAAATGTTGCACTGGTCTGATGATGGCTGAACTTTGCAATTTCAACCCAGGCTACGGTTTCATCATCCTGTTCAAGGTTATATCGCCTTGTGCCATCCGGCAGAGGTTCATCCTGCTCCAGATAGAGTCTTTGATCCTGTGCCGCTACGCTAAGGCAGGATTCAACCTGAAAAGGGTGACCGTCGAAATAAGCGGTTTTTGTTGTCGGATGTAATCCAACCCGTCCCATATCTACGCATCCGCCCAACAGACTTATGCTCAGGGCAATAATGATCTTCTTCATTAACTAAACCATCATGGTTATTTTGTAGAGCAATAATATCCGGATATTGATCGTGTGGCTCATTTTAATTAAAAATCTGCGCTTAATATTGCTAGCGTTACGGACTAAATGTAACATTCTTCGCAACGCATTATGATGTAAGCAACGAGCATAAACAAAAGGTAGCCCGCATCAGGTGACTCATGCTGCCTGCATGTGTTAACTGTTGTCAGGTGAATGTCAGGTAAATTATCACTCTAAACCGTTGCTCATTATATCTTTAGTCTGCTTTGAGGCGGATGCCCAAAAATCATTGCCTGCAGCGTTTGTTAGCCAGCTTATTATAAACACGGAAAGTTTTACGCAGTATATTACACACACATCAGGTTCACTTAAAACCGGCCCATTAAAAGGCGTTATACCTCGGTTGTGTTACGCATGTTGAGGTGTCCTGATGAAATACTTACTACTTAAGTGCCTCTGAATACTATGATTTATGACTGTTTTTTATACTACGATGAAGATATCTTGCTTGAGATGCGTCTGAACACGCTTGAGCATGTTGTTGATAGGTTTGTCATTGTGGAATCACGCTATACCTTTACCGGTAAACGCCGGGAAAAGCTTCATTTTGATATTGAGAAGTTCGAACGTTTCCGCGATAAAATTATTTATATTGTTAACGATATTGCGCCCAGATTTTATCAGCAAGCCTTTAAATCGAATAGTTCTGTGGTTAATGCGGGGGAGACAGATCCCTGGGAAAATGAAGCCACTGCACGTAATCAGATTATGCAAGGGCTGGCCGGTGCGCAGGATGATGATATTGTTATTGTGTCAGACGTCGATGAAATTCCCCGACCCGAGGCGATAAAAGCATTCAGTCATCAACATCTTTGCACAACGCTACATCAGCAATATTTCAATTTTAAATTTAATGTCCGGGTTTTAAATGACGACGGCACACCGCGCTGTGCCACACTGGCGAAAATGGTGACCTGTAAAACGCTGCGAGACTTTTTTATGGGGCAACCTGAATTGCTTCGCAATGTTAAGCGTCGTGGTACACCGATACGCGAGAACTGGTGGCGCTGGAAGTGGCTAAATTTCCGGACAAAAACCGTTAAGAATGCAGGGTGGCATTTTTCCTGGGTAATGAGCGATGAGCGCATCAGT
>Ga0308158_10004265_pt1 | contig 12133 bp, 7 predicted proteins | sample PhyBR2_FD_201038 | JGI IMG/M metagenome (GOLD analysis project Ga0308158, IMG submission 201038) | Phyllosphere microbial communities from UC Gill Tract Community Farm, Albany, California, United States - DLSLB.R2 | ecosystem: Host-associated > Plants > Phyllosphere > Unclassified | place: USA...
CAAGCTGATGCGTGTAGTCGCGGTAGTGGTGAAGCCGTGTGGTTGGAAGCAGACCCGTGCGGCTGGATTCAAACTGCTGCCCAAGGACGGCATACCGCCTGAGGGCTGGTCGAGCAGCGATGCTGCCTATCTCAATGCCGCCCAAGGCATCGGTGAGGTTATCAAGGCGGTCCGACGTGAGTTGACCGCGAAGCCGGCTGCGCCGGCCCGTGGCGCATCGAAGCTCAGCAAAAAACCGAAGCCCCGGTCTACGCCTCCAAAAGCCATGACCGCTAGACCAGGGAAGACGACCGTAGGCTCCCCCACAACACCGAGCAAGCTACGCCCTCGCAGCCGTAAGACTCCGATCAAACGGTGAAATGGTGTCTCAACCACTCGAGACTGTTGAAAAACTCGGCAGGCAGGCGGTGCGACCACCTCGCGCGTAATATGATTGCTTGGAGGCCGCCACTTTTGCAGAGGGAGTTGTGACCGTAGGCATGATACGAGAAGAATATTGCTCGGACCAACGCCCCCTCTAAGCCGGAGCGACTTTTTCAACAGCCTCGCTCGGTTTTGACACTAAGACCCAAGCCAAGCTCGTCAAAAATCCTTTGACCTTACTCGTGCGCGGTCCGCTCGGATCGGCGGCAGACGCCGGTTGATTCAGCATTTGGTAGCGGCGCCAGCGGATTGAACTTGAGGATTTTGATGGTGCAGCCGATGAGGCTCGGCGGGGAGAAAAGAATTGCCAACGTTGAACGACATTGTTGTTGAGGTTGATCGGCGTTCGGTAGGCCATCCTTTTGGCGACTTGCAGCCCCTTCGCAAGCGTCTCCGTGGGCTCGGCCGAATGCCGAGCCGAGTGCCGTTCGGATACGCCGACAATGAAGACTGGGCGTTCCACATTGGTGGGCGCACCGAGTTGCAATTTAACATGGGCCTAGAAAACGGTCTGCCAGACGGCGACTTGCGCTACGGCGTCGCTTTTTCCTTCGAGACTAGTCAGACGCTGCCGGACATCGCTACGCTGCTACCGAAGGCCGCTCGGTTTAATGACTATTTGCGTGAATACCCCGATCACCTGTCGGATTGCGTAATGTGGCATTTTGGCAGTGCGCGCGACGCCGATACGCGTGTCGGGCCATATTTGCTTAGGCCGATCGCGGCCGAGTTGTTCCGCCACGGCGTCTTCGTGTTCATAGGAAGGATTGGTAGCTCGTCCGAGCCCGACTACGAGGACATTCTCGACACCTTCGATGCGTTGCTTCCACTATGGCAGTTTGTGGAGACTGGAACGGATGAGACCGTCGCGCTAGCCGACGAGCCGCCTCTTGGCAGAAAACAACCCTCTTTCAAAACCAGCATGGTCGTCTCCCGCACGGCAATGCTCCTCGACGTTGATCTCCGGCATAATGAGATTCAGCGCAGGCTGTTCGGGGAGCTTGTCCAGATCTACGGTGCGGCCAATGTCGACGTCGAGTTTGATGCGAGGGGCGGTGGCCGGATCGATGCGATCGTGCAGACTGGGGGTGAGCGCATTCTGTTCGAGATAAAGACCGCGTCCACTGCGCGCGGATGTGTGCGCGAGGCGTTGGGACAATTGTTCGACTATGGCTGCTGGCCGGGCCGGTTGCCTGCAACCCGCTTGGTGGTGGTCGGCGCCGCGCCGCCGAATGGCACCGTGTTCGACTTCCTTGCGCGGCTGTCCCACCAGGCCGGCCTGACGATCGACTACAAGCATATTGCGCTCGACTACTGATCGCACGCGAATTGGCGTTCAGCTTCTCGGTGCCCGAGTGGAAAGCGTTTTTCACACCATCTATCGCTTCAGCCTGACCCTCAATCTGCGCGCACGCTCGCGAAACGCGTCCTCACCGCCTTCGAGAATATCGCAGACCTTGCGACGAATTTCGGCGTCCTCAAGCCCGCCCGAAAAATACTCGATTGTCGGCAGCCCACCGTTCGAATGGGAACCGGCCTGCGCGACGATAACCTGGTCGGCATCGGTGTTGATCACGAGATTGGCGTTGTGCGTAACCATGATCACCTGACGCTTGCTCTTGGCATTGATGAACAGCGACACCAGTTCGACGAACACAGACTGGGGGTCGAGATTCTCCTCAGGCTGATCGATAATTAGCGGCCGATCATCGGCATCGTCGAGCGCGAGATACAACAGAAGAAGCACGATCCCGCGCGTGCCGGGCGACAGTTTGCGGATATCGATCCCGTCATAAGCGAGCTCGTAGCGCACCGAGATATGTCCGGTCCCGAATACCCAATGCGCAAAGCGTTTCGACCAGTCACGGAACGCCTCCTGCTCCGTCGGCGCATAGGGCGCGTGCGCCAGCAGGTCCTTCCAGTATTTGTGAATGAACGCCGATACCGCCGCGCGCACGTCGGCTGCAGAACCTGTCTGCCACACGGGCTTCAGCTCTGCCTCAGCACGCCGGACAAGCGAACCCCGGCCGTAGAACGGGCCAGCGCGACGGCAATCGATGAGATATTCTTCAGCGAAGTCCGCCCAGCTTTTCGCATCGACGACGCGCGTGACCAGAAAGCTAAGCTTTCGGATTGTGCCTGTCGCAACCGCAAGGCGTGCCATCAGTGGCGCGTACAGTTCCACCAGTGCCTGCTGTTCGTTGATCACCGCGCCGAAGAGATGCTCGTAGGCATTCTCACGCTCGACCTGCAGGGTTTTGCGTCGCTCTCCGGCGCCTTGTGCATCCTCAAGTGCCTTGCGAAGTGCCGCGAGCGCGCCATTCTCTGCGGCGATCCGCTTGGACAGGGCGGCGTATTGGTTCCGGACGACTGTGTCGGCGCTAATCAGCCCTTCGAGTCTACCCATCTCGGCGCGCAGGGTTGCGACCGTTTGCGCGGTCAGATCCGCATCGTCTGCGATCAGAGGGGCCATCGGGACACCCGGCGGAGGCGGAACGGGCGGTACGCCCTCGATTTTGACGATCTCCCCATCGACCCAAGCTAGATAGCCAACTAGCGAGGCATCGACGTCACCTTTGAAGACGAGAAGGAACTCGTCCCATTGCGTCGTGGAGAACCCCGAGCTTGGATGCCGCGACTGGACTTCCCGCAGGATCTCGGGTGCCTTGGTCGCCTTCGTTCGCCGGACTTCATCCTGCATTGCGACGAAGGTTCTGCGTTGTGCGGCATAGGCCTGCGCCGCCGTGAGCCGTCCCTGCAGAGCCGTGTTCAGGGTGGCATGACGCTGGGCCTGCTGTTCCGTCCCCGTCACGACCAGTTTGGCTAGGTCGGCATTGTAGCCGGCAATCAGGTTCTCTTTCTGCTTGATTTGCGCGTTGTATGACTGGACTAACGCCTCCTTCTCAAGCTCATCGGCAATACGATTGGAGATCGCCTCAATCGCCTCGACTTCACGTTCACGCGCGAGTTGAAATCGGTAGGTGCGATGTCCACGCAGCGTATCGAAATTAAGCGCACCTTCGCGATCTTCGACCGGGTGCGCCTCAAAAATCACCCGCTCGATCTCTTGAACTAGGCCTTCCGACGCGCCGGCTGCCGAGCACAGGTCCTCGACGAACTGCTGCGATAGATAGCGCGCGCTCGGGTAGGAAAAGGGATCGTTCGCGTCACGCCCGTCCAGATAGCGTGACACTACCGCACCGGCGCCGCGCGTGAGTTGGACAAGGCCATTGCTAACGAGCGGCTTTGCGCGCGACAGAAAAGACGGACTGACGCCACCTTCGTCACTCCAAACCGCAGGCGCGACGGAGTCGCATCCGGCGGCAATCATGTCGGCAAGCGCTGTCTTACCCGATCCGCGCGCGCCAATGATGGCCACAAGCCCGGCGTTCAGTGGGATCGACGGCGTCGAGATCCAGGGCGCGTTCTCAATTTCAACATTGGCGATGATTTGGGACGGCATCGCAGTCTTGGGCGGCTCGGACGCCACGAATGCGCGTCCGGCGGGATCTATATAGGCCTGTCGCAAGGCATCGAACGTCACCGCGCCCTTGATCCAGGTAAATCGATCCTGAACCGGCTGACCAACCGTCGCATTATCATGCGCGTCGCTGCCGTGCAGACACGGCTTGCAGCCATTGTAGCGCCGTGTCAGTTCTTCGACGCTGACGCCGCGCTGCCCTGTCCAAAACTCGCGTTGCGCGACGCTGCTCGCGAATATGATATGTGCGAACTTCTCGATTTCCTGCCGGATGGTCACATCGGCGGCTTGACGAATCCCCGAGGTACCGTCGCCCTCCGCGCCCGCCACCGCGATCAGCACGTTGGCTTGCGCCCAATCGCTCGCATCGTACACTTTGCGAAGCTGGTCGAAGTCCACCTTGAACTGGGTCGCGCCGATCGTGAGCGCCGCGCGTTCGTCCGTTGCCATAGCGTCAACCCGGCGACCAAGCCGGATCAACCCCTCACGTGTGCAATCGAACACATCCCCAAATGCCGAGAACTGAAGCCGGGTGAGCAGCAATCGCGCTTCATCAACATGGTTGGGATCTTCTGGGCTGACCAGAAGATGCACGTTTACGAACCCCGTCTTGGCCGCGACGCTCAAGCGCAGCTCAATGTTCGGAAAGATCAGCGAGACGTTTGGAATTCGCCCCGCGCTCTTGTGTTGCCGGACCTCTTCATAGGTCTCAGTCAGATAATAGTCGGTGACACCCAAAGCCTCGATCATCGGCGAGCAGGCCTCGATGTTTGACAGATAGGTCTCCCAGGCGCCGACCCCGCCAAACTGGTTGTTGAGAACTGTGCCCGGCGTATGAATATGCGGCTCCCATCGCCGCCACTCAGATCCTCTCGTCAGCATAGTCCCCACATATTTTGAATGGCTTGTACATCAGTGGGACACAGCGACACTCAGCAGTCAATCTAGCGTATCAAATCGCTAGTGTCATAACCGTCGGTTGTGATACCGGTGCGCCAGCCATTATGACGGCGGTGCGAGCGTTGTCAGCGACGGGTGCAGACCGGTCAGCGTCCTGCAACAGAAGCGGTTCGCTCCGCATCCGGCCGTCGCATACGGCCCCCATGGACGCGCAGCCGCGGACGTCAGTCCGCCTATCCCGCTATACGGTCGCACGTGGTTGTAGTCGTCGCGCCAGAGCCGCAACACCGAGCGAGCATGGGCTAGTGACACGAACCCAGGTCTCGTTGACGCATTCGTCGCCAGAATGCCTTCCAATCGGCATTGCCTTGCTCATATAGAGAAGACGCTGCCCCCGTTACGAGCGGGAGCAGCGTCTCTTTTACCATCAACTGAAGTCCGTTTCGCACCGGGCATCAGCTACCGGCAGGGGGGAAGCCTAAAAGTTTCCCTCTTAGCCGCGCGGCGGCATGGGATCGTTGCCGTAGCTGTTACGCTCACGGATCAGATTGTTCTTGCCATGGATAAGCACTTCGCTGCCCTGTTTGCGAGCAATCTCCGTCGCCCGTGCAATCGCCTCGCGCTGCGTGTCGAAGTGCGCCGTGTCACGACTGTTCCCCGCCCCCAAAACCGCCCAGTCGGCACCGCGACGGACCACATGCTGGTTTTTTCTTGCCATTCAAATCACCCCCTTTCGGATTGGCAGTTGAAAAATGGATTGCGATATCAAACATTCAAGTCAGAAATTGACAGCAATGTTCGATGGTGTATATAGAAGGAGAGTAGCATGTTGACTGCCTTCTCCGGCAGTGAGGAGAGCGTCATGACCAGCCCAGAACTAGCCCGCAGGTTGCGGGAAGCACGGGAGCTCGCCAACGTAAGTCAGCAAGCCGCGGCAGATCACGTCGGCATTCCGCGCACCGCAATCACCCAGATTGAAGCGGGCAACCGTCTTGTCTCCACCTTGGAGCTGAGCAAGCTGGCCGAGCTATATCGTCGGCCCCTATCGTGGTTCCTCGCCGAAGTTCAGCCGCAGGACGATAACGTGCTTGTCGCACTCCATCGCCTTGCGCCTGGCCTGCAAGAAGATGAGGCCATTCGCTTTCAGGTGGACCGCTGCGTTTCCTTATGCCGCGAAGGCGTCAACCTTGAGGCGATGCTCGGACGCGAAGAGCGCCCAAGTCCCCCCGTCTATCAGGAAGCCACCCCCCGTTCCGTGTGGGATGCGGTCCTTCAGGGGCATAAGATCGCCGATCAGGAGCGCCGTCGTCTTGGTTTGGGAAGCGCTCCGCTTCCAGACCTCGCCGAAATGATGGTTGATCAGGGCATTTGGGCATCAGGGGCAAACCTGCCCGACACCATGTCTGGTCTATTCCTGCATCATCCGAGCATCGGCATGGCCATTCTCGTCAATGCGCAGCATCCGCGTGCGCGCCGCCGTTTCTCGTACGCACATGAATATGCGCATGCCCTGTTCGATCGGGATCGGGTGGTGAATGTCACCACCACCGACAATCGGGCAGAACGGGTGGAGCAGCGCGCTAACGCCTTCGCATCTGCTTTTCTGCTTCCCGCAGAAGGCATAGATGAGGAATTGCGCCAGCTCGGAAAAGGTCAGCCTTCCCGTGGCGACGTGCTGGTCTTTGATGCCGCCACTGGTGGCAGCATCGCGGGGCAGGCGCGGCCTGTACCCAACTCGCAGACCATCGGCTTTCAGGACGTGTCCTACATCGCCCACCGCTTTGGCGTAAGCTACGAAGCGGCGGTGTTCCGCCTCAAGAGCCTTCGCCTCATCAACCCAGCGGAAAGCGAAGCGCTGCGCACCCCTGCGAAGCAGGACGCAGGCCGCGACTATCTCAGGGCGCTGGAGCTGTTTGATGACCTTGAGGGCACCGACAATCAGAAGCGTGGCAGCCGCGAGTTGCGCAGCCGCATCGCGCACCTGGCCATTGAAGCCTACCGCCGTGGGGAAATTTCCCGAGGGCGGTTGCTCGACCTGAGCAAGGCTGTCGAAATCGAAGGTCGCCAACTCTTCGACCTGGCTGAGGTGGCCCGCTCTGCGTGATTGTCCTTCCTGAGGCCATCCTCGTGACCGACACCTCCGTGCTGGTCAATTTCCTCCGCATTGATCGGATGGGGCTGTTGGGCGCATTGCCCTGTCGTTTCATCGTGACCGACCATGCTGCAGGCGAACTGACAGACTTCTACCCCGAACAGGTGGAGCGTTATCACGCGGCATTGGCCGCCGGCCATGTCGAGGCCTGCACCGTTACCGATGAGGTAGCACTCGACATCTTCGGGCGGCTCACGAGCACTACCCGTCTAGGCGTAGGCGAAAGCGCCACCATCGCCCATGCCATGGTGACGGGTGCGGGGGTTGCGATTGACGACCGGCGCGCCATCAACGAGGCCCAGCGGATTGCCGAAGGATTGGTGATCGTGCGTACCGCCGATCTTGTAGTGCGCATGATTGAGCAGGTCATGATGACCGTCGCGGAGGCGGATGCCATCAAGGACGATTGGGCCGCAAATCACCGCTTTCGCATCCCAGTCGCTAGCTTCGCCGAGATGATGTAGATTCCGTTCAGGAATTTATAAAATATACAAGTACAACGTCTTAATGTTCGTCGGAACAGGCTGGCGAATGAGAAGGGGCAACAATGCCGTCGTTAAATTGGATCGGGAAAGAAGCAGTTGAGCATCATCACAAGGAAGTGCCTTACAGGCTTGTTCATTGTGACGGCGCGTTGTCTGCTGGTGATCCCGATTCTAGAAACCTTCTGGTGCATGGCGATAACTTGGAAGCTCTGAAAGCCCTTGCGCCATATTACGCTGGGCAAGTAAAATGCATCTATATTGATCCCCCATACAACACTGGCAACGAGGGCTGGGTTTATAATGACAATGTGGCCTCGCCTGAAATTAAGGCATGGCTTGGCGCCGTTGTAGGCAAGGAGGCAGACGACCTTTCCCGCCACGATAAGTGGCTGTGTATGATGTATCCGCGCCTACAATTGCTGAAGCAATTCCTAAAACAGGATGGCGCTATCGCCGTTTCGATCGACGAGAACGAAATCAGTTCGCTGCTGATGCTGATGGACGAGATTTTCGGCAGGCAGAACCGCGTCGGCACTATGGTTTGGCAAAAGGGCAAGAAGGGCGATGCGAAGTTGCTGCCTACCGTCCACGAATACATCGTGGTCTATGCGCGCAACAAAGCGCTCCTCACTGTGCGCGAGGTTAAATGGCGACGGCGGAAGGCTGGTGCCGATGACGTTCTGAGTCATTACCAGACAATCCGCGAGGCTTTGTACCCTGACCATGATGCCATTCGGGCCGAAATGATGAAGTGGTATCGGTCCCTTGGCAAGGACGATCCTCGCAAGTCACATAAGCACTACAACTGGTCCGATGAGCGCGGGCTTTATTTTCCCGACAACTTCGCGGGACCAGACGACGGACGGGAAAGCCGCCCACGCTATGACATTCTTCACCCAGTGACGGGAAAGGCCTGTAAAATCCCATCAACGGGTTGGCGCTGGGAGGAAGATACGACCAAGGCGGCGCTCGCAGAAACGCCGCCTCGTATCCATTTCGGCAAGACGCACACGACCATTCCCTGCCGGAAAAGCTACCTCTTCCAGATCGACAAGGAGCCGCTGCAAAGCGTCTTTTACAAGGATGGTCGCGCCGCGACCCTTCAGGTGGAAGGCCTGCTGGGGGCAGGAGCCTTCCAGTTTCCAAAAGACGTGGACGTGCTAGTCGACTTATTCAGCGTGTTGACTGACGACGGAGACTTGATCTTGGATAGCTTCGCTGGCTCTGGCTCAACGGGTCATGCCGTCTTCAAGATGAACGCGATGGGACAGGCGGACCGTCGCTTCATTCTAATTGAAATGGACAAAACTACCGCTCCGCAGAAAACTGCGAAGCGGCTTTCACTAGCTATATCGGGTTATAATGAGCAGGTGAAGCCATTCCGTCAAATCGAGCCGCTTGGTGGAGGATTCCGCTATTGTAGCCTTGGCGTACCGTTGTTCAACGAATTCGGCGACATCGACGGAGAAGTGTCGTTTCCAGACCTTGCCGCCCATGTGTTCTTCGCCGAAACCGGCGCGCCAATCCCCACTAAGGCAGATGTCGGTAATCCCTACCTTGGCAAGCATGACGAGCGCGCCGTGTATTTGCTTTTTGCTCAAGGAGAAGAAGGCATGCCGCGCGAGGCGCTTAGCAACGTCCTGACACCCACTGCCTTGGCAGCCCTGCCATCCCCACCCGAAGGGTTCGATGGCACCCGTGTCGTTTATGCTGAGGGCACGACGGTCTCCTCAGATCGGCTGAAGGCCGAGCGCGTCGTGTTCAAGCAGATCCCCTATCAGATAGCCGGGGTGTAATATGGCCGCCGTCAATTTCGAGCTGAAGGAATATCAGGACCAGGCCTTGAAGGCATTTGGTGCATTTCTTCGCGATACTATGGCGATGGGTGCGAACCTTGCCTTCTATAAAGCTACGAATTTTCCGTATCGCAACGCTCCCGCTGTTGCTGAAGGAACGCCGTATCTCTGCCTGCGAATTCCTACTGGAGGCGGCAAAACGCTGGTCGCGGCCCATGCGATCGGCGTTGCCTCCAGAGATTATCTCCAGGCCACCAACCCCATGGTGTTGTGGCTGGTCCCTTCGACCCCGATCCTTGAGCAGACCATCGCCGCTCTGAAGGATGAGGCTCATTCCTATCGGGCGGCTCTCACGGCTGTGTTCAATCGCAATTTCACCGTCATGACCAAGGCCGAGGCGCTGGCCATGCCGCGCGCCGATGCCACTGGCGGGGCCGTAGTGATCGTCTCAACCATCCAGTCATTCCGCCGCGAAGACGAAAGCGGCAATGAGAACCCCGACGGGTTGAAGGTCTATGAGGACGCAGGCGTCCTGATGGATCACTTTGAAAACCTCACCGACCACCAGATGGCTGTCCTTGATTGCATCGAGGGCGGTAGCCGCCCCGTCTATTCGCTGTCCAATCTTCTCAAGCTTCACCGTCCCATGGTGATCGTAGACGAGGCGCACAGCGCCCGCACCGAATTGTCCTTCAGGACGTTGGCGCGCTTTAATCCGTCGCTGATCCTGGAGCTGACTGCGACGCCCCAGACCGAGCACGATCCGGCCCGCGACAAGCACGCCTCCAACATTCTCTATTCTGCCTCCGCCGCTGAATTGAAGGCGGAGCAGATGATTAAAATGCCGATTCGCCTCACCACCGACGCGGATTGGGTCAAGACCGTGGGTGCCGCGCTCGACTGTCAGAAAGCGCTAGAGGAAGCGGCTGATGCCGAGAACCACGAGACCGAGGATTGTATCCGCCCGATTATTCTGTTTCAGGCGCAGAGTGCATCCGCCAGTGACCCACACAGGCTGACTTGGGAGAAGATTGAACAGCACTTGCTGGAGGATCACCGAATTCCCAAGCAGCATATCGCCGTGCACACGGGACCGCGCAAAGACCTCGATTCCATCAGCGATATCCGCAGCCCCTTATGCCAAGTTCGCTACATCATCACCGTATCAAAGCTGAAGGAGGGCTGGGATTGCCCCTTTGCGTATATCCTGTGCTCGGTGGCCGAGCAGGTATCGCCCGTAGCGGTCGAGCAGATACTGGGCCGCGTGCTGCGCATGCCAGGCGCGCGGCGTAAGCTTCGCGACGCCCTCAACCAGTCCTATGCCTTTATCGTTTCCCGCAGCTTCGACAGCACCGCGCAGCAGCTCCGCGACGGGCTAGTCGAGGGTGCGGGCTTCAACGCGATCGAGGCTGCGCAGATCGTCACGGCGCAGCAACCGCTGGCACTGTCTGAAATCACCGCCAGCACTTCCTACATATCAGACCCCTTGTCCGAGCAAACGACTGCCCCCGAGGTCATCGTGGCGGCGATCGACCGTCTGCCACCTTCAGTAAAATCGCGGGTCTCGTTCGACGCTCAGAGCCGGACGCTGGTCTATACCGGCCCCATGACGCGAGACAGCCGCAACCTGCTGCACCTCGCCTTCGCATCGGTGCCGAACGTGTCGAAAACCATCGACCGCTTGTACGCCAAGACCAACAATTACCAGACCTCAGCCGCCGAGGAGGAGGACAAGCCGCCGTTCGTGGTCCCAATGTTAGGGTTCCGCAAGCAGGGCGAGCTTCAGCTCTTCTCGCAAGAGCACTTCCTCGACCTGCCGTGGCGGCTCGACCAATGCGACGCATCGCTGATCGCAACGCGCTTTCGCATCGCTGACAACAGCCAGACGGGCGAGATCGACGTAAGCGACAAGGGCAAGATCGAGATCGCCTTTGCCCGGAGGGTCCAAGGCGACCTTGCCGGCATCATTCAGGAGCCGATGTGGAATCTGGCACGCCTGGCGAACTGGATCGACATAGGTATCGTGCATCCCGACATCACTAAGCCGAGCGCGGTTGTTTTCATCACCCGCGCCATTGAGGCGTTGATTGCCGCCGGCTCCGACATTCAGGTTCTTGCCCGCAACAAGTATGACCTGCGCAAGGCCCTCGCAGGGCTAATTACCGAGTTACGCGGTCAGCGCGAGCAGGGGCAGTACAGCGCGCTCTTTGCGTCAAATGCTCAAGACTTCAGCGCCAGCGCCGACCTTTCCATCATTTTCGATGAGCAGACCTACGCGCCCAACCAGCCTTATGCCGGCGGCACGAAGTTCAACAAGCACTACACCAGGCTGGTGGGTGACCTTGGGAGCACTGGCGAGGAATTCGATTGCGCGGTCTATCTCGATCGCCACGATAAGGTCCGCTACTGGATCAGAAACGTCGATCGCAAGCGGTCATCGTTCTGGCTCCAGCTGCCGCATGACAAGTTCTATCCCGACTTCGTGGCCATGCTCACCGACGGGCGGATTCTTGCGGTAGAATACAAGGGTGGCCACCTTTATGAAGGCGAGGAGGTCAAGCGTCAGATCGGCAATGTCTGGGCCGAGGCCTCCAATAGCCATTGCCTGTTCTGCATGCCGACCAATCGCGATTACGCTCTGATCGACCGAACGATTGAAGGAAACTGAGCAAGGCGCGGACGGCGAGCATACAAAGATAGGCTTTCGTCGAGCATGCTGATCGGAGTGGGCGTGATCCAGTCACCCCCCAGCGCGGGATAGGGGCCAAAGAACAGGTCGCCGAGAGCGCGTCGGTAGTGAGCGTTCATCCAGCGCCTGCGTCGATGCTCCGGACCGTCATGAAGCATGTGGCACCGCTGGCAGAGGGCCGCCAGCTGGTGGAGAGCATTGTCGCTG
>Ga0308158_10004266_pt1 | contig 12132 bp, 9 predicted proteins | sample PhyBR2_FD_201038 | JGI IMG/M metagenome (GOLD analysis project Ga0308158, IMG submission 201038) | Phyllosphere microbial communities from UC Gill Tract Community Farm, Albany, California, United States - DLSLB.R2 | ecosystem: Host-associated > Plants > Phyllosphere > Unclassified | place: USA...
GCGCTGACGCTCGGCTCGTGGAATACGCGCCGGCTTGACGCCGATGTATCGACACCGCTGTCGAGCGATGGCAAGGTATCGGCGCGCTTCGTGCTGGCGCACCAGGACGGCGACTCCTACCTGGACCGCTATTCGCCGAAGAAAGACGTTGCCTACGCGGTGGTGGAAGCGAAGCTGACCGACGCCACCACGCTGACGGCTGGCCATGCCTACCAGATGAACAAGGCACGCGGCGGCATGTGGGGTGCGCTGCCGATGTACTACAGCGACAATACGCAAACCGACTACCCGATTTCCACCTCGACCTCGGCCAACTGGTCGTACTGGAACACGGAAACGAACAGCACCTTTGCCGAACTGGCGCACCGTATCAATGCCGACTGGAGCATGAAGACCACGCTGACCTACACCAAGGCCAATGAAGCGTCCAAACTGCTGTATGTGTATGGCACGCCGGATCGCGCCACCGGAGCCGGCCTGTACAGCTATCCGTCGCAGTACGCTTCACACAACGAACAAAGCCTGGCCGACGTTTCGGCTACCGGCAAGTTCGGCCTAGCTGGACGCCAGCATGACCTCACTTTCGGCGCCAGCTGGTCCAAATCGCGCCTGAACAATGTGTCCTGGTACGGGCGCGGCATCGGCACCGAACTGTCGGCCACCGGCGCTTTTGACGGTACTTACCCCGAGCCGCTGTTTGATGCATCGACCGACGGCAGCCAGTACAGCGACACGCGCAAGAACGCCTTTGTGGCAGCGCGTTTCAACCTGGCCGACAATACCAAGCTGCTGGCCGGTGTCAACGCCGTCAAGGTCGACAGCAGCGGCAGCGCCTATGGCGTCAGCCACGCCAAGTCGCAAAGCGATACCACGCCTTATCTGGGCCTGGTGGTGGACCTTAACCGCAGCGTGTCGGCCTATGGCAGCTATACCGAGATCTTCAATCCGCAAAGCGATACCGACGCCAACGGCCAGACGCTAGCTGCGGCCAAGGGCAAGAGCATGGAACTGGGCCTGAAAAGCGAATTGCTTGACGGACGCCTGAACCTGTCGGGCGCCGTCTTCAAGACGCGCCAGCAGAACGTGGCCGAGGCGGCCGGCACCACCGCCGACTTCAAGACGATCTACCGCGGCGTCGATTCGGACTCGAAAGGCTTTGAATTCGATGCATCGGGCCAGCTGGCCAAAGGCTGGCAGGCCAGCGCCGGCTATGCACAGCTGAGCATCACGGGCAACGATGGCAAGGCCGCGCGCACCTTTATTCCGCGCAAGCAGTTCCACCTGTCGAGCACCTACCAGCTGCCAGCGCTGCCGAAACTGAAAGTGGGCGCCACCTTGCGCTGGCAGGACCAGATTCATCTGGCTGTCAGCGACGCCGTCACGCTGCGCCAGGGCGCCTACGCCGATCTGGGCCTGATGGCCAGCTATGACTTGAGCAAGAACGTCAGCCTGGCGCTCAACCTCAACAACGTCACCGATAAAAAGCACCTGACCAGCCTTTACTGGGACCAGTCGCTGTACGCGGCCGGGCGCAATGGCAGCGCCACCCTGAGCTGGAAGTACTAAATGACGCTGCGTTCCCCGCTGGTCGTGCTGCACCGCTGGTTTGGGCTGGCGGTGGCGCTTTTCCTGTTTATCTCGGGCCTGACCGGTGCCGTGATCTCGTGGGATCACGAGCTCGACGCCTGGCTCAACCCGCAGCTGTTCCACGCCGCCAGTGGCGAGCAGGCCAGCGGCGCGCAGTCGGGACTGGCGCTGGCGCGCCAGGTCGAAGCGAACGATCCCCGCCTGCGCGTCAACTACACCCTGACCACGCTCGAAGCAGGCCACACGGCACTGATGTCGGTCGAACCCAGGCTCGACCCTGCCACCGGCAAGCTGCACGAACTGGGCTTCAACCAGCTTGCTGTCGATCCCGTGACCGGCAAGCTGCAGGGCACGCGCCAGTGGGGAGACATCTCGCTGGCACGCGAAAACCTGCTGCCGTTTCTGTACAAGCTTCATTACACCATGCATATACCGAGCGGCTGGGGCATCGAGTTCGGCATCTGGTTCATGGGCATCATCGGCATTGTATGGTTCTTCGACTGCTTTATCGCCCTCTACCTGTCATTTCCCAACTGGCGCAGCTGGCGCAAATCGCTGGCCTTCCGCTGGCAGCAAGGCGGCCACCGGCTGATCTTCGATTTGCACCGCTCCGGCGGCGTATGGGTCTGGCTGCTGCTGTTGGTACTGGCGGTGACGTCGGTGTCGATGAATCTGCAGACGCAACTGATGCGCCCTCTGGTAGCGAAGTTTTCCACGCTCAGCCCGAACGCCTTTGACAGCCGCACCCCGCAAGCGCCCGACAAGCCGATCGAGCCGCTGCTGACGCGCGAACAGGTGGTGGCCCTGGCCAAAGCCGAAGCGGCCAAACGCGGCTGGCAGTTGCCGGCCGGCGGCGTGTTCTATTCCTCGGCTTACGGCCTGTATGGCGTCGGCTTTTTCAACGCCGACAACGACCATGGCGACGGTGGCCTCGGCAATGCGTGGCTGTATTTCGATGGCCGCGACGGCAGCGCGGCCGGCGGCGTGATCCCTGGCACCGGCAGCGCTGGCGATATCTTTTTGCAGGCACAGTTTCCACTGCATTCCGGGCGTATCCTCGGTCTGCCAGGGCGCGTGCTGATCTCGGCCATGGGGCTGGTGGTGGCGATGCTGAGCGCCACCGGTCTGATTATCTGGCTGCGCAAGCGGCGAGCGCGCGTGCTCAAGGCCAGCCAGTTGTAAGCGATTGTAAAGCCCGTCAACGCCTGCGTGACGGGCTGCGTTTTCTCCTCAGTGACACGGGAATCATCCCGGCACCACAAACAACCACCACTGAGGACTGCACCATGAAAAAAAGCATCTTGAACCTGAGCGCCACCCTGATCGCCGGCCTGTTCGCTAGCGCCGCCTTCGCCCAGACCCCAGCCACGCCAGCCGATGCCAAAGCAAAAGCGGTCCATACCAAAGAAGTGGCCAAGGCTGACGCCAAAGAAACCAAGGCTGTCGTCAAGGCTGATGCGAAAGAAGCGGCAGCCGTAGCCGATGCCAAGGCAGATGTCGCCAGCGCCAAGGCCGACGCCAAAGTAAGCAAAGCCAAGGCCCATCACAAAGCGGCCAAGGCCAAAGTGAAAGCTGACGAAAAAGTGGCAGAAGCCGCACCGGCAGCGCCGGCAGCGCCAGCGAAATAAGCCAGGCTGACCAGTCATTGCAGTACGCAACACCCATTAGCTCACTTCATTATTTATCGAGGATTTCATCATGAAAAAAGTATTCGCCACCCTGATCGCCAGCCTGTTCGCTACCGCCGCCTTTGCCCAGGCTCCTGCCGCTGCACCAGCTCCTGCAGCAGCACCTGCCGCGCCAGTCACGGCACCTGCAGCGGCCGCAGCCAAGGCTGAAACGCCAGCGCCGGCAGCCAAGGCAGAACACAAGAAAGCCAAGCACAAAAAGGCCAAGAAAGCAGTTACCGGCGACAAGGCAGTCACCGCACCGGCAGCTGAAGCCGCACAAACCAAGTAATCGCAGCGGCGACACTAAAAAACAGGGTTCTTCAACCCTGTTTTTTTTCGTCTGGCGCTTTATTTCGGCATCAGCACGGTATCGATCACATTGATCACGCCATTGGATTGATAGACGTCGTAAGTGCTGATATTGGCGGTGTTGCCGCTTTCGTCCATCACCACGATATTGTGCATGCCATTCATGGCGAACATCAGCTTGCCGCCACTGGCGGTGGGCAGCGTGGCTTTGCCATCATGCATCTTGATTTCACGCGCCAGCGCCTTGAAGTCGTATTTTCCCGGTACGACATGATAGGTGAGAATCTTGGTCAGCGTCTCTTTGCTTTCCGGCTTGACCAGCGTTTCAACAGTGCCGGCCGGCAGCTTGGCAAAGGCCGCATTGGTCGGCGCGAACACCGTAAATGGCCCCTTGCCTTTCAAGGTATCGACCAGCCCTGCAGCCTTGACGGCGGCCACCAGCGTCGTGTGATCGGCTGAGTTGACGGCATTGTCGACGATATCCTTGCTGGGATACATGCTCTGGCCGCCAACCATGGTGGTCATGTCGGCGGCAAAACCGGCGCCGGTAGCGAGCATGGAAGCGGCAAACAGGACTGCGGGAACGAAAGTACGCATGATGATCTCCGGTGAGGGAACACTGGCAGGCTGGCTGCCCGTTTTCCATAGTGGCGTATGCATGATTGCATGGACTTTTACGCCCTCCCCGGCACATCGGATTCAACTATTTTTTAATCAGGCGCACAAGCCGATACAGGCCGGTTGTAAGCGTTTGTAAAGCGCGTCAACGGTGGCATACCGGGCCGCGTTTTCTGCTCAGTGACAAGGGAAACTTCCCGGCACAAACAAATACGAACACCCACCACTACTGAGGACTGCACCATGAAAAAAAGCATCTTGAATCTGAGCGCCACCCTGATCGCCGGCCTGTTCGCAAGCGCCGCTTTTGCCCAGACGCCAGCGGCTCCCGCTGAAGCGAAAGCCCAGGCTGCCCACACCAAGGAAGTGGTGAAAGCGGAAGCGAAAGAAACCAAGGCTGTCGCCAAAGCCGACGCCAAGGAAGCGGCAGCAGTCGCTGACGCGAAAGCCGACGTGGCCAGCGCCAAGGCCGATGCCAAGGTTGCCAAGACCAAGGCCCATCACAAGGCAGCCAAGGCCAAGGTCAAGGCCGATGAGAAAGCAGTCGACGCCACTCCAGCAGCGCCGGCCAAATAAACCTGTTACAGTCTGACAAGAAATACCTGTTCATCACATACCGAGGATACCGTCATGAAAAAAGTATTTGCTACCCTGATCGCCAGCCTGTTTGCCACCGCCGCTTTCGCCCAGGCGCCTGCCGCCGCACCGGCAGCTGCAGTCACACCCGTCACCGCAGCGGCTGCAGAAGCGGCCAAGGTTGACACTGCGGCGCCGGCAGCCAAGCCCGCGCACAAGAAAGCCAAGCATAAAAAGGCCAAGAAAGTCACCGGTGGCAAGGATGTGACCGCAGCGGCTGCCGAAGCTGCCGCAGCCAAATAAACGCAGCAAGCCTTATCCAGGCATGATGAACAGGTCCGGCAACGGGCCTGTTTTTTTGGGCAAAAGAAAAGCGGCGCAATGCCGATGCATTGCGCCGCCGTGAAGATGGTTTCCTTGCTGCGGGCCGGCCAGTGCCAGCCCGCAGTGCCGGAAAACTAGTTGGCCGCCACTTGCGGCTCGGCCTCGCCCCAGCCGCCGCCCAGGGCGCGGATCAGCGCCACGGTGGTGACGGCGCGGTTGCCACGCAGCTGCACGGCGTTGCGCTCGATGGTGGCCAGATTGCGCTGGGCGTCAAGCAGGTCCAGGTAGCTGGAACGGCCCGCCTCGTACAGCTTTTGCGCCAGGTCGGCCGAACGGCGCGCCGATACCACGGCTTCGTCGATCTGCTGCGTCTGGCCTGACAGGATGCGCAGGCCGGCCAGGTTGTCTTCCACCTCGGCAAACGCCACCAGCACGCTCTGGCGGTAGCTGGCCACCGACTCGTCAAGCTGGCCTTCGCTGCGCGTAATGGCAGCCTTGTTGCGGCCACCATCGATGACCGGCATCGACAGCAAGGCGCCCAGCAGCCAGGAGCGGCTGCTCCACTTGAAGATATCGGAGAACGTATCGGAGGCGCCGCCACCCGACGCGTTCAGGCTCAGCGCCGGGAACATGGCCGAACGGGCCACGCCGATGCGCGCATTGGCCGCTTCCATGGCGCGCTGGGCCGAGGCAATATCGGGCCGGCGCTCCAGGAGCGTCGATGGCAGGCCAGCCGGTATCAGCGGCAGGAACGCACTGTCCTGCAGCGGATTGGCGCCGGCCGTAAAGCTGGCCGCCGGTTTGCCCAGCAACACTGCCAGCGCATGTTCGCTGGTGGCGCGCTGGCGCTGCAGGCCAATTGCTTCGGCGCGCGCTGTCGACAACTCGGTGCGGGCGCGCGACAGATCGAATTCGCCGATATCGCCCAAATCGTAGCGGCGCTGGTTGACATGCACGCTTTCTTCACGCAGGCGCACCGTCTGCTCCAGCGTGGCCAGTTCGGCGTCCGTGGCGCGCAGCTGGAAATAGGTCTGCGCCACGTCGGCCTGCAAGGACAGCAGCACAGAGCGATAAGTTGCCTCGACTGCCAGCGCATCGCTGCGCGCCGCGCTGACATTGGCTGCCACCCGGCCGAACAGATCGACTTCGTAGCTGGCCGTCAGGTTGGCCTGGTAGACATTGGTGGCCGCCACCGGTGCGCCATTGGGCAGGCCCAGCGACACGTTCGAGGCCCGCGTGCGCTGGCCACCGACATTCACGCCCACTTGTGGAATGCGGTCCGCTTCGGCGATGCCGGCAATCGCGCGCGCCTGCTTGACGCGGGCGGCGGCAACAGCCAGGTTGGCGTTGGCCTGGGTGGCCTCGCCGATCAGCGCTGTCAGGGTGGCGTCGTTGAACGCCAGCCACCACTGGCCGCGCGCCTGGCGCTCGGCGTAGCTGACCTGGGCCGGTGCCCAGCGGGTGCCGTCAGGCGCCGTCTGTACCACTGGAGCGGCCAGCGACTGCGGCTCCTTGAACGCCACTGGCGTATCGATTTGCGGCTGGATAAACTGCGGCGTCGAGCAGGCGGCCAGCAGGACGGCGGCGGCCATCACGCTTAACAGCGGCTTGAGCGTCGACTTCGCGCTACGCATCATCAGATTGTTTTTCACGATACATCTCCTTCCAGATCCAGCACCGGCGCTGCAGGACGCTTGGCGACCACAACGGCTGGCTTTTTCTCAAAACGCTGCGCCAGCGTGCGCAGCAAAACATAGAACACCGGCGTCAGGAACAGGCCGAAGAAGGTCACGCCCAGCATGCCGGCAAACACTGCCACACCCATGGCATGGCGCATTTCCGAACCGGCGCCATGCGAAAACACCAGTGGCACCACGCCCATGATGAAAGCGATCGACGTCATCAGGATCGGACGCAGGCGCAGGCGGCATGCTTCGAGCGCAGCCTGCACCACGGTGCGGCCATGGTCTTCCAGTTCGCGGGCAAATTCCACGATCAGAATCGCATTTTTCGACGCCAGCCCCACCAGCACGAACAGCGCAATCTGGGTAAAGACGTTGTTGTCGCCACCGGTCAGCTTCACGCCCAAGAGAGCGCACAGGATCGACATCGGCACGATCAGGATCACGGCCAGCGGCAATGTCCAGCTTTCATATTGGGCAGCCAGTACCAGGAACACCAGTAGCACGCACAGCGGGAACACATAGATCATGGTGTTGCCGGACAAGATGTCCTGGTACGTCAGCTCGGTCCATTCATACGATATGCCCTGTGGCAGCACTTCCTTGGCGATGCGTTCCAGTGCCGCCTGGGCCTGGCCGCTCGATACACCCGGCGCAGCGCCGCCATTGAAGTCGGCCGCAGCATAGGCGTTGTAGCGCTGTACGCGGTCCGGGCCGTAGCTGTCCTTGACGCGCATCAGGGACGACAGCGGGATCATTTCGCCCTTGTCGTTGCGTACTTTCAGCTGCGCGATATCCTGTGCATGCGAACGGAACTCGGCGTCAGCCTGCACGCGCACCTGGTAGGTACGGCCAAACTGGTTGAAGTCGTTCACGTACAGCGAACCCAGATTGATCTGCAAGGTCTGGTAGATGGTCGCCAGCGGCACGCCCATCTGCTTGGCCTTGACGCGGTCCACATCGGCAAACAGCTGCGGCACGTTGATCTGGTAGCCCGAGAACACGCCCGCCAGTTCCGGCGTCTGATAAGCCTTGCCGGCCAGCGCCTGGGTGGCGTTGTACAGCGCGTCGTAGCCGAGGTTGCCGCGGTCTTCGATCATCATTTTGAAGCCGCCGATGGTGCCCAGGCCGTTGACCGGCGGTGGCGGGAACACCATGATGAAGGCGTCCTGGATGCTGCCCAGGCGTTTGTTGATCTCGGCGGCAATGGCAGGACCCGACAATTCCTTGGTGGTACGCTCGTCAAACGGTTTGAGGGTGGCAAACACGATGCCGGCGTTCGGTGCATTGGTAAAGTCGTTGATCGACAGCCCCGGGAAGGCAATCGTCGACTCTACGCCTGGCACCGACTTGATGACGTCGGACATGCGGCGCACCACGGCTTCGGTACGGTCCAGCGAGGCAGCGTCAGGCAGTTGCGCGAAGCCCACCAGGTATTGCTTGTCCTGGCCAGGCACGAAACCGGCTGGCACGGCCTTGAACACGAACACGGCAGCGATCACCAGCAGCGCATACACGCCCAAGGATGCGCTCTTGCGGCCCAGTACGCCCTTGACGCCGGCTTCATAGCGGTGCGAAGCGCGGCCAAAGAAGCGGTTGAACCAGGCAAAGAAGCGGCCGAATACCTTGTCCATGCCGCGCGTCAGCGCGTCTTTCGGTGCATCGTGCGGTTTGAGCAAGGCAGCCGACAGGGCCGGCGCCAGCGTCAGCGAGCTGAATGCCGAGATCACGGTCGAGATGGCAATGGTCAGCGCGAACTGGCGATAGAATTCGCCCGACAGGCCAGGTACAAACGCGATCGGCACGAACACGGCGCACAGCACCAGCGCAATGGCCACGATCGGACCGCTGACCTCTTTCATCGCCTGGATGGTAGCGTCGCGCGGCGACAGACCTTCTTCGATATTGCGTTCGACGTTTTCCACTACCACGATGGCGTCATCGACCACGATACCGATGGCCAGTACCAGGCCGAACAGCGACAGCGTATTGATCGAAAATCCAAAGCCCAGCATCACGGCAAAGGTACCGACGATGGAGACGGGAACAGCCAGCAGCGGAATGATGGACGCACGCCAGGTCTGCAGGAAGATGATCACCACCAGCACCACCAGCGCAATGGCCTCCAACAGCGTATGGATCACCGCTTCGATCGACGAGCGCACGAACTGGGTCGGGTCATATTCGATGCGGTATTCCACGCCTTGCGGGAAGTCTTTTTTCAGTTCGTCCATCTTGGCGCGCACGTCGGAAGACAGTTGCAGCGCATTGGCGTTGGGCGCTTCGAAAATACCCATGCCGACGGCCGGATTGTTGTTCAGCAGGGAGCGCAGCGAATAGCTGTTGGCGCCCATTTCAACGCGCGCCACGTCTTTCAGATGCGTGACAGCGCCGTCGCTGTTGGTACGCACCACGATGGCGCCAAATTCCTCAGGCGACTGCAGACGGCCCTGGGTATTGACGGTCAGCTGGAACTGCGAGTCTTTTGCCGGCGAAGCGCCGATCACACCGGCGGCGACCTGCACGTTCTGCTCGCGGATGGCGTCGACGACGTCGTTGGCCGTCATGCCGCGTGCGGCGACCTTTTGCGGGTCGAGCCAGATACGCATCGCATAGTCGCCGGCACCGAAGATCTGGATATCACCCATGCCCGGCAAGCGCGCCAGCTGGTCCTTGACGTTGAGCACTGCGTAGTTGCGCAAGTACATATCGTCATAGCGCTTGTTGGGCGAGACCAGATGCACCACCATGGTCAGGTTAGGCGACGACTTGACGGTCGTCACGCCAATCTGGCGCACTTCTTCGGGCAGGCGCGGAAGAGCGCGCTGCACGCGGTTTTGCACCTGCGTTTCAGCCTGCTCGACGTTGGTGCCGATCTTGAAGGTAATGGTCAGCATCATGGCGCCGTCCGAGGTGTTTTGCGAGGACATGTAGAGCATGTTCTCGACACCGTTGATCTGCTCTTCAAGCGGAGCGGCCACGGTTTCGGCAATTACCTTCGGGTTGGCGCCCGGGTACTGCGCACGCACCACCACCGATGGCGGCACCACGTCCGGGTATTCGGAGATCGGCAGGCCGAAGATGGACAGCATCCCGGCGACGAAAATAACGATCGACAGCACCGCCGCAAAGATCGGCTTGTCGATGAAAAAGCGTGAGAAATTCATGATTATTCCTTGGAGGTCGATGCCGCTTTGGCTGCAACGGTCGCGTCTTTTGTCTCTTTCTTGGCCGGTGCTGCTGCCGGTGCCAGTGGATCAAAATCCATGGCCACCATCTGCGGCGTGACCGGCGCACCAGGGCGTACGCGCTGCAGGCCGTTGACGACGATTTTTTCGCCAGCCTTCAGGCCGTCGCGCACCACGCGCAGGCCGTTCGAGGTCGGACCCAGTGTCACGGCGCGGTATTCGGCCTTGTTGTCGGCGTTCACCACATAGACGTATTTGCGGCTTTGATCGGTGCCCACGGCGCGGTCGCTGATCAACAGAGCCGTGCTTTGCGCTTGCGGGCCATTGCCGCCATCGAGCTGGATGCGGGCAAACAGGCCAGGCACCAGCATGCGGTCGGCATTGGCAAAGGTAGCGCGCATGCGCACGCTGCCGGTGGCCGGATCGAGCTGGTTGTCGACAAATTCCAGCTTGCCTTCGTGCGGGAAGCCCGCTTCGTTGGCCAGACCGACCTTGACCGTGACCGGCGTGCCTTTTTGCGCCGTGCCGGCTACGCGCAGATAGGTGTCTTCATCGCCGTCGAAACTGGCGTAGATACGGTCGGTCGAGACCACGGAGGTGAGCACGGCAGTGGCGTCGATCAGGTTGCCGACCGTGATTTCCGCCTTGGACACGCGTCCGCTGATCGGTGCCTGCACCTGCGTATAGGACAGGTTCAGGCGCGCCGCTTCATACGACGCCTGCTCGGCGCGGGCGGTCGCGTCGAGCTCTTTCAGGTTCGACGCTTTTTCATCGAGTTCGCGCTGCGGGATGGCTTTTTCAGCCAGCAGCTTTTCAGCACGCACCAGCTCCAGCTTGGCCAGTTCGGCCTTGGCGCGTGCCGAAGCGGCAGCGCCTTCGGCGCGCGACACTTCGGCCTGGAACGGACGCGGATCGATCACGAACAGCACATCGCCTTTTTTCACTTCACTGCCCGGCTTGAAATTAACCGAGGTAATAAAGCCGCCGACGCGCGAACGGATCTGCACGCGCTCGATCGCTTCGAGACGGCCCGAAAACTCCTGGGTTTCGGTAATCTGTTTTTCCACCACGGCAGCGGCAGAGACCGGTGGGCCGCCAGCGGCAGGCGCATCAGGCACCTTGCTGTTGGCGCTGTCGCAGCCGCCGAGGCTGAAGGCGACCAGGCCGGCCACGACCAGCGAGGCGGCCAGCGGCTTGAGCAAGGCTGAAAATTGTTGAGTGCTTTTCATTTTATTTCCCTAATATATGAAAATTTCTAATCGTATGGGCGGCAGCACGCCACCCAGCTTGGCGAAGCAAACTGCGGTTCAAGGCGCCTCATGGCGCAAATCGACGGTGGAGGGACCGCTGTTTTACAAAAAACAGACGGGGACGACAAAGCTGGCTGTACGAATGCACAACGCAGGCGAATTGCGAACTTGCTGATAAACTACACTACACAGTGTAGCAATCGAAACTCAAAAAGTAAACTACTAAGTGTAATTTTTTTGAAGAAATGATTTCCGGTAGCGTTTTGGCGTCGTTATGACGCCGGTTCCGGCGCCAGGCCGGCCACAAAACTGGCAATTTCACTGAGGGCATGCACCTTGCACGCGCATTCATTGCGCGCCTCCTGGTCCAGCAGCGGCTCGGCAGGCATGCGGCGCACGGTGGTCTTGACGCCGTTGGCAATGAGTTTGCTGCCGTATTGTTCAGCCTCGTCGCGCAATGGGTCCGTTTCGCTCGACAGGATCAGCGCTGGCGGCAGGCTTTTCAGGCGGCTCGAATGTAGCGGCGACGCATACGGATGGCAGCGGTCGGTGGCATTGGGCAGGTAGCCGCGATAGCCGGCGGCGCAGGCATCGGCCACTTCGGCCAGGTCGGGGCAATTGGGCAGGCTGCGCATCGAGCAGGTCGACAGCGCCGGGTCGAGCATCGGCATGATCAGTATCTGGCCAGCCAGCGGGGGGCCGCCACGGTCGCGCGACATCAGCGCGCAGACGGCTGCCAGGTTGGCCCCGGCCTCGATGCCCGACACCAGCATCTGTTTGCCGCTCCAGCCCAGCTTGGTTTTGTTCTTTTTGGCCCAGCGCAGTACGGCATGCGCATCTTCGACGGCGGCGGGAAACGGGCGTACCTTGGCCAGCGTGTAGTTCGACGCCAGCACCACGTGATCGGGATTGCCCAGCACCAGGCAGC
>Ga0308158_10004269_pt1 | contig 12131 bp, 9 predicted proteins | sample PhyBR2_FD_201038 | JGI IMG/M metagenome (GOLD analysis project Ga0308158, IMG submission 201038) | Phyllosphere microbial communities from UC Gill Tract Community Farm, Albany, California, United States - DLSLB.R2 | ecosystem: Host-associated > Plants > Phyllosphere > Unclassified | place: USA...
ACGGTCATGCTGGCGCTAATTCCTTGGGCGCAGAGTACGGCGGGGCGGATGACAATCTGATCGTGCGGTGACAACAGACCGGCCGTATCAACGCGTGAGAACGAACCGCGAATGTCATAATGTGTGTGATAACGGCGGGGCGTTGCCACCGGCCAATCTCAGCAAAAGCCGCGGATTTCCTGGCAAAAAATGGCTCCCTGAGTAGGATTCGAACCTACGGCCACTCGATTAACAGTCGAGAGCTCTACCGCTGAGCTATCAGGGAACGTTGCCGGAGGCGGCTCTATAAACGGCCAGTCGGACGATGCAAGCGGGTTTCTCCGCAAAAATGCAATGTGCGCGATAAACCGCGGTCAGGAGACGAACTGTTCCATCGTGATCCGGTCGTCGAGCGCGTGCTCGGGATCGAACAGCAGCGTCAGTTCGCGCGCGCGGTCCATGCAGATGTCGACCTGCGCGACGTCGCGGATCTCGCGCTGGTCGGCGACCGCGGAGACGGGACGCTTGCCGGGATCGAGCACGCGGATGCCGATGCGAGCCTTGTCGGGCAGGATCGCACCACGCCAGCGCCGCGGGCGGAACGGGCTGATCGGGGTCAGCGCGATCATCCCCGAACCCAGCGGCAGGATCGGACCATGCGCGGAGAGGTTGTACGCGGTCGAGCCCGCGGGGGTGGCGACGAGGATGCCGTCACAGGCGAGTTCGGGCAGGACGATGCGGTCGTTCACCGTCACTTCGAGGTTCGCGGTCTGCCGGGTCTCACGCAGGAACGACACCTCGTTGATCGCGGGAAGCGTGTGGGTACGTCCGTCGACGCCGAGCGCGGTCATGCTGAGCGGGACGACCTTGAACGGTTTTGCACGCTCCAGACGGTCCGTGAGACCGTGGTGGCGCCATTCGTTCATCAAGAAGCCGACCGTGCCGAGGTTCATTCCGAATACCGGCACGGGCGGCTTGCGGCGCTCCAGCATCGCGTGAAGCGTTTGGAGCATGAAGCCGTCGCCGCCGAGCGCGATGATCACGTCGGCATCCTCGACAGGCACCCAGTCGGCCATGTCGGCGAGCTGGGCCTCGGCGGCACGAGCAGGCGGGGTGTTGGACGCGACCAGCGCCCGCCGCTCGTATCGGCTCATCCGCCGGTGACGCTCATGTGGCGCGCGACGGCGGGCCCTTCGCCCTGGCCGATGCGGAAGTCGTGCGCTTTCGGCTTGGCGAACAGGCCAGCGTCGATCGCCTCGTCGAGACCAGCAGTGCCGCCCTCGCGCAGGGCCGCTTTAAGATCGACCTGATCGTCATGGCCGAGGCACATGTAGAGCTTGCCTTCGGTGGTCAGGCGGACGCGGTTGCAGCCGTCGCAGAAATTGGCGGTCAGCGGCGAGATCAGCCCGAGCCGCGTGCGCGTGCCGTCGACATTCCAGTAGCGTGCCGGGCCACCGGTCTTGTGTGCATCGCGGGCGAGCGTGAACTGCTGGCCGAGGTCTTCGAACACCTTGGTCAGCGGCAGGAAGCGGTCGGTGCGGTCCTCGTCGATCGCGCCGAGCGGCATTGTCTCGATCAGCGACAGGTCGAAGCCCTCGTCGCGGCACCAAGCCAGCATCGGCGCGATCTCGTCCTCGTTGAAGCCCTTCAACGCGACCATGTTGATCTTGATTGCCAGCCCAGCGTCACGCGCCGCGTAGATGCCGCCGATCACCTGCGACACGTCGCCGTAGCGGGTGATGTAGCGGAAGCGCTCAGGGTCGCGGCTGTCCATGCTGACGTTGACGCGGCGGATGCCCGCATCGACCATCGCCTCGGCATGCTGTGCGAGGCGCGTGCCGTTGGTGGTCATCGTGAGCTCTTCGAGACTCCCCCCTTGTCCATTGGCGCCGATGTTGTGGCCTAACCGCTGGACCAGTTCGGCAACATCGCGCCGCACGAGGGGCTCACCGCCGGAAAGACGGATCTTGGTCACGCCGCGTGCGATGAAGCGCTCGGCGATGATCGCGATCTCTTCGAGGCTCAACAGCTTCGATCGCGGCAGGAACGTCATCTTCTCCGACATGCAGTAGCGGCAGCGCAGGTCACAGCGATCGGTGACCGAAATCCGCAGATACTTGATCGTACGACCATGCGTGTCGCGCAACGGCTTCTGGTTGAGGGCGGGCGCGAGCGTCATGCCTTCAGAGCTAGGACCGGACTGTCCGGGGAACAAGGCCGGATCGGATGGTAGTGGATTGGCGGGGGGCGATACGCCAGCTAGGCTCGCACCGATGGAGCAGGGTGCGACGGATATGGAAGACATGCAGACGGCAACGACGCTGTTCGCGGTATCGTTCCGTCAACACGGTGAAATCGCAGAGATTTTGGCGTGTGCCGGGGTCAGCGCGGACTGGCACGCGCAGGTTGTGAGCGATGCCGAAGCGATAGAAAGCCGCTTTCTGGCGAGCGGTGCGGCGGTCGCGCTGATCGATGCGCGCGGCGCGTTCGAAGAGGGGCTGGCGGCGACGCTGTCGCTGGGCGGGTTGATCGCGACCAATGGCGCCGCGCTGCTGGTGCTGGTGTCGCGCGGCGACGTCGGCGCGGTCGGCGAGTTCTTCGATGCGGGCGCGACGCAGTTCCTCGCCAGCCCGGCGAGCGACGGCGAACTCGTCCAGGCGTTGCGGTTTGCCGGGCGCCACGCGGTGCGCACTGCGGGCAGCGCGATCGATCGGCGCAGGATCCCCGGCGTGTCGCTGTACGACCGCGAGACCGGTGACGTCCGTCGTTGGATCGTCGGGCGGATCGCCGCCGACCTGCCCGTCGCGGTGGTGCTGGTGTCGTTGTCGCGGCTCGATATCGTCAATGCCGCGCATGGCCGGCCCGCGGTCGATGCGCTGATCGAGGCGGCGGTGCGACGGACCGAGACGATCGCGCATGCCGCGATCGGCGTCGATTCGATCGTCGCGCGGCTAGGCGGGTCCGAATTCGCGCTGGCGATCGAGGCGTCGGGGGCTGCGGTGACCGCGGCGATCACCGCGCTCGATGCGGCCCTCGCACGGCCGTTCCGGGTGGCGGATACGCGTGCGGTGCTCGGCTGCCGGTTCGGCGTGGCACAGCGCCAGCCGGGCGACGATGCGGCGGCACTGCTGCGGCGGGCGAGCGAGGCGCTGGCGGAGGCGAAGGCGAGCGACGGGTCGGTGCTGCACGTCGCGCTGCCCGATGGCGTCGCGCCGATCGATGCGCTCGCGATCGACCTGCACCACGCGATCGAGCGCGACGAGATTGATCTGCGCTGGCAGCCGCAGGTCGAGATTGCGAGCGGCAGGATCACCGGGGTCGAGGCATTGGCACGGTGGAACCACCGGACCTTGGGGCCGCTTGGGGCGGATACACTGTTCGATGCCGCCGATCGCGCGGACCTCGGCATCGCGTTGTCGGATCATATCCAGCGGCTGGTGCTCGCGCGTGCGGTGGCGTGGCCGGAGGCTCTGGGAACGCTGCGCGTGTCGCTCAACCTGACTGCGGCGGATATCACGCGACCGGGGTTTGCGGCGCTGTTCCTCGCGCGGATCGACGAGAGCGGGTTTCCGCGGGGGCGGCTGACCGTCGAGATTACCGAGACGGGGCTGATCGAGGATCTGGCGGCGGCGTCTGCCTTGCTTGCCGAACTGCGTGGGGCGGGGTGTCGCGTTGCGATCGACGATTTCGGGACGGGCTATTCTAGCCTCGCCTATCTCAAGTCGCTGCCACTCGATTACGTGAAGATCGACAAATCGCTGGTGCGCGATATCGACGGCAGCGCGCGTGACCGCGTGGTGGTGGCGGGCGCGATCACGATGGCGCGCTCGCTCGGCCTCGCAGTGGTGGCCGAGGGGGTGGAGACGCCGTCGCAACTCGAATTGCTCGCCGCGGGAGGGTGCAGCCTGTATCAGGGGTTCCTGCTGTCCGAGCCGGTCGGCGAGGCGGGGTTGCTCGAACTGATGGCGAGGGAATGATGCAGGCCTTGATCGTTCCCTTCGCGCTGATCGCTGCCACGGCGGCGGCCACGGCGGCGGCGCCCGTGCCCGCCGAGACCGCGATTCGCCAGGCGATGGAGGCGAGCGCGGCGGGGTGGAATGCGGGTGATCTCGCGCGGTTCATGGCGGTGTATGCCGATGATGCGGTGTTCGTGACGCCGAAGGGATTGCTGCGCGGCAAGCCGGCGATCGCCGATAAATACCGACCGAGTTTTCGCGGCGTCGGCAATGCGCGCGGCACGCTGTCGTTCGCATTCCTGGAGATGCGCGGGATCGATCCGCGTCATGCGATGCTGTTCGCGCGCTGGACGCTGACCGGGCCATCGACGACCGAAAGCGGCATGACGACGTTGGTCTTCGCGCGGCGTGGTACAGCGTGGCAGATCATCGCCGATCACAGTAGTTGATCCTCCCCCTGGCGGGGAAGATCGGTCAGCGCTGACGGATCGCACCGGCGGACCGGACGTCGGCAATCGTCGGGTAGCCGTTGACCGCCATCAGCAGGTCCGCCTCCGCGAGCAGGCATTCCAACACATGCGCCGCGCCCGCCGCGCCGCCCAGCGCGAGGCCGTAAGCATAGGGGCGGCCCACCCCGACCGCAGTGGCACCGAGCGCGAGCGCCTTCACCATGTCGGTGCCCGATCGCACGCCGGAATCGAACAGCACCGGCGTCGCGCCCGACGCCGCTACGATTTCAGGCAGCATGTCGATCGCGGCGATCCCGCCATTCGCCTGCCGCCCGCCATGGTTCGAGCAATAGATCGCGTCGGCGCCCGCATCGATCGCGCGGCGTGCATCGTCGGGGTGGCAGATGCCTTTCAAGACCAGCGGCAATTTGGTCAGCGAGCGCAGCCAGGGCATGTCGGCCCAGGTCAGCACCTTGCCGAACACGCCTGCCCATTGCCGGACCGCTGCCGCGCCGTCCTCCTCGGGCGGGCGCTCGAGCATCGCGCGGAATACCGGGTCGCTGAAATAATTGGCAAGCACTTGGCCGCGGAGCTGCGGGAAGTTCGCGGTGTTGAGGTCGCGCGGGCGCCAGCCGGTCACCCATGTGTCGAGCGTGACGACGATCGCCTTGTACCCGGCAGATTCGGCGCGGCGCACGAGGCTTTCGGTCAGCGCATCGTTCTTCGGCGTGTAGAGCTGGAACAACCCGGGGGTGTCGCCGAACCGCGCGGCGACGTCCTCGAGCGGATCGTTCGACAGCGTCGACTGGCATAAGGGTACGCCGGTGATCGCCGCCGCCTGCGCCGCCGCGAGATCGCCATGGCCATCCTGCGTGCAGATACCGTTGATGCCGACCGGGGCCATGAACAGCGGCGTCGGCAGCGTCATCCCGAACAGCTCGATCGACAGGTCGCGGCGGGTGCAGTCGACCATCATCCGCGGGGTCATCCCCCAGTGCGCGAACGCGTCGGCATTGTGGCGTTGGGTATGCTCGTCGCCGCAGCCGCCCTGGAGATAGGCGAGCGTCGCTGGGGGCAATGCCGCGGACGCGCGCGCCTCCAGCGTCGCGAAATCGACCGGCACGCTCGGCACCACGCCGTTCAGCCCGGCGAAGTAGATCGCGTTCTGGTAATCGCCGAAATGCGGCGCAGTCTTCGGGGCCACGGCCATCATCCTCTCCTATGTTTTGCGGGCCTTATACGGCGCTACCGGTGACGAAGTCATTCCTTGTGCCTAAGGATGCGCGACCGATTACAGAAAGTCCGACGATGTCCCTTCGCCTGCCTCTTCTCGCTCTTCTTGCATTGTCGACGAGCGCGATCGCCCAGACGCCAGCCGCCGATCCGAACACGTATCTCGAGGATATTCACGGCGCGCGTGCATTCGAGACGGTGAAGCAGTGGAACACGCGGTCGCTCGCTGCGCTGGAGGCGAAGCCGGGCTTTGCGCGCTACCGCCAGCGTGCGCTCGACCTGTTGCAGGCCGACCGCCAGATCGCGACGCCCGACGACGTGCTCGGCGACCAGGTGCTGAACCTGTGGCAGGACAAGACCAACGTGCGGGGCCTGTGGCGGGTCGCGTCGCTGGCGTCGTTCACGAGCGGCAAGCCGGTGTGGCGGACGCTGATCGACGTTGATGCGCTGGGTAAGGCGGAGGGCAAGAGCTGGGTGTGGAAGGGCGTGACGTGTCGCTCGCCGTCCTATGACCGCTGCATGGTCGCGCTGTCGGACGGCGGCGGCGATGCGGTGGTCGAGCGCGAGTTCGATATCCCCTCGGGCAAGTTCGTGACCGACGGTTTTGTCGTGCCGATCTTCAAGACGCGGCTGAGCTGGGCCGGGCCGGACGCGCTGTATGTCGCAACCGACTTTGGCGCCGACAGCCTGACCAAGTCGGGCTATCCGCGCACCGCCAAGCTGTGGCGCCGCGGTACGCCACTGACCGCCGCAACCGAGATCGCCAGCGCGACGCAGGACGACGTAGGGATCAACGTCAGCGTGTTTCCGGATGGCGAGCAGCGCTATCCGCTGGTCGTCCGCGACACCGATTTCTTCCATTCGAAACGAAGCCATATCGCCGGCGACGGTCGGCTCGTGCCATCGCCGCTGCCCGACGATGCGGTGATCAACACCGTGCTCGACGGCCAGCTGATCGCGACGCTCGCCTCCGACTGGCGCGGAGTGCCGGCGGGGGCGATCGTCGCCTACAGCATCGCCGACGTGCTGGCTGGCCGTGCGCCGACGATCGAGCGGGTGCTGGTGCCGACCGCGACGCAGGCGGTGGAGCAGGTCGATTCGAGCAAGTCGGTGCTGTGGGTGAAGATGCTCGACAACGTGTCGGGGCGGCTGGTGTCGCTCGCGCGCGGTGCGGACGGCAGCTGGACGCAATCGGTCGCGGCACTGCCTGCATCCTCGACGATCCATCTCGATGCAACCGCGGGGAAGGACGATCTCGCGTTCGCGATGGTCGAGAGCTTCCTCAGCCCGCCCGCGCTCTACGCGATCCGTCCGAACGCCAAGCCGGTCGCGGTCGATACGCTGCCGGCGCGGTTCGATGCGTCGACGATGCAGGTCGAACAGCGGTTCGCCATGTCGAAGGACGGGACCAAGATCCCGTATTTCCTCGTCCGGAAGAAGGGTACGACCGGCCCGGTGCCTGCGCTCGTCCATGCCTATGGCGGGTTTCGCAACGCGCAGACGCCGACCTATCTGGTCGACCAGCCGTACCGGTCGGGCCCAGCGGGACTGTTCTGGGTCGAGGAGGGCAACGCGTTCGTGCTCGCCAACATCCGCGGCGGCGGCGAATATGGGCCGCGCTGGCATCAGGCGACACTGCGCGAGAACCGCCAAAAGGCGTATGACGATCTCCACGCGGTCGGCGACGACCTTGTGCGTACCCGGGTCAGTGCGAAGCGCAAGATCGCGGTGTCGGGGCGGTCGAACGGCGGCCTGCTGGTCGGCGTCGCGATGGAGCAGCGGCCGGATCTCTACGGCGCGATCGTGATGGGATCACCGCTGCTCGACATGCAGAAATATTCGCATCTGTCGGCGGGTGCGTCGTGGATGGGTGAATATGGCGACCCGGACAAGCCGGCGGACTGGGCGTTCATCTCGAAATACTCGCCGTATCAAAACCTGAAACGCGGGGTGAAATACCCGGTGCCGTTCATCTACACCTCGACCGAGGACGACCGCGTCCACCCCGGTCACGCGCGGAAATTCGCGGCGCGGTTGCAGGCGTATGGCGACCCGTTCTTCTATTACGAGAACCCCGAGGGCGGCCACGCCGCCGGCGCCGACAAGATCGAGGACGCCAAGCGCGCCGCGCTCGTCACCGTCTATCTGAACTCGCAACTCGTCACCGCGCCGCAGCGCTGATTATCAGGAATTCATGATGCGTAATTTCCGTCTGCTACTCGGCGCCGCGATCCTGGTGCTCCCCGTTTTGTCGATCCCTGCGCCCGTGCTGGCCGCGCAAACCGAGAACCCTGCGTTCGCGTCGCTGTCGAAGCGCTATGTCGATGGCCTCGCCCGGCTCAATCCGTCGTCGGCGACATCGCTCGGCGATCACCGGTTCGATGCGCAGATCACCGACATGTCGGCTGCCGGTCGCGCCAAGCGCGAGGCGTTCTCGAAGGCGATGCTCGCCGACCTACAGCGGATCGATCGGAAAGCCCTGTCACGTGAGGAGCAGGTCGATGCGGCGTTGCTCGACAATGCGCTGCGTTACGACATCTGGGATACTGAGACGCTCGGCGGGTGGGCGTGGGATCCGCAGGTCTATAACGACATTGCCGGCAGCTCGCTCTACTCGCTCGCCGCGCGCGATTTCGCGCCGTGGCCGCAGCGTTTGAATGCAGCGACGGCACGGATGGAGGCGCTTCCCGCACTGCTGGCGCAGGCGCGCGCGAACATCGTGGTTGCGCGGGTGCCCTCGATCTATGCGACGACGGTGGCGAAGCAGAACAGCGGTATCGTCGATATCGCCGAGAGCATGCTCGCGCCGCATAAGAGCGAGTTGTCGGCAGCGGACGCCAAGCGGTTCGACGCCGCGCTCGTGAAACTCAAGGCGGCGGTCGCCGAGCATCAGGTCTGGCTCGACAAGACGCTCGTCCCCGGTGCGAAGGGCGACTTCCGCCTTGGTGCGGCGCTCTACGACAAGAAGCTCCGCTTTGCGCTTCAGTCGGATCTGACCCGTACCGAGATCAAGCGTCGTGCGCAGGCCGCGATCGTCGATACTCGCGCGCAGATGTACGCGATCGCGCGGCAGATCTTCGGTGCCAAGAAGGACGCGCTCCTGCTCCCCGAAAAGCCCTCCGATGCGCAGCAACAGGCGGGGATCCAGCTCGCGCTCGAACTCACCTACGCCAAGCGGCCTGCACGCGACGGCATGATCGACGCCTCGACCAAGGCGCTGGCGCAGGCGACTGCCTTCGTCCGCGACAAGGGGCTGGTCGGGATGCCCGACGGTCCGGTGAAGATCATCACGATGCCCAAGTTCCAGCAGGGCGTCGCGGTCGCCTATTGCGATTCGCCGGGCCCGCTGGAGAAGAATCTCGGCACGTTCTTCGCGGTGTCGCCGATCCCCGACGACTGGACCGAGGCGCAGGCGACGTCGTTCCTGAGTGAATATAACGACTATATGATCCACGACCTGGCGGTGCACGAGGCGATGCCGGGGCATTTCCTCCAGCTCGCGCACGCCAATGCCACGCAGTCGACGCTGCGCGCGGTGCTCGGCTCGGGGCCGTTCGTCGAGGGCTGGGCGGTGTACGCCGAGGGGATGATGGCGGACGAGGGCTATCTGAACGGCGATCCGCTGTTCAAGCTGACCGTGCTGAAAATGCGGCTGCGCTCGATCTCGAACTCGCTGCTCGACATCGGCATCCACACCGAGGGCATGACGCGCGAGCAGGCGATGCAGCTGATGACGCACACTGCGTTCCAGCAGGAGCGCGAGGCGGCCGGCAAATGGGTCCGCGCATCGCTCGGCTCGACGCAGCTGCTGAGCTATTTCACCGGCTATTCGGAGCACATGGCGCTGCGGGAAGAGGTCAGGAAGCGTGAAGGCGCGGCGTTCGACCTGAAGCGCTACAACGATGCGCTGCTCGCGCATGGTTCGCCGCCGGTCCGCTATGTCCGCGAGCTGCTGCTCGACCTGCCGATCGGCTAAGTGCCGGTCGCTTGACCGGGTCTGCTAATGCTGTGACGCTGCTCCGATAAGAAGCCATCGGAGAGGTATCATGGCGGCAGGAGATGGTCTGCGCGGGACGGGGCTGCGGCGATGAGCGGCCCGCTTGCCGGGATCCGGATCGTCGAGCTTGCCGGGATCGGCCCCGCGCCGTTCGCCTGCATGATGCTCGCGGATCACGGGGCAGAAGTGATCCGGATCGAGCGCCCGGACGCGAAAAGGGGCGGGCCGGGCGGCGATCCTGCCAAGGACATCCTCCTGCGATCGCGGAAAACGATTGCGATCGATCTCAAGTCCGCCGCGGGAATCGGTGTCGTCCGCGATCTGGTCGCATCGGCGGATGGCTTCGTCGAGGGGTTCCGGCCTGGCGTGACCGAACGATTGGGGCTCGGGCCGGACGTGCTGCTCGGGACCAATCCGCGGCTCGTCTATGGCCGGATGACCGGCTGGGGGCAGGATGGGCCGTACGCGCAGGCTGCGGGCCACGACATTAATTACATCGCGCTGGCCGGCGCACTGCACGCGTTCGGGCGGGCAGGCGAGAAGCCGACGCCGCCGATCAACATGGTCGGTGATTTCGGCGGGGGTGCGATGATGCTCGCATTCGGCATGGTCAGCGCGCTGCTCCACGCGCGGACGACCGGGCAGGGGCAGGTGATCGACTGTGCGATGACTGATGGTGCCGCGCTACTGATGAGCATGATCTGGAGTTTTCGCGGGCAGGGCTTGTGGCGCGATGAGCGCGGCGTGAACCTGCTCGATAGCGGCGCGCATTTCTACGACACCTATGCCTGCGCAGACGGCAAATACGTGTCGATCGGCGCGATCGAGCCGCAATTCAACGCCGTGCTGCGCGAGAAGGCGGGGCTGACGGCAGATCCCGCGTTCGATCGCCAGATGGATCCGCGCGGCTGGCCTGCGCTGAAAGAAAAGCTGGCGGCGGTGTTCGCGACCCGGACTCGCGATGATTGGTGCGCGATCCTCGAACACACCGATGCGTGTTTCGCGCCGGTACTGTCGCTGGCCGAGGCGCCCGCGCATCCGCACAATGCTGCGCGGGGGACGTTCGTCGAGGCGGGTGGTGTGATCCAGCCAGCGCCTGCGCCGCGCTACTCGGTAACACCGACCACCACACCGCAAATGGCGGGCGAACGGACCGATACGGAGAACGTGCTGGCGGAGATCGGCTATACGACCGCAGCTATCGCGGCGTTGAAGACCGGCGGGGTCGTCGCCTGAGGCTCAAGGTCAGCGGTTCGGTGCGATCGGGTTCAGCCGGTTACCGGATAGCTGGCACGAGACAGAATGCGGGCCGGTGCTTGCACACCGGCCCAGTAGATTAGTTGCTGTCCGAGTTGTCGCTATCGCCGTCGATGGCGAGATACAGACCACCGCCAACTGCGATCGCGGCGAGCGCGATGATGATGATGCCGCCATCGCCGCCGACCTTGCTCTTGTCTGCGGTCTGCGAACCCGAGCGAGCAGCCTTGCTGACCGACAGGCTGGCAGCCGGAGCAGCACTTGCAGCGACAGGTGCGGCAACGAGGGCGAGGCCAGCAGTCGCCATGGCGAAGGATTTGATAAACATTACAAAGTCTCCCGAGAGCACGGCGAACACCGCCGTAGCCACCAAAAACCTACATGCAGGGTCGATTGTTCACAAACGTTAAAGACCGGGACTCTAATATTTATAAAGTTGTGGTGGGTAGTATGTCCGCCACAGTTCACCGCAAGCTGCTCCTGGCTAGATATGGCGGGCAAGCTGTTGTTATTCGATAATTTAAAGCCATGAGAACCGCCGCAAGGTTTTTAGCGAACCGGGATTTTCGATGGATCAGGGGGGGCAGCGGCTCAGCGCAAATGATATGCCGCGCGAAATGCGGAGCAGTTGGTGGGCCCGGCAGAATCGCACTGCTTGGGGGTATCGTCGGCGCCGTTTCAGGCGATACCCCCAAATATCCCCCCATCTGCACCACCCTCTCAGTTCGCCATATGGAACGTGTGAGAAGAAAGACCCCCACAAACCACGCATTTCTGCGGCTTCTTGACGAGGTAAGGTAGTGATGATCGAGGAGATTGGTGGGCCCGGCAGGAATCGAACCCGCAACCTAGCCGTTATGAGCGGCCAGCTCTAACCGTTGAGCTACAGGCCCCACCGGCGCCTGCGTTAGCGCAAGCGATCATCGGGCAAAAGGGCGCAAAGCAAATGCGCAAAGAAAAAGGGCGCTCCCGAAGGAACGCCCTTTCCGACACTAAATCCTATCGAGCGTAAAAACGCCCGACAGATTTTAGTTCATGTTGTCGGTCTTCTCGTCGGCAGCGTCACGGACGTTGTCGGCAGCTGCGTTCATGTTGTCAGCAGCGTTCTCGAGCACGTCGGTAGCGACTGCGTTCGAGGTGTTGTCCGCCATGGCGTCCATGTTGTCAGCCTGCATTTCCATGTTGTCAGCCAGCATGTCCGCGTTGTTCTCAACGGCGGCGGCTTCTGGCGACTTGCTGCAGGCTGCGACGGACATCAGG
>Ga0308158_10004270_pt1 | contig 12129 bp, 15 predicted proteins | sample PhyBR2_FD_201038 | JGI IMG/M metagenome (GOLD analysis project Ga0308158, IMG submission 201038) | Phyllosphere microbial communities from UC Gill Tract Community Farm, Albany, California, United States - DLSLB.R2 | ecosystem: Host-associated > Plants > Phyllosphere > Unclassified | place: USA...
TCTCGCTCACGCCGGAGGAGGCATCGGTCGAACTCAGTCGCTTCGTCAGGAAGTGCGACACCAGCCCTTCGGAACACGGGTGGATCGTACGGTCAATGCACCTGGACGACCAGACTCTCGCCCTGCGCAGGATGCAGCTCGCTGACGTGGGCCGCCCGAACGGGGCGGACGAAGAATAACGCATCAGGCCAGCACCTCGCCGCCTGACGAGACACTCCCGATGGAGGATCCCATGACAGAACAACGTAGCGACATCTACGAGGTCGCCAACCAGCTCGGCGGCTACGTCGACACGTCCACCCCCGACGATCTCGCCGCCTTCCTTCTGCGCGAGAGCAAGGAGGCCGCGATCCTCGCAGAGCGCCTCGAGATCGCGGAAGCACACGTCGCGCAGATGACAGGCGCGCTGCGCGTCGCCTCGGGCCGGCTAAACTGGTGCGTGAGCGCACGACCCGGAGTACAGGGAGACGGCGGCGCGAAGCTGGTCTCCGGCTGGGCGGACGAGGCCATCGCGGCGCTCGTCCCGCCCGTCATCGACCGGTCCGACGAGGCAGCGGGGCACGGGGAGAGCGGCGATAAGCCGGAATAGGCCCCCGAACGGAAAAGTGCGGGCCAGCATGGTATCTGGAGAGAAAAATATGCGGGGCAGGACATCCGACGCGTACGCCATGGAGACGCGCAGAAGCGAGCGCAGGGTCCGTACGGGACCGTTCGTGACGACGGTCCAGGGCGGCTGGGTCGGTCAGACACAGTCGCAGACGTCGAAGGTCGCATCCTACCGATCGGTCCCGGTCACCAGCTACGAGGACGTGGAGCACCACCGGGACGAATACACCACCTACGGGGAGGACCCGTCGCTGCCCGACATGTATCGGTCACACGAGACCACCACGGTCCATACCGGACGCCAGTCGTGGACGGAGCAGCGCGAGCATACCCGCTACGAGAGCGAGTTCGACGGATACCGCGACGTCACGACAATGTGGCGCGACATCTCGTGGGACGGCGGCGGACACACGCGCTCGCAGTGGCGGGTCCCGTCTCCCGGACACCGCGTCTACCACGTGAACATCAGCCTGTTCGGGCGCACGCTGCACGGACGGACATACGACGCCGCCCATATGCAGTGGGACCGTCCAGCCGCCTTCGGGTGGAGGCTGCTCGAACGCCAGGCGATCAGGCTGGTCGCGGCGGACGTCGCGGCATGGCGCAGCCGCGCGCGGCGTCTGAAGCCGGGCGGGATCGGGATGACGATCGGCGATCTGGTCTGCTTCGACGGCACGGTGGCCGCGGTCGAGGACGGCACCGCCCAGGTGGAGCATGGCAAGGGCATCCGCAGCATACCCGCGAAGCCGGGACTGTCCATGAGCAGGGACGACTTCCTGCTGCTCGCCGGCCCGCCGCACAGCCGGGCCGTCTCGATCATCCACAACGTGACCACTGGGGAGTCCTGGCGCATACTGGATGACTCCACCAGACCGTCGGCGAGGACGGTCCTGCGGGAGAACGCCCTGACCGTCGTGGCCGGCCTCGTCGGCCTCGCGGCGCTCGGTCTCGGCCTGCACGACGACAATCTCCAGTACCTGACGGCACCCGTCGTGCTGGCCGCTATCGCCACGGGGTACCTGCTGGGCCGGCGTGCCTCGGACCGCCTCGCGACGCTGAGGATGCGTCTCGAAACCGCACGCGCGGGCATCGACGAGGTCGAATCGTACTTCAGGACGCTGGGATGGAGGGGCATCCGCAACCTCCCCGCAGCAAGAACGACACCACCCGGACATGGAGAACGCAGATGACGAAGCCCGCAGGAAGATACCCGTTCGGGAATCTGGGCACGGACCGCGGTCGGGATCGGCTGTTCACGGTCGGCGCATGCCTCGGGTTCCTGCTCGGCCTGACCGTGACGGGCATGACCGCCAAGGTCGTGCTGGGCGCGGTAGCCGTAGCGCTCGTGGTGGTGCGCACGGTCGCACAGTACAGATATCCCGACCGGGACGTTCCCCGCCGTCGGGGAGCCGCACGATGACGGCGGCCGAGACCAGCATCGAGGGCATCACGCTGGAGGCGAGGATCGCGCTGCTCGGCGCGTTCGACCCGCGACGTCTGATCGGACTGGACCCCGACGCGACGCCGTCGGACGACGACGTCCGGACCCTGTCCGCTCTGTCGACCTTCTGCAGCGAGGTCCCGCAGATCGGCGGCGCCGTCCTGTGGACGATGACCCCCGACAGCCGCCGGAACGCATTGAAGGCGCTGGCCGACGGCGGACGCCTGAAGGCGGTCGCCGAAGCGTCCGCGCCCGAGAGCGGCGATCGACTGGGACGTGCCCTGAGGCGCCTGATCACGGACCGCATGCGCAATCCGGTGCTCATGTCGCACGAGGAGATCGAGGCAACCTATCGCGCCTGCCAGTTCCTGCGTCCGGTCGGGATCGACTACGACGTGTCGAAGCTGGAGGAGATCATGCGGCACTGGTGAACGATCGCAGGCACGAGGAGATGACCACCCCGGAGAGCGGAAAAGGAGCAACGCGATGAAGATCGAGCATGCCGGCCAGGCCATGACCCTGTCCTATTCGGAGGAGAACCGCACCTTCGCGCTCTACGACGAGGAGGGAGAGATCTACGACCGCCTCGACCCTCCGGGCTGCCACGAGCGCCCGAGCGAGCACAACGCGTGCTGGGTGGACGAGGCGTATGTCGAGCTCCTGACCGAGCTGAAGGTCGCAGAGGACACGGGCGAGACGCAGGCGTTCGACGAGGCGTCGGGCAGCCTGATGCGCATCGTGCATCCCGAATTCAACGATGGCGGCTATTCCTCGTTCGGGGACTTCAGCCGCACGCGCCTCGGGCAGCAGTGCCAGTACGGATCGCGGTACATCCAGGGGAAGAACGAGGGCTATCCGGCGCTCGGCGAGGGGCTCCGGTTCCTGAACCTCGACCGCAGCGACTACCACTCGATCCGCATCCACCGGGACGACATGGACGAGTTCGAGCGCCGCTACCGGGCACACGGCGACGCGCGCCTCGCGCGCGTCTGATCCACTCACGCAAGGAATTCCCACATGGACAGCCAGCTGGTCGCCATCGACGACGAGACCCTCGACACGATCCCCTTCGACAGACTGGAGGGGACCGCCGCGCAGGACGCCCTCGTGGCCATCTCCCGCGCCACGCACGGCGACTGCGACGTCTCGATGTACGAGGGCTTCGATCCCATCGTCGCCTGCCGCGGAGAACAGGAAGACTCGATCCTGCGGGCGCGCTTCTGCGCCCTTCTGCGCCGCAGTTCCGACGGTGCGATCCGCCTGGTGCGCCAGTGGGCGCATGACGGGTTCATGGAGACCGACACGATGGTCGCGGACGGCGATCGCTGGACGATCGAGGCCGCCTTCTCGACCCATGACATCACCACCCGGATCAACGTCTCGGCGCTGTGCCATGCCTATCAGCGGACGGACGCCGCTCCGGCGGACGTCGAGGCCCACGACGCGACCGTGCGGCGGGAAATGGCGTGGCAGCTGCGCAGAATCGCAGGACGCGCAATGGGACCGAGCCCGGCGATCGACGCCCGGAACGCCTCCGCGCAGGAGGACCGCATCCGCCATCTCGAGGCGGCCCTGCGATCGATCCCCGCCATGGAGACGCAGACCCATCACGTCACGGACAGCGTCATGCGCCAGCTTCCGACGACATGCCTATCCCACTACCGGGTGGAGCGGGCAGTGGAGGATGCGCTCTCCCAGTCCGCGCGCATAGGCCTCGTGCACGATACGATCGGCGGCGGGATGCAGACGGCCCCGACCGCGTAGGGCGGGACCGATCCTGAATGTGATGGAAAAATTATCCTGAAACACGTCCGGTTTCCGGATGACGCTTTACATTCCCGAACTGCATGCGTTATTGCGAACAGGATTCGCCGGGTTCAGCCCTTGGGGCGCGAATCCTGCTTGCATGCAGGGATTAACACATGAAGCCGTTCCTTCTCGCGCTCCTCGGAACCGTCGCCGCATCCGCGATCGCCGTACCCGCCTCCGCACAGGTGGCCGGCGGCGGACAGTCCGTCTCGTCGATCCTGGGATGCGAGGAGGAGACGACGGCTACGGCGCCTCCGGTGCTGGATCCCGGCTCGCTTCCGATCGACGACATCGTGACCGGCGGCGGCGGCACGGGCGGTGGCGGGACCACAGTCCCCTCTCCGACGACGCCTCCGACGACGACGCCGACGACGCCTCCGACGACGTCTCCGACGCCCACGCCCACCCCGGTACCGACGCCGACCCCGGTACCGACGCCGACCCCGGTGCCGACCCCGACGCCGACACCCGTCGTGACTCCCACTCCCGCGACCGGCGGCGGCGGCAGCGCGGGCTACATGAGCAGCCCGAGCGTGACCGGCATGCGCGTCGGCGGCGACGGCGATCCTCGCACCTATATGGCAGGAGCGCTGAATCCCGCCTACAGGCAGAACCTCGCGACGGTGAAGACCTATCCGAGCCCTGCGATCTGGGGCGGCGCGACGGTGAGGACGATCGGCGGCCAGAAGATCCTGACGAAGCCCGGAGCGGACATCTCGGGCCTCAAGCCGTCCATCGTCAGCATCATCGACGAGATCAACTTCACCGCGGCGGCGCTGAAGCTGCGCTCGCCGATCATGACGTCGGGCAAGGACAGCGTCCACGGCGAGGGTTCGCTCCACTACAGCGGCGGTGCCATCGACATGCGCTGCAACACCGCGAACGGGTACACCGATACGCAGTGCAAGCAGTGGGTGGTTTCGCTGGCCAACGCGCTGGGTCCGAACTACGACGTCATCTTCGAGGACTTCGACAGCGACTCCAACCACGTGCATATCGAGTACGATCCGAAGTAGGGCTCGTTCAGCAGTCCTAAACGGTGAATATGTGATACTCTCCAGGGAACGGAAAAAGCGAAGGTCCGGACCGGAGATGCGAGGAACACGAACATGAACACGAAGATCATCACCGCAGTCGCCGCCGCCGCTCTCGGCATGACCGTCTCGGCTCCCGCCATGGCGCAGCGCACGATGGCCCAGATGGCCGTCGACATCGGGGCCAAGCCGCTGAAGGGCCGCACCGAGGCCGTCGGCCGCGGCGTCAACGCGAGCAAGGACCCGTGGAAGCCGGTGACGCCCGCCGAGGTCGTCGCCGCTACCGGCGAGCGCCGTGCGTTCAAGACGGTCGCCTACGTCGACTACAACGGCGACGGCGTGACCGACAAGGTCTACCTGGCGCGGAACAGCACCCAGGGCGCGGTCCTCGTCGAGCTCGGCGGCGGCAAGGGCATGGTCATGGCCTACAAGGCCAGCCAGCCGCTGATCTACGGCCAGCAGCTCTATCCCGCCAGCAAGCGCCGGGTGATGATCGAGTTCCCCGAGAGCAGCGTCGCCATCCTGACCGCCGAGAGCGGCAAGCCGACGGCGACCTACCTAGGGAACTGATCCGGACCATCCATACCCCATTCGACCTTCCTCAAGGCCCGCCCTCCGGCGGGCCTTTTTCTTTGGAGCGAGCTATGAGAAGCCCACTGGAACTGGCGGCCGTCTGCGAGGACGGCACCGTCGCCGACCGCGCGCTCGAGATCGAGATCTGGACCATGAACGGCGGCGTCTGCCCACCGGGCAGGAAGCCGCTAGACTGGCTGCACTGCTATACCTCGCGGGTCGACGCCGCGCTCGACCTCTGCGACCAGGCCGATGCGCCCGAGGTCATCCGCGAGGCCGTCGCCAGGATCGGCAAGCGCTTCTCGCTGCACGTCCGCCGGTGGCCCGAGGAGGTGTCCTACCGAATCGTGCTGGCGCGGTTCGTGACCGCCGCCTGTCTGCGCCGCATCGACGCCGTGCGACGCCAGGGCACGGACGAGGACATCGACCTGCGCTACGTCGAGCTGGACGATTCGTTCATCCGCATGGCCAACACGTTCCGCGCGATCGACGGGGCAACGGCAGAGGAGGCGGGTCTGGATCCACGGCCGATGGGACGGGTCTGGAACGCGATCGTCGAGTTCATGATCCGCGAGCGGGTACTGGCGAGCAGCCCCGGTCCGGCGACCGAGGAGATGGCAGCGGCCGGACAGGCCGCCTACGACCGCAAGAACGACGACTGCTGGGCGCAGTCCCCGACCGAGGAGCCCGAGGCCGGAGGCGGCCCCACGGGCTATGCCTGGCGCGCGATGGCCGCCGTCTACCAGAAGGGTCTGACATCGTGACCGCGCCGCGTCCCGCACCCGAGTACGATCCGCCGCACCGCTACGTCCAGCCACGACGCTGTCCGCGGTGCGACGGCACCCGGGTCTTCGGCGAGGAGGGGTGGCGGTGCTGCACCGAATGCGGATGGGACGAGCTTCCGCAGCGGGCGGATGGCCCAGCAGGCGGCAGTTTTACGGATGGGATAGCGTCTGCCGCATACCCGTGATACGAGAGCCCCCTGCGCCCAGGCGCCTGGGGATTTTCGATATGCGACTCAAGACCGCTCTGCTTGCCTGTGCCATGACAATGACGATGACGATGGCCGACGCCGCCCAGGCGCGCCAGATCACGTCCATCAGGCTCGAGACGACCATCACGAATCCTACGGAAGGCTGGATCCAGATCCAGGAGATCACGGCCGAGGCGAACGGCGTGAACGTGGCGGCCGCCTCCAACGGCGGATCGGCCCAGGCGACCAGCATCTACTCGGCAGGCTACGAAGCCGACAAGATCATCGACGGCATCGAGCAGCAGGGCAACTTCTACCATTCGGGTACGCCTCAGGGCGACATCGTGACCCTCTCGTTCGCCCGGAGGTCCGACGTCACGCGAATCACATACTACGGCCGACAGGACTGCTGCCAGCACAGGGACGTGCTGCGCTACACCCTCTACGACGGGAGCACCGTCGTCGGGTCTGGCATCCTCGACGCCAGCACCTCGCATGCCGCGGCGATCGAGCTCGAGAGCCAGCCGACGCCGTCGCAATGGGACGTCGGATCGTGGGGCCAGTGGTCCACGACCTGCGGAAGCGCATCGCGATCGCGCACCGTCCAGTGCATCAGCCCCGACACCGGCTCCGTCGCCCCGGACGCCTCGTGCCAGAGCGCACGCCCGACATCGTCGGAGACCTCATACCAGACGTCAGGCTGCGGATATTCGTGGACGCCAGGCAGCTACGGCAGCCCCGCACCGGCCTGCGGAGCGACGACGTCGTCGCGCACCGTGACCTGCACCCGCTCGGACGGCCAGGATGCCGATCCGTCGCTGTGCAGCCAGGCGACGAAGCCGGTCACCGAGACAGCCGCGACCGACTATTCGACGTGCACGTACGACTTCGTCACCAGCGAATGGAGCGACTGGAGCTCGCACTGCTCGGCCAACGCCCGAAGGGAGAGGGCCGTCTGGTGCGACCGCAGCGACGGCACCCGCATGGATCCGGACCACTCCTGGTGCTACAACGCTGGCAAGTCGTATCCGGGGGGCGCCCGCGGGTTCGAGGAGTACGCTCCCGTATACGACGGATGCGGGTTCGCCTGGAAGACCGGCGAATGGACGGGCGCCGTCCCCGCCTGCGGCACCACCGTGGAGAACCGGAGCGTCACCTGCGAGCGCTCCGATGGGCAGCCCGCTGCCGATTCGTCCTGCCCTGCGTCCGACCGTCCAACCGCCACGCGCTCCGCCACCAGCTACTCGACCTGCGGATTCTCGTGGGAAGCAGGCGCATGGAGCGCACCGTCGAAGACGTGCGGCACGTCGAGCCGTACACGTACCGTCTCGTGTCTCCGTTCCGACGGCAGCACGGTGACAGATGCCAGCTGCACCGGCGAGCGTCCGTCGACCGAGGAGACAGTCGCCGACTTCTCGACCTGCTCGCACTCGTGGAGCTACGGCCCCTGGAGCGCGGTGCCGGCGTCCTGCGGGCCGACGAGCCAGACCAGGACCGCGACATGCGTCCGGCAGGACGGGACGACAGTCGACGAATCGCTCTGCGGCACGCCGGAGCCGACCGAACAGGCGGCCTCCGACTATTCCGCATGCTCGTTCCGCTGGCAGACGGGAGCATGGAGCACGCCCTCGGCGTGCGGAACGACCACGCGTAGCCGCGACGTGACATGCCTGCGCTCCGACGGCACCGACGCCGCGGCCGACCAGTGCGACGCGGCGACGCGTCCTGCATCCAGCGAGCAGGTAGGCGACGTCTCGGCCTGCCAGTACGGGTGGGTGCAGACCGGCTACGGCGAGTGGGGGACCTGCGCTTCAGGATCCCAGCCGCGCAGCATCACCTCGGTATGCCGCCGCTCGGACGGAACGACGGCGCCCGCCGCCAGCTGCGGCTCGAGCGAGGCGCCGATGCAGGAGAGCCGCGCATGCAGCTCGCCCGTCACGCCGCCCGCCGGCGGACAGCCGGCGGACGGACAGGTCATCTTCCGCAGGGTGATCGACATTCGCCCGAGATAGGGAAAAACAGGAGGGAGGCCGCATGACTACCGAAAAAGCGGCCTCCCTCGTATACCGCTGGGTCGACGCCCGGACCGCCAGACGGTACATGCGCCTCGACGCGATGATCGGCCGCACCAGGCACTGGCTGCCCCGGCAGGTGACCGGTCTCGACAAGATCTACCCCAAGCTGGGCCTGAGCTTCGCCATCGAGTTCGGCCGGTGGATGGACGTCATGCTCCCCATCGGCTTCGTCGTGGACGCGAATGCGCTGGACAACCGCATCGCACGGATAGACGGTCACGAGATATACATGTTCTCCGACATGATGGACCTGCACAGGTGCGGCCTGCGCTGCCTCGAGGGACTGACCCGCCAGCGCGAGCATGCCATCCGGAAGAGCCACGAGAACCCCGACGAGGCGTTCGTCATCGGCGACATCAGGGGCCTGTCGGCGCATGTCCGGGAGATCGTCGTACGCGACGACGCGTCGGCTTCCCTGATGCGTCCATGGTGCGAGAAGCACGCCATACCGATGAGACGTCACTGATACCCGCACCGTCCCTTAATGTCCGCTTCATGCTGGATATGTCAGCGTGTTGAAGAGAACATGGAAAAAGCCGATCTGCACCGTGCGGAATCGGCATACAGGGACGGAGTGAGTATCATGATGCGAAAGTTGCTGATGGTGGGCCTGATGGCAGCCATCCTCCCGATGACCGCGGTGCAGGCGCAGAAGGCGGCCCCGAAGGCGAGCCCCGAGGACGTCCGCGCGCTGGAGAAGACGTTCGGCGAGATCGACCGCAACCGGGACGGTCGCCTGACCAAGATCGAGATGAGCGCGTATGGCCACGCCAAGGGCTTCGGCGTCCTCGTCAAGGCCAAGGGCTGGAAGCGCATGGATGCCGATCGCAACGGCACCATCTCGCGCGACGAATTCGTGCAGGAGATGATCCGGTACCGCGACAGCCGGAAAAGATAAGCGGAGCGGCCAGAGGCCGCCCCACAGCGTAGACCCACGAGCCCGGGAGGCCAGCCATGCGTCAGAGCACCGTGGCGGTCCCGGCGGGAACCCTGCTGTATCACGGCACGGGCTGGAGCTTCGATCCCGACGAGATCCTGGCCCCGTGCTGGTTCTCGCGATCGATCGACGTCGCGCGGCACTTCTGCCGCCGATCGGACGGCGGAACATCGCGTATTCTCGCTTACCGCACCGACACGGAAATCGTACTTCCCCTGATACGGGGACAGAAGCGGTTCGACGCGTTCTGCGAGCGGCATGACATCCGGCCCTACAGCGCCGAGGACATGGCGGACGGCGTCAGCCGCGCCGGCCTCGCCGGCTGGGTCATCCCCGACAACTACCCGGACGGCGACGACATACTGCTCGTCGACGTATCGACGCTGACCTTCGACCACGAGGAGACATGACATGGGCTATACGCACGGCTGGCAGCAGACAGGTCGCCCGGACGACGCGGAATGGGCTACCATCCGCAAGGACGTCCTCGCGATCATGCAGGCATCGGGCATGCCGCTCGCCGGACCCGACGGCACGGCGGCCTCGCTGCCGGGACCGGACGGCGGAGCTATCTACTTCAACGGTGTCGGCGACGACGGCTACGAGACCTTCCGCATCGCCCAGGACGGCACGGACAACGGGTTCTGCAAGACACAGAAGCGTGCCTACGACGTCGTGGTCGCAGCCATCCTCTGCTATCTCGGCAGCGTGACCGGGCTCTACGAGATCCACGTCTTCGACAAGGACAAGGACGACTACGCTGCGGGCCTGGAGCTGGCGCGTCGCGCGCTGCCCCATCACGCGGAACGCCTCCGCGTTCCCGAGTTCCCCTTCTGAGCGGACGCGACGGAAGGAACAGCCATCAGGGAAGGGAAAAGCACATGTCCAGCCTCGCCACGCTCACGCGCCGAGTCATCCGTCGGCGCACGTGGGTGCCCGAGAACACGCCGCCATTCTTCCACATGTCGAAGGACATCGCGAAGCATGCCCGACGCGGCTTCGACACGACCGATCTCGACAAGGCGCTCGCCTACTCGGTGTACTGCGAGATGGCGGCTGAAGGCACCTTCGACCGCGAGGCCCGTCCGCTGATCGAGATGGCCCGCGAGATCTTCCAGGCCTGCGAGCCGGACGGGTTCGGCCCGGTCTGCCAGGCCGCGTTCGACAGCGCCCGCAAGGGCGGCGCAATGGTGCCGGCCCCGACCACGATGCAGTATGCGGTGCTCGAGCGCATCCAGCAGGACAGCGACGCGAGAATCGCCGAGTTCGGCGATCCCTACAAGACGATCGGCGCGGCGGTCGACGCGGCGAAGGTCTCGCACCCGCGTCTCGGCCTCAGCTTCGGCTACATCGGCGGCGTCGGCCCGAACTGCGGCGAATTCGGAGACGACCGCTCGTGGAAGGTGTTCGCGAAGCTGGCGACGTCGCGGTGCGCCAATGCCTGCGACGTGAGCTTCGGCGGCGTCGACACCGACCGGATCGAGGACCTGGCTGCGATGATGGGCAACCGCTTCCAGTCGTGGCTCTCACGCTGCGAGGAAGACCTCGACGCGCGGCGGGTACGGGTCGTCGGCGATCGGGCCGCGGCATAGGATATTCCAGGGAAAGCGCTCGAAGCCGATCCCGGAGGGGAAAAGCAGATGGTGCGCGCCGACAACGGCGCTATCCGCCGCCATCGACAGAAACGAAGACGGAGATCACATGAACCCGCTGCTCAACACCGCTTCCCTGCCGCGCTTCGGCGAAATCACCCCCGACCAGATAGCACCGGCACTGGACGACATCATCGCCCGGTACGACGAGACCGTCGCCGCGATGGTAGCCGAGCGCCCGACGGGCTTCGATGAGGCGTGGCTCCCGCTCGAGCGCCTGGATGCGGAGATGAGCGCGGTGTGGTCGACCGTCTCGCATCTGCGCGCCGTGGCGGACACGCCAGAGATGCGCGCCGCCCATGCAGCAGGGCAGGCCCGCCTGGTCGAACACGGCATGCGCGTCGGTCAGAACCGCGAGCTCTTCGAGATCTACGAAGCGCTGGCGGCCTCGCCCGAATTCGCCACGCTGTCGGTCGCCGACCGTGCGGCGGTCACGCGGGCCATCCGCGGGTTCACCCTGTCCGGCGTGGCTCTGGATCCGGCCGCACGCGCGCGCTTCAGGGAGGTCTCGGTCGAGTCATCCGCGATCGGAAACGCCTTCAGCAGCGCTGTCCTAGACGCGACGGCGGCCTGGAGCGAGCACGTGACCGACGTGACGCTGCTGGCCGGCCTGTCTCAGGCCGATCTGGACATGCTGGCGACCGAAGCACGCGACAATGGTCTCGACGGATGGCTCGTCACCCTACAGCAGCCATGCGTCAGCGCCATAACGACCTTCGCCGAGAATCCCGATCTGCGGGCACGTATCTACCGCGCATCGGGAACGCGTGCATCGGATCAGGGGCCAAACGCGGGAGAGTTCGACAACGGCGGACGGATCGCGCGCCTGCTCGATCTGCGCGCCGAGAGCGCGCGGCTGCTGGGCTTCCGCGACCACGTCGAACGATCGCTCTTCACCAAGATGGCCGACAGCGACACCGAGGTCCTGGCGTTCCTGCGCGATCTCGCGGTGCGGGCGCGCCCGTTCGCGGAGGTCGAGATCGCCGAGGTGCGTGCGTTCGCGGCCGACATGGGCATCGACGACCTGCA
>Ga0308158_10004272_pt1 | contig 12128 bp, 8 predicted proteins | sample PhyBR2_FD_201038 | JGI IMG/M metagenome (GOLD analysis project Ga0308158, IMG submission 201038) | Phyllosphere microbial communities from UC Gill Tract Community Farm, Albany, California, United States - DLSLB.R2 | ecosystem: Host-associated > Plants > Phyllosphere > Unclassified | place: USA...
ACTGGCGACCCGCGGCGATCGTCAGCTATTCGGCCGGACGTTTCGCCGGTGCGCGTGCCGGCCTCGCATGGCACGGCATCCTGTCCGAGATGGGCATGGTGGTCGTGTCGAGCACGATCGCGGTGGGTGGGATCGGCCAATCCTTCGACGCAACCGGAGAACCAGCGGGCGACGGTGGCGCCGCCCTCACCCGCGCCTTCCCGCGCTTCGCCGATGATCTCGGCTGGTGGACCCAGGCCGCCCGCGCCCAGCGCGAGAGACGTGATCCGCCCTATTGATCCGGCCGCCGTCCGCGCGTCTTCATTGCGGGCCCGAGCAACCGAGCGCGTTCACCCCTTCGCTGCCGCTGCGGCCAGTTCCTCGAGGTCGAGATCGTGCTCGAGATCATGGAGCGTCTCGTCATCGATGCGGCCCGCACGGTGCAGGCGAACCAGCTCGGCACGGCCGGCTGCGACTGCGGCAATGATGACGTCGAAATGGCTCGCGATCGCCACGTTTCGCTCCTCCACCGTACCGTCGAACGCATCCGCTGCCGTCGCGCGGGTCCGGTAGCGTCGCAGAAGCTGCGGGTGGATGACCGTCCCGTCGACCGCCACCGCCTCGCGTTCCACGAGCGCCAACTGCGCCTGGAACAGCATCATCTCCGCGGCGTGCAGATCGAGCGGCGGTCGCGCGCTGCCGTCATCGTGCGGCTTTACGGCCCGGATGACCCAGCCGAGCGAGGTGCCCTGCACCAGGACGGTGACAAGGATCACGACGAACGCGGTGACGAGCATCAGATCGCGCGCCGGCATCGTCTCGGGCAGCGAGAGCGCAACCGCGAGCGTTACCACGCCGCGCATCCCCGCCCAGCTCATCACCACCGCCGCCCGCGTTCCGAGCGGTTGCTGTCGCGTCCAACCGATGCGGCGCGCGGTGGCGACGCCGGCGTCGACCGCGAAGATCCACACGAACCGCGCGGCGACGACCGCGAGGACGATGAGCAGCACGGGCCGCGCCATCGTGTCTACGACCATGTCGAGCCCGCCGACCCGGTCCAGCAGCCCACGCAACGACAGGCCGATGAGCAGGAACACGGTGGCTTCGAGAAGGAACACCAGTACCTGCCAGAATGCCATTGCCCGGATGCGGACGCGGGCGGTGAAGACGACATGCTGATACCAGCCGCAGACAAGGCCCGCGGTGACGACGGCAATGACGCCGGACACGTGCAGCAACTCACCAGCGATATAGGCGCTCCAGCAGACCAGCACGGTCGCTGCGATCATCAGCGTATCGTCGCCAAGCCGGCGGAGCAGGATCACCCAGAGCCCGCCGATCGCTGCGCCCACCGCGATGCCGCCCGCCACCAGCACGAAAAACGTTCCGGTCGCAGCACCGATATGGAAGCTGCCGGTCAGCACCGCCGCCACCGCGAAACGGAACAGCACCAGACCCGCGGCATCATTGAGCAGGCTTTCGCCCTCGAGCAGCGTGGTCAGCCTGCGCGGGAGTTTCACCCGCTGCAACACGGCGCGGGCGGATACCGCATCGGGCGGCGACAGGATCGCGCCCAGCGCGACGCAGGCGGCCCAGGGCAGTCCTGGCATCAGCAACCGGGTCACGATCGCAACAACCGCCGTGGTAAAGAAGACGGCGCCGACCGCCAGCGAGAGAATGCCGGCCATGTGCCGCCGGAACGGCGCGACCGCGGTGAACCACGCGCCGTCCATCAGCAGGGGCGGGAGAAACAGGACAAGCACCAGCTCCGGATCGATCGCGATCCCTTGCACGCCGGGTACGAAGGCCACCGCGCACCCGCCGACGATCAGCGCGGCTGCCGGCGGTAGCGACAGACGGCGCGCCAGATAGTGAAGCGCCAGCACCACCAGGAACATCAGGATGATCAGCTCGAAATTCGCCGCTGGATGCACAAAGCCGCCCCTTTTCCTGCCCGTCCGATGGTCCTGCAATCTGTCCCGAACGGCGTCAATGCGATCGGGTCGCGCCCGCATTTGGGCTGCGCCGTTCCCGCGCGATTGCCGTCGCGGCGTTCGACGGGCTAGTGTCGGGGCGCAGAGGGGAATGCGCTCATGGAAACGATCGGCCGTGACCTGCGGGAAATGCAGCGGGTTCCGCTTCAGCCCGCGCATATTGCCGCGATCCGGGCGGCAGGGACGCGCAAGCACTATTCCAAGGGGATGATGCTGGCCGAGATCGGCGCCCCGGCCGACCGCTTCGTCTATGTCGAGGATGGGGAGATCGAGGTCGTCAACCCGTTCACGGGCGAGCGACTAGTGCCTTCGACGCTGGGTCCCAACCAGTTCATGAGCGAGATCTCGCTGCTGTCCGGGGGCACATGGTCGCTACCGATGCGCGCAGCGAGCGACACGACCGTTGTCGAAGTCCCGCGATCCGCGATGCTTCGCCTGATGGCGGCGATACCGGAAATGTCGGACATCGTCATCACGGTGCTGGCGGCACGCCGTCGGCGACAGCTGGATGCCGGCGACGGCATGCTGGTGCTCGTTGGCGAAGACGAGGACAGGGCCGTCAGACGCGTGGCCGAGTTCGCCGCGCGCAACCGCCTGCCCTACCGCTCCTACCCGCTCGGCAGCGACGAGGCCGCGCATGTCGCCAGCAGCTGCGGAACCGCACCGCTGGAGCCCGTCGTGGTGTTCGGCCGTGATGTGGTGGTGAGCGACCCGACGCCGGAAAAGGTGGCACGGCTGCTCGGACTCGATCAGGACGTTCCCGAAGACGAGGCATTCGACGTGCTCATCGTCGGGGCCGGCCCCGCCGGCGTGTCGGCGGGCGTCTATGCGGGCGCCGAAGGGTTGCGCGCGCTGGTGGTCGACGAGACCGCGATCGGCGGCCAGGCCGGCACGTCCAGCCGGATCGAGAATTATATGGGCTTTCCCACCGGCATCTCCGGCGCCGATCTTGTGTGGCGCGGCGAGGTGCAGGCGATGAAATTCGGTACGCGCTTCGTCATGCCCCGGCGGATCGAGTCGCTGGGCCAGCTCGACAACGGCGCCTTCTGTGCGACCTTCACCAATGGTCGGCGCGTTCTCGCCGCCTCTGTCGTGGTTGCAACCGGGGTCCAGTACAGACGCCTGCCGATCGCACGCCTCGGGGAGTTCGAGGGCACGGGCATCTATTACGCGGCGACCGAGAATGAGGCGCGCTTCTGCCGCGATACGGAAGTGTTGGTCATCGGCGGCGGGAATTCGGCCGGGCAGGCTGCGATGTTCCTCAGCCGTACGGCGCGGCACGTTCGCCTGCTGGTACGCGGCGACACCCTGGCCTCGTCCATGTCGAGCTATCTGTCGAGCAGGCTCGAGGCGGACCCCGCGATCACCATCGAATACGGCACCCATGCCGTCGAACTTCATGGCGGGGACACTCTGGAGGCGGTGACGATCCGCAACGGAGACGGTGACCGCACCGTGGCAAGCTGCGCCGTCTTCGTGATGGTCGGTGCGGCACCCAATACGGGCTGGCTCTCCGAACTGGTCGCTCTCGACGGCAAGGGCTTCGTGCTCACCGGCGAAGCGGCTGGCGCGACGTCGCCTTTCGCCACGTCATGCGCAGGCATCTATGCCGTCGGCGACGTCCGCGCGGGATCGGTGAAACGCGTGGCGTCCTCGGTAGGAGAGGGATCGGTCGTCATCTCCAACGTGTGGGAGCATGTGCGCGGCCTGGATCGTTCCTGACCGGACGCCGTCTCCGCGGTTCCGACGCGGAACACGACGCTCGGGCTGCCCTGCCCCACCGCCAACCCCTGACATCCGGTCCTGTGTCAGGGGCGCCAATTGCCTGGCGCCCCTCACCGATCACGCCCGAGCGAAGCGCGTCGATCTATACGGCCGGGGCGAATATTGCAGGTCCTTCACCCACGGATAGGTCGCCACGCGGTGCCTGTTGGCGATGTGCGGGATGTCCTGGTCGATCGCGCCGGGCGACAATGCCATCAAATGCGGGTTGGCGAGCGGCTTCATCGTTGGATTGAGATAGCCGCATTTGAGCACGACGATCTTGAACGCGGTAGGCTCGAGCTTGAGCGCGCGGAACGCTTCGGTCGCGTGATAGGCGCGGCGCTTCGATGACAGCGTCATCGTGATGCCGTCGAACGCGATGACCGCCTCGCGCTCGCTGGCATCGGTGACGGGCGCGAGATACTGGACCGTTGCGTTCACCTTGACCGGGCTGCTCTCGACCGGGTCGAGCGTACCGCCCACCGTGATCGCAATCGTTTTGCCAACCCCGGCTGCGTAGCAGGCGTCGGTCGCGGGCTTGTCGGTCATCCCGCCGATCAGCACATTCTTCACGCCCGCCTTCTGGATCGCCTGAAGGAACAGCGACTGGTCGGCATTGCCGCCGCCGCCCGGGTTATCGCCCGAATCGGAAATGACGACTGGCTGGGTCTTGGCGGCCACCGCCATTGCGATCGTTTCCTCGATCGTCCCCGTCGGGCTGCCGAACCTGAACGCCGCGCGCGTATCCCAGTAGCGCTTGGCGAGTTCAGCCGCGATCCTCGCCTGCAGCGCGGGGTCCGTGCCCGTCACCAATACCGACGCCGCGGAGCGTGGCTCGTCCGCCCAAACGTAACCGACCAGTTGCGACACATCGAGCACGCCGGCCTGACGGTTATATTCGCTGAGATCGGACCAGAGGCGCCGGCCGGGATCCCATTCGGTGCTGCTCTGCTCGCCGGCTAGTCCCACGGGGATCGTCGCCCAGACGATACCGGGGCGGATGCCGTAGCGCAGACAATGCGTCAGCATGTCAGTCGCGCGCATCGTATTCTCGACGCGGTCCACGTGCGGGGCGGTTCGGTACGCCGTGATCGCGTCGAGATTGTCGACGATCCGCTGGCTGATATTGCCGTGCAGGTCATAGCTTGCCGAAAGGATGCAATCCGGGCCAACGACCCGACGCGTCGCCTCGTACCAATCGCCCTCAGCATCGTTCATGCCCTCGACGTACATCGCGCCGTGCATCGACAGATAGACGCCGTCGAGCGGCCGCAGCGCGCGGAGGCGACCCAGATATTCCGTCTTCAGCGTATCATAGGCATCGCGCGCGATTGGGCCGCCCGAGCCTGCATTGGCGACCAGAGTCGGCAGGAACGGAACGTCGTAGCGCTTCAGGAAGGTGAAGCGCTCCTCGTTGAGGATCTCGTCGCCGCGCAGGATATTGAAATTCTCCAGGCGCGCGCGGATACGGCTGTAACTGCTGCACTCCGACGCGATGCCGCCGATGGCGATGCGCGGCTGGCGCATGAAGGGTGGAACGATCTGCGCGCGCGCGATGCCGGCGGACGTGGCAAGCGCGGCAACCGAGCCGGTCTTGAGAAAGGATCGACGTTGCATGGATGCTGCTCCGTAAGCTTGGAATGCACATTCGCCCTGCTCGTCATGCGCGGGGCGGAACACCGGATCAAAAGGCGGCGCTCAACGTCCCGCTGATGCCGAAACCGCCACCGATCATATAGGTCGGTGCCGACCCGGCGATGGTGGTGCCACTGCGCGCGGGTGTGGCCTGCGCGTTCGAGGTGACGCCCTGGATCCCCAAAAGATATTTCTTGTCGGTGATGTTGGTCATGTCCAGCTGCATCTGCGGCTTCTTCACGAACCCGATTGAGGTGAAACGATAGCCGATATTGGCGTTCGCAGTGGCATAGCCCGGCAGCACCTCGTCCATGAACGTCGAATACTGGTCGCTGATATAGGTGCCTTCGACCGATGCGAAGAAAGCGCCGTCGTCGAAGTTCAGTCCGCCCGACGTCGCCCATTGGGGCTGAGCACCGCGCGCTTGCCGGCCGTGGGGAGATAGAGTCCTCGTACCAAGTAGTCGGCCCTCGTCTCCGCATGTAGATACTGGGAAAACGGCCAGGCCGCTTTCCCAGTATAGGGAAGCCGGCATCTATAATTTGCCATTGTTGCCAAGCCGACTGTCAGTCCTACGACACCTCAAGATATCGCCACTGTACGCCGCGTCATATGTAAATACTCTCACGAGATCAGGTCACGTCATTTGGTTGGACGTAAGCGGCCTTCAACAATTCGCCAAGCCGTGAATCGTTCGCTTCTCACGTCATGATTTGCCCCTTGGTATGCTGCAATGGCCATCGGCGGCCGAACAATGTCAAAAGCATTTGAAATAACGCCGCAAGGACTAGAGCGACGGACACACCGCATGCCTGCGCCACCAGACCGAAGATTCCGCTACCCAGCGCGATCCCGGCAAAGGTCGCCATCTGGTAAAGCGCGAGGCTGCGCGCCAGCATCATGGGCGGTGCCGACATCTGGACCGCCACGTTGAAGGTCGACAGCGCCAGCACGGTCCCCGCCCCAACGGCTAGAAGCGCCACGCCCGTCGCGATGAAGCCGAGATCGACCGCGATGCCGAGCGCGCCACAGGCGACACCCATCGATGCGATCCGTACGGTAGTCTCGTTCGATAGCGACTGCCGGACCCATTGGCTGACGAACGAGCCGAGGATCGATCCGAGGCCGAAGATCGCCAGCAACGTGCCGAAAACCCGCGCATCGCCACCGACCAGATCGCGCGCGACGAGCGGCATCAACGCCAGGATTGCGCTGGACATGGTCCCGAACAAGCCGGCGCGGATCATGCTTATGCGCAGCGCCCGCGATCCCACCGCATACCGGACACCGCCGAGCATCGAGGCACCGATCTTCTGGCGGGCGGGCAGCTTGCGCGCGGTTGGCCGCCACCGCGACAGGACAAGGATAAGCCCAACGAAGCTGATCGCGTTGACGACAAACGCCGCCGTCGCGCCTCCCGCGCTGACGATCACGCCGCCGACCGCAGGACCGACGGTCCGCGACAGGTTGAACCCCAGTCCATTGGCGACGATCGCGGCGGCGATGACGGGCCGTGGTACGAGGTCGCCGACCGAAGCCTGCCATGCCGGCGCATGGAAGGCCGCACCACAACCGAGCAGGAAGGTCATGCCGAGGAGCAGCGCCGGAGTCAGCCGATCGAGCCATCCCAGGATCGCCAATGCCAAGGCGACCAGCAGCATGAAGAGTTGCGCGCCAAGCATCAGACGGCGGCGGTCGCCATTGTCCGCGACCGCGCCCGCCAGCAGCGATACCAATACGATCGGCAACGCCGCTGCGGTCTGCACGAGCGCGACGTATTTTGCGCTGTGCGTCAACGCCAGCATGATCCAGGCGGCACCGACCGACTGTATCAATCCGCCGAAATGCGACGCTGTGCTCGCCAACCAGACCGCGCGGAACACGGGAAAGGCGAACGGCGAGGTTGCGGTCGATGCGGCCGGGTCTTCGGCGGAACTACGCATGATATCCAATCGTCCCGCCGCATTAAGGCTCCGCGCACGGCCCGATCGGGGCTGTGCGTGGGTGCGATCAGAACCTGTATTTCATCTGGAGGCCATAGGTACGCAGGTCGGGAAGACCAACGATCAGCGCGGAATTGTAGGTGCTGTAGCGGAAGTTGTTGGTGAACACGCTGGCGTCCGCGATCGTCGTGTACGATCGGTTGTTGGTCACGTTGTTGACGAACGCTTCGATCGAGAAGCCGTTCTGGCTGGCCCCCGTCCGCAGGTTGATCGTGTTACTGACCCGCGTCTTGACCAGATTTGCGGCGTCCGCCCACATGCCCGACTTGAACGAATAATCGACGCGCCCAAACCATGACGCGCCGTCCAGCCCGCCGATATCGCCGGTGTACTGGCCGCCCGCGGTCGCCGCATATTTCGACGTGTTCGGATTTTCGTTGCCGCTGAAATCTGTGATGCCGGAATAGGCGGTCACGGTCGCGTTCTGAAACTTCTTGATCTTGCTGTCGGTCAGCGCCGCCGAGAAGTTGAGTGCGATCGCCCGGGTAGCATTGAACGTGCCGTCCAGTTCGATGCCGCTCATGTCGACCGCGCCGGTATTCGCCGAGCCGCGAATGATCTGCGTGGTGTTGGTGACCGTGTCGACGACGTTCATCGTGATCGCGTTGATCTGGCTGCGCCACGGCGCGAAGTATCCGTCCAGCGACATCCGCAGCCTGTTGTCGAAGAAGCGGCCCTTGATGCCAATCTCGTAGTTGGTGACCTTTTCAGGGGAGACCGCCACGTTGATGCCCGCCGCGCTGGCCAGATTCTGCTGGGCCACGCTGTAGGTCAGGAAGGCGGTGTTGAAGAGACCCGGGTTCACGCCCTTCGAATAGGACGCATAGGCCATCACGGCCGGCGTCGCCTGATACTGGGCGATGAAACGGGGCAGGAAATTCTTGTAGTTCTGGTTGAGCAGCTTCGATCCGCCGGCGTAGAAGCCCACGGGAACGAACAGATCGGTGGTCGCGGTATATCCGGTCGGCTGCGCATAGGCGTACAGCTTGTCGATCTGATAGCGACCCTCGGCATTGAGGGTCAGCTTGTCGGTGACCGCGTAGGACAGGCCATAGAACGCGCCGAATGTACGCGACCGGGTGGCACCGCTGACGACCGAGGCATAGGCACCCGTACCAAGCGCGCCGTTGCCGCCGCCAAGACCGCCCTGCGAGAAGCTGTTCAGATAGCTCCCGCCGAAGCTCGCCTTGAACGGGCCGCCCTGATCGTAGCTGGCGCGCAACTCCTGCGAGAAATCGCGGTTGATGCGCTCGACCAGATAGGGAAAGTCGAAGTAGCTGCGACCGCCCGGGGTCAGGTTGACGATCGTCGTGTCGCCGTAATTGTCGAGATCGGACAATTGGCTGTAGCGTTCGTTATTGTAGCTGGTCAGCGACGACAGCGTCACCCCGGTGTCGCCGACCTCGTAATCGGCACCCAGATGCATGTGATAATAGCGTCGCACCAGACCATAGCCCTGAACGCCGTCGTCCGGATTGACCAGGCGGCCGTTCGGGTTGGCCAGAAAGTCCTGGATGACCGAGTCATTGGTCGTGTTGGACGAAGGCGTCGTGCTGCTGAGTTTCGGCGCCTTGCCGCAGAAGAACGGGTTCGACACGGCGGCACCGGTGGGCGAGCGACCGGTCAGCGTGCAATTGGACTGGCCGGGCACGACCACCGCCCCGGCGGCATTGGTGATGGTGTAGGCCGAGATCAGACCCTGCGCGGGTGCGCCGTCCTTGTCCTCCGACAACAGCCCGAACGCCTTGATCGTCAGCCGGTCCGTCGGCTTGGCGACCAGCATAACCGTTCCGCTGGTGGTCTTCTGGTCGCCAAGCGTCTGGCCGGGCACCGCTTTGTTCTCATACGAACCGTTCTTCGAGAAGCGGTCGCCGCTGATCCGGAAGGTCAGCTTGTCGCCGAAGATCGGACCTTCGAGGTCGGCATGCAGCTTGTAGTTGTCGCGCGTGCCGATCATGCCGCCGACCGATCCGGCGAGCACATCACCTGGCACCTTGTTGACGACGTTGATCGCACCGGCGAACGTGCTGCGACCGAAATACGCGGCCTGCGGCCCTTTCAGGACTTCGACGCGCTCGGGATCGCTGATCGAGGAGAAGGCGCTCGGCGAGGCGACCGGTGCGCCGTCGATGAACAGCGCGGATGTCGGGTTCGTCGCCGCCGACGGGGTGAAGCCGCGGATGATGACCTGCTGGAACGAACGGTCGTTGCGACCCGCCGCGTTGTTGTTGACGTTCACGCCGGGGGTGAAGTTCGCGATGTCGTTGATCGTCGTGACGCCGCGTACCGCAAGGTCCTGACTCGACAGCGCGGTGACCGCGACCGGCGTCCGGAGAATGTCCTCGGACCGGCGGCGCGCGGTGATGACGATATCGCCGCCCGGCGGCGCGTCGGCTTGCGGGGTAGCGTCGGTTGCGGTTGCGGTTGCGGTTGCGGTTGCGGGCTGCGGATCGGCCGTCTGGCCCGCGGCAGGCGCCGCTAAGAACGTAACGCCCATCATCAGGACGGGCACCAGCGCGGAAGTCGACTGTGCAGATTGCTTCAGTCTATTCATGAGAAATCCCCTTCAATACCAATTGATCGCAATCGATTCCCGACCAGGGGAACGATCGCCCACCGAAAGAACGGTGGTCGCGAGTTCATGAACACGTCCTGCGGCCGGCTTTTCTATCCGAGACCTGGCGCGGTCCCGGCGATATGCTCTGCCCTATCGGCAATGATCGGGATGCTCGTGCACCCTTCTTTCGCGACGATCATGATATCGTCACATGATTCCTATAAGACGGATGATGGACGTTGACCGCTGTGTGGATAGTGGGCGTCGCTGATCTCCGACTCAGTGCGCGGGGACGGTCCTGTCGAGGAACGTCTTGATGTCCTGCGCGAACCGGTCGGGGATTTCCCACATCGGCCAGTGACCGACATTTGGGTAGCGCACGAGGTCGACATGCGTGTTGGCGAAGCGCCTGACCGACGCCTCCGCCCCTTGCGCGATGACGGTATCGCGCTCGCACCATTGCAGCAGCACCGGCGCGCGGATCGTCCCGGCGATCGCACCGACATCGGTCGTCTTGAACAACTCGGCGTTCGATTTCAGGAACGATTGCTGGCGCGCGACCGCACCCGGCAGGTTCGCCTGATCATACATCATCCGGGTCAGGTACGGCGGCACATCCCAGCCGGGATGCGACGTGTCCTGGAATACCCATTTGTAGAAGATCTTCGGATGGTAATCGGGCAGCACCGCCTTGTTGAACGCCATCATCGTCCGGATCTTCCAGTCGACCGCGCGGGTCTGACTGGGGCGTTCGAGCGGAAGGATCGAGAACGCCATCGCGGTGATCCGCTCCGGGTGGCCCGACGCATATTGCAGTGCGACGTTCGACCCGTTCGAGGTCGCGATCACCGCGATCTTCGAAATGGCCAATCGGTCGAGCACGCCGCCGACCAACTCCGCGGCGCGTGCGGTCGTATAGAGAGCCTTGGGATCGAGGCCGCTCAGGCCATAGGGTGGCCAGTCCATCCGGACGATCGTGTAATAGGGCTTTAGCCGCTCGACGAGCGGATCCCATTCGTGGAGGTTGACGCCGGTGCCGTGCAGCATCAGCAGCGGTGGCCCCTTCCCCTCGACCCGGACATGCACGTCGACGCCGTCGATCTTGAGGAACTGCGACGGTGCGCTCGCATAGCGCTCGATCAACGCGGCGCGGTCGCTGGCGAACCACCCGGCACGGGCGGGCACGTACCAGGCGAGCCCGACGAGCAGCAACAGCGCGACGACGCCTGACGCGCCCTTGATCCAGGAGGTCATCAACAATTCCTAACGCGTGGCCGGCGAATGGACGTCGTCCACGAAACGGGAGAGCGCAGCATCGAACGCGACCGGCGTATCGGCGCTGACGGTATGGCCGGCATCGGCAAAGGCGAGCACGCGACCGTGCGGAAGGCTGGCGGCGAGCGTCTTCAGCCCGGCGACCGGCATCGCCGCATCCTTGCCGCCGACCAAGAACACCACGGGAAGCGGCAGCTTTCCCGCCATGTCGGCATTGTCGATGCGAAAACCGCGCATCGCTCTGCGGCTATAGACCGGCCAGCTAAACTGCTGCCGCGCCCAGGCCGCGCGGGTCGCAGGCGACGGCGCGCTGCCCGACATGAACGGCACGAGCGCATCGCCGCCAGCCGCGAAGCGGTCGAGGTCGCCCGACATCAGGTCCGTGTTGGCCCGCCCGTAAGCCGGGTCCGCGCGCACGACCTTGTTCGCGGGAATCAGACCGCCGGTAGTCGACACCATCATCAGTCCCGCCAGCGATCCCGTCCCGTATTTCCGGACATAATCGACGGCGGCATAGCCCCCCATCGACCACGCGACGATCGTCGGCCGGTCGAGCTTGGCCGCGGCGATGACCGCGGCGAGATCGTCGGCCCACAACCCTGTGTCGGCATACGCCTCCTCGCGCCATGGCTTGCCCGACGCGCCGTGCCCGCGCAGGTCGAACGCTACGAAGTGAAAGCGCCTGGCGAGTTCGGCATCGGCCTCCTGCGGCGCCCAATATTCCTTCGAGAAGCCCGCGCCGTGGATCAGCACCACCGCAGGCCCCGCCCGATTGCCCCATTCCTCCATCGCGATCGGCAGGCCGCCGCCGCCCTCTACGAAACGCACGTCCGCACCATGAGCGGCCGACGCGAACAGCAGCGCGGCCGCTGCAATCGCACGCGAAACGCGGATCATGGTCGGATCGCCTGCAGATAGGCA
>Ga0308158_10004277_pt1 | contig 12114 bp, 10 predicted proteins | sample PhyBR2_FD_201038 | JGI IMG/M metagenome (GOLD analysis project Ga0308158, IMG submission 201038) | Phyllosphere microbial communities from UC Gill Tract Community Farm, Albany, California, United States - DLSLB.R2 | ecosystem: Host-associated > Plants > Phyllosphere > Unclassified | place: USA...
GCAGTTCCTGCAGCGTGAACAGTGCTTCGCCGGCGACGCCAGCCATGAACTGCGCACACCACTGGCGATCATCGGTGGTGCCGCCGAAACGCTGCTGCACCAGTTGCCGGCCGACAGCCGGCTGCTGGCCAGTGCCGAGCGCATTGTGCGGACCACGCAGGAAATGCAGCGCCAGCTGACCTGCCTGCTGCTGCTTTCCCGCGACCCCAGGACGGTGCCACGCAGCAACCTCCTGCTGCGACCGGTGATCGAGGAATGCATGGCGCGATGCGTGCCGTGGCTGGCAGGAAAGCCGGTGAGCCTGACCCTTGATGCGGCGCAGGACGAGCTGGTACTGACCAACGACGTGCTGGCACAGAGCGTGATCTGGAACCTGCTGCGCAATGCGTGCCAGTACACCGAGGAAGGCGAGGTACGGGTGGAACTGCGTGGCAGCACGCTGCGGGTTGCCGATACCGGCCCGGGGCTGCCGTCCAGCATCGACGCGCAGCAGTTCCAGCGCTTCGTGACCAGCGACCGGCAGAGTGGCGAAGGCCTGGGTCTGTCCATCGTGCAGCGCGTGGTCGAGCATCTTGGATGGCAGATGACAGTCGAGACCTCGGTGCGAGGCAGCTGCTTCAGCCTGCAGATGCGCCCAGCCGCGGCCAATACCTGACAGCTTCCTGACATTGCCCCTTCCACCCTTGCCGGATCTCTTCATGAAGGCAGGTACGAAATGCAGCCAGGGCAGCCCAAGGGCAACGGCAAGTACGTGCACGGCAGGACCGGGCTGCGCCGAATCCTGCATACGATGATCCATTCCCGCGACGGTTTCGCCGCGACATTCAGGGGGGAGGCCGCGTTCCGACAGCTGCTGTTGCTGCATGGCGTGCTGGCAGCCGTCGCGCTCCTGCTGGACGTCAGCGGCAGCGAGCGTGCCCTGATGCTGATGGTCTGCTTCATCAGCCTGCTGGTGGAACTGCTCAACTCGGCCATCGAAGCGGTGGTCGACCGCATCTCTCTGGAACACCATCCACTTTCCAAGAACGCCAAGGACATGGGTAGTGCCGCACAGAGCACGGCCCTGCTGATGGTGGCTACGGTGTGGACCGTGGTCCTGTCGGGATGAGCAGGGAACCTGACAACTTCCTGATGAACGCGTCCAGATACTGCGCGCACTTCTGGCTCAGCGGATTCTGCACGTGCGTTCATGCTTCAGGTCTGTCCCGCAACATCCGATCATGCTTGTCTGGTGCACGGCATTGTTTTTCACCACGCTGGGAAACATCGGTCTTTGGAAGACGCTCTGGTCTCTCATCGATATCCATGATCTGCGCAGCGCTTTGTTCTTCTGCAGCCTTCCGGTGCTGCTGCTGTGCCTGTTCAACCTGCTGTTCACGCCCATTGGCATGCTTCCCTATGTGCGCAAGCCGGTGCTGGCGCTACTGATTGTCGTCAGCGCTGCGTGCACCTACTTCATGCTGCATTACAACGTACTGATCGACCGCGACATGGTGCAGAACGCGCTGGAGACCAACCAGGCTGAAATGACGTCCTACCTGTCGCTGCCGTTGCTGTTGACGGTGCTGTTGCTGGGCGCGCTGCCCACCTGCGTTCTGCTGATCATGCGCAGTGGAAACAGCGGACGCCCTTTGCGGGCAGCACTGATGTGGTTGGGGAACGTGCTGGCGACGCTGGTGGTGCTGGCAGCGGTAAGCCTGGCGTTCTACAAGGAGTATTCGTCGCTGCTACGCAACAATCGCTACATCCGCGAGCAGGTGCTGCCGCTGAATGTCCTCCGTCATACCTATGGCTACCTCCGGATCGGCTACAGCGCCAAGGCGCAGCCGCTGCGCACGATCGGCGACGATGCCGCGCGCACGCCCGCCGAACGCCCGCGCCTGGTCATCCTGGTGGTCGGCGAAACGGCACGTGCAAAGAACTTCCAGCTCAACGGCTATCCGCGCCCGACCAACCCGCAGCTGTCACGCAAGGACGGCGTCATCAGTTTCCGGGACGTTGCATCCTGCGGCACATCAACGGCGGTATCACTGCCGTGCATGTTCTCGCAGATGCCGCGGTCGCAGTACGAGGGCGTCGCTGCGGCGTCGGAAGAGAACGTACTGGACATCCTGCAGCGCACCGGCGCCAGCGTGCTCTGGCGCGACAACAACAACGGTGGCTGCAAGGGCGTGTGCAACCGCGTTCCCAGCGACGACATGCCGCCGCTGAAGGTGCCGGGGCTGTGCGTGAACAGGGACGGCACCTGCCATGACGAGATACTGCTGCACCAGCTGGACACGCGCATCGCGGCCATGCAGGGGGATGGTCTGATCGTGCTGCACCAGCTGGGCAGCCACGGCCCCACCTACTTTGAACGCTATCCCGCTGACTCCAAGGCATTCAGCCCTACCTGCGACAGCAACCAGATACAGAAGTGCAGCAACGAAGCGCTCACCAACACCTACGACAATACGCTGGTCTATACCGACCGGCTGCTGGGCAAGGCCATCGACCTGCTGCAGGACTATTCGGGGCAGCGTGACGTTGCACTGATCTATGTCTCCGATCACGGCGAGTCGCTTGGCGAGCGCGGCCTGTATCTGCACGGAACGCCCTACTTCATTGCGCCACGCGAGCAGACCCAGGTGCCGATGGTGATGTGGTTCTCCCCGGGCTTTGCAGCCCATGCCCGCCTTGATCTTGCCTGCCTGCGACGCGCTGCGGGCACCGGATCCTACAGCCACGACAATCTCTTCCACTCCCTGCTGGGATTGTTCGATATCAGCAGCGGCATCTACCAACCGGGACTGGATGTGTTCGCGGGCTGCCGCATTCCCTAGCGTGCTGCCCAGTCACAGCGTCTCGGCCAACCGCAGTACATCCATGGGAAACCCGGCATAGTCGTCGAGCGGGGCGCTGTGGCTCTCCCGCCGTTGAATCTGCCTTACCGCCACCACGCCCTTGTCGGGAACAATGACCAGGTGCTGGCCGAGATAGCCGTTGGCGGCGAATGCCGCTACCGGCCCTCGGTCGATGTCGAAGATGTCGCCGAGCTTCAGTCCACGCCCGGTGATTTCCGCAGCGTAGCGCTCTGGCCAGCTGGGTCCCAGCCGTTCGGCCAGGAAGCGGATCAGCGCTGCCTTGCTGTCAAATACCTGGCCATCGGCGGCCAGCAGCGCATCCAGCATCACGGCATCCATGCTGCGAGCACTCAGAAGCGCGGCTGCACCGGCCTTCAATCGATAGTGCTCCCATGCGGGAATGCGCCACCACAACAGGCCGACGTCGGGCGAACGCGCGCTCTCGGCGGTCATCAACGCCACCGAGCGTTCACTCAGCAACCGCTTGCCGCCCGGGATGACGCCGCCATCGAGCATCAATCGCCCGATCGCTGCAAGATCAACCGCCGACAGCGACAGTCCGGCCATGCCCATGGGCGTCCCGGCCTGGTCCTTCATCCATGCATGGCCGGTGATGCCAAGCGGCTTGAACAACCGTTCGTCCAGATAGACATCCAGTGGCTTGCCGGCAAGCCGCTGCACGATGCCCGGCAGAAGATTGGCCGCCTTGTTGTTGTAGGCGAAGGTGGTGCCTGGATCGCTGGACACCTCGGCCGCCAGGGCCAGCTTCACCAGATCCGGGGCACCCTCCAGTTCCACCCCCGCGTTGGCCACGTTCTGCAGGCCGGAGGTGTGGTCCATCAACATCCTGATCGTGATGTCCCGCTTCCTGCCCTGGCGCCATTCCGGGTACACCGAGCTGACCGGCGCGTCGATGGATGCGAGCTTGCCATCATCGAGCAGCAGCCCGATGGCCAGGGCGACGACGGACTTGGTCGCCGACATCAGGTGGATGCGTTCTTCACCAGCGGCCGGGGTGATCTGCAGCAGCACCCTGCGCCCGCTTTCAATGTAGACCGCATCGGAATGCGCGTCGCGAGCATTCCGCTCGATCGCTGCCAAGGCATCAGGCATGGTGGCTGCGGCCACAAACGGGGGTAATGCCAGGAAGAACAGGCAGGCAAGCAGACGTGCGCGCATGGCGGGCTCCTTCAATCGACACAGAGACAATGACTACATCTGTAGTCAATCTGCAGTGCCTGAAGTCATGCTTCATCAATCACCCTCCTCCCAGTGCCTGCCGCAGCGTTGGCAACTGGCGGCGACTGCACGGCATCCGTGCACCATCGGCCATGTGCAGCAGGGCTTCACCGCCATCGGTAGGTTCGATCGAGCGCAGATGACGCCGGTTGATGAGCCAACTGCGGTGGCAACGCAGGAAAAGGCAAGGATCAAGGCGCTCCTCCAGTGCGGCCATCGTCATCCGCAGCGGATCGTCACATCCGCGCACCCGCAGGTTCACATAGTTGCCGGAGGACTGGGCGTACTCCACTTCCTCGGTGGCCACCAGGAACTCCTTGCCCAACTTGCGCACCAGGAAATTCTGGGGCCGTTGAACAGGCTCGACTGGCGGGCCGTCCTCCGGCGCCGCCCACAGATGGGCTTCACCCTGACGGTGGCGGCCGAACCAGCTCAGGAAATGCTCCAGCGCCACGAAACTGAAGAAGACCCATACGTCCTTCAGGTACTCATGCAGCAGTCGTGACGCCCAGCTGGAACCATCCACATACGTTGCACCAAGCCCAAGGCAGGTGGCGAAAACCGGATGGGCTTGAGGCGTCAACTCAACATTCCCGGGGAGTCTTTCGGTCCACCAGCCACCCGGCGGCTATTTGATCTTCAGCCCCGGCAGAAGAGGATCAACATCAACCAGCTCCAGTGACTTGACCATATGCAACGTTCCGCTTTTGTATTTGAGGAAATGCGAGGTCTTCACGTGCTGCTCGTAAGCCTGCCGACTCGCATAGATTTCCAGGATTGTCAGCCGGGTCGGATCTTCCTTGTCGAAGACCGCATACAACGACAGCACGCCGGGCTCCAGCTCCATTGAAGCGCGAACCTCTTCAGCCAATGCGTCTCGATAGGCAGGCAGATGGTCTGCATCGACGGTGATCTTCGAGAGCCTTGTCATCTGTGCCTCCTGCGCCCCAACACTGAAGGGTCCTGCCAGCATGCTGATCAGCGTGCCGATGATCATCTTGTTCATTCAATCCTCCAATGCGCGCGCCATGCGACGGACTCTCTCGTCCGAGCATCATTCATGCAGGACATCCAGCTGGCATCGAATTGCGACACGAACACGTTCCGCGGCGTCCAGGCCGAAGCGCGCTTCGAGAACAGCAGCCAGCGCGTACAACTGTTCTGGGCGCAGCCCTATGTTCATGCTGATGCCAATGTGAGACTGCAACTGCGACTCCACGCCGGACATGGCGGCCAGCATGCTGACCGTGGCCAACTCGCGGATGTGCCACTCAAGGTTGTCGCGCTCGAAGATGTCGCCAAACAGATGCGTACGCAGGTACTCATTTGCCTGGGGGGCGAAATCGAACAAAGACCCTGAGACCGGGCCGCCAGCCAGCCTGGTCTGATTGGCCGTGCCCGCGGCGAGCAGAGCGTCTCCTTTGGGGATCGGCCTGCCTGGCTCACGGCCAGCTTCATCCTGGATGCCCCGCTTCCTGCGTGCCTGCGCCACCCTCATCAGTTCGCTCAATGCGTTCAGGCTTCGTGGGAAACCCGCATAGGCATAGACCTGCACGAGGATCTCGCGCACCTCTGCCACGCTCAGTCCCGCGTCCAGACCTTGATTCAGCGCCTGATCAAGGGCAGTCATGTTACCCGCCGCTGCGCAGGCGCTGATTGGAATGATGGCTTGCTGGCGGGCATCCAGCCCGGTGGCAGAAAACGTGCTGTACTTGATGTTCATAGCGGCTCCTTCGTGTGCAGGCGACGTAGCCAGACGACTACTCGAACTCGATCCGCGCTTCCACCGGTCCCTCCGCGCGAAGCGCCTGCAAGCCCCCCTCGATGCGGCCCAAGCGCACCAGGCCTTTCGAGTAGCGGAACGGCCTGTAGAAGATCGCCAGATTCCCCCACGGCGCGTAAAAGGCGATATCGCCGGCCACGGGCGTGAACCCATCCGGTTCGCCAGCGATGTTGAGACGGTATGGGAGCTGCGCGATCTTCTCCGTTGCGGCATGGTCCTCAAGCTGCAGCGTCATCGGCAACTGTGCGGCGAATTCGCGTGCAGCGACGCTGTCCTCCAGCGTGGCCGACAACGTCTGGTCATTGATGATCAGTCGAACCTTCATTGAGGGGACCTCCGGATTGGATGGGTTTTTCATGGGCGCGACGGTGTGGTGCTTCTGCTCGGCAGAGCATGCGGAAACCGCCGCGAAGGCAAGGCAAAGCGAAAGCAGCTGCCCAATGATCCTCGTCGCGCGCCTCATCAGCCTCGTGCCTCTGCGGTGACCGCCGAGCCGGACGCGGACGCAGCATCGGCGGCCGTGGCGTAGGCGAGCAATGCCGCCAACAGCAGCAAGCCCGCACTGGCCAGGAACGTGCAGGCGAAACCAACACTGTCCAGCAGCAGGCCACCAAGGCTGGAACCCAGCGCGATCGAGCACTGCACCACCGCTACCATCAGCCCGCCGCCCTCTTCAGCGTTGTGGGTGAACGTGCGTGCCAGCCAGCTCCACCAACCCACCGGCGCGGCCGTGGCCAGCAGACCCCATACCGAAAACAGTGCGGCCGTCGGCCAGAGCAGAGGACCCAGCGCTACAAGCGCCGCGGCAATCACCGCCATCAGGATCGGGACGGCCACCAGTGCGCGATAAAGACCGCGCCTGATGAATGTTCCGATCGCGAGCGTGCCCACAAAGCCGCTTGCACCAATGGCCAGCAGCACCAGCGGAACAGTGGATTCCCCTGCACCGGTGACCTTTTCCAGGAACGGGCGCACATAGGTGAACAAGGCGAACTGCCCCATGAAGAAGATGCCGCACGCCGCCATTCCCAGCACCACCACCCGCCGCCGCAACAGAGCCAGCACCCCGCCCCGGGAGTGCTGTCGTTCCGCCGCCATGGAAGGAAGGCACCGCCACTGCCATGCCAGCGCGATGGCGGCCACAGGCAGCAGGCACAGGAACGCCCCACGCCATCCGATCACGCCGCCAAGGTAGCTGCCCAAGGGGGCAGCCACTACCGTTGCCAGCGCGTTGCCGCCATTGAAGATCGCCAGTGCTCGCGGCACCTGCGCTGCAGGCACCAGCCGCATGGCCGTGGCTGCAGACAACGACCAGAAGCCGCCGATCACCACGCCGATCAATGCCAGGCCCATCATGTAGATCGGGTAGCTGGGAGCCAGCGCCACCACCACGCCGGATACCGCCATCAATGCGGTGAGCGTCAGCAGCACTGTCTTCCGGTCGATGTTCCCGGCAAACCGGGAGATCGACAGGCTGGTCAGCACGGCGAAGGCACCAGAGATGGCAATCCCATACCCGGCCAGGCCTTCGCTCACGCCAAGGTCAGCCGCCAAGGGGGTAAGCAGGCTCACCGGCATGAATTCAGAGGCGATCAGTACGAACACGCACAGCGTCATTGCCAGCACGCCACCCCAGTTGGCCCGGTCGGCCGTTGCGTCGTTGCTGCTCATTTCCCAGCGAGGCCCTGCTGGAAGAACGTCGCCAACCTTGCGAAGGGAATCAGGTCGGTGCGGTCATACAGGTCTACATGACCGGCATCCTTCACCCAGTAGATTTCCTTGGGATTCCCTGCCCTGCGGTACGCGTCCTCGCTGAACTCACGCGAGTGCGCGTGGTCGCCAGAGATGAACAGCATCGGTCTGGGCGAGATCGTCTCGATATCGTTGAAGGGGTAGAAATTGACGAACTTGACCAAGCTGCTGAACAGCGGCTGGGTGGTCAAGTCGCTGCGCTCGCCTTCGGCAGCGTAAGCACCACGCGATGTGCGGTAGAAATCAAAGAACTCGCGCTGCACATCGGACGTATCGGCCTCGAGCTTGTTCACGGTGCCAGGCACATGCACTGCCGGCCCACCGTTGAACTCGACCAGACGCTGATCCGTCGCAGCCTTGATCATCTGTCTGCGCTGCTCCAGCGATTGCGCGTGGTTCAGCCCCTGGCGCACGACGGTGCCCATGTCGTACATGCTGACCGTGGCGATTGCCTTGATGCGCGGATCGATCTTCGCTGCGCTGATCACGAAACTGCCGCTGCCGCAGATACCCAGGCCACCAATCCGCTGCGGATCCACGAACGACTGCGTGCTCAGGAAGTCCACCGCCGCGCTGACGTCGTCCGAATAGATTTCCGGCGACACCAGGTGCCGCGGGGTACCGGCGCTCTCTCCCCAGAAGGAAAGATCGATCGCCAAGGTAACGAAACCCTGCTCAGCCAGCTTCTGCGCATACAGCTGAGAGCTCTGTTCCTTCACCGCGCCCATCGGGTGTCCGACCACCACAGCGGGTGCGCGGCCGCCCTGCGTCAGGCCCTGGGGCCGGTAGAGCGTCCCGACTACTTCCATCTGGTACTGGTTACGGAAGCTGACGCGCTCGCCTTTCACGCTGGCGCTTCTGTAGAAATTGTCGGCGCCGGCGGTTCCTGTGGCCACCGGTGCCTCAGCGGCCAAGGCCGACTGCGGAACGAAATGGCTGGCGATCAGTGCCAGCAGCAGCGTTGTGGGTTTCATGTGCGGACGGCCTCAGTGGGAAATCAGGTCGCCACGATAGGCGCCGCCCGCTACTGCGATAAGCCGGCTGAAAGTTGATGCATTATTGAGTTGCGCTCACAATTGACCCATGAACGGCGTGAAGACCCATGATCTGCAAGCCTTCCTGGTGGTGGCACAGGAGCAGAGCTTTACCAAGGCCGCTGTCCGCCTCGGTGTTACACCCTCAGCGCTCAGCCATTCCATGCGGCTGCTGGAAGAGCGCCTGGGCATCCGCCTGCTGGCCCGGACCACGCGCAACGTCTCCCTGACCGAGGCGGGCGAGCGCCTGATGCGCTCCATCGCACCGCACTTCGAGGCCATCGGCGCCAGCGTCGAGGCACTGGGGGATCTGCGCGACCGCCCGGCCGGGACTCTGCGGATCTCCTGTACGGACGACTCCATGGAGACCATCGTCCGCCCTCGCCTTGCCGGGTTCCTCGCCGAGTATCCAGAGATCACACTTGAGTTCTACGTCGATTACGGCTTCACCAATGTGGTTGAACAGCGCTTCGACGCCGGTATCCGGCTGGGTGAGGCGCTCAGCAAGGACATGATCGCGGTCAGGGTCGGACCGGATTGGCGCCTGGTGGTGGTTGGATCCCCCGGCTACTTCAAGAGGCACGCCAAGCCAAGAAAGCCTGCCGATATCACGCAACACCGCTGCGTGCACATACGGCATCGACCGAACGGCGCCATCTATGCGTGGGAGTTCGAAGAGAAGGGCAAGGAGTTCACCGTGCGCGGCGATGGGCCACTGGTGTTCAACAGCATGATCCACGTCATCAATGCCGCACTGGATGGACTGGGCCTGGCGTATGCACCCGAGCCGATGGTGGCCGATCACATTGCCGAGGGGCGGCTGGTTGCCGTGCTGGACAAGTGGTGCCTGCCTTTCCCCGGCTATCACCTGTACTACCCGAACCGTCGGCAGCCCTCGCCGGCATTTTCGGCGCTGGTCGCCTGGCTGAGGCGCGATGCGTGAGGTCCGGTGTGTTCCGCCCGTTCATCAACCGGGTGTTCGCGCTCCAGCAAACCCATAGGGCGCGCTGGCCCATGTGAAATCTGCCGGATGCAGGTAATGCGCGGCGTTGTCTGCTGGACAGGCGAACTCTGCGGTGCGCGGCGACCGCGCCCACGTGGCCCGGCCTTCACAGTTGCCACGGCCCCTGCAATGCAACCATGCAGAACGCGCCCTGCCCCCATCGGTAACCCATGCCCCACCTTCGTCGTCTTTTTGGCCGCTGGCTGCGCCTGCGTCGTCGTGTGCGTTGGCGCTGGCGTGAGCACCAGGCCTCGGCCCCGGCCATCGAGGCCGCCGAGGGCCCGCTGCGTGCCGCGCTGTACAACGTTGAGCAGATGGAGGAGTACGGCCGCGCGCTTGCGCGGCAGCATCGCGTTCGGTTGCGCCCCAGCCCGGAGCGCCTGCTCGAACGGCTGCAGGCCAACGAGCGCGTGCTGGAAGACGCCAACACGCTGCTGAGCAGCGTAGTGCGCGAACAGCGGCCGGTGACCCCGGCGGGGGAATGGCTGCTCGACAACTACTACCTGGTCGAAGAACAGATCCAGACCGCGCGACGCCACCTGCCGCGCGGCTACAGCCGCCAGTTGCCTTCACTTGCCTCCGGCCCATCGGCCGGGTTGCCACGGGTGTATGAGCTGTCGATGCAGGCAATCGCGCACGGTGACGGCCGCATTGACGCCGATACGCTGGGCCGCTTCATTGCCTCGTACCAGTCGCTCGTGCCGCTGAGCCTGGGCGAACTATGGGCCGTTCCGATCATGCTGCGCCTGGCACTGCTGGAGAACCTGCGGCGCATGGCCGCGCGGGTGATGCGCGATGGGACCGACCGCCGCCTGGCTGCGCAGTGGGCTGACAACCTCAATCGCGCGGCGTCCGACACCCCAACCGATGTGGTTCTTGTGGTTGCCGACATGGCGCGATCCGCGCCACCGCTGACCGGCGCGTTCATCGCCGAACTGACGCGCTCGCTGCAGGGGCGCGGCGGCGCGTGGGCCATGCCCATCGCCTGGCTGGAACAGTGGGCGGCAGCGGCTGGGCAGCGCATCGACGAACTGGTTGCCGCCGAGGGCCAGCAGCAGGCGGCCGACCAGGTCTCCATCGGCAACAGCATCGGCAGCCTGCGCTTCCTCTCCACCATGGATTGGCGCACCTTTGTCGAAGACATGAGTGTGGTCGAGCAGCGGCTGCGGGAAGACCCCATGGCCGTCTATGCGCAGATGGATTTCGGCACCCGCGATGCCTACCGCCACGTGGTGGAGAAAATTGCCCGCGGCAGCCGCATCGCCGAGGAGCGCGTTGCCACCATCGCGCTGGACCTGGCACGGGCGACTACGCCGGCGGAGGATCCACGCACGCACGTGGGCTACTGGCTGGTCGGCGAAGGCCTGCAGATCACAGTTGCGGCGGTGGCCGAGGCCGCACCGCGCCACCGCACGGCACGGCGACTGGCGCATCGGGTGCCGCTTGCGCTGTACCTGCTGCCGATCTGCCTGCTGGCGGTGCTGGCCACCAGCGGCCTGCTGGCAACCGGCAGCGGCTCGGTACCTGCCTGGTTGGCCGCGCTGCTCGGGCTGCTGGTGTTCAGCGAGCTCGGCATCGTACTGGTGAACTGGACCGCGACGGTGCTGGTCGCCCCCAGGCCGCTTCCGAAGCTGGATTTCAGCGAAGGCATTCCTGCCGCGTGCGCCACCGTGGTCGCGGTCCCCTCGATGCTGTCCAGCATCGAGGGCATCGACGTTCTGGTCGAAGCGCTGGAGGTGCGCTTCCTGGCCAACCGCGATCCCCAGCTGCGCTTCGTGTTGTTGACGGATTTTCTCGACGCCCCAGCCGCACAGGCGCCGATGGACGACGCGCTGCTTGCACACGCCGTGGCGCGGATCGAGGAATTGAACCATCGTTACGCACCCGAGCGCAGCGATCGCTTCTACCTGCTGCACCGGCCCAGGCAATGGAACCCGGGCGAAGGTGTGTGGATGGGCCATGAGCGCAAGCGCGGCAAGCTGGCCGCGCTCAATGCCCTGCTCCGCCAAGGCGATGCGGCTGCGTTCATGCGCATCGTCGGAGACGCGACGGCCCTGATCGGCGTCCGCTACGTCATCACGCTGGACTCGGATACCCAGCTTCCGCGGGATGCGGCACGCGCGTTCGTCGCCACCCTGGCGCACCCGCTCAACCGCCCGCGCTTCGATCCGCAGCTGCAACGCGTGGTGGAGGGCTACGGCATCCTGCAGCCCAGCGTCGGCACCAGCCTGGGCAGGCGCCGCACCTCGCGTTTTGCCAGGATGTTCGGCAGCGAGCCCGGCATCGATCCGTACACGCGCATGGTCTCCGACGTCTACCAGGATCTGTTCGATGAAGGCTCGTTCGTGGGCAAGGGCATCTATGACGTCGACGCCTTCGAGCATGCGCTGGAGGGCCGCCTGCCCGAGAACCGCATCCTCAGCCACGATCTGCTGGAAGGCTGCTATGCACGCGCAGGCC
>Ga0308158_10004278_pt1 | contig 12114 bp, 7 predicted proteins | sample PhyBR2_FD_201038 | JGI IMG/M metagenome (GOLD analysis project Ga0308158, IMG submission 201038) | Phyllosphere microbial communities from UC Gill Tract Community Farm, Albany, California, United States - DLSLB.R2 | ecosystem: Host-associated > Plants > Phyllosphere > Unclassified | place: USA...
TTGAGCGCGTTGAGCGCTTTCGGTCGGTTGATCGTGATGGTGGCGACGCCGTCGGCGACGTCGGTCAGGATGGTTTCGAATTCGCTCATGAGAACACCTTGTCTTCGTGGTCGGTGGTGAGGATGGACTGGACCTGTTCGTCGGAGACCTCGGCCAGCGAGGCGGGACTCCACTGCGGGTTGCGGTCCTTATCGATGACCTGCGCGCGGATACCCTCCTTGAGGTCCGGCAGGCCGGTGAGCGTGACGGCGACCCGGTAGTCCTGTTCGAGGACGTCGGCCAGGTTCATCGATGCGGCGTTCCTGACCGCAGCCAGGGTCACCTTCACCGAGGTGGGGGCCTTCGTGCCGATGAGCTCAGCGGTGGCCTGGGCATCGGGGTTCTCGTGCGCGGCGAGAGCCGCGACGATGGCTTCGGCGTCGTCGCCGGCGTAGCAGGCGTTGATCCAGTCGGCCGCCTCGGCGAGTTCGTTGTCCGGAACATCGGACGAATATCGGCCGATGACCGCGTCGAGGTCCTCGCCATCGGTCAGCTCGGCGATGAGATCGGGGATCTGCGCGTCAGGGACGAAGTAGTCGGCGAGGCCCAGTGCGATCGCAGCGCCGGCCCCGACGGGCTGCCCGGTCAGCGCAAGGTGGGTGCCGAGCTCTCCGGGGGCGTTGGCCAGCAGGTGGGTGCCGCCGACGTCTGGGAAGAGCCCGATTCCGGTCTCCGGCATTCCGACCTTCGTCGAATCGGTGACGATGCGGTGCGATCCGTGTCCGGAGATGCCGACTCCGCCGCCCATCGTGATGCCGTTCATGATGACGACGTAGGGCTTGGGGAACTCAGAGATTGCGAAGTTCATCTTGTATTCGCGGTTCCAGAATCTCGCGTTCTCATCGCTGCCGGCCACGATGTCGTTGTACACGGCCTTGATGTCGCCGCCCGCACACAGACCGCGTTCCCCGCGACCGGTGACGAGGACGAGGTTGACCGCTTCGTCGTCGCGCCATGCGTTGAGGGCGTCATCGATGGCACCCACCATGTCCTGGCTGAGCGCATTGATCAGCTTCGGTCGGTTGAGTTCGATTCGGCCGACCCCGTTTTTTACCGAGGTGATGACGGAGGCGTCCGCCTGCTCTGCCGAAGGTTCTGTCATATCAGCCCACTCCTGTGCTCTTGCGCGAGATGATCACGCGCATGATTTCGTTGGTGCCTTCCAGAATCTGGTGGACTCGCAGGTCACGCACCAGCTTCTCAATTCCATACTCTGTCAGATAGCCGTAGCCGCCGTGCAACTGGAGTGCCCTGTTCGCGACATCGAAACCGGTGTCGGTGGCCTTGAGCTTGGCCATGGCCGAGAGCAGAGAGGTGTTCGGATCGCCTGCGTCATAGGCTCCTGCGGCCCGCCACAGCAGGGAGCGAGCACCCTCGAGGTCGGCCTGCATCTGCGCGACCTCGAAGCGCAGAGCCTGGAATCCGGAGAGCTCGGTGCCGAAGGCCTGGCGCTCACCCATATAGGCGATGGCCTTCTCGAGCGCGGCCTGACCGCCGCCGAGCGAGCAGGCGCCGATGTTGAGACGTCCGCCGTCGAGTCCGGACATCGCGATCTTGAAGCCTTGGCCGGGCGCGCCGAGCATGTTCTCCTTCGGAACCCGCACGTTCTCCATGATCACCTGCCGGGTCGGCTGTGCGCGCCAGCCCATCTTCTGCTCATTGGGGCCGAAGCTCAGACCCTCCATACCCTTCTCGAGGATGAAGGCGGAGATTCCACGCGCTCCGTCCTGGCCTGTGCGGGCCATGACGAGGTAGGTATCCGAGGTGCCGGCGCCGGAGATGAACTGCTTGACTCCGTTGAGCACATAGTGGTCGCCGTCCTCACGGGCGGAGGTGCGCAGGGCGGCCGCATCGGAGCCGGCATTGGGCTCGGTCAGGCAGTAGCTGCCGAGGTGCTCCATGGAGACGAGCTTCTCGAGGTACGTCGTCTTCTGCTCGTCGTTGCCGAACTTGTCGATCATCCACGCGACCATGTTGTGGATGGAGATATAGGCGGCGACGGAGGGGCATCCGGTCGACATCGCTTCGAAGATCAGCGCTGCGTCCATCCGGCCCATTCCGGTTCCGCCGGACTCCTCGCTGACGTAGATGCCTCCCATTCCGAGTTCGGCAGACTTCCTGATGACGTCGACGGGGAAGAAGTGTTCGGCATCCCATTGGAGGGCGTGTGGGGCGACTTCGGTATCGGCGAACTCACGCACCATCCCGGCGACGGTCTGCTGTTCGTCGGTGAGACCGAAAGGTAGGGCAGCGGCTGTACTGCGGGACATGATTCCTCCAAGAATCGGACGCTTATTCGGTGATCGACACCACGATACGTCCATATTACTTGGACATCCAACTAATTTCTCGCCGAGGCGGCCCCGGTGACCGATGGTCCGTTCGGCGGCCGGCTTCGGTCGGCTCAGGCGCCGGCTTCGAGTCCCGAGCGCAGTGTTTCGAGGTGGGGGAGCAGAGAGTCGAGGTCGATACCGGAGAAATCGGGGGAGGAGAAGACCTCGGCGTTGAGCGCCTTCGTTGCCTGAGCGGCGAGCTCGCGACCGGCATCAGTGAGGTCGACGAGCGTCGTCCGGCGATCATCGGGGTGGCTGCGTCTGGCGACGAGGCCGGCCTTCTCGAGGCGGTCGACAGAGTTCGTCGTCGAGGTCGCATGCACCTGCAGTCGAGCGGAGATCTTCGACATCGGCAGGGTCCCGGCTCGTGTGAAGGATAGGAGAGTGAGCACCTCATAGCGCGAGAACGTCAGCGCGAAGGGCTTGAGGGCGGCATCGACTCGGGCCAGGAACAGCTGGTGGATCCTCATCACTGAGATCACTGTCGTCATTCCATCGGCTGCATCGTCCCATCCGTGGGCCAGCCATTGTCGACGGGACTCTTCGATCGGGTCGAACCCCGTACTTGTATTCTCTTCTGCCGCCATTGTCGACAGTGTAGTGAAGTGAGAAGATGGGCGCATGTGCGGTCGACTCAATATGTCTCTCGATCCGGCGGATCTGGCTGATGAGCTGCGGTTGGATGTCGTCTCCTATGACTACGCGCCGCGCTTCAATGTGCCCCCGGGATCATTCGTGCCGATCGTCGTCGAACGACTCGACGAGGATGGTCAGCTTCATCGCCGTCTCGAAACCGCGTCTTGGGGACTGGTGCCGGCATGGGCGAAAGATCCCAAAATCGGCTTCAAGGCATTCAATGCCCGTTCCGAGACAGTGCTCGAGAAGCCGATGTTCCGGCAGGCCATCCGACGTCGTCGCTGTGCGCTGCCGATTCCGGGCTATTACGAATGGGAGAACACAGAAGACGGCAAGCAGCCATGGATGATGACCGCTGCCGGCGAGGACCCCCTCTTCATGGCGGGACTCTTCGAGTTCTGGAAACAGCCGGATGAGACCTGGTTGGTCTCCACAACGATCCTGACGATGGAGTCCGCGGGGCATCTCAGCGATGTCCACCATCGGATGCCCGTGTTCCTCGGGCGCGACCAGATCAGTGACTGGATCGACCCTGGAGTCCTGACGAATGATGTGCCGGACCTGTTGGCGGCGACACTTGATCAGGTTGATCCCGCCAGCGTCACTCGGCACAAGGTCGGCAAAGCGGTCGGAAACGTCCGCAACGATTCTCCCGAACTCGCCGAACCCGTGGCGTAGGTCTCTCTTAACGCTGTGCGGCGGAGACGTTCGCCCGAGAACTGGGGGTTCTTCGGCGCGGGGGAGTGGGCGCGTGCGGAGCGGTTTTGCAGGTGGGCGAAGATGTGTGTATTGTTGTCCAGGTTGCCAGGCCGCAAGGAACGGCAACAGTCGCTCTGATCGGGAACGATACGGGCAAACCGAAGATGAACTTCGAGTTGCGCGGATCAGAACAACCATGTAGAGTAGACATCCGCTGGCACAGCGAGTCGCAAGACGAAAAGTGCAAACAGAAACTGATACCCCCAGTGAACACGCTCGGTTTTCGGGTGGTGGTGATGGGTGTGTGTTTGTGGTTTGAGAATCCAATAGCGTGTTTGTTTGAACAAGTTGTGATGCCAGAACATTTTATTTTCTGGTAAGACAATCACCTGGCCAAACATTGGTTCACCCTCGTGTGGGTGGTTCTTCGCCGAACCTCTCGCATCACATGAGTGGATGGTGTGTTTGGTTAGTATTTTTTGGTCAACCTTCTCACCCCGTGAGGGGTTGGCTGTCTTGCTGGGATTCATTCGTAACATAAAGTTTTTTATGGAGAGTTTGATCCTGGCTCAGGACGAACGCTGGCTGCGTGCTTAACACATGCAAGTCGAACGCTGAAGCCGACAGCTTGCTGTTGGTGGATGAGTGGCGAACGGGTGAGTAACACGTGAGTAACCTGCCCCTGATTTCGGGATAAGCCTGGGAAACTGGGTCTAATACCGGATACGACCAATCCTTGCATGAGGGTTGGTGGAAAGTTTTTCGATCGGGGATGGGCTCGCGGCCTATCAGCTTGTTGGTGGGGTAATGGCCTACCAAGGCGACGACGGGTAGCCGGCCTGAGAGGGCGACCGGCCACACTGGGACTGAGACACGGCCCAGACTCCTACGGGAGGCAGCAGTGGGGAATATTGCACAATGGGGGAAACCCTGATGCAGCGACGCAGCGTGCGGGATGACGGCCTTCGGGTTGTAAACCGCTTTCAGCAGGGAAGAAGCGAAAGTGACGGTACCTGCAGAAGAAGTACCGGCTAACTACGTGCCAGCAGCCGCGGTAATACGTAGGGTACGAGCGTTGTCCGGAATTATTGGGCGTAAAGAGCTCGTAGGTGGTTGGTCACGTCTGCTGTGGAAACGCAACGCTTAACGTTGCGCGTGCAGTGGGTACGGGCTGACTAGAGTGCAGTAGGGGAGTCTGGAATTCCTGGTGTAGCGGTGAAATGCGCAGATATCAGGAGGAACACCGGTGGCGAAGGCGGGACTCTGGGCTGTAACTGACACTGAGGAGCGAAAGCATGGGGAGCGAACAGGATTAGATACCCTGGTAGTCCATGCCGTAAACGTTGGGCACTAGGTGTGGGGGACATTCCACGTTCTCCGCGCCGTAGCTAACGCATTAAGTGCCCCGCCTGGGGAGTACGGTCGCAAGGCTAAAACTCAAAGGAATTGACGGGGGCCCGCACAAGCGGCGGAGCATGCGGATTAATTCGATGCAACGCGAAGAACCTTACCAAGGCTTGACATACACTGGACCGTTCTGGAAACAGTTCTTCTCTTTGGAGCTGGTGTACAGGTGGTGCATGGTTGTCGTCAGCTCGTGTCGTGAGATGTTGGGTTAAGTCCCGCAACGAGCGCAACCCTCGTTCTATGTTGCCAGCACGTGATGGTGGGAACTCATAGGAGACTGCCGGGGTCAACTCGGAGGAAGGTGGGGATGACGTCAAATCATCATGCCCTTTATGTCTTGGGCTTCACGCATGCTACAATGGCTGGTACAGAGAGAGGCGAACCCGTGAGGGTAAGCGAATCCCTTAAAGCCAGTCTCAGTTCGGATCGTAGTCTGCAATTCGACTACGTGAAGTCGGAGTCGCTAGTAATCGCAGATCAGCAACGCTGCGGTGAATACGTTCCCGGGCCTTGTACACACCGCCCGTCAAGTCACGAAAGTCGGTAACACCCGAAGCCGGTGTCCCAACCCACTTGTGGGAGGGGGCCGTCTAAGGTGGGACTGGTGATTGGGACTAAGTCGTAACAAGGTAGCCGTACCGGAAGGTGCGGCTGGATCACCTCCTTTCTAAGGAGCACACATTAAGATCCTCATGGCATGACCCGTATGTGGTCATCATGAGAGCTCAAGGGTGGAACATCACTTCTTCCGCTCATACCTTCCAGCGTTGTCCGGTGACTGCCGTGTCGACGTTGGTTGTTGTATGGGCTAGAACGAACACGTTATTGGGTCCTGGAATCACAAACCCCGCACAGTGTGTGTGGGTGTGGTTTCAACCAACAGGACCAACCCGACCAACAGGCAGCCACAGTGTGGGTGTGTGGTGGTGGGTGTTTGGTAGTGGTTTGAGAATCGTATAGTGGACGCGAGCATCAAACACCATTTTTGTGTGGTGTTTATGTAATGTGATTTTTCTTGTCATCATCTAGTTAAGGTGAATGAAACAATATTTTTCGCGCACATGAAGCTGGTCCCTTTTTGGGGGTTGGGTGAGTGTGTAAGAGCGCATGGTGGATGCCTTGGCATCAGGAGCCGATGAAGGACGTGGAAATCTGCGATAAGCCTCGGGGAGCCGATAAACAGGCGTTGATCCGAGGGTCTCCGAATGGGGAAACCCCGCCACTCGTGAGGGTGGTGACCCGTGTCTGAATATATAGGGCATGTGGAGGGAACGCGGGGAAGTGAAACATCTCAGTACCCGCAGGAAGAGAAAATAACAATGATTCCGGGAGTAGTGGCGAGCGAAACTGGATGAGCCTAAACCTGTGCAGTGTCAAGCGTGCTGGTGTTGCTGCAGGGGTGTTGTGGGGTGTACGTGGTCCGGTCCAGCATGGCCGGTCTGTGAGTGTTGTTGGTGTAGTCGAACCTGGTGGGAAACAGGACCGGAGTGGGTGAGAGTCCCGTAGACGAAACGCTGGCTGTTCGCAGTGTGTGCATGCCCGAGTAGCACGGAACTCGTGGAATTTCGTGTGAATCTGCCAGGACCACCTGGTAAGGCTAAATACTTCCTGATGACCGATAGCGGATAAGTACCGTGAGGGAATGGTGAAAAGTACCCCGGGAGGGGAGTGAAAGAGTACCTGAAACCATGTGCTTACAATCCGTCAGAGCAGTATCTAGATGACTGTGATGGCGTGCCTTTTGAAGAATGAGCCTGCGAGTTAGCGGTGCGTGGCGAGGTTAACCCGTGTGGGGTAGCCGTAGCGAAAGCGAGTCCGAATAGGGCGATCCTAGTCGCGTGTCCTAGACCCGAAGCGGAGTGATCTAGCCATGGGCAGGGTGAAGCGTGTGTAAGAGCGCGTGGAGGCCCGCACCCACTTCAGTTGAAAATGGAGGGGATGACCTGTGGTTAGGGGTGAAAGGCCAATCAAACTCTGTGATAGCTGGTTCTCCCCGAAATGCATTTAGGTGCAGCGTTGCGTGGTTCTTGCTGGAGGTAGAGCTACTGGATGGCTGATGGGCCCTACCGGGTTACTGACGTCAACTAAACTCCGAATGCCAGTCAAGGTTCAGCGTGGCAGTGAGACAGTGGGGGATAAGCTTCATTGTCGAGAGGGAAACAGCCCAGACCATCAACTAAGGCCCCTAAGCGTGTGCTCAGTGGGAAAGGATGTTCAGTTGCGAAGACAACCAGGAGGTTGGCTTAGAAGCAGCCACCCTTGAAAGAGTGCGTAATAGCTCACTGGTCAAGTGATTGAGCGCCGATAATGTAGCGGGGCTAAGTACACCGCCGAAGTTGTGGCAGCACCACAATCGCCGTAATGGTGTGGTGTTGGGTAGGGGAGCGTCGAGTTGCCGGAGAAGCTGCCGTGTGAACGAGTGGTGGAGGCGATTCGAGTGAGAATGCAGGCATGAGTAGCGAAAGACGGGTGAGAAACCCGTCCACCGGATGACCAAGGGTTCCAGGGCTAGGCTAATCCGCCCTGGGTAAGTCGGGACCTAAGGCGAGGCCGACAGGCGTAGTCGATGGACAACCAGTTGATATTCTGGTACCGACACACAACCGACAGTACCAAAACACACGATACTAACCATCCAATTCCTCCTTTGAGTCTTCGGACTTGATGTTGGGGTTGCGGGTGGGACCTGAGTGTGGAGTCGGTAAGCGTGAGGTGTGACGCAGAAAGGTAGCCAGGCCGTGCGATGGTAGTCACGGTCTAAGGTTGTAGCACGTGGGGGTAGGTAAATCCGTCCCCGCATAGAGTGTGAGAGCTGATGGGCGCCCCACATTGGTGGGGTGATCTGGTGATCCTCTGCTGCCGAGAAAAGCATCGACGTGAGGGTGTGTGTTGCCCGTACCCTATAACCGACACAGGTGGTCGAGTAGAGAATACTAAGGTGATCGAGAGAATCGTGGTTAAGGAACTCGGCAAAATGCCCCCGTAACTTCGGGAGAAGGGGGACCATCCCGGTGAACCCAACTTGCTTGGGGATGTGCTGGTGGTGGTCGCAGAGGCCAGAGAGAAGCGACTGTTTATTAAAAACACAGGTCCGTGCGAAGATGTAAGTCGATGTATACGGACTGACGCCTGCCCGGTGCTGGAAGGTTAAGAGGACCTGTTAACCCGTAAGGGTGAAGCGGAGAATTTAAGCCCCAGTAAACGGCGGTGGTAACTATAACCATCCTAAGGTAGCGAAATTCCTTGTCGGGTAAGTTCCGACCTGCACGAATGGCGTAACGACTTCTCTGCTGTCTCAACCACGAACTCGGCGAAATTGCATTACGAGTAAAGATGCTCGTTACGCGCAGCAGGACGGAAAGACCCCGAGACCTTCACTATAGTTTGGTATTGGGATTCGGTGTGGTTTGTGTAGGATAGGTGGAAGACTGGGAAGCCCTGACGCTAGTTGGGGTGGAGTCGATCGGTGAAATACCACTCTGACCATAGTGGATTCCTTAACTTCGGACCCTGATCGGGTTCAGGGACAGTGCCTGATGGGTAGTTTAACTGGGGCGGTTGCCTCCTAAAGAGTAACGGAGGCGCCCAAAGGTTCCCTCAGCCTGGTTGGCAATCAGGTGTCGAGTGTAAGTGCACAAGGGAGCTTGACTGTGAGACGGACGTGTCGAGCAGGAGCGAAAGCTGGGACTAGTGACCCGGCCATGGCTTGTGGAAGCGTGGTCGCTCAACGGATAAAAGGTACCTCGGGGATAACAGGCTGATCTTGCCCAAGAGTCCATATCGACGGCATGGTTTGGCACCTCGATGTCGGCTCGTCGCATCCTGGGGCTGGAGTCGGTCCCAAGGGTTGGGCTGTTCGCCCATTAAAGCGGTACGCGAGCTGGGTTTAGAACGTCGTGAGACAGTTCGGTCCCTATCCGCTGCGTGCGTAGGAAATTTGTGGAGGTCTGTCCTTAGTACGAGAGGACCGGGACGGACGAACCTCTGGTGTGCCAGTTGTTCCGCCAGGAGCATGGCTGGTTGGCTACGTTCGGGATGGATAACCGCTGAAAGCATCTAAGCGGGAAGCCGGCTCCGAGATGAGATTTCCAACTGACTTTTGTCAGGGGAGGTGTCCTATAGATGATGGGGTTGATAGGCCGGGTATGGAAGCACTGTAAGGTGTGGAGTTGACTGGTACTAATACACCGATCACTCACCAACTTTTTCCCTTTAGTGGGGTTGGTGTGTGCGAAGAGTCTTTATTCGCCTTTCTGGTTGTGATGAGAGAATGCGCCCCGTTTTGTGGGGTGTGCATGACATAGTTTTTGGTGTTCGCGTTCGCTGTGCGGTTCTTGGACCACTACCGCTGACAACTCTGTTTTTGTGGGGTTGTGGTGGTGGTTTGTTGGTTTTGCGGTGGTGATAGTGGTGGGGAAACGCCCGGTTAACCGTTCCGATCCCGGTAGCTAAGCCCATTCGCGCTGATGGTACTGCAACTTGGTGGTTGTGGGAGAGTAAGTGACTGCCGCAATATTTTTTAGTGGTGATGGCCTCGTCCAGTTTTTGGGCGGGGCCATTACTGTATTCACGAACCGGTGCATTCGTGTGTGTTCACGTGTGGGTGGGATGCCCGGTGCTTATTACTACCTGACGGGGGTACTGCTACCTGGCGCGGGGTTGCTGCGCCGCCGTCAGGTAGTAATAGTGAGGAAGGTTCGGAAGGCTTCGGCGCCGGTGACTTGTAGGTCACTGTCTGTGTGGACGTAGTCCTCGGCGCGGAGCACCATGCGGTGTTCGGTCAGGACCGTGCCGTTCTGACCGACAGCGCTTCGATCACCATTGGGGGAGTAGCCGAGCTTCTCCGATACCCGCCGGCTGGCGTCATTGCCGTCGAAGTATGCTGTGTCGAATCGTGCGGCACCGAAGTATCTGGTGAAGGCTTCGATGATCATCCTTCGCATTCTGGTGCCGTATCCGCAGCCCTGTTCAGGCAGCGCCAACCATGATCCTGTCGAGACTGTCCTCGTGAGTGGAAACCGACGTCCGGTCACACCCTGAACTCCGATGGCGCGGCCATTGACCCTGACCGTGAACTCGATCGTCCACTCATCTACGGTGAAGTTCGCTCTAGTGGACCAGTGGTATTGCGCGAGGCTTCGTGCTAGCTGCTCATCGGTGCCCGAGTCCCAATTGACGAGGAAGGCTTCGATTCCATCACGTCTCACTCCGCCTCGCGCGATCTGTGCGAGTTCCGGAATATCGGCCTCTCTTACGGGTGAGAGTTCCATATCATCTGATCGCAGATGAAGTGCGAACGGCGGCCAGATCTCCGAGATGTCCATGTGCCTTGTGCCCATTCTTTCGTGTTCAGTGGCCCTGGAACTGCGCGGAAGACTTATATCCCACTTGAAGTGACCGGACAGCGCTGTCCATTATCTGGTCGCTCGGATTGTTGTTATACGGGTCACGGTATGTTTGTGCGCATGAGTCTACATCCATCACTGCAGCCAATCTTCGACACAGTGCTCCAACGTAACCCTGGAGAGTCGGAGTTTCACCAAGCGGTACAGGAAGTTCTCTATTCCCTGGGCCCCGTCGTGGACAAGCACCCCGAATACCTGGAACTCTCCGCGCTCGAGCGGCTCTGCGAGCCCGAACGCCAGATCATCTTCCGGGTTCCCTGGATCGATGACTCCGGAGTCGTGCAGATCAACCGCGCCTTCCGCGTGCAGTTCAATTCGGCTCTCGGCCCCTACAAGGGCGGTCTGCGGTTCCACCCCTCGGTGAACCTCGGCATCGTCAAGTTCCTCGGTTTCGAGCAGATCTTCAAGAACGCCATCACCGGCCTGCCCATCGGCGGCGGCAAAGGCGGATCTGACTTCGACCCGAAGGGCCGCAGCGACCGCGAAGTCATGCGGTTCTGCCAGTCGTTCATGACCGAGCTGTACCGTCACATCGGTGAGTATCGCGATGTGCCCGCGGGTGACATCGGCGTCGGTGGTCGGGAGATCGGCTACCTCTTCGGCCAGTACAAGCGCATGACGAACTCCTATGAAGCAGGTGTGCTCACCGGCAAGGGACTGTCCTACGGCGGTTCCATGGTCCGTACCGAAGCCACCGGCTTCGGCGTCGTGTACTTCCTCAAGGACATGCTCGCCGCCGCGAAGAAGAACATCGACGGTCGCACTGTCTCGATCTCCGGTTCGGGAAATGTCGCAGTATTCGCCGCAGAGAAGGTCACGGCCTTCGGCGGCACCGTCATCACGATGTCCGACTCGGCCGGCTTCATCCATGACCCGGACGGAATCGACACCGAACTCGTCAAGCGCATCAAGTTCGAAGAGCGGGGACGCATCTCCGAATACGTGGAGCAGCGCGGGGGACGCGCGACCTACCACGAGGGTGGAAACGTCTGGGACGTCGAGGTCGACGTCGCACTGCCATGTGCGACTCAGAACGAGCTCGACGGGGACTCGGCTGCGACTCTGGTCAAGAACGGAGTTATCGCCCTCGCCGAAGGCGCGAACATGCCCTGCACGCCGGAAGCCGTGAAGATCTTCTCCGAGGCTGGCGTCCTCTTCGCCCCCGGCAAGGCCGCAAACGCCGGCGGTGTCGCGACCAGTGCGCTCGAAATGCAGCAGAACGCCAGCCGCGACTCGTGGGACTTCGACTTCACCGAGGCGCGCCTGGCCGAGATCATGGGCGATGTCCACGACAGCTGCGCGGCTGCGGCCGACGAGTTCGGCCAGCCCGGAGACTACGTCGCCGGTGCCAACATCGCAGGTTTCATCCGCGTTTCCGAGGCAATGCTCGCCCAGGGAGTCGTCTGATCGTCTGGTCCATCGGCGGCCGGGCGACCAAAGCGCCTGTGCACAGCCGACAGGACGGCCGCGATCAGCGCTGACAGCCGAGGCTGACAACCCAAACGACAAGACAGGCTCTGCTCAGAACCCGTGAACGTCTCCACGAAGCCGTCGGTCCTGAGCAGAGCCTCTGTCGTACGCTGTGAGCCCGCGAT
>Ga0308158_10004279_pt1 | contig 12113 bp, 13 predicted proteins | sample PhyBR2_FD_201038 | JGI IMG/M metagenome (GOLD analysis project Ga0308158, IMG submission 201038) | Phyllosphere microbial communities from UC Gill Tract Community Farm, Albany, California, United States - DLSLB.R2 | ecosystem: Host-associated > Plants > Phyllosphere > Unclassified | place: USA...
TGCAGGGCGAGCGGACCGTGGCTGAATTTCCGTTCTTCGCCCTGTCGAAAAAGGCCCATATGACGCCGATGGTCTTTGAATCGGGCGAAGCCCGGATCGAGATCAATCCGAGCAAGACCGGCGTCGCGACGATCTACGACAAGGAAATCCTGCTCTATATCGCCAGTCTGATGGCGGAACGGGCGGAAAATGGCGAAAAAGCCGATCGGATCATGACGTTTACCGCCAATGATCTCTTCCGCGTTACCGGTACGAACTCGTCGGCACGGTCTTATACGTCGCTCAAGGCCTCATTGAACAGGCTGCAAGGCACACAGATTGTCACCAATATCGAAACCGGTGGCGAAGGATCGGACAGCTCCTTTTCCTGGCTGCTCAAGGCTGACATCAAGTATATCAAGACATCGACCGGCGAGCGGCGTGTAAAATGGGTCGAAGTCATGGTGTGCGATTGGCTGTATCGTGCGATCCTGACGGATCAGAGGATCGCTGCATACCATCATGACTTCTTCAGGCTTGGTCCGATCGAGCGGCGTCTGTACGAACTTGCCAAGTTCAACTGCAAGGACGACGGATTCACACTTGATATTGGCGAGCTTGCGGCACGCGTAGGCTGCGCTTCGGACCGGCGTGGCCTCGAATATTTCAAGAAGCAGCTTCGCGACGTGTCCGAACAGGATAGTCTACCCGAATATACTCTCGATGTGGCCGAAACGAAAATTCCGTCTGGACGTGGTGGTCGGCCACGGTTGCACACGACCATCGGCTTTCGACCCAAAAGAGAGCTCGAAATCCTAGAAAACGACACGGACGCGTAATCCGTTTGCAGGCTAGCACGAGGTTTTCCGTGTAATAGCACGAACGCAAACTCGATACCTGTCGGCCTGCCCGGCTGAGCTACCGGATCCCGGCGAGGGTTTTCCGTGTAATAGCACGAACATTTTCCGGGTTTTCCGTGTGAAAGCACGAACCTTGGCGCTTTGCCCGGCCCCCATAAACCGCAAGGATGGCTGAACGGCGGTCCTCGTTCGTCGAATCCGGTTTCTTGCGGAGCCGATAAGCGAGGACGGGGTCGTAACCATCATCGGCAAGGGAGGATAAGTGCCGGCGTTTCTGAGCCGCATCGCGCGCAGCGTCTACGCTGGCGCAGGATGCATACGCCGCTCAGATCGGCACCCTGCCCTATCTTGCCCATGGCATTGATGACGAAGGAATGGCTGTGAGCGGATAAAAGGAAACCCGGCACAAAGGCCGGGCATCCCGAAAGCACATACTAGGTTCGTGCCGGCAAGCACAAACGATCGCGTCAACAACGATCCCTAAATATGCGCTTTTCAGATTGAATTCAAGGATGCGCGTTTCGTGCCACGGTTGACTTTTGCCTGTTTCCGCCACCCTAAAAAGGGAACGGACGATGGGGACTATAACGATAGGCGATGCTGCGCTTAAGGCGTTCGGCCGGCTGACGCATGAGCGGTCGCCAGGGCGATCGGCGGGACGATCGGGTGCGCCGCATCGGACGGGCGCGCCTGTGCTGCGCGACAGCCTGGAGGCGGGCAGCTTCGAGGAGGCGTTCTGGACGACGCCGGCCAAGGGTGAAACCGACCGTTTGCTGCATGTCGCGCGTAAGACCCTCGATGCTGCACGACGTTTGCGCCGTGATGCGCGATCGGGGGAACGGACGTTGACGGCCGTAGAGCGGGGCATTGCCAAGCTGACCGGCAGCGCCGTCCGGGTCTTTGAGGAAATCCTCACGCTGGCACGGTTGAATCGCGGCCGCGTCTATCCTTCCTACGATTATCTTGCCGAGGCGACGGGGCTTGGTCGTGCAACGGTTGGCCGCGCGCTCGTGATCCTCGAAGCGATCGGCTTTCTGGTGCGTCAGCGGCGTTTCAACCGCGTGAAGAGTGAAGGGCCCGGACCGCGCTACGTTCAGACATCAAACGCCTATCGGCCTTTGTTGCCAGGCAGCGTCCGATCCTACCTGCCCCGCTGGATGCGTCCTGCGCCGCTGCCGGATGACGTCGTTCAGCATCATATGGATCATGAGCTGGAAACCGCGGCGATGCTGGATACGCTGTCGTGCCGGGAGCTTGCGCAGATAACCGTGGATGGCCCGCTGGGTAAAATCCTTGCTAAGCTGGGAGAGGCGATCGATCGTACGGAGCGCGAAGCTCAAAACGATCCAGAACCGCAAACTGATTCTATAGATAGAGTTGGTTACGGTGTTGCCCTAGTCGGGCAACGAGATACCGAATGAAGGCCGTGGTGATCGTACCCAAAAATCACCGCCAAATAACACGCGGAAAACCCTAAACGCGCCGACGTTGTCGACGCGAATGCTCCCTAGGGGATCATGCGGATTGTGCATCTCAATCCTCAGACCGAATCGGTGTCTGGAACCGTCGCAATATTCGGCATGACAATTAAGAGATTAACGCTTCTTCGAGCGTTAATTAGTGGCGCAAGCAGAGACATTAATCATAAAACCGAGATTGAACTATATCACGCCAGCTTACCGGCCGAGATCGAGGCGACGAACGCAGCCTTTTCATCAATCCCCAATCGGGCTTTCCCCGTGCTTGCGTAACACGTCGTTGAAGGCCTCCGCCATCAGCGACTGCAGGCTCCTGCCCTGCCGTCGAGCCAGCGTATGCATGGCGAACGACATTTCGGGTGTGAAGAACCCAGCGATCTGCTTGCGGCCCTGACGGCTGGCGGGACCCGATGCCCCCCCCTGCCCCGTCGGCGCTGGACTCGACGGCTGATTTGCCGTTTGTCCAGAAGCCTGTTGTATCGATTGCAGCACGACCGGCTCGGGCGCAGTGCGATCACGCAGATTCGCAAAAGACGGCTTGCGGCTCATGCTAGTGTGTTTCCTTTCTTCATCATGGCTTTGGACCCAGATTTCTTCGCTGCGTGTGTCGACAGGTTGAGCTGTCGACATGTCCACTCGTAGATCTGTCGAACATCGTCCGCCGCTTTGCCGTCGGGCTCGAATTCCATGACCGTGCGACCTTCCGCACTGGCGTGGCGAAAAGCGGCACGGTCGGGGATCTGGATCGGGCAGGCCGGCGTACCGAAGCCCTCGACCAGCTCGCCGGCTTCCTGGTACATGCGCGGCGCATTGGGCGAGCCGGCCGTGAACACTACGAAGGCAGGCTTGCGGAGCAACTGCACGAGCTTCGCCGTCGTCTGGATCGCCGATAGATCGAAGGCGCTGGGACGACACGGGATCAGGACTAGGTCGGCGATCTCGACGGCAGCACGCGCGGCACTGTCGGCATGGGGCGGTGTATCGACGACGATGAACTCGGCCCCCTGCCCTTTTGCCTGCTCGATCTTGGCAGCAAGCCGCGGCGGTGGGCTGTCGATCACTTCCGGGGGCGCGTCCTGGCGCCAGACGGCCCACTGGCTGGCCGTCGCTTGGGGATCGGTGTCGACGATGAGCGCAACACGCCCCGCGTCATGAGCGGCAGCGGCGAGATGGAGCGCCAGCGTTGTCTTGCCCGCCCCCCCCTTCTGGCTGATGATTGCGATAGTCGGCATGTCGGCTATCCTACATGTCTACATGGCGGCAATGCAACACCGCTGACTACGAGCGATCGCAATTGTCTATGCCCTATGTCGAGACGCGCACACGTGGACGATCCGACATTTCAACATCCCTGATATGGTCCGTCGAGCACGATGCTGTTCGTGTACATCCTGTCGTTCATGGGCCGCATATGACGTGGTGCAACGGTGCCGATGATGCCCAGTGTGGCAGCAAGGCAAATACGCGCGGGCAGGGTGGGGCACTCGATGCTGCGTTGTGGCTGTGCGTAGCTTTGACCTGAACGGATCTGCCCGAGCGAACCGAGTGGCCGTCCGCGTGCGCTTTCCGTTGGGTGGTTCGAAGATGGTCCTCCCAACGATCACCCATGTCGATATGTTGGCCGGCTTTACGTGGGTCGCGATAGGATACGCGGTTTGGCGGTTTCGACAGCATGGCCTCAAGCCCAATACCCTCGACAAATCGTGTCGTTGACACCTCGACATTTCTACGAGCCCGCATCTCGAAGTGAAACCAGATCAACGCGTCGACGATGCGACATGTAAACATGTCGACATGAAGAGATGTTGCAGATTCCGCTTTTGTTCGTGTCTGCGCTGACTCATATAGGCGTGATGCCGATCCGCCCCGAGAACCGCTGGCTTTACCCGATCGATTGGCAGCAGCTGTCGGACACGATCCGTTTCGATCGTGCCGGTGCGCGCTGCGAGCGATGCGCGCGGCCGCATCTGCGCTTCGTCGCGCATCTCGGCGACGGGCGATGGTGGGATGCCGATACCGGCTATTGGCGTTCGGACCGTGGTCGGCGGATCGCGGTTCGCGAACGGTTCGACATGCTCAGCGTCCGTACGACCTATGTCGTGCTCGCCTGCGCGCATCTCGATCATGACCCGGGCCACAACCTGCCGGGCAATCTCGCCGCATTGTGCCAGCGCTGCCATATGCTCCACGATGCGGCTGAACACCGCTGGCAGCGATGGTGGAACGTCTTTCGCCTATGCGCACTGCGTGACCTGTACGAAGATCCTCACCTCACGCGGGAGCGCGTCGCGCATCATCCTTCGCCGGCCGGGGCAGGGGGGAACCGCCAAAGTTCGCGATTGCAGATTAGTCACCCCCATGGCCGGGCGCAGAGGCAATCTACGCTGTACGGTGGGGCAGGTTCGTCCGACGCCCGAACTTAGACGGAGGATAGGCCCAGCGACGGGTAGGGGTAGTGTGGTAACCAACCCGCGGATGAGAGCATGATCAATCTTCGTCGATCAGGCGCCCGCGGCACCCCGCCAAGGTCAACGCAACCGCTGGACTCGCGGCCGGCAAGGGAGCAAACTCGGCCAGCGTCTCGAGGGTAATCATGAGAGCGTACGTTTTCGAACATCCTCTCGCCGGCCTACTAGATGTAGCGGCTCGCAATAATGACCGTTTGGAACTGCAATAAATGGCAGTCTGCGGCTCAGATTATGTGAGACGCTGGCGATCGGCAGGCGCACATTCGGTGAGGCGCAAATCACATTTGGTGCGACGGACGCACAATAATGACCCGATGGATCACGGACGGGGAAAGCGTGGTTCGGCGAATATGGGCCTGCAAAACCAATACGCTAGAAGCAGAAATGGACATTCACTGTACGGGGTGTACTTCGGACAGGTTCATTAGCCGCGTGAAATAGGGGAACCTTAATATGAGCAACTCCCAAGATATCACGGCGCTCATAGATATATTTGTCGATCCGGCAGTTCCGACGATATGGATATGAAGGCCAGATGCATCGATTCGAATATCTAAGATAAGATTATCGATGCTGGTGGACTCTGAGCCGCCTGAACCATAACTTTGATATGATTCACTAAGCATGTGGCCTGTCATCGCCAACTTTATTCGACTGGACACACCCAGCATCGCGCTGATCGTTTCCATATCAAGGCCATGAATGGATACCCGCCACGGCTACGATACGAAGAGCCTGGCGGACCAGTTCGACACCAAGCCGGCGGAGATACGGCAACTGCTCCGGGGTGTGCTCGATCCGGCTCGTACACGCGAGCTGACCGACGATATGCGCGCGGCAGGATTACCGCTTTGACCGCCGTGTCCGCGATCCCGCGCCGCTCGGTGAACATCTCGCGTCCGTCGCAGCGAATGTGATTTGAGTCTCACCGATCGTGCGCCGGCCGATCGCCAGCGTCTCACATAATCTGAGCCGCAGACTGCCATTTATTGCAGTTCCAAACGGTCATTATTGCGAGCCGCTACAACTAGATAGGGCGAAGTGTTTGGACCTCATCAACGGTCGGTACCGCGCGGCCATCACGCATGCTTGCGTGCCGCGATAGTCGCAATCGCGTTCCGCATCAGGGCAGCACGGCTGGTCTCAGGCTGACCTCGAGTGTCGTAATGATCGTCCAGCGCTCGCTTCGCAGCTGGCTTTTCCGTGTCCGGGGCCTTCGTAAGGGTCTTCCGCAACTGTGCCGCCTGAAGCGCCCACCGCTGGGCATGAAGGTAGTCAAGATTTGCATCGATGCCGCTGCGGACAAGTTCCAGCTCCGTCATCTGCCCCGCTCTCCGACGATCGGGATAGGCTTCACCCAGTTCGCGAACGGCGATAAACCGGCGGGCAGGGGACGCACGGCCCTCGCGATCGACCCACCGCGCACGCGATCCGGCCTCGACGGCGCCGACGATATCGTCGCGCCAGGTATCGCCCACCATCAGCAGTTCACTAGCCTCGCAGCCGAGCTTGGCCGTCAGGCCTGCGTAGAACGCTCCGTCAGGCTTGACCGCGCCTGCATCGAAGGAGAAGTGCCAGACATCAACCAGATTGCCGAGGAGGGCCTTTAGCGGGGCCGCGTAGGGTAGGGCGAGGTTGGAGGCGACGGCGACCCTCACTCCCGTCTCACGAACCCTACGCAGGGCATCTAGCGTATCGGGGTAGGGTGCGATCGTCACCAATTCCTCGTCCAGCATCGCCAGCTCGGCGTCTGGGTGCGGTAACCCCAGCGCTGCGGCATAGTCGGCGAGCCCGATGGGTAGGACCATCGGCGAGGGCAGGGCCGCCGCCCGGTCACGGGCCTGCCGGATCAGCCGCTCGAACGGATGACGCTTGCGACCGATATGCACCAGCGTGCCGAACGCATCGAATGCGACCGCGCGGGTGACTGGTGGCGGAGCATAGAACCGATCGGCCGCGGTGAGCAGGCGGGCGTACAGCGCGTCGCTGACACTGCCGGCGCGGATCATGGCATCGGCGACCACCGCCGCGTCCGGGTCGGTCGGCTCGCGGAAGATCATGATCGCCTCGTCTCCCCGATCGCCGCCGGCCAGATCAGCCAGCACGGCCGCGTAGGCGGATTCCTCAGCTGGTGTGCGGAAACTCGGAAGGGCATCGGTCATGGCAGGATCGTCCTGTCTCGATGGGGTGATGATCGTCGAAACGTCCGTCAATGGTCGCAGCAGCTTGTTCAGAGCGCCCCCTTCTGCGACCATAGACCTGCGGCGCGGTCAATCCCGGCCGTGGGGCGTAGGAACCCCGATAATCGCTAGGTCCGGTCGAGCTTCTCGGCCGGGCGGCTGTCACGCATGTCCAAGGCTTGCCTAAAGGTGGCAGCGCCTTGTCCTAGCGCAGGGTTCCTAACGCCCGGCTTACGAGCCGGGTCACGCCTCCATTCCAAGCGAGGAGGCATCGTGATGGACGATCTGCAACAGAAAATGCGGGAATTGCTGAGCGTTCTGTGTGAATGCCGACAGTCTGGATCGGGTCCGACCGATCTTGAGAAGGCCCTGTGTCTAGCCATGACAGAGATCACGCTAAACCGGCCAGCCAACATGGGCAAACCTCAGGAAGCTCATGTTGAATTACTGGCCGAGGAAGCCGAGCGGTTCGTGTCATTGGCGACAACGTTGATGCTGGAAAATCGTGACGGGTTTTCGGGGCATCAGCGATTGCTTTTCAGCGGGAGCATCTCCGATCTGATCCGGAATCTGGAGAAGTTTATTGATGATACGCTGCTGATCATGGGAGACAGGCAGGAGATACGCCGGCGTCTCCAAGCCAGCTAGAACGATCACGTCCGGGTGCCATAAGCTGGAACAACATTTGGCGTCCGTTTGGCGTCCACGGGCGTCCGATGTGCGTCCCTTTGCGTCCGTGCCCCTAATTTGCACCCTTCCTGCACCCTATCCGCACCCTGATTGCCCCCTATTTGCACCCCAATGCTTTCCGGAGGGCGTTCCTCGCACAAGACTGCATCATAATTGCATCATATCTGAGCTATAAACGCATCATCTTTGCATCACATTTGCATTATGAGGCGAGCTTGCCTGCTCAGCTACGCTCATCAGGGTAGTTTGGACCCCCTTAAGCTCGGCCAGCCCGTTTCGGACCTGTCAGGGCTTCATTTCCGACCCTTAAATCCGTGATTTCGGGTCGTACACCATACGCACCCTCCGGTGCTAGTAAGTAACTGATATATAACGTTTGTTTTCGATAATTCGTGCTTATGACGGACCCTAAGTGGACCCAAATAATATATAAGCTGCTGTAAACTCTTGTATAAATCCGGCTATATGGGGTCCTTGCTGTGGTTGGAGCCATCATGAAGCTGTCAGATTCCATCAAAGTCTGATTGAGGGAGGGGCAAGCGCTGGTTTATACCGCGGAGGCCGAGAGCCGAGGCGTCGGCTTGGCCGCTTTCATACGGGACAAGCTCGACCAGACCGACCGTGTTCAGGAGGAGCTTGCGAGCATCCGGGCAGCCATGATCGACATGGGCGAAACGCTGGAGGAGTTGCGCGATCAGCTAACTAGTGCCGGTAATAGCCCTAGCGCTCAGGTGCAGACCGAGCCGGCAATACCGAACGCCATTCAGATCGAAACGTTGATGCTGTTGCGGACAATTACACCGTCCGAAAAATACGAATGATCCGGGCCGAACTTGACCGCCAGGGAATAGAACCGTGGCGCGGAGAAGTGCGATAAGGCCGGCGATTATCGGAAAGGCCAAAGGCATATAAGCCGGCTTCAGCAACGCTGAAACGCAGATTGAAAGGGAGCGACCAAATGCACCTTGATCGGAAGCGCCATATCTCGTCGAGCGGGCTAATAGGAATGGCCGTGGGCATGATTGCCTTGGCCGGATTTTCGGCTCAGGCAGATGCCGCTGCTGGGGCCGCGCTGGTTCAGCCGAACCCGGCTCAGTCCGCCGCAGTCGATAAGGCGCTCGGCTCCGCACCCACATCGTTGAAGGCCGATGTAACCGCCGCTCTGCCGGCGCTGCAACTGTACATCGTCACGCTGATGTGCGTGCAGGACGACATGGCGACACGTGCCCTGGTCGAAAAGTTCGTCGGATCGCGAAGGACTGTCATGTTCAATGGATGGTCGGGTGCCATGTCGCCGGCAAAGCGGATGCGACATCACGACATGGTCGGATGCCTTACCGTCACCCGTATCCAGAACTGGCGGCGGATTGCTGCGAACGAGTTCGCCTTCGACATCCTGTTTACCGCCGACGACAGCGGCGAGAGCTACCTGTGGCAGAACAAGGTCCACAAGGAGCCCGACGGGACCTGGCTGATCGCCTGAGCCGCTAACCGCTTTCCTGGTTCAGGGCCGTGTGGCATCCATGTCCAGTGTACCGCTGGGGCCATCACGTGTCACACTTGATGACCTGATCGGGTTTGCCTGGTCGGCGCTGACGTGATGGCGTGGACGGCCCCTGCACACCGGCGGAAGCGCCGCGTGAGGTGCGCGAGCAAGCCGAAGTAGCACTCCTAAAATACGCGCGACAGCGACCGACTATTGCCACACGCAGGCGCTAAAGGCAGCGCTGATCACGTTGACAAACGTACACACAAAAGCCATTATTAAGCATGGATAGCAAAATCGTTGCCGGCTTTGACTGGGACGACGGCAATCGTGAAAAATGCTAGAAGCACGGCGTCACGATCGCAGAAATTGAAAGCGTGTTCGCCGGCGCACCGGCGATCGGGCAGGATGCAGCGCATTCGACGGCGGAAACGCGGTTTCTCGCGATCGGGCGGGCCAGCAGTGCCGACACGTGTTTCTAGCTTTCACGTGGCGCGATCGGGACGGCGCCAATCTGATCCGGGTCATCAGCGCCCGCTACATGCATGCCAAGGAGGTTGAGCACTATGAGCGAGGATAAGCCCCTACCGCTGTTTTCAAGCGATGATGATGCCGAGGCGTTCATCGGATCGGCCGATCTTACAGGCTACGACTTGTCTGCGCTGACACCCACTAGGTTTGAATTTTCGAGCAAGGATGCGCGGGTGAACATGCGTCTGCCTGTTGACCTGCTCGACGCCGTAAAGGCGACGGCTGCGCGCAAGGGGATGCCCTATCAACGGTTCATTCGCCAGGCTCTGGAGCAGGCGCTGCACAGATAACGACGCCGAAGGGCTTTTGCAGGCTGCTCGTAATGGAGACGGACGTCCCCAAATTCTAGCCGTCCCCCTACGTGGTTGCAGCTAGATCCTAGCAGGCAGCAGCATGCAAATGGCTACATGTCGAATTGTCGACATGTAGCCACCTTCTGTTTTTGAACCGCAACCGCACGCCCGTCGCAATGCTTTCGCGGTGGTCGTCCTGGCGGGTCTGCGCTTCGACCGTCGAGAACAGCTCTACGCCGCCCGGCAGGCGGTATGCGACGCCGTCCGATGCCGTACCGGTCACCTTCGCGCGCGGGGCGCCCAGCGCGGTCAGCGTCAGCGGTGCACCGGCATAGCCTGCGACCGCATCGGCCCGCTTCCCTTCGATCCGGGTACGGGCGCCGAACCCGACATAGGGACGGAACGCGGCGTCGGACGCCTCGCTGCGTGCGAACGTCACGCCGGCATCGGCAAAGCCCGTGACATGGCGGTCACGCGCCACGGTCAGGGCGAACGGCCCGCCGGCCTCGCCCACCCGGTCTCGGATGGTGCGCAGATAGGTCACGCCGACCTTGGGGGTCAGCGTCCAGTCGTCCGCCATGGCCAGCGCATAGCCGACCGACACGTCGGTCGCCCAGCTGTGCAGGCCGTAGCGCCCGGTTGCGCTGCTCGCCCCCGGCAGCGCGCGCGTGGTGCGGGCATCGCCGCCATCATAAAGGATCGACGCACCGATCCGGACGTTGCCTGCCGTGTAGCGGCCGTGAACCCCTGCTACGACATCATCGGTGCTGTTCGCAGCGCCAAGAGCAGTGATCCGCTGGCGGCTGTCGAGATAGCCCGCAAACGTGCCGACCGACCAGTCGCGGTTGCCGATGCCGATCCCGCCGAAGTGGGGAAACTCAGCGTTGTTGGATGAGGTAAGGCAAGTTAGTTCTCGCTATGGCTAATGCGTATTCTCCAGTCCGGTTAATTGTGCCCAAGCGCTTCAGTGACGATCGCGGGTGGTTCATGGAGGTCTATGCCAAGCCTACGTTCGCAAAGTTCGGCATTGATTGCAGCTTCGTTCAAGACAACCACTCACTGTCGGTACCAGCATTCACATTACGCGGCTTGCATTTCCAGACACCACCACGCGGGCAGGACAAGTTGGTCCGATGCATTCGGGGGCGGATCTTTGATGTTGCGGTCGATATTCGTAAGGGATCGCCCACCTATGGCCAGTGGGTTGGCGCCGAGCTTTCTGCTGAGAACGGCTGGCACCTTTTTATTCCGATCGGTTTTGCGCACGGCTTTGTAACGCTCGAGGATAATTGCGAAGTCATCTACAAGTGCTCAGATACCTACGCACCTCAAAACGATGGCGGTATTCGCTGGGATGACCCGGTAATCGGTATTGATTGGCCTATGCGGGCTACTACTATTCCCGAGCTAAGCGCCAAGGATGCGGTGCAGCCGCTGCTGGCCGATTTCGATAGCCCCTTCCCCTATGACGGCCGGCCCCTCGCGCTTCTCGCCTGAAGGACAGATTAATGCGTATTTTCGTCACCGGCGGGGCCGGCTTCATCGGGTCGGCGCTCGTCCGTCATCTGATCGAAAACACCGACCATGAAGTGCTCAACTTCGACAAGCTGACCTATGCGGGCACGCTGACCACCGTCGAGCGCGTCGCGAACTCGAACCGCTACCGCTTCGTCCAGGGCGACATCTGCGATGCGGACGCGGTCCGCGCGGCGATCGCCGGGTTCAAGCCCGACGTGATCACGCATCTCGCGGCCGAGAGCCATGTCGACCGCTCGATCGACGGCCCCGGTGCGTTCGTCCAGACCAACGTCGTCGGCACCTTCACGATGCTGAGCGAGGCACGCGCCTATTGGCTGTCGCTGGGCGACGACGCGAAGGCGGCGTTCCGCTTCCACCACATCTCGACCGACGAGGTGTACGGCTCGCTCGGCGACACCGGGCTGTTCACCGAAGAGACGCCCTATGATCCGCGTTCGCCCTATTCGGCGTCGAAGGCGGGGTCGGATCACCTCGTCAGCGCCTGGGGCCACACCTTCGGCCTGCCCGTGCTGATCACCAACTGCTCGAACAATTACGGGCCGTATCACTTCCCCGAAAAGCTGATCCCGCTGATGATCGTCAAGGCGCTCGCGGGCGCCGACCTGCCCG
>Ga0308158_10004280_pt1 | contig 12111 bp, 12 predicted proteins | sample PhyBR2_FD_201038 | JGI IMG/M metagenome (GOLD analysis project Ga0308158, IMG submission 201038) | Phyllosphere microbial communities from UC Gill Tract Community Farm, Albany, California, United States - DLSLB.R2 | ecosystem: Host-associated > Plants > Phyllosphere > Unclassified | place: USA...
CTGCGCCTGAACACCCCGGTCACGGTCGGCCCGTTCACCGTGACCCCGCGCGAGGCGATGGACGTCGATGTCGACTCGATGTTCCAGGTGCAGGCGGCCGGGCAGAACGTGCTCAATGTCGTCGATTCATGGATCGACGATGACACGCTGGCCCAGCTGGTCGAACTGGGGCCGTGGGACATGGTGCTGTGGCCGTTCCAGACGATGCGCGAAATCGAGGTGCTCACGCCATCGCGCGCCGAGGCCGCGCCGCCCGAGCTGCCGGCCGAGTGGATCGCGCAGTTGCAGGCGCTGCAACCGCGCTACGTGGTGCCCAGTTCGTGCCAGTTCGTGCAGGAGCCGTGGTCGTGGTACAACCGCGCGTTCTTCCCGATCACCTATGCGCAGTTTGCGCGCGAGGTGGGCGCGGCGCTGCCAAGGGCATCGATTGTGCGGCTCGATCCCGGTACGTCCGTGCGGCTGGAGAACGCGGTGTTGCAGCCGGCGGCGCCGCTGGCGTGGCTCGTGCCCGTCGGGCCGCAGGATGTCGATTACGTTTATGAAGGCAATGCGGCGCCGCCGTCGACGGCGTCGATCGCACTGCATTTTGCGGCCCTGAGCGACGCGCAGATGGCGCGCGTGCTGGATTACTGCCGCGCGGGTGTGCCTGCCAAATACGGCGAGGTCGAGGCGGCCTCAAGCTACTTCGACGGCCCGCGCTACTGGCGGCTGTCGGTGTATGACCACCTGGGCCAGGCGTGCGTCTTCGATTACCTGCTCGATGGTGACGTGGCCACGCTCGTGACCGGGGCCGGCCCGCTCGGCTGGACGACGGAGATGCCGGCCGCCAGACTGTATGGCGCGCTCGAACAGGGCGAGTCGCTCACCACGATGTACATGCGCATCAACGACGCACAGTTCGACGCCGATGCCGAACGTGCCTTGCTGGACGTCGACGTCGTCGACGATCCGCTGATCCGCTGCTTGTTCAGCGACACCTTCGGCGCCTACCAGGCCGCGCAGCTACGGCGTCTGCTGGCGCGCTGACCCGGTCTATTTGCCCAGCAGGCGCAGCGACTGTTCCCAGTCGTCTTCCCAGTCCAGCAAAAAATCGTGGGTCTGGAACGCGCGCCGTAACGGACCCAGTGGCACGCGGTGGAGGTCATGCAGGCCAAGCGCCAGTGTCACCGGGTTCCAGACCGCGTTGCGTTTGGACTTGCGCACGCTGGCCTTCACGCGCGCGCCGTCGTCGCCAAAGATGCCGATGGCATTGTCGAGCGACGCGCCCAGATCCATGCGCGCATGGGCGGCAAAGGCTTCCAGTACCTGCGCCTTGTTGATGCCGAAGGCCGACTCGGTCGGCGCTTTTGGTTCCGGCGGCGGCGCGGCCGCTGCAGCGATGGCTGCCTGCGCCTCGCGTTCCAGCCTGGCTACCAGCTGCGTCAGGTCCTTCTTCTGGAACCGCAGTGCATCGAGCGGACGCCTGAAACCCGGCGGCGGCAGGTGCGCGACGATCTTGTAAGCGTCCTTGGTCATCGTCATCAATACGTCGTCACTGCCGGCAATCAGGCGCGCGATGTCATCCTGAAAGAAGATCGGCGCCGCGTAACCGCCATTGGCGTCGCCAAACAACTCGGCGTGGGCTGGATCGTAGTCGAGCCAGACGTACGGCGTGACCGCGTGTTCGAGCAGGCGCGCCAGGGTCCAGGGTGATGCGGTCTGTTGCTCGAGCCAGGTGCAGGCTTCGAGCAAGGTGGCACGGTAGGGCAGGTCGGTGGCGCTCATGGCAATTGAATGGGGGGCGTGGCTGGCCCCCATTGTAGTGCATGCATTTGCCGGTTTGCGTTCAGCGGCCGTCGCGATTGTGGTCATTGGCATCCGGCGGCTCGATCCCGCGCGCCGTCGGCAGGTGCCAGCCATAGCGGATCGCGGCCAGGCGCAAGCCAAAGCACAGCGCGGCGCCGACGCAGGCGGTCGGCGTCGTGGGCCATTGCAGGGCGTCGCCGATCACCACCACCGACGCGCCGGCCAGCGCCGCGACGGCGTAGATATCCGAACGGAATACGGCCGGCACGTTCGACAGCAGCACGTCACGCGCAACGCCACCGCCGATGCCGGTCAGCATGCCGAGCAGCGCAGCCATCACGGGCTCCAGCCCGAACACGAGCGCCTTCTGCGCACCCGCCACGCAAAACAGCGCGAGGCCCGCGCCGTCGAACAGCAATACCGGATTGCGCGCGCGGTGGATGAATGGATGCCAGAAGAAGATCGTCACACCCGCCAGCAGCGACACGCCGAGGTAGCGCCAGTCGGAAAACGCAGCGGGCGGCGTGGCACCGATCAGGAGGTCGCGCACGATGCCGCCCGAGGTGGCAGCCACGAACGACAGCACCAGCACGCCGAACAGGTCGAGATGGCGGCGCACGCCGGCGGTGGCACCGGACAGCGCAAACACAAAGGTGCCCACGAGGTCGAGCGTGAGCACCAGCGTTTTCATGGCGGCCCCCATGTCGAGGGCAAGAACGGCAAACACGTGAATCCACCTTGCAGATGCTGGTGCGCGCGGCACCGAAGAGGGCGATTCTAGCGCATGGCCGCGGCTACTCCCGGATGAACGCCAGCAGATCGGCGTTGACCTGCTCCTTGTGGGTCTCGGTCAGGCCATGCGGCGCGCCCGTATACACGATCAGCGTGGCATGCGGCACCAGCGCTTTTGAAGCCCGGCCAGCCGCATCGATCGGCACCACCTGGTCGTCGTCACCATGGATGATCAGCGTGGGGATCGTGGACTGCTTCAGGTCTTCGGTGAAGCCGGTTTCGGAAAACGCCTTGATCGAGTCGAAGGTGATGAATGTGCTCATGAACGCTTCTCACGGTGGTGAGTGGTGGTGACCGCTCAGGAGACCCGGGAACGCGCTCGCGCGCATCGCACTGAAGGTGCACGCGCACCCCCCACTTTCGATAAGGCGGCGTGCCGAAGAGGCACCCCGCGTTTATTTGGTGATGCGCAAAATCGCCGAGGCCAGCCGCGAGAAGCAGGGCGTCAAGTCGTTGTCGGTTGCGGCGTAGCAGTACATGCCGACCGGCTGATTCGGGGTTTGGCAGCGCAGCGGCGCATCCACCGTATTGGCCATGCACTTCAACACCATCTCACCGGTGTGCGCAGTATCGTGAGCGCTCGTGCTTTTCAGCGCTGCGCCCAGGCCGAGCGTGAATACATAGATGCCTTCTTCACGCGCTTTGGCAGCGACGCTTTCAGCCAGATTGCGCGCCGCCCGGTCAACGTTGCGTGCGTAGTTTCCGGACAGGTCGGCAGTCACTTCGCGCGGCCCCTTGGTCACGATCGGAAACTCGCTCGTAAAGTTCACATCCGTTGCAGTTTTCCAGTCCGGTGCGTGCGCATTGTAGAAGTTCGGCAGTCGCCGCGCCGCATAACTGTTGTTCCGCACCAGGCGGCACTTGTCGCTGACGTAATTGAAGGACGCACTGTTGAGGTCACCGAGCGCATAGATTGGGCTGCCCGAATCCAGGGTGCCGGGTTCGATGCAGTCCTTGTCCTTGTTGTCGAAGATCAGGTAAGAGCCAAGTGCAGTCGGTGCGCCGTCCGAGAAGAACACGATGACGCGCATGGTGGAACGGCTGCCCTGCGGGACTTTGTTGAGCTGGTCGCGCGCATTCCACATGCCTTCCACCGAAGCAGTACCATCCTCGAAGATGAAACTGTTGATCTTCGTGTTCATCGCGCTACGATTGAAGCCGCGGGCCGACTGGCCGATTGGCGCATCGACGACTGCGCCGGACGCGAAATGGATCAGCGCCACACGATCCTGCGTCACATTGAATTTGCTCAGGAACGATTTGGCAGCGGTACGTACACCCGGGCCGGCAGCACCGATCGACCCGGACGTATCGACCACCAGCGCCATATCCAGGTCATTCCGAACCGTCTGCGCCGCCGCGACCGGCGTCAGCGTCGTGAAATTCATGATCTGCATGATCGACACCGGCATCGGCGCTTCAGCCTTGACATCGATCGTCGCCTGGCCGCCGTTGAAGGTCACGTTGGTGCTGGTGATCCGTGGCGACGACAACAGGTAATTGTTCGGGATATTGGCGGCGAAGAAGTCGGCCGCGGCGGCGCGCGCGCTGGCGATCTGCTCCGTCTGGTTATTGCCGGTCGTGACCGCGCGCGCGCCGGCCAGCGCCGCCGAATCCACTGCCGCATTCAGGCGCGCCTTGACCAGATATGCCAGCCCGGCATCGACACACAGGCCCACCACGGCAAGCAGCACGAGCATCGACACGGCCACCATGATGGCGACCGCACCGCGCTGACGGGAAAGATTCGGATTCATCTCAGAACACACTCATGGCATACAGGTCGGGCCCGAACGTGGGCAGGGTGCTGGAGCCGCTGGTGAAGCCGCTGACCAGCATGTCGAAGCGATAGAACGACTCGACCACGAAGACAACTTCGCCATCATCGAGCTTGCCGCTCATGATCGTCGTCGCGGGACGGGTAGCACTGCTGACACTGGAACATTTGCCGGTGCCGCTCCAGGCGCTGCAGCCATAGACCTTGCTCTGCGGCGCGTAGCCGCTCCGGCGAAATCCTTGCAGGCGCTCGGCATCGTCCCAGCGGTACTGATCCAGCACGACACTGCGCGAGACACCATTGGTCACCACGCCCATCACGCGGGTGATGTACATCATCCCCAGCTGGTTGACGTTCAGCGGCGGGGCGCTGGCCATCAGCGCATTGATCGTGTCCTGGCTGCTGTCGTTCAGATCCACCCCGCTGCGCGACAGGATGTTCGCGCCTTCGCGCGCGATATTGGTGATGATGATATTGGCTTGCAAAGCGCGCGCGCCGTCGATGGCGCACAGCAGCAGGACCACCAGCATTGGCAGCAGCAGGGCAAGCTCGACGGCGGCAACGCCACGCTGGCGTCGGCCCGGACGGATGGCAGCAAACGACATGGGCAGCATCAGAAATACTCGTTTCGCATGGTGGCGCCGACGGCGAAGCTGTTCTTGCCGCCGGTGAAGAATGTCGAGAGCAGCGGCGTTGTCACCGGCCAGGCGCAATCAAGCTGCAGCACCACCATTTCGCCTGCGCCGCCAAACATGGCGTTGCTGTAGCTGGTGCTCGCGTAGCTCTTGCCATTGACCGACACGATGCAGTTCGTACGTTCGTACATGCCAAGCGAGTTGTCGCGGATCTTCGCGATCACGCTCGCGTAGCGCTGCTGGGTGCTGGTCCCGCCGTCGTTTACGCGGCCGGTAATGGCAAAGCGCGCGCCTTCACGCACCGCATACTGCATGGTCAGCGTGGCGAAGAACATCATGCTCATTTCGATCATCCCCACGAGGACCAGCATGAGCACGGGCGCGATGATGGCCATCTCGACGAGTGTGGCGCCAGATTGACGCTGGGGTCTCTTAAACAACATATTCGGGCAACTGTGAGAGTGTGCGTTGGTCGTATGCGATAAACTGCAGGGATTCTACAGGGCAATAATCACCCTCTGTAACCGTTTTAGCGAGGAGTCAGCGCGTTTGTCGGCGCGCAACAACATGAGTTGGTACCCCGATATCCGTCGTTTGATCGTCGCCGCACGGCGCACGCCCGGCGCCGCCGCGCCATCGGCCGCGGCACCTGAAGCAGAAGCCTGGATGGTGTTCGGCATGCGCGTGCTGCTGTCGATCTCGGCACTGCTGACCCTGTACATCGGACCTGGTGGCGTCGTCGCATCCAGCCCGTGGACCTGGCTCGTATTCGCCGGCTACGTGCTGCACAGCCTGACACTGCTGGTGATCGCCAGCTACCGGGCCGGTTTCTGGCACGGCCCCAACATCTACTGGATCGACATCATCTGGTATGGGGTGATCGTTCTTGTTACCGGCGGGGGCGCCAGTCCGTTCTTCTCGTTCTTCCTGTTTGCGATCCTGGCCACGTCATTCCGCCACGGGTTCGATGCCGGCGCTAGGCTCACGCTGGGCGCGGTCGCCATCGTGACCCTGTCGGTGATGCTGGTACAGGGCTTCCAGTCGTTTCACATCCTGCTGCTGCGCGCCACGTTCATGCTCGCACTGGGCTACATGATCGCCTTCTGGGGTGGCCTGTCCGTTGACCAGCGCCGCCGGCTCGCGTTGCTGCGCGACGTCAGCCGCCTGTCCAACCCACGCTTCGGCGTGCAGCATACGCTCGATTCGCTGATGGACAAGATCCTGCGCTACTACGGCGCCAGCACCTGCACCTTGCTGATGCAAGATAGCCACCAGCGCTGGATCCTCAATACGGCCCATCATCCCCGGGCTGGCCGCGCGATCAGCCGCAGCCGGCCCGACGCCGCCGATGTGCAACCGCTGCTGGCCCTGGGGACGGGGGCGATCCTGTACCGCGGCCCCGGCGCCGGCTTGCTGCGCCTGCTGCCGGGCGGTGTGTGCGCGGTACGCCTGGCCACCGGGGAAAAAGAGTGGTGCAAGACGGACAGGGACGCCTGCAGCCACGTGGCCGACCTGCTCGATACCGACAGTTTCGTCAGTGCGTCGCTGCCGCTGCGCAAAGGCAGTGGGCGCATCTTCGTCACCGGAGCGCGCCTGCGCCGTAGTGATGCCACGTTCCTCAAGCACATCGTGCAGCAGGCGTTTCCGGTCATCGAAACCATCGACCTGCTCGACCGGCTGGCGTCCGAAGCGGCGTTTCGCGAACGCCAGACCATTGCGCGCGACCTGCACGACAGCACGATCCAGCCATATATCGGCCTGCGCCACGCGGTGGCCGCGATCCGCAACAGCGCCGGTGAAGACAGCGCGGTCGCACCTGAACTCGACCGCCTGCTGGCGATGTGCTCGGACGTGATCGGCGACATGCGCGACTTCGCCCAGCGTTTTCGCAGCGGGCGCCAGGAAGAACCCGAACTGCTGGTGGCGCTGCGGCGCCAGTTGCGCCAGGTGCAAACTTTCTACGGCCTGGACGTGATGCTCGAGGTGCAAGGCGAGGGCGTCGGCAATGACCGTATGGCAGCCGAGGTGTTCCAGATCGTCACCGAAGGCATCAGCAATATCTGCAAGCACACGCGGGCGCGCACGGCCGGCGTCGTGATCGAGGACGCCGCCGGCCAGCTGGCCATCGATATCTTCAACCCGGTGTCCGATGGCGCTCCCGCGCCCAAACCTTTCGTGCCGCGCTCGATCGCCGAGCGCGTGGCCGCAGTGGGCGGCACGCTCGACGTCGAGGCCGACGGGCGCCAGACGCTGCTGCGCGTCCGCATCCCGGTCTGACCCGCACCGACATAACGTAATGGAGAAACCATGACCATCCGCATCCTGCTCGTGGATGACCACAAGACCATGCTGTGGGGTCTCGAGCGCCTGATCCAGGCCGAAGGCCCGTCGTTCACACTGGTGGGCAGCGCCAGCGATGGCATGGAGGCGACCGCCCTGTGCGCTGCACTCCACCCGGACATCGTGCTGCTCGACCTCGACCTGAAAGGCAGCAGTTCCATCGACTTTCTGCCGGCGCTGGTGGCCAATGGCAGTACGCGCGTCGTGATCCTGAGCGCGAACCGCGACCAGGGCACGCTGGCCGCTGCCGTGAAAGCCGGTGCGCGCGGCGTGGTCAGCAAGGAAGCGCCAACCGAGGACGTGCTGCTGGCTGTGCGCAAGGTGCACGGGGGCGAGCTGTGGCTCGACCAGTCGCTGATGCAGGCGCTGCTGGGCCAACTGGTCGCGCCGGCGCCCAAGGCCGACCCGGAGGCCGAACGCATCGGCACACTGACGGCGCGCGAGCGTGACGTCATCGGCATGATCGTGCAGGGCAAGGGCGCCCTGAACAAGGAACTGGCCGAACGCGCGTTCATCTCGGAGCGCACGCTGCGCAACCATCTCACCACCATCTATCAGAAGCTGGACGTGGCCAACCGCCTCGAGTTGTACGTCTACGCCACCAGGCACGGCCTCTCCTGAGGCATCACCCTTTCTCTCCGTCGGAATGTGCCGCAGGGCGACCCAGGACAAATGTACCGGGTTGCCACGGCCCAACGTACCTTTCAAAAAGGTAGTTTTGACGGATGGCAACAAAGTCGGGGGTCCGTAAGATTCTACTCATGCGCTGCGTATCGTTACATGCGGTACGGCGGCAAGCGAACAGGAGCGAACGGTGCACGACAGCGAAGACAACCCGGAACAGCAGTATGAAAGCAGCAGCAATCCGGCCATGTCGTATGTCGTTCTCTCGGTTCTGCTCGCAGTCGTCTGCTTCATTGCGGCAATGGCTGCATGGACGAGCGCATAAAGCCAATCGACTCAGCCTTATAGACCCTTGAAAGGATCCACCATGAATTTCATTAAAAACCTGATCAAAGAAGAAGACGGCGTCACCGCCATCGAATACGCACTGATCGCGTCGCTGATCGCCGGCGTCATCATTGCAGCAGTTACCACGCTGGGTGGCAGTATCAGCACGATCTTCAAGGACCTGACCACACGCATCAAGACGCCAGCAGCGTAATTGAACAGAGCACGGCCCGCCTCAAGCGGTCCTCATCCGGCGCGGATTGTCCGACGCCGGATTTTTTTTACCCGGAGTATGTCCTTGACGATCTTGCCACTGATGATGCTTTGTTTGCTACTTGGCGCCGCCGTGTGGCATGACGTGAAGGCGCGCCGCATCCCGAATGCCGTCGTTTTCCCCGGTATGCTGGTGGCGTTCGTGCTGCACACCACGCTGCCGGCCGGGCCGGGCCTGTTCGGTACGCCGATGGGCGGCCTGGGGCTGTTGTCGTCATTGGGCGGCTTCGGGTTGGGACTGGCGATCCTGCTGCCGATGTACGCGCTGCGCCTGATGGGCGCCGGCGACGTCAAGCTGCTGGCCATGGTGGGCGCTTTTGTCGGCGCCGGCCAGATCATCACGGTCGGCCTGGTCACGCTGGTCGCGGGCGGCGTGCTCGCGCTGGCATTTGCGGCCTGGCAGGGCAGTCTGCGCCGCCTGGTCGCCAACACATACCACATGGCGCTGCACACGACGTTCTCGGCGCTGGCCGGCGTCATCGCCACGCCAACAGTACCACCGGAAGCAGCCAGTGGCCGCCTGCCATATGCGATCGCGATTGCGGTTGCCACCGTCGGCTGCGTGCTGTGGCTGCGCGTGCATGGGGAGCTGCCGCTGTGAGCCAGACCCTGCTGGCAAGCGCGAACGCCCCGGCCGATGCCAGGGCGCCGCGCACGGTCGACGAGACCGGCCTGCCGTTCCTGTTCCTGGCCGAATTGCTGGGCAAGATCCTGTTCCAGCGCGGCCAACTGCGCCTGGCCGAACTGGCCGCGCACACCAAACTCAATGTCAGCGTCATCGATCCTTTGATCGCGTTCCTGCGCAGCGAGAAGCTGTGCGAAGTTGCGCGCATCGGCAACAGCGGCACCGACGCCGACCTGTGCTACATCCTCACCGAGGCCGGCCGCGCGCGTGCCCACGCTGTGCTGGGCCGCAATGCCTATGCCGGTCCGGCGCCTGTCACGCTGGCGGCCTATGTGGCTCAGGTCAAGGCGCACAGCGTGGCCAATATGCAAGTGACGCGTGACGCGATGGCCGCCACCTTCGATGGTGTCGTCGTCAACCCGGTCGTGCTCGACCAGATCGGCGCCGGCATGAATTCGGGCCGTGCGCTGTTCCTGCACGGCGCGGCCGGCAGCGGCAAGACCTATCTCGCAGAGCGCCTGCGCGACCTGCTGGTTGGCACGATCGCCGTGCCGCACGCGCTGATGGTCGATGGCGAAGTGATTCCGTTCTTCGACAACGTGCAGCACTGCGTGACCGAAGCGGCGGTGACGGAAGCGCCTGGCCTGGACCGCGGCAGCGCGCCAGACCTGCGCTGGATCCGCGGCGTGCGCCGTCCCGCCGCGCTGGCCGGCGGCGAACTGACGCTCGACATGCTCGACCTGCGGTTCGATCCGCACACCCGCCTGTACCAGGCGCCGCCGCACCTCAAGTCGAACAACGGCATCTTCATCATCGACGACCTGGGCCGTCAGCGCTGCACCCCGGAAGCCCTGATGAACCGCTGGATCGTGCCGATGGACCGCAATGTCGATTACCTGACGCTGCACACGGGCCACACATTCCAGGTGCCGTTCGACGTGATCATCGTGTTCTCGTCGAATTTCGTGCCGCAGCGCCTGTCGGATGGCGCCTTCCTGCGCCGCCTCGGCTACAAGATCGAAGTGCCGGCCGCGTCAACCGACGAATACGCGCGCCTGTTCCACCAGGCATGCGACAGCGTCGGCGTGGCGTTCGACGCCGCTTCGTTCGACTACCTGCTGGCCTGCCACCGCGAGCGCGGCGTGCCATTGCTGGCCTGCTACCCGCGCGACCTGATGCGCCAGCTGCGCGACCTGGCGCGCTACGAAGACCGCGCGCCGGAACTGTCGCGCCGCACCCTGGACTGGGCCTGGGATAACTATTTTGCCGCGGGCGCCCCAGGCCGGCCCGCATCACAAGAACGCCGCGAACGCGGCACGACGGAGTATGAGCATGCGTAATTCGAGAGCGATCCTGATCATCGGCGTGGCGCTTGTGCTGGCGCTGGGCGCCGTGGTACTGGCAGCCAAGTGGATGGGCGAGCAGGGCCCGGCCGGCGCGCGCGTGGTGGTGGCCGCCGCCGACATCGGGCAGGGCGCGCGCATCCTGCCGGCCAGCCTGCAACTGGCCGACTGGCCCGCCGGCGCGTTGCCGCCCGGCGCGATCACCGACATGAAGCTGCTCGAAGGGCGCATCGCCCGCGGCGACATCGCCCGCGGCGAGCCGGTACTCGAATCGAAACTGGCGCCGGCCGGCACGCTGGGCGGCCTGTCGGCGGTGGTGGCCAGCGGCAAGCGCGCCATGACGGTGCGCGTCAACGACGTCGTCGGCGTCGCCGGCTTTGCACTGCCAGGCAACTATGTCGACATCCTCGTCAACCTGGCCCCGAGCAACAGCGACCTGGCGCAGAACGCCGGCTCGATTTCGAAGATCGTACTCGAGCGCATCCTGGTGCTGGCCGTGGCGCAGGAATCGGCCGTCGACGACAGCAAGCCGCGTGTCGTCAATGCCGTCACGCTGGAGCTGACCCCGGATCAAGTCGAAAAGCTCGACCTGGCGCGCTCGATCGGCTCCCTGTCGCTGGTACTGCGCAACCAGGTCGAAGCGCAACCGGCCAATACCACCGGCGCCACGCGCGAATCGGTACTCGGCCTGCCGGCAGTGACGGCAAAGGCACCAGCGCCGGTGGTAGAGCCGGCGCCGCGCACCCCATCTCCTGCACCACGTCAGCCAAGCGCGCCGCGCGACGGTGTCCTGGTGATCCGCGGCCTGGACGCCGCTTCGCAAAGCTTTTGATTGAAGAATCCGTCATGACCACATTGACTCATAAAACCCTGCTGGCCTGCGCCGTTGCGTTGACGCTGGATGCCCATGCGGCCCCCGCCAGCAAGGCCGCCGCCGTCGACACGAGCGCCGCAGCGGCCGACTGCATCGACCTGCGCGGCGGTGCCAATGGGCGGCTCCAGCTGATGCGCGGCAAATCCGTTCTCAAGCGTTTCTGCACACCGGCCGGTGCGGTCATGGTGGGCGACCCGAAAGTGGCCAACGTCGTGGTCCCCGGCGCGAGCGAAGTCGTGATCGTCGCGCGCAGTGTCGGCAGCACCAACCTGATCGTGTCCGGCCGCGACAAACGCTCGACCGTGATCGACCTGGACGTGGCGATCGATACGTCGGCGCTGCGCGCGCAGTTCGACGCGCTGTTCCCGCTCGAGCGCGATATCCGCATCGGCGCCAGCGGCAACGCCGTGGTGTTGTCGGGGATGGTCAGCGATGTCGGCGTGGCCAGCGCTCTGGTGGATCTGGCCACGGCATTCCAGGAAAGCGCCGCGCCCGCCGCTGGCGGCCAGGCCGACAGCGGCGCCGGCAGCCCGTCGCCATTGTCCGTCGGCGCGCCTGCATCGGCACCAGCCGCGGGTTCTGGCGGCGTCGCGAAAGTCTTGAACATGCTGTCGATCGCCGCGCCCCAGCAGGTCATGCTGGAAGTGAAGATCGCCGAGATTTCGAAGTCGCTCGTCGACCAGCTGGGCGCCAAGGCAGGTTTTTCAAAGACCAAC
>Ga0308158_10004281_pt1 | contig 12111 bp, 14 predicted proteins | sample PhyBR2_FD_201038 | JGI IMG/M metagenome (GOLD analysis project Ga0308158, IMG submission 201038) | Phyllosphere microbial communities from UC Gill Tract Community Farm, Albany, California, United States - DLSLB.R2 | ecosystem: Host-associated > Plants > Phyllosphere > Unclassified | place: USA...
CAGCATTGCGCGGGTCATCGGGCCCACGCCGCCCGGGTTGGGCGAAACCCAGCTGGCGGTCTCGTACAGTGCTGGATCGATATCGCCGGTGACCTTGCCATCCACGCGGGAAACGCCCACGTCCAGCAGGATCGCTCCGGGCTTGGCGGTCTTGATCATGTGGGCCGAACCGGCGGCGGCGATGACCACATCGGCCTGCGCCAGCAGCTCGTCCAGGTTGGTGGTGCCGGTGTGCGCCAGGGTCACGGTGGCATTGATGCTGCGGCGGGTCAGCAGCAGGCCGACCGGGCGGCCGATGGTCACGCCGCGGCCGACTACCAGCACGTGCTTGCCGTTCAGGTCGATGTCGTGGCGGGCCAGCAGGTCCACGCAGCCCAGCGGGGTGCACGGCAGCGGGGAGGTCATCGGGCGGTTGACGTTGGCGACCAGGCGGCCCAGGTTCATCGGGTGCAGGCCGTCGGCGTCCTTGGCCGGGTCCATGGCTTCCAGGATGACGTCCTGGTCGATGTGCTTGGGCAGCGGCAGCTGGACAATGTAGCCGGTGCAGTCAGGGTTCTCGTTCAGCTCCTTGACCTTGGCCAGCAGCTCGTCCTGGGTGGTTTCCTCGGGCAGGTCCACGCGGATGGATTCGATGCCCACCTCGGCGCAGTCCTTGTGCTTGCCGCCGACGTACCAGGCGGAGCCCGGGTCATTGCCGACCAGGATGGTGCCCAGTCCAGTGGTGTGCCCGGCAGCCTTGAGCTTGGCAACGCGTTCGGCCAGTTCCTGCTTGATGGTGGCCGCGGTGGCCTTGCCGTCGAGAATGCGTGCGCTCACGCGTATCCTTCCGTAGGTGCCCTGTTCCCAAGGCGGGTGGTGTGCAAACCCAGGCGCGCGGCTCGCACGATTAGCTCCCCGGTGGTTACCCACCTAACGCCAGTCACGCGTTCCAGTGTAGCGAAAATTGGTGCGGGAATGAGAGCGCAGTGCGCAGGGTTACCTTGTATGTGTACTCGACAATTGTGATCGGCGCGGGGCAGGCTGGCCTGTCCGCTGCCTACCATCTGGCCAAGCGCGGCGTGGACTTCCTGATGCTCGACGCGAACCCCGAACCCGGAGGCGCGTGGCAGAACCGCTGGGATTCGCTGACTTTGGGGGCCACCCACCATATCCACCCGTTGCCGGATTTTCCGCTGCGCGATCAGGATTCCTCCCGTCCCGCATCTGCCGTGGTTAAGGAGTACTACGGCGAGTACGAACGGCGGTACGACCTGCCGGTGCGGCACTCGGCCACGGTCACCTCGGTGCAGCGGGTGGATGGCCACTTCGAAGTGCACGCCGATCAGCTCTACACCGCGCGCACCGTTATCAACGCCACCGGCACCTGGACCAACCCGTTCTGGCCGGTGTACCCCGGGCATTTTGACGGCCTGCAGGTGCATACCAACGGGTTCATCTCCCCCGCACAGTTTGACGGGAAGCGGGTGCTGGTGGTCGGGGCCGGGGCCAGTGCCACGCAATTCATCGTGCAATTGCGCGAGGCCGGGATCGACACCCTGTGGTCCACCCGGCGAGCGCCGGATTGGCGGGAGTTCACCGGTGCGGAGTGGGGCCTGGAGGTGGAGCGGGCGGTCAACGAGCGCACCCGCGCCGGGTTGCCGCCCAAGTCGGTAGTGGGCACCACGGGGCTATTGCTGAATGAGAAGATGCGGGCGGGGATCGCTTCCGGGGCGCTGGTTTCGCGTGGGAAGATCGCCCGGCTGGAATCTGATGCCGTGGTTTTCACCGATGGTTCGCGGGAGCACATCGACGCGATCCTCTGGGCTACCGGATTCCGTCATGCTCACCGTCATTTACGTGAGCTGAAACTGCATACTGCAGCCGGTGGCATCGTGATGGCCGAAGACGGGGTGAGCACCACGATGCCCGGGATCTTTTTTGTTGGCTACGGAGCGTCGGCTTCCACGCTGGGGGCCACTAGGGCTGGGCGTAAAGCTGCGTTGGCCGCCACAAAATACCTCGTAAACGCAACGTAGCTCACTGAATTGGCAGAAAATTGCTGGCGGGCGCTACCTTAGAATCCATGAACCAGTACATCGTCACCCTGTCTTGCATCGATCGCCCGGGCATTGTCCACGCCATTTCGGGAGGTCTTTTGGGTGCCGGTTGCAATATCACCGAGTCCCAGCAGTTCCTCTCCCCCGAGACCGGCACGTTCTTCATGCGCATTGAAGTGGAGACCGAGCAGTCGCTGGAACAGGCACGCGCATCGCTGGCTCCGATCCGCGATCAGTTCGCGATGTCGCTTTCGGTAGCCGACGCGGACGATCGGGTGCGCACCATGATCATGTGCTCCAAGGCCGGGCATGCGCTCAACGATCTGCTGTTCGCCCAGCGTGCCGGCACCTTGCCCATCGACGTACCGGTGATCGTCTCCAACCACCTGGATCTGAAGCCGATGGCCGACTTCTACGGTGTGGATTTCGTGCACCTGCCGGTGACCAAGGAGAACAAGTCGCAGGCCGAGGCCGAGCTGCTTTCCATCGCGGACAAGCACGACATCGAACTGGTGGTGCTCGCCCGCTACATGCAGATCCTCTCGGATTCGCTGTGCGAGCGCATGGAAGGCCGAGTCATCAACATCCACCACTCCTTCCTGCCGTCCTTCAAGGGTGCCAAGCCCTACCACCAGGCCTACGCCCGCGGCGTGAAGCTGATCGGCGCCACCGCGCACTATGTCACCGCGGATCTGGATGAGGGTCCGATCATCGACCAGGAAGTTACCCACGTGTCGCACACCCGCACCGCCGAGCAGCTGGTGGAGCTGGGGCGCAGCGTGGAGGGTCGCACGCTGACCCGTGCCGTGCAGTGGCATGCCGAGCATCGCGTGATGCTCGACGGCCAGCGCACCATCGTCTTCTCGTAACTCGCACCGTGCCCCCGCGGCAATTAGAGTGGGTGGCATGAGCCACATTATTACCATTGACGGGTCGACCCCACTTCTCGGCGAGGACGTTTTTGTTGCACCCACCGCAGTGCTGAGCGGGGACGTGGCCTTGGCCGATCGGGCCAGCGCGTTCTACGGGGTTTCCGTGCGCGGCGATTCGGCGCCGATTCGCGTGGGCGAAGGCACCAACCTGCAGGACAACGTCGTACTGCACGCCGATGAAGGTTTTCCTTGCACCCTGGGCGCCGGCATCTCGGTGGGCCACTCGGCAGTGGTTCACGGTGCCACCGTAGGCGACGGCTGCCTTGTCGGGATGAGCGCAACCATCATGAACGGTGCCGTCATCGGCGAACAGTCGCTGGTTGCCGCTGGCGCACTGGTCCTGGAAGGCACCCAGGTTCCCCCGCGTTCGTTGGTTGCCGGTGTACCTGCTAAGGTCCGCCGCGAGCTGAGCGAAGAGGAAGTCACCGGCTTGAAGACCAACGCCGATCACTACCTCGTTCTGGCTGCCAAGCATCTGGAAGCCAACGCCTAGAGTCTTCAAGGAACTTGTCAGTTTGTTTGTGCAAGCCCCTAGTCACATCCGTTATTCAGGGCTTCGTAACAATCAACTCAAATACGGCTCAATCCGCTCCGGGTAAGCCATCGCCAACTGCTGCAAGGCCTGTTTCCAGCCGCTCGTCCCAGCCCCTTCCACCAGATGCGCTCCAGCACCGGCCCGCGGGGTCCGACCCTTCTTCTTCGCATCCTTGAACCGCTCTCTTGCCCGCTTGTCCTCGATATTGCAGATCGCCAATCACAGCATCTTCACCGCCGCCGCATCGATAAGGAAATGGCCTCGGAACTTGGTGACCTTGCGCAGCTCATAGTTCATCGACTCAATCGCATTCGTCGTGTAAATGACCTTCCGCAGCTCGGGAGGGAATTCCAGGAACGGGGTGAACCGTTCCCACGCGTTGCGCCAGGTGGCCACCGCGGAGGGATACTTCCGGCCCAGCTCGGATGCCTCGAAATCATCCAAAGATTTCAGCGCGGATTCGATGCTCGGAGCGGTGTAAATCATCTTCAACTGCTTGCTGACCGCCTTGCGGTCACCGTAAGAGACAACCGGTTCGCCGCACGGATCAGGTTCACCACGCAGGTCTGCACGGTCGCCCGCGCCAAGGTTGCCTCGATCGCCTCGTGGAAGCCGGCCAGCCCGTCACAGCAGGCAATCAGCACGTCCCCGCGGTTGACCAATTGCGCGCAGACTCGCGCCCAGAACTTCGCCCCTCGTTCTCGGTGACCCAGATGCCCAGCACGTGCTTGATGCCTTCCACGGTGACGCCGATGCCCATATGCGCGGCCTTGTTGCGCACCTGGTGCCCGTCGCGGACCTTGATGACAATCGCGTCCATGTAGAGGATCGGGTAGAACTTCCAAGGGCCGTTCCTGCCAAGCAGCGACCTCGTCGAGCACTTCGTCGGTGATCTTGGAGATGGTGTCGTGGGAGAGCTGGGTGCCGATGGTGGTTTCCAGGTGATAGGCGATATCCCGGACGGTCATGCCGCCGGCGTAGAGGGAGATGATCATTTCATCCAACCCGCCGGTGCGGCGCGAGCCTTTGGGCACCAGGGTTGGGGTGAAGGTGCCGGCACGATCCCTGGGGATCTGCAGGTCGATATCCCCGGCCACCGTGGACACGGTCTTCGGGTAGGAGCCGTTGCGGGAGTTCGGCAGGAATCGTCCGTGGGTTTCGCTTTGCTCGTAGCCCAGGTTGCTGCTCAGCTCGGATTTCAGGCCGCTCCAGTCCGGCGCGGATGATCTGCTGCGATGTTTCCCGTCCTTGCCGTCGAGCTGGATTTCTCCGCGGTCGATGAATCCCATGAGTTCGTCGAAGGCCCCGGATTCCTTGACGGCGTCCATGGAGCCGAGGGCTGCGATTTTCTCGGCGATGTCGGAGGCGTTTTCCATGCTCTGTTCGGCCTGGTCTTTCTGGATGGTCATATCGTGTTTTTCCTAGTCTCTTTCTATCAATTGACTAGGGGTCTTACACAATCCATCTGACAGGCTCGGGTACTGGCCGGTATGGGCTTTGATGAAGGGGTCTGCCGGCAGCATCATCGCGCCATACTGGCAAAGCAAAGTTCACCGAATCCAAGAGCTCATAGACCAAATCAGCGACTCACTTTATGGCTCCTGCCTACTGGAGAACGACCATCAGAAGCTCTGTAATTCACCGGCAAACCTTCAACCACCTGTCACGCCCGCTATCTTGCTAGCAAATCCAAATAGATCCGCTCATGGGCTTCCGCTAGTGCCATACGTTGGCGCTTACGCTCCTCGGCATCCATCCCCGGCACGTTGGATAAAGCCAATTGATGCTTCACTGCTTCTTCCAGTGAGTCCTCATCAACACGGTCGTCATCCCATCGGTACGGTGCCACCGACGCATGCTGCCTCACATACTGACCACAATCAGGAGCGACAATGGCAGCTCCAGTATCCAAAGCCGCTTCGAGCCACCCGGAATGCGTGCCGAATCGATAGGGAAGGACATTCACATCCAGCGAACCCAAGTATTCGAAGAGCTCCTGTTCGGAGAAGTACTCATGCGCCTCAAGATTCCACTTTCCTTGCTTTTCGCCCTCTAGGAGCTGCCCTGCGAGATCCGCCTTGTACTCGCGGTTGGATGGATCAAGCACCTGACGATGTATGTTCACCTGCAGTTCAGTGTCTGGAATTCCCGCGACGATTCGGCCCAGAGGTTCCAGAATGGCTGGAGAAATATTAGCCCGGAGACCTTTAAGGTGCACCCCGATATGACGAGTCCTCCTCTGGGAAGACACCGCCAAAACCTCCCTGCGTCGGCGTAGCCGATTCATGGTTGCGAAATCAACGACGTGGGGGTGTGGCAGAACGTGGGCGGCACGATGCCATTGCGCCGCGATCTCCGCGGCTGCTCCATCGGTAAGGGTGATCAGCTCATCAGCTGAGGCGATGAGGATATCTAGCATCTGGCGGTGGGCCGTGGCATCAGGCTGATGGGGGTTGATCAAGTCATGCACCGTATAGACCAATGGCTTGTGGAAATGACGCAATTCCGTGATGGTATTGCGCAATGTCTGTGGGTCCACCGCATCAAAACCAAAATGTATATGCATCAAATCGAACCGCTGATGGTTATCCCTCACCCACTCTGGAGTCAGCATCAGCGGAGGCCACCACGGTGACTGTTCGCTTTGGGAGCCTGGCTCATGGACGGGGTCAGGCAACCGAAGCGACCCGCGGTCCCGTTCTTGCAATGGTTCCAAATGCCGAATATAGACCTGGTCTTGAGGCACTGAAGCAACACGGATCATCGTGGAAGCATTCTGGGAAGTCATACCGAATTCTCCTCTGTCGAGCGACGGATGGGTAGGGTCGAAGTTGATTCGCTATTCACCTATATCGGTTGGGCTGCAGGAAGAATTGGTTTGGAATGGAATTTTCGGTTCTCGTCATCGCTCATCAACGAGCAGGCCACCTGCAAAGGCTGCTCGATGGAGTGCAGCGAAGTAGCGTCCTGCCGCAAGAGGTCATCGTTGTCTACATGGACGACCCCTACCCGGAACCGGTCTCGTGCGATGTGCCATTGAAAGCCCTCCATATCCAGAGCAACCCTGAGGAAAGCGGATTACCTCTGGCCCGCGCACGGAACACCGCTGCGGCCAATGCCAGCACGGAGCAGCTGGTCTTCCTTGATGTGGATTGCATCCCCTCGGCACAGGCATTCGAGCGCCTGCTGCAGGCTTTGGGCGAGCATTCTGCCCTGGCGATGGCCGAACCCCGGTATCTGAAAGGCCCCATAGTGTCCGGACCCACGCCTTATGATTTCACTCTGGGCGAGCTTTCGGTTCCCCACCATGCAAGATCCGCGCTGCCGACCGACGTGCCATGTGAAATGCATGAGCATTTCTGGTCGCTGGGTTTTGCGATCTCTTCCAGCGATTTCAAGCGAGTCCGAGGTTTCTGCCTGGAATACAGCGGGTACGGGGCAGAAGATACAGACTTCGCCTTCACCGCCCGCCGCCATGGCATCCCCGTAGTGTTCACCCGTGCGGTGGTCTTCCACCAGCATCACGGTGTCTCCAAGCCGCCGTTGAACCACTTCGACGCAATCGTAGCCAATGCATCGAAATTCCATGCTCGATGGGGCGTGTGGCCGATGGAAGGATGGCTCACCGCTTTCGCCCACATGGGATTGCTGCGCTGGGCGTCCGATGGCCGAACACTCGAAATCTTGCAACATCCCACGCCGCTTCAGATTCAACACGTCCGAAGCCAAGACGCCTACTAGGCTGCCCATCAGCTCGTCAGCTCTCGAACCATGGCTTCGACCTGCCGCGTGAATTCGTCCGCATCGGTGAACAGAACCCGGGAAAGAGCATGCGGGTCGCTGGCAGCAGCTTGCTCCAGGACAGCATTCCAATTTACCGGTTCCTTCCACGAATCGAGTGTCATGCAACCGGTCGCTCTTTGCAGCATCCGAGCGTAGACTCGCTGCTCGTCGAAAGGACGTTCCTCCGGAATCAGAAGCATCGGTCTGCCGCAGGCTGCGGCGGTGGCCACGGCATTGTGGCCGGTGGACGTGAGCACTACATCGGCTTGTGCCATGATGCGCGATGGTTGCTGGACTATTCCATGCAGCGTGAGGTTCTCAGGCATGCAATCGGTGTCCTCATGCACAGAGCCTAGAACGTCCCATGACCACTGTGGAGAAGAAGCCGCCGCATGCGCAATATTGGACAAACCGATCGATGCCGCCAATGAGGTTTGCATTGCGACTTTGCGCTCCCCCGGCACAGGATCCGCCAATGATGCGCCGACATGCTGAGTCATATCGAAGCCCGAGGCAGGTTGTGGAGTCTTGAAGTAATGGCTCTTTGAACCGAATTTGGCCAGATGTTCCCGCTCTTCCAAAGCTTCGGGGAAGTAGGCGAACAGCGCATCTGCAATCTCGTATCCCATCAGGTGCGCTTTGTCATTCCGCTGTCCAGGCATCCGGCGCAACGCAACGCGGTAGCCGCTAAGCCGGGCAAAGAGAGCAACCTCCACCGATACGTCAACCATGACTACATCGGGGGCGAACTGTTCCCACGCACGGTTCAGAGCGGCGAAGCGTTCAACGATATGATCGCCAGTGGGAGCGTAGTGCAGGAATTCTCCTGATACAGGTACAGGGCTTTCCGGCCGTTGATCAGCGATATCAGGCCGCAAAGGAACATAGTTGGCTCCGACCGGGAGCAATCCTTGGTTTTCCTCCCCCGTACTTGCCACTTGCACCTCGAAAGCGCCAGTTTCGATGAGCCTACGGGCGTGGCGAAGATGCCCTGTTCCCGCGTGGTGGGCGTAATAGGAGATCCTTGGCCTACTCATCGATTCTGCCTCGCTGAACGTACTCGGGGAACGATTTGGTCTATGAGAGCCTCATACCCGTCAAGCATGCGCTCTCGTGTAAATAGCATTGCTCTTTGCCGAACCGCCTCGCGATCCATCTTCGCTGCCCTCAGCACTGCGGCAGCAAGAGCGGCTGGATCGGAGCCATCCGCGAGTGCCCCTCCGCTGGTACCGATGATTTCCCCCATCGCTCCAGATGGCAGGGCAGCCACTGGCGTGCTGCTAGCCATTGCCTCGAGCGTCGTCAATCCAAAAGGCTCAGCCCACAGGGGCGAGGAGATAAATACTTCACGCGAGCTGATGAGTGTCTTCAACTCTTCCTGACCAAGATGGCCCAGATACTCGATGTCCTGATCCAGATTCGGGGCAATAAGGCTGTTGAAGTACTCCTCGTCCTGAACAGGCCCGGCAATAGCCAGTTTCATCCCTGCATCTCGCGCCGCTGCGATGGCGATGTGCAACCCCTTTTCCGGAGTGATTCGGCCAGTCCAAACCGCTGTTCCGGGGTTGATCCTGTTCCCAGGTTCCCCGCACCAGGCGTCCAGATCGATTCCGTTGGGAATCACGTGCAGTTCAGGCAACCATTGCTTCCATGCGCGGCTGTTCGATTCCGAAACTGTAGCGAAGCGATGCATCTGGCTCGTGGATGATCTCTTGCTAATGACTGCGGTGATCCGTGGAAGCGGCGGAGTGTGCAGAATATGCAGCGTCGGGATGTTTCGAAGGTGCACGTGAGGGACCGGGCTGAGCGAATTATTGATCACCACATCAAAATTTCCGTCGCGGGCCTTTCGCACAGCGTCCTGCATCGAACTGTCCAGAACGCGATGTTGATGATTACGTCGATCCTCATCCGGGTATCCCTGAACCGTGAAGTTTTCGGCCAGTACGCCGACGGCCATCCCTTCCGAACCAGGGCCAAAAGGGTTGCTGCCTTCTTTGGCGAAGAGCGTCACGTGGTGGCCACGATCAGACAAATCCTTGACGAGGTGCGCGGTGTGCGATTCCATCCCACCGGCATACGGTGGACAGATCGGGTAATGCAAGTGGGCCAGCACCGCAATCCTCAAGGGAGCAGGCGTATCAACTACGTGGAATGCCACGGTTTCTCCGGTTCTCAGTTCGTTTTCGCATGGAAGAATAGGACTCTCCACGCAGAGTATCTTTCCCCCCGGCGGCCGCCCCGACATCCAATGAAATTCCCAGCAGACTATGGGAAACGGCCCTTCTCCACCTCATCGGCTCTTATGTTCGCAGAAGATCCGAAGCGATCAGGACCTCGCATACCGCTGGATTTTGGATCAGAATCTTCAGCCAATGAAACACCTCTGACAAATAGTAAAGGAGTTTTCCTGAGCGTATATCCATTCAATTGACCAGGTACCCGGGCGTCATCACCATATGCCTTCAGGATAATTCACTACAGGAGAATAGGCTGGCCATGGCTACTGACTACGACGAGGCACGACCCGACGTTGCCGAAGCATCAGAAAAGACACTCCAAGATATATATAGAAGATGGATGCGCCCTCGGCGAAGAGCGTGTCAGCGGAGCTTGAAGAGAACGATTTCGCTGATGGGTTGGAACTTCCCGGCGCCATCGTTGATGAGGAACTTTCCATTAACGTGATCCTGCCAGGGAATGACGAATTCGTCTGCGGGGAGTGCTTTACTATTCGCCATCGAAGCCAGGCAGAAAAATATACCAAGCAAGGCATCATCTGTCGCGATTGTGTCCATATGTATTCATAGTCCTGCAGGCTTGGAGCTAGTGTAGCGTGCCATTAATTCCACCTGTTTTGAGCAGGTGGAAAATTGGTTCCATGGCCAACTACGCAAAACCACTGCAGCTACGCGACGGCGACCGGGCAACCCTGGAATCCATGACCCGAGGCAAGGATTCCAACGCCTCACTGGCCTTGCGCGCCACCACCGTCCTGCTGGCCGCCGACGGCGTACCAAACCATCCACATCGTTGAATCCACCGGCTTCTCGGAACCGACGGTGCGCCGATGGCGCACCCGCTACGAAGAATCCGGCATCGACGGTCTTGGCGACGCGCCGCGCCCGGGCAAGCCGCGGAAGATCGACGATCTGGTGATCCTCGCCGACACCCTGGCCAACGACGGGGTTCCCCCGGCCGAACTGGGGATCTCCCACTGGTCAGCCAGGATCATGGCCGAACGCCATCAGGTCTCCTTCTCCTCGGTAGCCCGGATCTGGCGGCGCTGGAAAATCCAGCCGCACCGGATTGAAACCTTCGAGTTCTCCACCGACCCGCAACTGGAAGCGAAACTGCGCGACGTGGTGGGCCTGCACCTGTCCCCACCGGAGAACGCGGTGGTGGTGAGCATTGATGAGAAGACCCAGATCCAGGCCTTCTCGCGCACGCAGCCGGTGCAGCCGTTGGCTCCTGAGCATCCGTTGCAGCAAACTCATGATTACCGGAGCAACGGCACTACCACGCTGTTTGCCGCGTTGGATGTCCTCACCGGGAAGCTGAGCGCGAGCAAATTCTACCAGAAGCACACCAACGTCGAGTTCGTGGACTTCTTGCAGCAGGTCGCCGAGGCGAACCCGGAGATCGACTTGCACGTGCATCTGCGATAACTACGCCACGCACAATCACCGGAACGTGTTGGACTGGCTGGCAGCGAACCCGCGGGTGACCTTGCATTTCACTCCGACCAGTTGCTCCTGGCTGAACATGGTGGAGATCTTCTTCGGCATCATCACTCGCCAGTGCTTGAAGCGGTCAAACTTCGCCTCGATTCCGGAGTTGGAGGCCGCGGTGCACCGGTATATCGAACGGTACAACGAGGACGCGAAACCGTTTGCCTGGACGAAGACCGCGGATCACCTCTTGGGCAAGATGATTCGCAAGGCGAAGGCTAATGTGTTGGAGCTGGATGAAACCCAACCAAATAATTAACACGGAACACTAGCACTCTCCACTATTTGCTCCATAGAGAAGGTTCAGGAGGGACCAGTCCGCCAAACAGCAAGGGCCACTGCCAAGCGCTCGAGCAGAACGTGCACCTTCAGGCTCCGCGGCGCCTAGGCAAGAATTCGTCGGCACCCTGCCGAGAAGCATAGACCCTCAACGGTCTTGATGATTCAATCGGCGCCTTGCCGATGAGACTGCTTTGCAAGTGCCTTACGCAACCTCTCATTTTCAGATTCCAGCTCCAAGATGATGCCAATGCCCGCCAAATTCACGCCTCGATCAATCAACTCTGAGATTTGCTGCAACCGAGCTAAATCCTTGGCTTGATACCTGCGCGTGCCACCGCTGGTACGTGACGGGGTGATCAAACCACGCAACTCATACAACCGCACTGTTTGCACACTCACTCCCACACTCTGGGCAGCGGTAGCAATCGAATGCGATCCAGCAACAGGAACGGATCGCGGCGAATTTTTTGTCATTTTTTACTTTCAATAGGCTTGCATGAACTCAGAATCCCATGCTATAAAATCTACATCGTTAGACATAGATCTAACGGAAAGTGAATTGCAGCATCGTAGAGAGTCACACCAGAAAGGAATGAGTTCAGATGATGCAGACCGAGGTACTTCGCGATTTCGACCGCTTGGTACAGCGAGCTTTCAACACCCAGCTCAGCTCCGAACCTGTCCACCCAATGCCAATGGAGGCTTGGAAGGACGACACCGGATTTCACGCTGAGTTCGACCTGCCAGGGGTCGACGCCGAGCAGATCGACATGGCAGTGGAAAAGAACATCCTGACCATCCGCGCTGAACGC
>Ga0308158_10004287_pt1 | contig 12105 bp, 11 predicted proteins | sample PhyBR2_FD_201038 | JGI IMG/M metagenome (GOLD analysis project Ga0308158, IMG submission 201038) | Phyllosphere microbial communities from UC Gill Tract Community Farm, Albany, California, United States - DLSLB.R2 | ecosystem: Host-associated > Plants > Phyllosphere > Unclassified | place: USA...
ACCAGTGGTCGCGTCGTCTCTATACTTCGCCGCCTGTAAGCCCTGATGGCGGAATTGGTAGACGCGGCGGATTCAAAATCCGTTTTCGAAAGGAGTGGGAGTTCGAGTCTCCCTCGGGGCACCAAACCAGAAAAAAGACCTTTGCGAAGGTCTTTTTTTTCGTCTGCGATTTGGTCCCTTGCCTTTGCATGAGCGGCCATTGGCAGCGAATGAGCCTACCTCCTGTTGCGCAGATCGGCCAGCCGTTCAACTGTTGCCCCCACCTCCTCGCCAACTGTACCTCCCCCCGCCCCCTCGATGCGCCTACCCTTTGAGTCAATCCAAAGGAGCACTCGTCATGCCGGATGCAGCCAACCTCTACCTGTTCGTCATCGCCGCCGCATTGCTGCTGATCGTCCCCGGACCGAACATGGCGTTCGTCACCAGTCACGCACTTGCCCATGGCTGGCGAGCCGGGGTGGCGGCTGCGCTGGGCATTTCGCTGGCGGACTTGCTGCTGACGCTGCTGGTCAGCGCCGGCATGGGTGCTGTCGTCATGAGCTGGGCACCTGCGTTCGACTTGTTGCGGCTGGCCGGTGCGTGCTATCTGTTGTGGATGGCCTGGCAAGCGTTGACGGCGCCGACTGGCGAAAGCGCTGCACCCCGCCCCCTGGGTTCGATCCGCAAGATTTTCGTCCGCGCTACGCTCAATAGCTTGCTGAATCCCAAAGGCCTGCTGTTCTTCATGGTGTTTCTGCCGCAATTCGTCACCGTCGGCAACGCGAGTGTGACGGTCCAACTTGTGATGCTGGGTGTGCTGCTGACTTTGATCTCCCTGGTTTTTCACACCGTACTGGCGCTGTGCGCCGAAACGTTGCGCAGAAGGTTGAACGGCGGTCCGGCTCTGAGAAGATGGGGCAGTTACGGCTTTGCGGGCATGATGACAGCGCTGGCCGCACGCCTTTTATTCCTTGAGCGACCCTTATGACCCTGCCCCACCACCCCGGCAAAACAGGTATCAGGTTCGACCTGCAGGCACTATAAGCCCCCCTACAAGAGCCACCTCGCGAACACGGAGTTCCGCCTTTCACATGAGCAATGCCTACCGCACATTCTTCGCAACACCAGGGGTCGTGGCGCTGATCATGGCCGGCTCGATGGCCAGGCTTCCGCAAGCCATGGTCGGGCTGGGCCTGATTGCCATGCTTGCACAGGAAACGGGGCGCTACTGGGTCGCAGGTGCGGTAGCAGGTACTTATACCCTGACCAGCGCCATACTCGGACCGATGATCTCGAAGCTGGTGGACCAGCGCGGTCAGCGCAAAGTACTGGCGCCAGTCGCGGCGTTCAGTATCGGCATGCTGCTGGCCCTGATCGGCGCCGTGTACTGGCATGCACCGCTGCCCGTGCTGTTCGTACTGGCGGCCATGGCGGGCGTGCTGCCCAGTTTCGGGGCGATGATCCGCGCACGCTGGGCCTATCTGTTTCGTGGAAAGCCGCAACTGCACGCCGCCTATTCCCTGGATACGGTGCTGGTGGAGTTCACCTTCATCGTCGGCCCGCCGCTGTCCATCGCCTTGAGCAGCGGCCTGTTCCCCCAAGCCGGACCACTGGTGGCCGCCGTGTTGTTGGCCGTGGGCGTGGTTGCCTTTCTGCGCCAGCATGAAACCGAGCCACCGCCGATACCTGCCGTCAAAGGCCATTCCGGTTCTCCACTGCGCATTCCTGCCTTGCGGATCATCGTCGTGGCGATGCTGGCGCTGGGCGTGCTCGGCGGGTCGGTCGACGTAGCGGTGGTGGCGTTTGCCAAGGAGACCGGCTGGGCGGCCGCCGCCAGCTTTGTCCTGGCAGGCTTTGCCGCCGGGTCCATGGTCGCCGGGATTACCTTCGGAGCGGTCAGAAGTGGGCTACCGTTCGAAACCCAGCTGCTGATCGGCGCGGTATTCACCGCCGTGGCGACGACGCTGCCGATCTTTGCGCCCAATGTGTATTGGCTCACCGGATTGCTGTTCATCACCGGCATGTCGTTCGCGCCGACCCTGATCGTGGTAATGAACATCGGCACGAAAATCCTGCCGCCCGGAAAGATCACCGAAGGGCTGACCTGGCTGAGCACCGGGGTCAGTGTAGGCATCGCAATGGGTGGGGCAACGGCTGGCCTGGTCATCGACCACTTCGGTACCCGTGCCGGATTCGGCGTCGCCATCGGCGCCGGTTTGCTGATGCTCACCGCCGTGCTCACTGGCCTGCGCGCGCTGCAGGCGAGTTCGGCGAACGAGGTCGTCGTGCCTGGCTGACGTTCGTTGGGCCAGTTGTGTGGAACGTGTTGAAAAGCATATTACTGGCGTCGAATAAATCAGAATTTATGTCTGTATATTTAGCTCTGTAATCTTCTGAGACCCGCGTACTATCGGGCTATCGGCATGCCGAGAAATCGGAAAAAAAATCGGAAAAGAGTGCTGCCAATGAGTGGATCATCCGTCGCCCGGTTTCCAACTGTCACCACTATAGGCATCCTCGCTGCCGCCAGGTTTACAGGTATCAAGTAGTCGACTCTATCGCCGTTCACGCCGCTGTCACATCCCCACGCTTACATAGCCCTTTCTCTTTCGCAGGGTTATGTCATGAGCATGTTAGACCTCAAGCGCCGTCGTCTCGTCCAGGCCGTGGGTGCAGGCTTTTTGCTGCCGGGGCTGGCGCCGGCGGTGATCGCCTCGGTCAAGGATCGGCCACAGCTGACCGACGGCGTACAGTCCGGCGATTTGCTGGGCGACAAGGCGATGGTCTGGAGCCGCTGCGATCGTCCGGCGCGGATGGTGGTGGAATGGGACACGCGCAGCATGTTCACCAACCCGCGCCGACTGGTCTCGCCATTGGCCGACGCCGGCACCGATTTCACCGCGCGCGTAGAGCTCAGCGGCCTGCCGGTGGACCAGGCAATTTTCTACCGTGTGCAGTTCGAGGATGCGCAGACCGGCGTCAGCAGCGAGCCGTGGTTCGGCCATTTGCGCAGCGAGCCTTCGCAACGACGCGACATCCGTTTCGTCTGGAGCGGCGACACCGTGGGCCAAGGCTTCGGTATCAATCCTGATATCGGCGGTATGCGCATCTATGAAGCCATGCGCCTGCGCCTGCCGGATTTCTTCATTCACAGTGGCGACACCATCTACGCCGACGGGCCGGTGCCAGCCACGGTGACCACCGAGAACGGTCGTGTGTGGCGCAACATCACCACCGAAGCCAAGAGCAAGGTGGCCGAGACTCTGGATGAGTACCGCGGCAACTACCGCTACAACCTGATGGATGAAAACGTGCGCCGGTTCAACGCCGAGGTGCCGCAAATCTGGCAATGGGACGACCACGAGGTGACCAACAACTGGTCGCCCAGCAAGCAGCTCGACGAGCGTTACCAGAACCGCGACATTCGCCATCTGGTGGGCAACGCCCGTCAGGCGTGGCTCGAGTACGCCCCCATGCGCCTGCAGCACGCCGACAATGGCGGGCGTATCTATCGCAAGCTCAGCTACGGGCCGATGCTGGATATTTTCGTGTTGGACATGCGCAGCTACCGCAGCGGTAACGACGACAACCTCGCCGCCAAGCCCGAAGCTCGAACGGCGTTCCTTGGCCAGGCGCAACTGGACTGGCTCAAGTCCGGGCTCAAGGGATCGCAGGCGCAGTGGAAAGTCATCGCCGCCGACATGCCCATCGGCCTGGGTGTTCCGGATGGAGAAGTCAGCCCAGGCGTTGGCCGCTGGGAGGCGATCGCCAACGGCGACGGCGGCGCTGCCAAGGGGCGTGAGCTGGAAATTGCCGAGCTGCTGGGCTTCGTGCGCCAGCAGAAGGTGGTCAACACCGTCTGGCTGACAGCCGACGTGCACTATTGCGCAGCCCATCACTACCACCCCGACCGCGCCGCCTTCCAGGACTTCGAACCGTTCTGGGAATTCGTCGCCGGGCCGTTGAATGCCGGCAGCTTCGGGCCCAATCCGCTGGACGCCACCTTCGGCCCGCAAGTGGTGTTCCAGAAAGCACCGCCTGCGCAGAACACCTCGCCGTTCGCCGGCTTCCAGTTTTTCGGCGAAGTGCAGATCGAAGGCCAGAGTGGGGAAATGACCGTACAGCTACGCGATCTGGACGGCGTGGTGGTGTTCGAAAAGAAATTGCAGCCGGTGTGATCGATTGCACCGCAAGCGCCTTGGCAGGCAGCCAGATGCGCTGGCTCAGCCGCCAAGGCCCGGCAACACCAGGCAGGCGCCCAGCCCTATGAGCGCGGCGCCGATGACCCGGTCAACAATGCATTGTTTCTCCAGCATTCTTCTGCGCAGTGGCCCGGAGGAAAAGAACAGCGCCACGATACTGAACCACACCCAGTGCGAGAACGACATGAACAGGCCGTAGGCAAAGTTCGTCGTCATCGAACTGCCTGCCTTTACGACCTGGCTGTAGGTGGCCACCACAAACAGCATCGTCTTGGGGTTGAGGGCATTGGTGAAGAACCCTATTCGAAAGGCGTTCCACAAGGACGGTGTCTCGCCTCCACCATTGGCCAGCGTCAACTTGGAAGTATTGAGCAACGAGCGCACCCCTAAGTAGATGAGATAACCAGCGCCCAGCCATTTCATGGCCATGAACAACATTGGCGATTGGGTAATGATCACCGCAATGCCGAACACGGTATAGAAAACATGCACCTGCACACCGCAGGCAATGCCCAACGCTGCGACCAGACCATTGCGGCGCCCGTAGGCATAACTGTTGCGCGTGACCATGGCAAAGTCAGGGCCAGGGCTGATAACGGCCAAGACTGTGATCAAGGCTACCGCGAGTAATTCGTTCATGACCCTGTCCTGTCAGCGTTTCTTGAAAGTGACGACCAGTACATCTCGGTATGCGGGTCTATCAGGGTGGATGGGGATGACGGGGCTGACGCCATGCCGGACCCGTTCGTCGTTGAGCATGGCGGCTTCCAGTTCATGGATCATCGAATGCTTGGCCAGTAGCCGGTGGTCGTTATCGTAGATGGACGTTTCCCCCTCCATGACGTTGACCCGACTGACCAGCAGCATGAAAACGAAGTCGACGCCATCGCGATGCACCCCTTCAGGCGTGGGCGAAGCAGCGCCCTTGGACGCATCGATGCGAAACTGATGAACTTCGATATGCCACGCACAGTGCGCTGCCATCACGTTAAAGCAGGCGCAACACAGATCCATCACTGCGGAAAACACCAGGCCCTCACAGACGTGGACCGGGATCGGGGCAAAGTGCCGGACAATGCCGCCGTTGAGAGGGTTGTGTGCAGTGGTTTGGTAGTGCGGTTGATGAGGACGGGGCTGCCAGTGTCGGCTTCCCTGTTCCGTAAAGAAGGTAGCGTAGCGACGAAAGCGATAGGTACCACCGTCACCCATGAAAGCGTCCTGGTCCAGATGATCCCAGGTTAGCCGGAAGTCTTCCCACCCTCGGACGAAGCCAGGCACCGGCGTGTTCATCAAGGCGGCGACCGTAGCCGGCTGCATGAACACAAAACCGTTGCGACTCACTTCATTGCAGACATCGGCAATCAGCGGCGTATGGATCAGTGGCGCAAGATTGCCAGTGGGCACTGCACCCTTATGAATATTGTCCATGGATTTCCTCCATTTTATTGGGCAGATTGCCAAAATCCTCGGCAACGAACGCCATCATGGAGTTTTGCGTGGGCTGGAAAAAACGATTTATAGTCATCGAAACCTGTGAGATTTCGTTGCCCGTATGAGCCTTCCTCCCCTCGCCTCTTTTCGCTTTTTCAATGCTGCCGCGCAGACGCAAAGTTTCATCAAGGCTGCCGAACAGTTGCATGTCACCCATGGTGCCGTGAGTCGTCAGATCCGCTCGCTGGAAGAGGCACTGGGGGTGGAATTGTTCGAGCGACGCAATCGTGCGGTCTTTCTCAACCATGCCGGGCGCCTGCTGCATGAGGCCACCCAGCCTATGTTCGAGCAATTGGAGCAGGCGGTTCGTCAAGTGCAGCGCAAGGCTGGCGATGACATTCTGGTGTTGTCCTGCGAGCCGACGATTGCAATGAAATGGCTGATTCCACGCCTGCCTGCTTTTCATCGGGCGCACCCAGACATCCAGATTCAACTACTGGCCGCAGGCGGGCCGATCGATTTCGCCCGGTGCAGGGCAGACCTGGCCATTCGTCGTGATGATTTCCACTGGGACGATTCCGTACATAGCAGCGCACTGTGTACGGAGTGGGTAGGCCCGGTGTGCGCACCGTCGCTGGCAGGGCCGGCGAGTCTATTGAGCGGCGTGCATCTACTGCGCAGCAGAACACGACCGGCAGCCTGGGAGCAGTGGTTGCGTCTGGTGCAGAAAGTGGCCTGCGAAGTGACGACGGTCGATTACGAGCATTTCTATCTATGCGTTCAGGCCGCCAGCGCAGGGCTGGGCGTCACCATGGCATCGATGATGATGGTTCAAGACGAGCTGGCATCAGGCCAATTGGTCGCGCCCTTTGGCTTCGTTCGCGATGGTTCGGGGTATTTCCTGCTGTCCGCGCAGCCGACGGAAGAAAGTCCAAAATGCTCGGCGTTTCGTCACTGGCTGGAAAGTCAGGCGCAGGCATCAGTCGCCCATGCGCCTCACGGCGTGCTCGCCACTACCCTCTGATCCGGTTTTGCCCGGCCTGGTATGAATTAACCGCTGCCTCGACCACCTTGCGCTACGCTTTGTTTAATAACGCCCAACGAGGCTGGTTGGGTGTTGCGCTGTGCAATCAGCCTTGCGACCACAACAACGCCAGCAGGCGTGCGAGGGGCAAATGAAAAACCTCAGCGACATTCTGCAAATCAAGAACTTGACCGAAAAACTCCAGGCGATTCTTCCATCCACTGCCGTGAAGGGCTACCTGCAAGGGGCAGGCTCCTTCGACAAGGGGCGTCCGGACTACCCCAAGGAACTCGACAACTGGCTGCGCGAGATCATGCAGATCAAGCCCCACAGCAAATGGGACCCTCCCCACACAACGGTACTGGATTTGGGGTCAGGCACGGGCAAGTTCATTCCGCGATTGGTGGACATCGGGGCCGAAGTGTTCGCGGTGGAGCCGGTTGCCGCCATGCGCGAGAAGCTCGAGCTCAATTGGGGCGACAAACCCTACGTCAAGATACTCGAGGGCGCTGCCGAAGAGATCCCGCTCAAGAGCCAGTCGGTCGACGCCGTCATCTGCGCGCACTCTTTCCACTGGTTTGCCAAGCCCGAGGCCATGAAGGAAATCCATCGCGTGCTCAAGCGCGGCGGACGGCTGGGCATGATCTGGAACCTGCGCGATACCCGCGTGGACTGGGTACGACAGGTAGCGGACGTCGTCAGTACCGTGGCCGGCGACAGCCCCCGCTTCTATACCCAGCAGTGGCGTGAAATGTTCCCCCACAAAGGCTTCGCCCATCCTCTGGTGGAAAAGCACTTCACCCATTCGCACACCGGCACCCCGGAAGACGTGATCCTCAACCGGGTTCGCTCCATCAGCTTCATCTCCACCCTGCCCCCTGAACAGCAGGAGCCGATCTTCCAGCAGGTCCGCGAGATCATGGCCACCCATCCCGAGCTCAAGGACAAGCAGGAGATCACGGTGCCCTACGACACCGTGGCCTTTCATACCGTGAAGATCCTCTAGGCCACCGTCGGCGGCCATGGGATGTCCCTCCACGATCACTGCACTGGCGTCAGCCCGCTTTCCTGGATGGCAAGACGGGCTGCCGGGGTGCTCAGGTACTGCAGCAACGCTGCGGCTTCCTCAGGGTGAGCACTGGTGCGCGTGACACCTCCTGAATACAGGGTCATCTTCTGCACCGCGTCGGGAATCAGGCCAACGATGTCGATACCTGGCACGGCCTTGAGTTCGCTCAACTGCTGGAACCCCAACTGCACATCGCCTCGCGCGACGGCGGCGCCCACCGGCTCGTTGTCCACCAGGCTGCTTTTGTCGCGCAACTGTTCGGTGAGTTTCATGCGGGGAAACAGCAGGTGCGAGAGGTACAAGCCGCTGGTGCTGTTGGAGTAGGCCAAGGATCGCGCGTCGAGCAGGGTCTTGCGGAAGGCGTCGACACTGCCAATGTCGGGCTTGGCCTCGCCTTGACGCACGGCCATGGCGATGAAGGACTTGCCGACATCCACCCGTGGTTCGCGCTGCACTTCACCCAGCTGAATGAGTTTGTTCAACGCTGCGTCTTCGGTAAGCACCAGGTCAGCGCGCTCACCGCGCTCCAGCCGGCTGGAGATTGCCATGGGGTTGTCGCCGATGGCAGGCGAAGGCAATACGGTCACCTTGATCCCGGTGGCCTTTTCGTATTCGACGACGATGGTTTGCATGGCACTGACCACGCCGCCCGAGCCGAGCAGGGACAACTGCACCGGTGGCGGCGCTTTCTGCGCATGGGCGGCACTGGAACCAAGTAATACACAAGCCAGCAAAGCGCTGGTGAGCCGTTTGGTCATGACGAAATGATCCTGAAAATGAACATGAAGCCTGGCCGGTGACTGGCCAGGAACGCAGCGAACGAGTGCAGTGAAGGTCAACCGTCTCGCGAAGAATATTCAGTTTACGCGTAATCGGCCAAAAGCCAGGATCAGGTTGCCATTTAAAAAGCAGTTGTCAGGCCATTGCAACGTTGAGAAACAATTTCAGCAATGTAAAGAACGCGTACACGGTCAATCGTGGACAATGCGTTTTGGCAAGATCTGTGGGGTAACTGTCATTTACCCATTGCCGATCCGGACCGATCATGCCAGCTCCTGACTGGAGTGAGCGTATGATCAAGGCCCTGCCCCCCGAACTGCAGATTTTCGACCGCCCACTGCAGGTCGTCATCCTGCTTTACCCCGGTATCGAGATTCTCGATTTCGCTGGACCTTACGAAGTGTTCAGCGTCGCTACGCGGATCGCCCTGCGCAATGGCCTCAGTGCTCATGCGCCGTTCATCGTGCGCACGGCTGCGGCCAGTCGCGAACTGCTTACTGCCCGCTACGACCTGCGAGTGCAGCCCGACGCGCAGTTCGATGACGAACTGCCCTGCGACGTCTTGATAGTGCCAGGGGGTGTGATCGACCAGCCCGTGAACGACCCGGATACCCTGGCTTGGGTACGCCGGATGTCAATGACGACAGGCTTGCTCACGTCGGTGTGCAGCGGTGCGCTGATTCTGGCAAAGGCAGGCCTGCTGGAGGGTCAGAGCGTGACCACCCACTGGGCCGACATCCAGGAACTGCGTGACAGCTACCCGGATCTGGATGTGCAGGAGAACGTGCCCTATGTCGACGCCGGCAGCCTGGTCACCAGCGCCGGGATTTCCGCCGGTATCGACATGAGCCTGCATCTGGTGGCTCGCCTATTGGGCGCCGATGCGGCGCGCATCACCGCCCGCCAGATGCAGTATGAATGGCAGGACATGCCAGGCTAGAAGCGTCAGGCCTTGTCGGCCCGGAACATTTGGCGGATGCCACGCACGGCCTGACGAATGCGGTCCTGGTTTTCAATCAGCGCAAAGCGCACGTGATCATCGCCGTAGTCACCGAAGCCAATCCCGGGCGAAACGCAGACCTTGGCTTCGGCCAGCAGCTTCTTGGCGAACTCGAGCGAGCCCAGATGGGCATAGGCCTCGGGAATCTTCGCCCAGACGTACATCGAAGCCTTGGGGTTCTCTACCATCCAGCCCAGCTCGTGCAAACCCTTGACCAGCACGTTGCGGCGCTGGCGATACTGCTCGGCGATGTCCTTCACGCACTGCTGATCGCCTTCGAGCGCAGCGATGGCCGCGACCTGCAACGGGGTGAACGTGCCGTAGTCGTGGTAGCTCTTGATGCGCGCCAAGGCGTTGACCAGCTCGGGATTACCGACCATGAAGCCGATTCGCCACCCCGCCATGTTGTAGCTTTTGGACAGGGTGAAGAACTCGACGGCGATGTCCTTGGCGCCCGGCACCTGCATGATCGAGGGCGCTTTCCAGCCGTCGTAGACGATGTCGGCGTAGGCCAGGTCGTGTACTACCAGAACGTCGTAGCGCTTGGCGAGCGCTACCACCCGCTCGAAGAAGTCCAGTTCCACGCATTGCGCGGTCGGGTTGGAAGGAAAGCCCAGGATCATCATCTTCGGCTTGGGAATGGACTCGCGGATTGCCCGCTCCAGCTCGTTGAAGAAATCGACGCCAGGCACAAGTGGCACCGAGCGTACCTGGGCGCCGGCGATCACCGCGCCATAGATATGGATCGGATAGCTGGGGTTGGGCACCAATACGGTATCGCCCTGGTCAAGCGTGGCCAGCATCAGGTGGGCCAGGCCCTCTTTCGAGCCGATGGTGACGATGGCTTCGTCTTCAGGGTCGATATCGACCTGATAGCGGTCTTTGTACCAGCGTGAAATGGCCCGGCGCAGCCGCGGAATACCGCGGGAAGTGGAATAGCCGTGGGTATCTTCGCGTTGGGCGACGGTCACCAGCTTGTCGACGATGTGCGGCGGCGTGGCGCCGTCGGGATTGCCCATGCTCAGGTCGATGATGTCTTCGCCGCGCCGACGCGCAGCCATCTTCAACTCGGCAGTGATATTGAACACATAGGGGGGGAGACGATCGATGCGCGCAAAGCGGCGCGGGCGAACAGGTTCGGCCATGACTTCCTCGGATACGTAAGCGCCCGGAACCGTCCGAGCGACGTTGGCCACTGCGGTGGTCAGGTCGAACGATAAGGCTCTGCCGGCCATGCTGTCCAGAAGATTGTGCGGTGGGCCTTTCGCGGCCGCTGACCGCTCCTACGGAAAACGTGTGTTTATCTGTGGGAGCGGTCAGTGGCCGCGAAGGCAGTACAGGCAATATCGCCGATTGGCCGTTGACCACAAACGAAAACGCCCCGAACTGTTAAGTTCGAGGCGCCTTTGTCTTTGCAGCAGGATCAGTGTGCGTAAGTCAGCAACAACTCACCCGGCACCTTGAAATCCAGCGACATCATCACGCTCAGGGCCGTGATGGTGAAGATCGAGAACACGAACAGCTTGCGCGCCCAGACTCGATCGTCCACCGCCTTGTAGCCAGTCCAGGCCATGTACAACCAGTACATGCCCATTGCCGCCGCCACCGCCAGGTAGCTCATGCCGGCATAGCCACCCAGGGTCAGCATCAGCGTCGCCAGGAGGAAGGCCAGGATGTACAGCAGGATGTGCTTCTTCGCCACCACGATACCGCGCTTGACCGGCAACACCGGAATCGAAGCGGCCAGGTAATCGTTGAAGCGGAAGATCGCGATCGCATAGGAATGCGGCATCTGCCACAGGCTGAACATCACCAGCAGCGTCAGCGCGGCCAGATCGAAGGTGTTGCTGACCGCCACGTACCCGATCACCGGAGGCATGGCACCGGACAAGCTGCCGACCAGGGTGCCGTGCACCGACTTGCGCTTCAGGTAGAGGCTGTAGAAACCCACGTAGATGACGAAGCCGATCAAGCCGCACAGGGCCGCCAGCGGGTTGGCCAATGCGTACAGCATGACCATCCCGGCAACCCCGAGCAGCGTGGCGAAGATCAGGGCGACCTTCACCGAAATCTGCCCCTGAACCAATGCACGGTTCTTGGTGCGCTCCATCTTCACGTCGATGTCGCGGTCGATGCAGTTGTTGAATGCACAGCCCGATGCCACTACCAGGGACGTGCCGATTACGGTTGCCAGAAACAGCCCGATGTCGACATGCCCTTGGGAAGCCAGGAAGAACCCACCTGCCACGGAAAGCACGTTACCGAAAATGATCCCCGGTTTGGTGATTTGGATAAAGTGCTTTACGGACATGTCCGGGTTCCTTACTTCGCCATCATGAAGTGATGGATGCTGAACATGATCCACAGCGACAGACCGACCAGGAACGCGATGATCAACGCCGAGAAGACGAAGGCAATCACGTTCCAGCGCTGCTCGGACGTGCGGTCCAGGTGCAGGAAGTAGACCAGGTGCACCAGCACCTGGATCACCGCGAAGATCATCACGATCCACAGCGTGGCTTCCTTGGACATGGTGGGGAACATCACCAGGCCGAACGGAATAGCGGTCAGGATTACCGACAGCACGAAACCGATCATGTACGACTTGTAGCTACCGTGG
>Ga0308158_10004288_pt1 | contig 12104 bp, 13 predicted proteins | sample PhyBR2_FD_201038 | JGI IMG/M metagenome (GOLD analysis project Ga0308158, IMG submission 201038) | Phyllosphere microbial communities from UC Gill Tract Community Farm, Albany, California, United States - DLSLB.R2 | ecosystem: Host-associated > Plants > Phyllosphere > Unclassified | place: USA...
CGGGGGTGGTGAGGTAGCGGCCGTAGTCGCGGACGGTTTCCTCGGCGAACCAGCGCAGGAACTCCGCCCCGTAGGTGACTTCGCCGCGGGCCTCGGCCAGGGGCTTGCCCATTTCCAGGGTCATCAGCAGCGCGAAGTCTTCCGCGCGTTCGGTGACCAGGTCAAAGGCCTTACGGAGGATCTCCGCCCGGGTCCTGGGCGCGGTCCGCGCCCACGACCCCTGCGCGGCATCTGCCGCGTCCAGCGCAGCGACCGCGTCCGCACTCGTGGCCGAGGCGAGGGTGGCGAGGACCTCCCCGGTGGCCGGATCGTGCACATCGAACGTGCCGCCGTCGGACGCGCCCACCCACTCACCACCGATCAACAAGCCGGTAGGCACCGACGCCAGCAGGCTGGCTTCACGGTCAATCATCAAACTCATTTGTGCAGCCACAGGGGGCTCCTTACTATGCGTAGCTCATCTTGCCTGTCACGGGGTCCGCGGCGGCCGAATCCGCTTCCGCGGAGACAAGACCGGGGTAATTGGAGGCGGCCCAGGCCCGCGCCTGGCGAACGTCGTGGTGCAGTTGGTCGGTCAGGGACTGAACGTCCGTAAAGGCCTGCTGGGGCCGCAGCCTGACCAGCAGTTCCACACGGATTTCCCGTCCGTAGAGATCCTCGTTGAAGTCGAGGAGGTGTGCTTCGAGCAGCCGCGGCCCGTTGTCGCCGTAGAACGTCCGACGCCGGCCCACGGAGACTGCGGCGGCGGCCCACTTGCCTGGTTTTGTCCTGACGAGCGCTCCCCAGACACCGTCGGCAATCGCCTCGTCAGCAAGGGTCAGGTTGGCGGTGGGGAAGCCGAGGAGCCTGCCCCGCCGGTCCCCGTGTTCCACGATGCCTTCGATGGCCGTCATCGTTCGCCCCTTCCAGTCGTCTGCGGAAGCGTGCCCTGCAGGACGATGTCCAGCCAGGGGACGCGGTTGGAGAACCTGCTGATCTTGGCAGGCACGGTCCAGCGGTAGGCGTCGTGCTCGTCATTGATGGTCAGCCTGCGCCTGCTAGTGACTGCAGTGTAGGCGTGCACCAGCCAGGGGTTGCCGGCGTCGTCGGAGATGAGGAGCTGGTCGGCGGACTGGAAGGCTGTGAGATCTCCCAAGGTGAGTCCTGCTTCTTCCTCAAGTTCGGTCAGCGCCTGCTGCCGTGGTGTTGCGCCCGCTTCGAGGTATCCGGTGATGCAGTGCCAGAGGCCGCGCTCGTGCCCTACCGACTGGCTGCGCCGAAAGAGCGCAATGCGGCCGCGCCACTGAACAACCACGGCCACCACTTCACGGGGCGGACAGGGCGCGGACTTCAGTCCTTCGGCTTTCAGGGCCTGCAGTGTGGCGGTGCTCATCGGGCGCTCCTGGTCCGGTCACATGTGTCTGGGGGCATCGGAACGTTGGGGAGATTCCCGGAATCCTCCCCAACGCCCTGCGGTGCAATTGGTTACAGCGTCTGGGCTGCGGGGGTACGGTCGAGCATTTCCAGTCCGGAGAGACGCCTGCGTCGGTGCGTTGCGAAGTAGACGCCTGCTGCGACGGCCGCGCCGACGTAGTAGGAGAGGTCGCCCATCTGGGGGAAGGCGGTAGCTATGGGACCCGTGTAGATCGAGGACATCCAGAACGGGGAGGAAAGGACCACGCCGGCGGCCCAGGCCACGAAACCCCATTCGAACTTGCGGCTCTTATCGAAGAGTTCACGCAGTCCCCGTTCAGTGCGCCGGCCACCGAACAAGTAGTCGCAGACCAGTACCGCAACGTACGGAGCGATGCAGTAGGCCGTCAGGTTCAGGAACGCCGTGAAGCCCTCGTTGAACCCCGTCTGGCCCCACTGGGCCACCAGGTATGAGGCGATGCAGATGAAGACAACTGCGGTGTGGCGCTTGACGGGTACGCCCATGGTCTGGATGGAGATGGCACCACCGTAGACGTTGAGGAAGTTCTGGGTGAAGGAGGAAAGTGCAACCACGCCCAGCCCGACGGCGGCCCACGGCCCCATGAGTTCTTTGAGGGCACCGATGCTGTCCGACGCCGTGGTGGTGGTTCCCAGAAGGGTCCCGAGGATACCCATCCAGACAAGGGTGACGAAGTTCCCGAGCATGGTGGCCCACCCGGCGCCGCGACGGTTTCCCGGCGTGTTGGGGAGGTAGCGGGAGTAGTCGGAGGCAAACGGCATCCAGGCGACGATGAAGGAGAAGAACCAGCCGAAGAAAATGATCCAGCCGCCGACGCCGTCAAAGCCCTTGGCTGCGACGTTGAAGTCGGTCTCCACCCGGCCGTTGGCCGCGGCCACGACGGTGATGAAGATGAAGCCGACCACCAGGACGAAGGACAGGATCCGCTGCAGGAAGTGGATCAGGTTGTAACCGATGACGGCGACGCCAAGCTGGATACCCATGAGGATCAGCGATGACAGCCAGAAGGGAATGTCGGTGAGCAGGGCGATTGCCTTGCCGCCAAGGATCACGGTCACGGCAGCCCAGCCGATGCCGGCGAAGACATTGACGTAGGCAACCGGGAAGAGGTTGCCGATGAATCCAAGGGGTCCGCGGCCCTGCATCTGCTGCGGGACACCAAGCCGGACTCCCATGGCAGACAGGTATCCCATGCCTGCCGAGGAGGTCACGCCGGCGAGGATGATCGCCAGCGCTGCGGCCCAGAAGGGCAGGCCAAAGTAGGTGGCGCTGAAACCCAGGACCACGATGGGGAAGTTCATTCCGGCGGCGAACCACAGGAAGAACTGGGAACGGGGTTTGCCGTGCCGTTCGACGTCGGGAATGTGCTCGATGCCGTAGGGCTCGATCTTGGTGAGGCTGTCGCGGTAACCGCGGTCTTCGGCGACGCTGTTCTCGGCGGCGCGCATGGTATCTGGGCTCATGGGTGTCCTAAAGTGGAGAGCACACCTTGCGGTGTGCTGCTGGATCAGCAGATAGGGAAGGCGCGGCTGGGTTTCCTGTCCGAGGTGGTCAGCCGCGCCGGAACTCTAGAGTTCCGTGAGTTCGGCGCCGTCGAAGAAGTGGCCGGCTTTGTAAACCATCGGCGCTGTACCGGCAATCTCCGCGTGGCGGACCCGGCAGATAAAGACCGTGTGGGTCTTGGCCTGGAAACGTTCCTGGATTTCGGCTTCGAGGGAAGCGGCTGAGCCGTCCAAAAGGGGGCTCCCCTTGGGACCCTCATGCCACTCAAGCTCAGCGAACTTGTCCGGCACCTTCGACGCGAAGGTCTTTACCGTCCCGAGTTGTTCGGTCCCCAGGATGTTGATTCCAAGGTGGCTTGACGAGAAGAGCGCCGGGTAGGTGCTGGACGTCTTCTGGACGCAGACCAGCACCAGCGGCGGCTCCAGCGAGACAGAGCAGTAGGAGTTGGCAGCCAGCCCCTTGGGGGTTTCGCCTTCCTTGGTGGTGACCACCGTGACCCCGGTGATGAATTGCCGGTTGAAGGCCTTCATCAGGTCGGGATCCAGTTCGGGGAAGTCCGAGCCCTCGGCTACCAGGGGTGCGGCTATCCCGCGCAGGGGACGGATTCCCAGGCCGGCCAGCAGTTCGCTGCCGTCCCACGTCACCGTTTCTTTCAGGATCCTTCCGTCCTCGAGTACAAGGATGTTCGAACCCCTGGTCTGGACGGCCAGTCCCGTGGCGGGCACGCCCAGGTATTCGTGGGTGTGGGTACCCGTTGAGGTCCAGAAGACAGCGACTGTGCCGTCTCCTTCGACGACGTCGTCAACCGTGGTGGACAGGTCGGGAAAGGCTTCCCGGACCGCCGCGATCTCCGACTTGAGGCCAGCAAGGTCCACGGTTGCGCCCGTTGCCTTGCTGGTGCGCGTGTAGCCAGCTGCTACCAGGCCGTCAAGGGCGTCAAGGTCGCCCTTGTCCCAGGCCGCGAGCCAAGCTGATGTGATGAGCGGTTCGAGCGTCTGTTGCATACCAATGACGGTAAGCCAGGTCACAGGCACGGGTCAATAGGAAATGGAAAAATCCCTGGTTTCCGCCAGTTTGAGCGGTTTGGATGAGAGTGAAGAGTCGCCCTTGACGCTTCTGATGCATGCAACATACGCTGTGATGTATGCAAGAAGATCTGGAAACAATGACAGACGTGGCTGACCGCGACGGTCTCCTGGACCGTATCCGGCGCCTTGTCCTTGGCGGCGACTTCCCCCCGGGGGCAGTCCTTCCGGAAGCTTTCCTGGCCCAGGAATTTGCAGTCAGCCGGACCCCTATCCGCGAGGCGCTCAAACAGCTCCAGCACGAGGGGCTCGTGGAGATCCGCCCGAAGGTGGGCACCTTTGTCCGCGAACCCACGCGCAGGGAAATCATCGAACTCTTCCAGCTCAAGGAATCCTTCGAAGGACTCGCCGCCTCGCTGCTCGCACGCCGTGGCGAAGTTCCGGAACTGGCCGTCCTCCGGCGGAACCTTGAGGAGTCCGAACTCGCCGTGCTGACGAACGATACTGACGCATACGCCCGGCTGGTGCACGAGTTCCACTGGACCATCGTCAGGGGCTCGGACAACCGCAAGCTCGTTGAACACTACGAACGGCTCATGAACCAGCTGGCCTACCAGCGGCTGGTGCTGCGGACTGTGGAGCATCCGGGCAGGATCCAGGCCTCCACGCGGGAACACCGTGCGGTGCTGGACATGATCGAACACAAAGACCCTTTCGGGGCAGAGGCATCGATGCGGAACCACGTTCACGCATCGTCGCGGGAAGCCCTGATGAACGAGCCGGCCACCAACGTCCGGAACTGAACCACGAAAGGAAGCCATGCGCTTCTCCACCCGCCCCGCGTCAGAGGGGGCCATGCCATGAACCACCAGCCATCCGGGATCCGCAAGATCGTGTACTACAGCGAAGAGGTCTTCCTGGAAAACGGCCTCTCCCCCGCAGTTCCGGCCATCCGCGCCACAGCGGCGGCCGTCATAGCCAACCCCTGGCTTGGCGGGAAGGCCACGGACGATCTGGGCACCGAGGTGGTGCGGGTCGCCCCGGGCCTCGCCCGCGCGCTGACTGACATTCTCGCTGCCAACCTTGGCGGGGTCGATGCAATTGAAGCGTTCGGCAAGGCAGCCGTTGTGGGCACCGACGGCGAAATTGAGCACGGCGCTGCCCTGATCCACACCCCATTCTTCGGCAACCTGGTCCGCGAGTACTTCGAAGGCAACTCCATCATCTGCTTCGCCGACGACAGGGCGGACGCCGGCGCCTCGCTGGTGGTACCCCTGTGGCACAAGAATGCCGCGGCCACCCGAAGCCATTACCAGACCATCAGCACCCGGATCGGGGACGCACCACGTCCCGGCGAAATCGTCGTCATCCTGGGTGCCTCGACCGGCCCCCGGCCCCATTCCCGTATCGGTGACCGCCTCACAGACCCGGTCGTCAAAGCAGACACACTAGGAGAACTTGTTTCATGAGCATCCGCAAGATCGTCACCTTCACCGAAGACGTCCTCGTTGAGGGCGGCAAGGAAGTCAGCCCCGCCGCCCGCGTCGCCGTCGTCGCGGCCATCGTCAGGAACCCATGGGCGGGCCAGGGCTTCGTTGAAGACCTCTCCCCCGGCATCGACGGCAACGCATCGGACATCGGTGCCTTGCTCGCCCCCCGCGTACTGGAAGCCCTGGGCTCCCCGGCGGAGGCGTACGGCAAGGCCGCCATCGTGGGCCTGAACGGCGAAATCGAACACGGCTCCGGGCTTATCCATACACTCGCTTTCGGCAACCACTTCCGGGACGCCGCCAATGCCACCACGCTGCTGCCCGCCGTGGAGAAGCGCGGCCCCGCGGGCGTCGTCTTCGACATCCCGCTCAAGCACATTACGGATGCCACCATCCGCTCCCACCACCAGAGCATCGAAGTCCGGATCAATGACGCCCCGCATGCTGACGAAATCGTCATTGCCCTGGCCGCCGCCGCGCAGGGGCGTCCCCAGCAGCGCCTCGCGGCGTTCTCCAGTGAAGCGAAGTAGGTGACCGTCGTGGACCGCGCCCGCATTGCCTTCATCCACGGTGTCGGCCTTGACGGGTCGATGTGGGAGCCCGTCCGCGAATTCCTCGAGCCGGAATATGACGTCCAGGTTCTCGAACTGATGGGCCACGGGCGGCACCCTAAGGCGGCGCGGGAGGTCTCCCTCCCCGAGCTGTCCGCCGACGTCGCGGACAGCCTGCTGCCTGGTACGCATCTGGTCGGCTTTTCGCTGGGCGCCCTCGTGGCACAGCACATCGCCAGGTTCCGTCCCGAGCTGGTCGCTTCCCTGGCATCGGTCGCCTCCGTCTGCAACCGCACCCCGGAGGAGCGTGCCGCCGTCATGCGCCGGCTGGAATCGGCGGAGGCCGATTTTCCGGCGACGGTGGAGGCCTCAATCCAGCGGTGGTATCCGGACGGCACCTCTGTCCCCGCCGCCGTCGTTGAGCAGACACGCGATGTCCTGCTCAGGAACGACCCCGGTTCCTTCGTGGCCTGCTACCGGGTCTTCGCTGCCGCAGACGCCGAAATTGGACCTGAGCTGCAGCACATTGCCGTCCCCTCACTCGCCGTGACCGGTGAGCTGGATCCGGGTTCAACCCCCGGGATGAGCGCCCGGCTCGCCGCCGCAATCCCCGGCTCCACGTACTCCATTGTCCGGGGCACCCGCCACATGATGCCGGTGGAACGCCCCCAGGAGCTCGCCACCATTCTTACTGCCTTCATCAAGGAGCATTCACATGTCCGTTGAACGCCGCTACGACCACTTCATCAACGGGGAGTGGGTCCCGCCATCGAGCGGCGCCTACTTCGACAGCACCAACCCCGCCACCCTCGAGGTGCTTTACCAGGCCGCCAGGGGCAATGAAGCCGACGTTGCCCGGGCTGTATCCGCTGCGTCAGCGGCCTTCGAAAACCCCGGCTGGCGCAACCTCAGCCAGACCAAGCGCGGGCACCTGCTGCGGCGCCTCGGTGACCTGGTGGGGCAGCACGCGGACGAACTCGCACGCATGGAGAGCCTGGACAACGGCAAGCTGCTTCGTGAAATGCGGGGGCAGCTGGCGGCCATGCCGGAGTACTACTACTACTACGCGGGGCTCGCCGACAAGATCCAGGGCGACACCATCCCGGGTTCGGCTCCAACGCTCCTGAACTACACCCTGCGGGAGCCCCTCGGCGTCGTCGGCGCCATCACGCCCTGGAACTCCCCCCTGACGCTGACCACCAGCAAGCTCGCCCCCGCCCTGGCGGCAGGCAACACCATCGTCATCAAACCCTCCGAATACACGTCGGCAACCGTCCTCCGGTTGGCCGCTCTGGCTGACGAGGCAGGGTTCCCCGCCGGTGTCATCAACGTTGTCACCGGTTTCGGCGCAGAAGCGGGGGCGGCCCTGGTTGATGACACGCGGCTGGCAAAGATCTCCTTCACGGGCAGCACAGCGACCGGGGCACGGATTGCCTCCACCACAGCGTCGCGGTTCATCGGTTCCACACTGGAACTCGGCGGCAAGTCCCCGAACATCGTCTTCGGCGACGCCGATGTCACCAACGCCGCGATGGGGGTTGTGGCCGGCATCTTCGCCGCGGCCGGCCAGACCTGCATTGCGGGCAGCCGCGTGTTCGCGCACAAGTCCGTGTACGACGAACTCCTGGAGCGGGTCTCCACGCGGGCCCGCAGCATCGTCATCGGTGACCCCCTGCTGGACGCCACGGAGCTTGGGCCGCTGGCGTTCCAGGACCAGCGCGACAAAGTGGCCAGCTACGTGGACCTGGGCGTCTCCGAAGGTGCCACCGTCCTGACCGGCGGCGGCCGCCCGGACATCGCCCTCGGCGGCTACTTCTTCGAACCCACCGTCCTGACCGACGTCGACAATTCCATGCGCGTAGTGCGCGAGGAAATCTTCGGCCCGGTCGCAGCCATCATGCCTTTCGAAACCGAGGAAGAGGTACTCCGCCTGGCCAACGACACCACCTACGGCCTTGCCGCAGGCGTCTGGACCACCAACCTGGCCCGTGCCCACCGGATGGCAAGCCGGCTGGAAGCAGGAACGGTATGGGTCAACACCTACCGCGCCATGTCCCCGGCGTCCCCGCGCGAAGGCTTCAAGGCCAGCGGCGTCGGGGTTGAACACGGGGTGGAAAGCATCCGGGAGTACACGCGGCTCAAGAGCGTGTGGATCAACACCGATGAGTCACCCATCGCCGACCCGTTCATCATGAGGAGCTGAACATGCCACTGATAGACGTGTCGATCGCGCGCGGCCGGACGCCCGAACAGCTTCGCGCCCTCATCGGCGCCCTTCACCGCGCGGCGGAGGAAACCGTGGGCGCGGTCGCGGAAAACACCACCGTCATAGTCCGCGAAGTTGAACATGAGCACTGGTCCCGTGGCAACCAGACCATCGCCGAACGTAATACGGCAGCCACCCAGGAAGACCAAAGGAGTCAGTAATGCGCTTTTCCCTCTTTGTCCACATGGAGCGCTGGGACGAATCCGTCTCCCACAGCGAATGCTTCGAGAACCTGACGGAACTGGCCCTCATGGCCGAGGCCGGGGGCTTCAGCACCGTCTGGATCGGTGAGCACCACTCCATGGAGTACACCATCTCCCCCAGCCCCATGCCCCAGCTTGCCTACCTGGCGGCGCGCACGTCGCGCATCCGGCTGGGCGCCGGCACCATCATCGCGCCCTTCTGGAACCCGCTCCGGGTGGCCGGTGAAACAGCGCTGCTGGACGTCATCAGTAACGGCCGGATGGAAGTGGGGCTGGCCCGCGGGGCGTACCAGTTTGAATTCGACCGGCTGGCGGGCGGCCTGTCAGCGGTCGACGGCGGCAAGCACCTGCGCGAGATGGTCCCCGCCGTACGCGCCCTCTGGCAAGGCGATTACGCCCACGACGGCGAGGTCTGGCAGTTCCCGACGTCCACCAGCGTGCCAAAGCCTGTGCAAAAGCCCACGCCGCCCATGTGGATCGCGGCCCGCGACATCAGTTCCCACGAGTTCGCGGTGGCCAACGGCTGCAACGTGATGGTCACGCCGCTCATGAAGGGCGACGAGGAGGTGGAGGACCTTGCGCGCAAGTTCGACACAGCCGTGGAGAACAACCCCGGCGTCCCCCGCCCGGACCTCATGGTGCTCCGCCACACGCACGTCCACACCGCCGACGAGCCCGAGGGATGGCGCCGGCCGGCAGAAGGGATCAACAAGTTCTACCGGACGTTCGATGCGTGGTTCGGGAACAAAACCACCCCGGAGAACGGGTTCCTTGAGCCCAGCCCCGAGGAAAAGTTTGCCGGGCGGCCGGAATTCACACCCGAGTCGCTGCACCGCACGGCAATGATCGGGACGCCGGAAGAGGTCATCGAACGGATCCGGCACTATGAGTCCCTCGGTGTCACCGAGTTCAGCCTCTGGTCCGACAACAGCCTTACGCACGAGGAGAAGAAGCGCTCCCTGGAGCTCTTCATCGAACACGTGGTGCCGGCATTCCAGGAACAGCCGGCAGCAGCAGTGCGCTGACCTCACCGGGCACCAGGCCGGGATTGACGGAAAGAACGACGGCGGGCGCGTGCCCGGCGTCGTTCTTTCCGTTTAGGCCCCCTCGCCGGTGGGCACGTTTTCCCCATGGAACAGGCTGAAGTAACCACCCAGGGATCAACGGTCGAGGAATGGACGCGGGCACTGGCAGAGTCCACAGGTTCGCCGGGCGGCGGAGCGGGGACGGGGCTCATGCTGGCCGTGGCAGCGTCCCTCACGTCCATGGTGGCCGGCTACAGCGGGGACGACGGCGGCGAGCCGGCAAAGATACGCGCGCGGGCGCAGCAGTTGCGCCGGGAGGCCCTGCGCCTGGCTGATGAGGACGCCTCCGCTTCCAAGGCGTTTGGTGCAGCTTTCCGGCTGGAGCCCGGCGACGGGCGCGACGAGGCCATCCGGCGTGCATCGCTGGAGGCCGCCGCCTCCTCAGCGGTCCTGGGCGACCAGGCCATCGGGGCCATTGACGACCTCGCCTGGCTGGCCACCAACGGCAACCGTGCGCTGGTGGCGGACATTGTCGTAGCGTTCGGCGCCCTCCGCGCTGCCGTGGCGGGCGCACGCACCAACGTCAGCTTCGACCTGGGATCGCTCCGGTCCGCCGGCGCCACCCTGGAGCAGGTCCGGACACAACAGCCGGAGCTCTGTGCCGCCGTCGAAAAACTGGGCGGTGCCATGGACCGCATCGACGAACTGGCTGCCGCCATCGATGACCGCGCCGCTCCAACGGAGACCGGCCAATAAAGACCCGAAGGTAGAGCCCGGTGCCCTCCCGGCACCGGGCTTTTCCATGCCCGCGGGCCACTTCTCCCGCGCCAAGGGTTGACAGCCACCGACTTATGTCTAATGCTTAAACGAAAGTTTGTGCAGTGGCGCACATCCGATGGGAGCAGTCAATGAACGACCCGAAATCACAACCCAGGCACGGGGCCCTTTCCCGCAGAAACCTCCTCCTCGCGGGTCTGGGAACCGCCATGTCAGCCCCTTTCCTCGCATCATGCGCGGGATTTGATACCAGCGGCGCAGCAGCCGGCCAGGGCACCGTGGGCTTCCTTTCCACGCAGTTCACCCCAGTGGAGGAAAGACAACGCTACGAAGCACTCCTCAAGAAGTTTGCGAAAGTCCCCACCGCCTACAACTCCGTACAACCTGACGTTTTCGCCTCCACGGTGGCCTCGCAGGCGGCCGCCGGCAACGTGAAGACCTCCCTTCTGGGCGGACTTCACGGCGAACTGGCCCCGCTGGCCGACTCCCTCGAAGACGTCGACGGCCTCCTCAGGGACCTGTCCGGGCGCGGATTCACCAAGGAAATGCTCGACCTGACCAAGGTGGGCGATTCCACCTCCCGCTACGTCCCCTGGATGCAGGCAACGTATGTGGTGGCCGTAAACAAAAAAGCCCTGGAGTGGCTCCCCGCGGGCGTGGACGTCAACGACCTGACCTACGAGGGCTACCTCGCATGGGCCAAGACCGCTAAACAGGGAGCGGGCCGCCCCGTCTTCGGAATGCCGGCCGGCCCGAAGGGCCTGCACCACCGCTTCTACCAGGGTTTCCTGCTGCCCAGCTTCACCGGCGGCCAAATCACCACGTTCCGGAGCCAGGACGCGGTGGGAGCCTGGGACTACATGCAGGAACTGTGGTCCGTGATGGCCCCCGCGTCCACCAACTATGACTACATGCAGGAGCCGCTGGCCCGGGGCGAGGTGCTGGTGGCCTGGGACCATGTGGCCCGCCTGGTCAACGCCCCCGCCGACAAGCCGGACGACTGGCTCATGGTCCCGGCACCGCGCGGACCCAAGGGACGCGGCTACATGCTGATCATCGCCGGGATGGCGCTGCCCAAAAACGGCAAGGACCGTGACCTCGCAGAGAAGGCCATCCGCGCCCTGACCGAACCGGCCGCGCAAATCGAAACCCTGCGCAGCAACGCGTTCTTCCCCGTGGTCCAAACCGAGCTTCCCTCCGACCTGACGGGGGCCATCGCGCTCGAAGCCGCCGCAGTGCGCCGCCAGCAACGTTCCGCCGGCGCCCTCCTGGCCCTCCCCCCGGTAGGGCTGGGCGCCAAAGAAGGCGAAGTGTCCCAAATCTTCAAGAACTGCTTCCAGCAGATCTGCCTGGAAACCCGGCCCGTCCAGCAGGTCCTGGATACGCAGGCCACCCAGCTCAACACCATCCTGAAGGGCCTGAACATTCCCTGCTGGGCCCCCGATCCGATCTCCACCAAGTGCGAGGTAGCGTAATGGCTGTAGAGGCACCCCCCACCCCCGCCGCAACAGCGGCACCACCGCGGCGGCGCAGGATACCTCCCGCCGTCCTGTTGATAGCGCCGTCGGTAATCTTCATGGCACTGCTCCTGGGATGGCCCGTCGTCCAGGGAGTGCTGCAGGCCTTCAGGGACGACCAGGGTTTCACCCTCGAATTCATCAACCGCATGGTCCAGGACCCCTACTTCTGGCCGGCGGTCCGCAATACCCTGTTGCTGATCGTGGTGATGATCCCGCTGCAGTTCGCCCTTGCCATCGCCATGGCCCTGATGCTGCGCAGCAATCCCCGGCTCCACAAGGTCCACTTCTTCGTCTGGGCCATCCCCCTGGCAC
>Ga0308158_10004292_pt1 | contig 12099 bp, 10 predicted proteins | sample PhyBR2_FD_201038 | JGI IMG/M metagenome (GOLD analysis project Ga0308158, IMG submission 201038) | Phyllosphere microbial communities from UC Gill Tract Community Farm, Albany, California, United States - DLSLB.R2 | ecosystem: Host-associated > Plants > Phyllosphere > Unclassified | place: USA...
CCACCATCTCGCACTTGAGCAGGACATCGTCCGCTCCGGCGTCGCGCAGACGCGCCACCCACTTGGCGGGCTCGACGTACAGCACCCGGGTGTCGTTGAGCGAGGTGACGGCGAGGATCGACGGGTATGCGACCCCGTCGCGCACGTTCTCGTACGGCGTGTACGACTTCATGTACGCGTACACCTCCGCGTCGTGCAGCGGGTCGCCCCACTCGTCCCACTCGATCACGGTGAGGGGCAGGGACGGATCCAGGATCGTCGTCAGCGCGTCCACGAACGGCACCGAGGCGAGGATGCCGTGGAACAGCTCGGGTGCGAGGTTCGCGACGGCGCCCATCAGCAGTCCGCCCGCGCTGCCGCCCTCGGCGACCATGCGCTCCGGGGTGGTGATCCCGGCGTCCACGAGGTGACGCGCGCACGCGACGAAGTCGGTGAACGAGTTCGCCTTCTGCCGGAGCTTGCCGTCCTCGTACCACTGCCGGCCCATCTCGCCGCCGCCGCGCACGTGCGCGACCGCGAACACCACACCGCGGTCCAGCTCCGACAGCCGCATCACCGAGAAGCCCGGGTCGATCGAGTGCTCGTACGAGCCGTAGCCGTATAGGTGCACGGCTCGCGGCTCCGCTCCGGGCTCCCCGAACGACCGCTTCCACACCAGCGACACCGGGATCCGCGTGCCGTCCTCCGCGATGGCCCAGTCGCGCCGCTGACCGTAGTCGCCGGGCTCGTAGCCGCCGAGCACGGGCTGGCGCTTGCGCAGGTGCAGCTCGCCGGTGGCGAGCTCGAGGTCGTAGACGGTCGACGGGGTGACGAACGAGCCGTAGCCGAGCCGCAGGAACGGCGCCGACCATTCCGGGTTCCCGCCGAACCCTGCGGAGTACAGGGGCTCCTCGAAGCCGAGCTCGTCGAGCGTTCCCGTGGCCGGGTCCATCAGCGCGATGCGCTCCAGGCCCTCGAGGCGGTAGGCCACGACGGTGACGTCCTGGAACGCGTCCACGTCCAGCAGGCGGCGTCCCGGTGTGTGCGGCAGGACGGTGCGCCGCCGGCCCTGCGGGTCGGCCGCGGAGACCGCGACCAGCTCGAAGTCCAGTGCTTCGTCGTTGTGCAGGATGAGCAACTCGTCGCGTCCGTCGACCACGGCGTGCTCGACCGAGTACTCCACGCCGTCTCGGCGCGGCCACACCACGCGTGGCGGTGCGGTGACGTCGTCGAGGTCGACGAGGAGCTCCTCGCTGGTGATGCTGGATCCGACGCCGATCACGAGGTATCTGCGGCTGCGGGTGATGCCGGCGCCGAGCCAGAACCGCTCGTCCGGCTCGTGGAAGAGCTGGACGTCCTCGGACACCGGGGTGCCGATCCGGTGCAACCACAGCGTGTCCGGTCGCCACGCGTCGTCCACGGTCGTGTAGATCACGGCGGCGCCGTCCGGCGTGAAGAACGCGCCGGACGTCCCGGGGATCTCGTCGGGGAGAGTCTCGCCCGTCACGAGGTCGCGCACGTGCACGGTGTAGCGCTCGTCGCCCTCGAAATCGGTCGACCAGAGCAGGCGGGTGGCGTCGTCGGAGACGTCGAACGCGCCCATCGCGAAGAACTCGTGCCCCGCCGCTTCGGCATTGCCGTCCAGCAGGATCTGCTCGCCGGGCACCGGGGTGGCAGCATCCAGGACCGGCGGGGTCCAGTCGTCGGGGGAGGAGACCGCGGCGCGGCACTGCAGGCCGTACTGCTGGCCCTCCACCGTGCGTCCGTAGTACCACCAGTCGCCCCTGCGGGTCGGGACGGACAGATCCGATTCCTGCACGCGCCCCTTGATCTCCTGGAACAGGGTCTCGCGCAGCGGCTCGAGGTGAGCCAATCGCGCATCGGTGTACGCGTTCTCGGCCTCGAGGTGAGCGATGACCTCGGGGTCGTCCTTCGCGCGCAGCCAGTCGTACGGGTCGTCGAACACGTCGCCGTGATGGGAGCGGATCCGCGAGCGGCGGGCAGCGCGGGGCGGGACGGCGGAGGAGGAAACCGAGGTGGTGGCGGGGACAGAGGTCACGGATCCACGCTAGCCGAGGCGACACGGATCGGGGCCGGGAGGGAGCATGGGCCGCGCCGAGTTGACCGGCCTGGGCCGGGGTGGGAGGATGCAACCGGCCCGTTAACGGATGCTGTACTCCCGGTGAACTCTTCGTTCGTCACGTCCCTCCACTTCACGAAAGCGAACGGTGGAAACCGCAGCCCTCATCGTCGTGCTGGTGATCCTGCTGGCACTCTTCTTCGACTTCACCAACGGGTTTCACGACACGGCCAACGCCATGGCGACGCCCATCGCAACCGGGGCGCTCAAGCCCAAGGTCGCGGTCATGCTCGCCGCCGGCCTGAACCTCGTCGGTGCATTCCTGTCGACCGAAGTGTCCAAGACCATCTCCGGCGGCATCGTGCGCGAAGACCAGATCCACGGCGATCTGTTCCCGTCGCTGATCTTCGCCGGACTCATCGGCGCGATCACGTGGAACATGCTGACCTGGTTGCTGGGGCTCCCGTCCAGCTCGTCGCACGCGTTGTTCGGCGGTCTGATCGGCGCCACCCTCGTCGGCATCGGCATGAACGGCATCGACTTCGGTGCGGTGCTGTCGAAGGTCGTGCTCCCGGCACTCATCGCCCCCGTCACCGCGGGCCTCATCGCCTACCTCGCCACCAAGATCGCCTATCTGATCACGCGCCGCTATGACGGCAAGCCGGATGGGCGCAGCGGGTTCCGCTGGGGCCAGATCTTCACGTCGTCGCTGGTCGCGCTCGCACACGGCACCAATGACGCGCAGAAGACCATGGGCGTGATCACGCTCGCCCTGATCACGGTGGGCTGGCAGTCGGGTGCGCACCACGAGCCGCAGCTGTGGGTCATCATCGCCTGCGCGTGCACGATCGCGCTGGGCACCTACCTCGGCGGGTGGCGCATCATCCGCACCCTCGGCAAGGGCCTCACCGACGTCAAGCCCGCGCAGGGCTTCGCGGCGGAGACGTCCACGGCCGCCACGATCCTCGCCTCGAGTGCACTCGGCTTCGCGCTGTCCACGACGCAGGTCGCCTCCGGATCCGTGATCGGCTCCGGTCTGGGCCGACGGGGCTCGGCCGTGCGCTGGCGCACCGCCGGCCGCATCGCCATCGGCTGGGTACTCACGCTTCCCGCGGCGGGGGCCGTCGGCGCCGTCGCCGCGTTCATCGTGGTCCTCGGCGGCGGCTGGGGCGTGCTGATCGACGCGATCCTCGCGATCGCGGTGATCATCGGACTGTTCCTGCGCTCGCGCCACAACGCGGTCACCGCGAACAACGCGTTCAGCGAGGTCGCCGCCTCCGGTCGCGCCATCGAGGTGCCGGTGGAACCGCCGCTCACCCCGCGGCAGGCCAGGGCGCAGCGCGCCCGCGAACGCGCGAAGGCCAAGCAGAAGGGGGCGGGGCGATGACCGTGGCGATCCACTGGGAGGCGTTCTTCGAGGTGCTCGGTGCCGCGCTGGTCGGCAGTCTCCTCGTGGTCGGCTTCTACGCGCTCGGCCTGCGGATGCTCGTGCGCGCGGGCCGCGTGCCCGTGGTCACGCCGGCGGAGTTCACCGACGCGATCACGGTGATCAGCGAGAAGGAGGCAAAGCGCGCGGCGAAGGCCGCCGCCAAGGCCGCCCGCAAGAGCCCGCTCAGCACCGGCCAGAAGGTCCTCGCCCAGATCGCCGCCTACGCGTGCTTCGCCGTCTGCACCGCGGCCGTCGCCGCCGGGATCCTGCTCATCGTCGTGAAGTAGCGGCCCGTGGAGAGCCCGCGCGGCATCGCCGGGAAGGCGATCCGCTCGGCGCTAGCCTGGACGCATGACAGTGCAGTTCGGCCGCTACGCACCGCCCACGCACACCCTGGTGCACGTGAGCGACCCGCACCTGCTGGCCGGCGGAGCGGCCCTGGGCGGCCGGTTCGACGTGGACAGCACCCTGGCGCGCACGCTCGCCGCGATCGAGAGCGCGGCGGAGCGGCCCGACGCGATCGTGGTGACGGGTGACCTGGCGGATCTCGGCGAGCCCGATGCGTACCGGCGGCTCCGATCGGTCGTGGATCCGGTGTCGGAGCGCCTCGGCGCCCCCGTGATCTGGGTCGCTGGGAACCACGACGAGCGCCCTGCGATGCGGGAGCACCTGCTCGACGCCCCGCCGACCGAGGATCCGATCACGGGAGTCTGGGATCTGAACGGACTGCGAGTGATCGCGCTCGACTCCACGATCCCCGGCTGGCACCATGGCGACATCGACGCGGAGCAGCGCTCCTGGCTGGCGGACCAGCTGCGCACGCCCGCCCCGCACGGCACCCTTCTCGCGATGCACCACCCGCCGGTGCCCAGCCACATCCCGTTCTTCGACATCCTGGAGCTGCGGCATCAGGACGAGCTCGCCGAGGTCGTGCGCGGATCCGACGTCCGTGGCATCCTCGCCGGGCACCTGCACTATTCGCTGCACGCGACCTTCGCGGGCATCCCGGTGAGCGTCGCGAGCGCCACGTGCTACACGATGGATGTCGCCAGTCCCGCGGACCAGGTGAACGGCATGGACGCGGCGCAGTCCTTCCAGCTCGTGCACGTGCGTCCCGAGACCATCACGCACACGGTGGTGCCCGTGGTCGAGGCGACACCGGTCGACACGTTCAGCCCGGAGTGGGTCGAGCGGATGGCGCAGCTGGAGCCCGAGCAGCGCCTGGAGGCGTTCTCGCGCAAGCCGGGTCGGTGAGCCGGGCCGGGTAGGATGGAGGCATCCCCCTTCCCTGTTCGCCATCACTCACGAGGATGTGTCCATGGCCGCCGTTGCGCCTGCCACCCGTACCGAAACCGACTCCCTGGGAAGCAAGGAGATCCCTGCTGACGCGTATTGGGGGATCCATACGCTCCGCGCCGCCGAGAACTTCCCGATCACGAAGCGTCCGATCTCGGTCTATCCCGAGCTGATCGAGGCGCTGGCGATGGTCAAGCAGGCCAGTGCCCGCGCGAACAAGGAGATCGGCACGCTGGACGCGGAGAAGGCGGATCTGATCGACGCCGCCGCGCAGAAGGTGATCAACGGCGAGTTCCACGACCAGTTCATCGTGGGCGTCATCCAGGGCGGGGCGGGGACCTCGACCAACATGAACGCGAACGAGGTCATCACCAACATCGCGCTCGAGCTGGCGGGCCGCGAGAAGGGCGATTACGCGTTCCTCTCGCCGATCGATCACACCAACCGCAGCCAGTCCACGAACGACGTCTACCCGACGGCGGTCAAGATCGGTCTCTCGCTGAACCTGCGCTCCCTGCTCGACGAGCTCGACCTGCTGCGCGTGTCGTTCCTGAACAAGGCACGCGAGTTCCACGACGTGCTCAAGGTCGGCCGCACGCAGCTACAGGACGCGGTGCCGATGACCCTCGGTCAGGAGTTCCACGGGTTCGCCTCGACCCTCGGCTACGACCACACCCGTCTCACCGAGAACGCCTGGCTCATGTACGAGATCAACATGGGCGCCACCGCCATCGGCACCGGCATCACCACGCACCCGGCCTACGCGGCCTCCGTGCTGAAGCACCTGCGCGAGATCTCCGGTCTGGATCTGGCCACCGCGAGCGACCTCGTCGAGGCGACCAGCGACACCGGATCCTTCATGTCCTTCTCGTCGTCGCTCAAGCGCAACGCCATGAAGCTGTCCAAGATCTGCAACGACCTGCGTCTGCTCTCCTCGGGTCCGCAGGCCGGATTCGGTGAGATCAACCTGCCCGCGATGCAGGCGGGATCCAGCATCATGCCGGGCAAGGTCAACCCGGTGATCCCCGAGGTCGTCAACCAGGTGGCGTTCGCCGTCGCCGGATCCGATATGACGGTGACGATGGCCGCCGAAGCCGGTCAGTTGCAGCTGAACGCCTTCGAGCCGGTGATCGCGCACTCGATCTTCCAGTCCATCACCTGGATGCGCCAGGCGATGTGGACCCTGCGCGTGAACTGCGTCGACGGCATCACCGCCAACCGCGATCGCCTGGGCGCGATGGTCGGCTCCTCGGTCGGCGTGATCACGGCGCTCACGCCGTTCATCGGCTACGCCGCCTCGGCCGCGCTCGCCAAGACGGCGCTGCTGACCAACCGCAATGTCGCCGACCTGGTCGTCGAGGCCGGCCTGATGTCGCGCGAGGAAGTCGCCAAGCAGCTCTCGCCGGCGCGCCTGTCCGGCCTGGAGGCGATCACCGCGGCGATCCCGGTGATCGCCCCGACCCGGGACGTCGACGCGGGAGCCTGACTCCGCGCGTACGCGAACGGCCCGCCACTCCTCGGAGCGGCGGGCCGTTCGTCTGCACGGGTGCTGCGGACGATGTGGCGGATCAGTCCAGGATCCGGCAGTGCGTCGTCAGCTCGCCGATCCCGTCGATGCCGACCGTCACGGTCGAGCGGTCACGGAGGAAGATCTGCGGATCGCGCGAGTAGCCGGCGCCGCCCGGGCTGCCGGTGGAGATCAGGGTTCCCGGGCGCAGGGTGAGGGATCGCGACAGATGTGCGATGAGAGCCGACACGGGCCGCACCATCTGACCGGTGGAGGCGTCCTGCACCATATGGCCGTCGACGATCGTCCAGATGTGCAGATCCTGCGGATCCGGGATCTCATCGGCGGTCACCACGACCGGGCCGGTCGGGGAGAAGCCGTCGAACGATTTGCAGCGCGACCACTGCGCCTCGGCGAACTGGATGTCGCGGGCGGTGATGTCGTTGACGACGGTGTAGCCCCAGACGTGGTCGAGGGCGTCCTCAGCGGACACGTCCTTCGCGGCGGCGCCGATCACGACGCCGAGTTCGGCCTCGTAGTCCACCGATTCCGACAGTGCGCGCGGCCAGGACGTGGTCTGCTCATGCCCGGTCAGGGAGTTCGGCCACAGCGTGAACACGGTCGGCGCGGTGTCGGTCTTGAGCCCGAGCTCGCTCGAGTGCGCGGCGTAGTTCAGGCCCACCGCCAGCACGACCGGGGGAGCGAGGACGGCGGCGCTGTAGGCGAAGCCCTCCAGTGGGTGCGCGGGTGCCGCACCCCGAGCGTGCGCGTCGCGGACGGCGTCGAGGAGGACGTCGCCGCCTTCGATGAGCTGCTGGAGGGTGGCAGGGGCCGGATCCACGAGATCCGAGACGAGCGTCGCGCCGGAGCCGTCGATGACGGCGAGCACGGGAAGGTCGGATTCGGGACGGCGCAGATGAGCGAACCGCATGCCCTCCACGCTACCGGGCGCATCCGCTGTCCCGCCGCGGCGAGCCTCTAGGCTTTGGGCATGAGCTTTGGAGGACACGGCGATCCCGCCGAGCAGCGCCCGGCGTCGCGTCCGTCGCCCCCCGCGCAACCGCCCCACGCCGAGTCGCCGTATGGGCAGGCCCCGTACGGGCAGTCGCAGCCCGGGCCGTCGCCGTTCGCGCAGCCGCTGTACGTGCAGCCGCAGAGCTACCCGCAGACGGCGTCGACCCCGATCTCGCCCGTGTACGGCTCGGTTCTCGCGCAGCGGCCGGAACACCACGGCGCCGTCGCCTACGGCACCTACACCCCGCCCGCTCCCGTGCAGGCCGTGCCGGCGCTGCCGGTGCCGTCGGCGAAGGGCAGGCATGCCTCGGTATGGGCGTTCGGCGCGCTCGGGTTCGTGCTGCTGGGACTCGTCGCCTACTTCGTGTGGGCGTTGGGACCGGCGGCGTCGATGATGGGCATGGTGCTGGCGCTCGTGCCGCTGACGATCGTCTTCTTCGGCGTGTTCTTCATCGACAGGTGGGAGCCGGAATCGAAGTCGCTCGTGGCATTCGCGATCGCGTGGGGTGCGATCGCATCCGTGGGACTGGCGCTGGTCGTCGACCTCCTGCTCACCCTGCTGCTCGGACAGCGCGGTGACGGGCTGACCGCCGTGATCCAGGCGCCGATGGTGGAGGAGACGGCGAAGGGGCTGGGCGTCTTCCTGGTCTTCGTCATGGCCCGCCGGAGCTTCGACGGCCCGATCGACGGGATCGTCTACGGCGCCCTGGTGGGGGCCGGCTTCGCCTTCACCGAGAACATCCAGTACTTCGCGGTCAGCCTCATCGAGGGCGGCGCCCCCGATCTCACCGTCACATTCGTGCTGCGCGGCCTCATGTCGCCGTTCGCACACGCGATGTTCACCTCGGTCACCGGGTTCGCCATCGGGCTGGCCGCGCGCCGCGGCGCGTCGGCCGGGCGTGCGTTCGGGTTCGGCGTCGTGGGCCTGTTCGGCGCGATGGCGCTGCACGCCCTGTGGAACGGCTCGTCGATGATCGGCAACTTCTTCGTGCTCTACATCGTGCTGCAGGTGCCGCTGTTCGTCGGGTTCATCGTCGTCATCATCCTGCTGCGCAAGGAGGAGGCCCGGCTCACCTTCGCGCGTCTCAGCGACTACGCGACGGCGGGCTGGTTCACCCCGCAGGAGGTCGCGATGCTTGCGACGCCCGCGGGCCGGCGGGTCGGTCTGCGATGGGCGTCGGGACTGCGCGGCGACCGCCGGCCGATCATGCGCGGGTTCATCAAGGACGCGACCACTCTGGCCTCCGTGCGCCAGCGCATCATCACGGGACGGGATCCGCTCGCGGCCCAGGACGAGCAGGTGCTGCTGCAGCGCACGCACGCGGCGCGAGACGCCCTGCTCGCGGTGTGAGACAGACTCAGCGCCCGGTGCTGCGGCGATGCCTGCGAGTCCTCCGGGCGCTGAGTTGATCTGAAAACAGAGTGCACCCGTGACCAAGGGTTGTCAAGGATCCAGTGCGGCGGAACGTCGTCGCCGCGCCGCGGACCGTCGGCAAGCGGCGGATCGCTGTTCGCCGTCGGCGCAGTCCTCGCGTTGACCGGGGCCGCAGCCGTCGGGTTGTATGGAGGCATGACTGAGCGCACCAAGCCCGAGTTCGACGCCCCCACCGGACCCGCTCCCACGGAGCTCGTGATCCGCGACATCATCGAGGGAACCGGCGACGAGGCGAAGCCCGGCGACACCGTGACCGTGCACTACGCGGGTGTCGAGCACGACACCGGCGAGGAGTTCGACTCCTCCTGGGGCCGTGGCGAGACCATCCAGTTCCCGCTGCGCGGCCTGATCCAGGGCTGGCAGGAGGGCATCCCCGGGATGAAGGTCGGCGGGCGCCGCGAGCTGACCATCCCTCCGCACCTCGCCTACGGACCGGCCGGATCCGGTCATTTCCTCGGCGGCAAGACCCTGATCTTCATCATCGACCTCGTCGCCGTCGGCTGACGATCCCGATCGCGATGGCCCCGTCCCGGACGGGGCCATCGTCGTGTCCGGAAGAATCCTCGAAAAAGTTCGGCGAATCGGGAATGCATTCAAGTGAATGTAAGTTGGATCCGATGTCGCCGCAGCAGCGGTCGACCTGAGAACTTCCGACGAGGAGCACGAATGAGCATCGACATCCCCGGCTACCGCAGCGGCACCTGGACTCTGGACCCGGCGCACAGCGAGGTCACCTTCAGCGTCCGCCACATGATGATCTCGAAGGTGCGCGGCACGTTCGGCGTGAAGAGCGCGACGCTGATCGCCCCGGAGAACCCCCTCGAGGCCCGTGTCGAGGCGAGCGTCGATGTCACCTCGCTCGACACCGGTGACGCCGGCCGCAACGGCCACCTGATGTCGGCCGACTTCTTCGACGCGGAGACGTACCCCACCATCGAGTTCGCCTCGACCGCAGCCCGCGTCGAGGACGGCGACTTCTTCGTCGACGGCGACCTCACGATCCACGGCGTCACCAAGCCGGTCACGTTCGAGCTCGACTTCGGCGGTTTCGGCTCCGACCCGTACGGCAACTACAAGGCCGGCGCATCCGCGAAGGCGGTCATCAACCGCGAGGACTTCGGCCTCACCTGGAACGCCGCACTGGAGACCGGTGGTGTGCTCGTCGGCAAGGACGTCACGATCACCCTCGACCTGCAGGGCGCTCTGGAGGCGTAATCGGAGCATCACCCGGGAGGGCGGGCGTCGCATATCGCGGCGCCCGCCCTTCGGCGCCTCTCGGCGGCGGTCGTCAGGCGGCCGGCTCGTCGATGAGGCGGGATCCGACGGCGCGCAGCGACACGGCGGCCCAGGTGCGGAACGGCCGCCACGCCTCGGCGATCTGCTGCAGTTCGGCGTCGCCCGGGGCGTGATCGAGGCAGTAGAGGGCCTGCACAGCCGCGCGGGTGTGGTCTTCCTGAGTCGACAGCACGTCGGTGAGCCCGCACGCCCGGATCACGATGAGGGCGCTGTAGAACGGACCGATCCCGGGCAGGCGCTGCACGTCGAGCATCGCCTCCTCCGCGCCCATGCCGGCGAGGCGGTGCACGTCGAGCTGCCCCTCCAGTGCGGCGTGCGCGATCGCGTGCAGTCGCGGGATCCGATCGGCCGGCAGGCCGGGGAAGCCGTCGAGTCGGAGGAGTTGCTCGGGCAGCGGCAGAGCGGCTTCGGAGCGCCCGGCCACCTCGAAGACGGCGCCGTGCTCCTCGGACAGACGACGTCGCAATGCGATGCCCTGCCGTCGCGCGCGGCGAGCGGAAAGCAACGCCCACACCGCGGCCTCGTACGGGCTGTAGAAGTTCGAGGGGCGGAAGCCGGGCGCTGCGGCATGCACGCGCGCGAGGACAGGATCCGCCGCGCACACGGCCGCCCACGCGTCGCCGTCCTGGTCCGCCGAGACGACGCGGCCCACCTGTGCGGCGATGGCGTCGAGGTCGCCCTCTCCGCGCACGGTCAGGACGAGCCAGTCGTTCTGCTGGCGCACCTCGACGCCGACCTGGGTGTCCAGCGAGTCCGCGCAGAAGGCCAGCCGCATGGCGCCGTCGAAAGCGGACTCGTCGCGGTGACCGAATCCCATGAGTGCGACCTCGCGAAGGTCGTACGGCCCGATGAGGGGCAACGTGGTCGTGCGGGTGGTGGAGCTCATACCGCCAGTGTGCGCCCGGGCGCGGACATTCACATCGGCAGCGCGAGCGCAGAGACGCGGGCAGGTCCGGCGAAGGCGTCGATGGCCGCGATGCGACCGTCGTCGCCGAGGTCGAACGCCATGACGGAGACGGCCTGTCCGCCGACCGTCACCACGACCCCGGGGAGACCGTCCACGAGCACCGCATCCAGCACGGCACCCGGAATCGCGAACATGAGCGCCCGGCCGGCCACCGCGGCGTCACCGCGCACGATCGCGGTCGCTGAAAGGCCCTGATCGATCCGCAGCTCGATCTCGGGCGAGAGCAGCGAGACCAGTTGGTCGAAGTCCCCGGCTCGAGCCGCGGCGAAGAACGCCTCGACCACGGCGCGCTGCTCGCGGGCGGGCCGGGCGCCCGCGACATCCGCAGAGCGCACGCGACGACGCGCACGGCTGGCCAGCTGCCGCGCCGCCTCGGGGGAGCGCTCCAGGAGGTCCGCGATCTGCTCGAACGGCACGTCGAACGAGTCGTGCAGCACGAACGCGACGCGCTCGGCGGGGGAGAGTCTCTCGTGCACCACGGTCAGCGCGGCACCGATGGCATCGGCATGTTGTGTCTGATCCAGAGGATCCGCCGCCGGTCCATCCGCCTCGATGACCGGATCCGTCCCGTCGTCGAGCGGGATCTCGCCATGGGCGGAGCGGGAGCGCAGCACGTTCAGGCAGGCGCGGGACGCGATCGTGGTCAACCAGCCGCCGACGTTCTCGACATTGTCCGCCCCGGCCGCGGAAGCCCGCAGCCAGACCTCCTGCACGATGTCGTCCGCCTCCGCGGTGGATCCGAGCATGCGCTGGGCGAGACGGCGCAGGCGGGGCCGGTGCTCCTCGAAGCGCTCCGCGAAAAGATTCTGGTCGGTCATGTCACATCTCCTCCGGCCCGCGTGTCATCAGAGTGACCGTCCGAAAAGGGCGGCGTCTGACACAGAGAACGGGAAGAGTCTGACATGAGCATCGACCAGACCATCGACACCACGTCCGCCGTCGCGATCAAGGCGCGGATGCCGCACCCCGCGTTCCTGCTGGAGGGCGGTTTCGACGCGCTCTCGCAGCTCAGCAATGTGGCCGGTTCGACCGATCTGCCCGAGGATCTGATCCACATGGTGCATCTGCGCGCCAGCCAGATCAACGGTTGCAGCTG
>Ga0308158_10004293_pt1 | contig 12099 bp, 19 predicted proteins | sample PhyBR2_FD_201038 | JGI IMG/M metagenome (GOLD analysis project Ga0308158, IMG submission 201038) | Phyllosphere microbial communities from UC Gill Tract Community Farm, Albany, California, United States - DLSLB.R2 | ecosystem: Host-associated > Plants > Phyllosphere > Unclassified | place: USA...
AATGCGCCGCATCCTTATCGGTACGTAGATGGCGAGGAACAATGCAACAAGTGCGCCGGTGACCTGGATCCAAGCAGCCCATTCGCTTTGACTAAGGCAGGGCCAATCCAGAATCGAAAGACAGTACTGCGCGTCCATGTGCATTCCTTGAACTTTGGGGGTGCCAGCATGAAGGGCGGACGCTCAATCAGCAAACCTGCTGTCCTCTACGAAGGCAATTGCTCCGGCTGCTCGTGATTTGCGGCCTTGGCTTGGGCTACCTGTTGCCCGTGCTGTGTCGAGTGCAACGAGACCCCGTCAGGAACCGAATTTGCGCACTCGCATTGCCGGACATGGCCTGGGTATAGAGCTGGTCCATCACCGCCATTTTGAGCTGGGCCCTGCGCTGCTGCTGGCCGGCCTGCACTGCGGCAGCCTCCAAGCTCGTTGGCGGGGCTTCGATGGCTTCCCGCACCGCCGGTAGCTGCATGAGCCTCCACGCCGCCTGTGAGCCTGTGGCGGAGCTGTAGCCGGCCTGTTCTGCCGCAGCCTTGCCCCTGTATCCCGCTCGGATGGCGTCGACGAAGCGCAGCTGTCGGGTGGTGATCATGTTTACCTTTTGGGAATGGTTTTCAGCAAATCAAATGGGCCTGAAACCCTTGCGGTACGGGGTTTTTGCGCCGTTTGCTGCTGATTTTGAATTTCTCAGCCCAGAAAAAAGTTCTGCGCGTGAGGGGGCGTCGGGTGTCCGGGGAAAGACATTCCAAACTTGCCGATACCCCCCCAGTCAACAGAGCGCCCTCAGCCTGGCCAGTTCGGTCGCGATCGCTGATTGGACTCGCGCCGCGGTCAGCAGCGGCAGATCATCGCTCACCGTGCCCACCCGCAGTCCGCCTTTGAACAGCGAGCCGAACTCACGGTCTCTGACGCTGATCTGCGCGCAGCCTTGGGAGACGGAGACCACCACGTCCACGTCCTCGGCTTCGATACCCAAGCCACTGCATGTCACGGCTACTTCTTCAGCCGCATGCCAGCGGAATGATTCGATGCTTGGCTGCGCGCTCATCGTGATGCCTTGATCAACGGAACGGATCCGCGGTTGTCGATCAGCTTGATACCAGGACGAAATGACTTGCCGATCTTCGATTCCCGATTGCTGGGAATGGTGACGATGGATGTTTCGATCAGTTCCCACTTCTCCCACTTGGTGCCGGTGGGAATGGGCGATCCCTTGATCCCAATGAAGCCGATGCTGAAAGAGTCGACGAGCTTGGCTTCGATCATATCCCAGGCCTCATCGGCGCGGCCCAGGCCCTCGGCCAGTTCGGCCACGATGCGCAAGCCATCGGGCGTGACCTTTGCTTCTTTCACCCATCCAATCGGCTCGTCGTGGCGATGCTGCCAGAGCAGCGGCAAAGGCAGGTTCCAGTCTCCACCACCAGGCACTACTACGTCGCCATGCCGGTCCACGTTGGGCGTCGATGCCAAGCCGCGGATGGTGCGCGTGCCGTTGCCCACGAACTTCTCCAGGCGCTGCATCTTCACCGCGAGGTGCGCGAGGCGCCCCGGTCGCTGGGTCCCGAGCCTGCGATCGATGGCGTCGTTCACCAGCTTGCCGATCTCGGTACCGAATTTGGCTGCGTCGATTCGCATTCGTTACCCCTTAGATCGCCGGCGGATAGTCAGCATCGGTCAACACCGAGACGCTGCCGGGCCGCTCCACCCGCCAGTTCACAAACAGCACGCTCTTCAGGGCGACCAGGTTGCACTGGAACAGGCTCACCAGCTCGGCAGCACCGTCCTCGGGCGTGTCGCTCATCTGCAGCGCCGCAACGTCGGAACGGTCCACCTCGATGCCGCCATCACCGCTGGCAATTCCGGTTGGGTCAATCAGGGCGATCTGGCCGCCTGCAGAATCGCGTGGAGAGTTGGCGCTGGTGAGCACCTGGATGCCCACGATGGTCCCGCCTCGGGGCCCAACATCGGGGAACACCAGGCCGCTGCCGTTTCGATACAGGCCGAGCTGGGCGGCAGTCTTCGGATCGGTAACGAAGAAGGCTGCGCCAAGGTCGCCGGCGAATCCCTCAATCAGCGCGGCAATATCGGCCACCGGATCGCCAGTGCCGGCAACGCTGGGAGCGCCATGGGTCACTGCAGCCGGCCGCACCACCTCAAGCGAAGTGCTCTCGCCGGCGTTGGTGCGATCGAGGAAGGCCTCATCCCAGGATGCGGCCACAGCGCGCCGTAGGTCTCCTTCGAACGTGGACTCAGCGACTCCGCCGAATCGCACTGCCTCATCGGTAACCACGGTGATCGCTGCGACCTGGGCGGGCTCGATGCCTGCAGTGTTGAGCAATGCTGCCTTGCTGACCGGGATGGGCTTGGACTGACCAACCCAGTAGCCACGGGTACCGCCGGTCATTCGGATCATGCGCACGCGGAACGGGATCTTGCGAAGCCCGGTCAAGCGACCGTAGATCGACTGAGCGCGTACCAGGTCAAAAAACTCCATGGCCGCGGGTGACTGGTTGCCGGTTTCGCCGGTGCCCATCGCGGGGACTGCGGCCTTTGCGATGTCCTCTGCGCCTACCGGCCCCCAGCGGGTCAAGGCGGTTTGTCGGATCGAGTCAACGTCCATGCCGCAGCCAGCAGCACGCAGAAGAACGCTACGAGTGAAGTTCCGACCGCGAGCGGCGAGGGGTACGCCTGAGTTCATTGCTGGCTCCAGTGAGTTTTCGGATGCCAGAAAGGATCGGCCGGAACGTCGATTGGAGCCACGTGGATTTACGGGGATTCACGGGGTTTTACGGAGTTTTCTTCAGCGCTCGATCATCAAGGCTGCGATGTCCGAAAGCCGATAGGTGCGACGACGATTCACGCGGATGGTCGGGATCTTCTCGGACCGTGCCCAGTCTTCAAGGGTTCGCACCGAGCGACCCAATAGCTCTGCAGCAACGTCCTCGTGTACTCGCCCATCAGCAGTGACCATGTGGCCACGTGCCCTGCAGTCTCGCTCCAGGTCATCGACATTGACGGCAGGTTCTTCACCTGGCCAACGCTGGCCGCAGCAGGGACAGAACGTGCGGGCCGTCATCGGGTCACCGAAACGGTTTGGGTAACGGTTGGGGGAACGGTTCGAAAGGCTTTGGCAAAGCCTTGCCGGAAGCCTTCTGCTACCAGCACGATCATTCGACGAGTGTTCGACGAGGCCTCCCCGTCACGCGTGGAGCACGCGTCAGCCACGCGGCGTGCGGTTTCGTTTGGGCCGTTTGCACTGCAAGGGCTCTGGAACCGATCAAGCAGGAGCAGGGAAGCAACGGCAAAAACGCTGACGCTTGGTAGATATATATAAGGGAGCCCCCTGAGGGGGCCACAAAACACCACCAAAACCGCTGTTATGGCCCCCTGAGGGGGCTTTATCTGGGTCGTCATGCTGCTTTTGGCTCCCTGAGGGGGCCAGTGAGTACCCCTGAGGGGGCCACCGATTCTGTTTTCTTCCAGTCGTTCCTTGGAGGACCTGAGGCGATCTCCAAGGACTTACCGTCGCACTCGTCGATTGAGCACCAGGTCAGCGCGTAGAGGTTGCATAGCTTCTTCGTGCCATGCCTTGTCTTCACGATGAAGCCCGCTGCCTCCAGTTCCAGCAGCAGCGTGTGAACCTTGCTCGGCGCACAAACTCCGGTTCCCTCCACCATGTCCTTGGTGGCACTGAGGTCGCCGTTGTTCTTGCCGTTGTACTGGTCAGCGAGAAACATCAGCAGCTTGAGTGCCGATCCACCCAATGCACGGAACTGCGACGACTTCAGCATGTAGTGCGGCAGCTGGACGAACGAATGCCCTTTACCGCGCCCCGTGAGCTTGGGGCGCTTCCGTTCGGAAATCCGCTTGCGGTACTCGCCGGTCATCGTGTCCGCCGGTCAACCAAGCGAACGGGAGAGCTGCTTCGTCAGCAGCTTCCGGTTGTGCTCGCACACGGCGCGGTCGTTGGCGTACTGGGGGGCGCTGCACCCCATGCCGATGAGCGTGTCCAGGGCGGTCTCTGCGGCCTTCGTGGTGTCGAGCCAGCGCTCCAGGTGCGGGCGCGGCAGGTCGCGCAGCTGGCGGGCATTGAGGGTGCGAATCGGTCGGTAGCTCATTGGCTTTCCCTCGTGGTGAGGCCGGCGTTGCGGAACGCGCGGCGGTACCGGCATGCGGATGCTCTGGACATGCCCCAGTGCTCCACGATTTCCCCAATGGTTGGCATCGATCGACGCTGCTGCGCCCAGGCGGCGAAGCGAAAGATCACCTCGGTGTGGTTCTCCACGCCAGCAATTGCGGTGGAATAGATCGGGCCGCGCTTGCTCATGCCACCCTCCGCGTCGTTGTCGCGTGGGTAACGATTCCCAGAATGCGGAGCTGGCTCGCTGCAATCCGTTGCGCGGCAGCAGGATCACTTGCAGCGAAAACATGAAGGCCGCTTGTATCCGCTCGGATGAAACGGATTACCTGGCGTCCGCTGATCTCCACCGCATAGCAGCCGTCGCCAAGGTAGCGATGGCAATCCAAGTTGACATGCAGGACGTCACCCGCCTCGTACTTGGGGGCATTGAGGTTGTCACGGACATGGACGCATGCGTATCCATGCCCGCGCGGTGTCGCTGGCGCGAGATGGTCGTCGGTGTCGTGGTGCGTAAGTGCCAGGGCGGTCATGCCGGCCACCCGAGCTGTGCGCGAACTGCGTCCTGCCACTGTTGGCCAAAGCGGCCGGCGCGCGTGAGAATCCAACGGATACGCAGCTCCCGTGGTTCGCCGTCGGGGTAGTTGGCCAAGCAGTCATAGCAGACCACGCTGGGCAGCTCAGCGAACGGGAAACCCGAAGTCGAACGATGGGCGTCGAAGTAGCCGATAGCCTTGTTGCAGCAGTCGCAGGCCTGAGGATCGTGGCGGGTGGGCCGGCTGGTGTAAGTGTTCCCTGACACTGCAGGGAATGGTTGCCCGATTGCGTCTCGGGTGGTCTGGTGTACGATGCGTCCCATAGTCGGATCGTTCCTTGAGAAAGGGGGCGGGAGTGACTTCCGAGGCTCGGGCGGCTGCAACCGCTCGGGCCTTTTTCTTTTCAGCCGGCAAGCGCACGGCTATCGGTCGTCTCGATGACGGCCGCCTCGATGTAGGCGTCGAGGTCGGTCAGGCGGTAGAACACGCGACCGCCGATCTTCAGGTAACGCGGGCCGCGACCCTCCATGCGCATCTTGTCCAAGGTGCTGATGCCCACCCCAAGGTAGTTCGCGGCTTCCGGCACCTTCAGGCGTCCGGTTTGAATCGATGTGCTCATCACTTAGGCTCCTAATTCCCGAATTGCGCGAGTCGTAGTGACTCCGCACGGAGAGATATACTCCGAAATTCCGGAATTGCAAGAGTCGTAGTGAAATGACCGCAAAAAAGAAGACTCCCGGAAAGCGAGGGAGGAAAGCGGCACCACCCGGGGCAAAGCTTTCCCAATTGACGATCCGCATTCCGCCATCGCAACACGTGGCGTTGGCAATGCTTGCCAGAGATCGAGGGTTGTCGATCAGTCAGGCCGTCGAGTTCTCCCTTGCGCAGGTGCTCAAGGACTACGCCTTCGAGGGAGTGACGCTGAACGATTTTTTGCGCGGCCGCGGGTACGCAATGAGTTTCAGCTTTGGGGCTGAAGATATGGATCGCCACGAGGCTGCGGTAGAAATGATGGCTGAAGAGGCTCTGCACTCGGATCCATTCTTCATCATGCTCATGCCAGAGCGCCTTCGTACTCCTGAAGAGCGCTTCTTTTTCGAGGTCTTTGCGGAGCTTGCGGTCGATCACGCGGGCAAACTTCAGGTGAACAGTGAACTAGCTGAACAGCTATTGCTCGCGTGCAAATCAGCATTCCGACGCGGTGAAGCTGCGGAGGATGTCGTCGCAGAATGGAAGGGGGCGCTCGGGTGACCGCTTTCTCCAAACTCACACGCAGCGGCATGCGCGGGCTGAAGCCTGGGCAGACGATCGGTGAGCGCGGAATCGAATACACGCGGTTGGCCAACGGTGATGGCCGATGGTCGGTGAACGTCATGGTCAACCGGCAGCGGCACCACCAGGTCGTCGGGCTGGAGTCGGAGGGCTACACGCGCACGCAGGCAGAGGCTCTTGTGGCCTCGCTCAAGGCCGACAAGCGTGCAGCAGCACACGGGGTGGCGGGCAGCAAGCAGAAGGCCGCCATGTCGCTTGCGCGGGCCGCAGATGACTACCTCGAATACTTGGCCAAGCATGATGGCCGCGACGTTGAAACGAAGGCGATGCGCTTTCGGGAGCATCTGAAGCCGCACCTTGGCCAGATCCAGGTGTCGCGCTTCACCGATGATGATTGGCTGGCCTACGTGGCCAAGCGGAAAGGCGAGGGCGCGGCGCCGTCCACGATCAACCGGGAGCGGTCTGCGCTGCTCCACATGCTCAACACGATGCGCCGGCGGAAGATGCTGGCCGCGGTGCCGCTGCTGGCGCGCCAGGCAGAGCCGGAGGGGAAGCTGGTGTACCTCACGCCGGCAGAGTCGCAGCGCCTGCTCAAGGCTGCAGCGAACGATCAATCGGACCTGGCCCACCCCTTCATCATGATCACCCTCTACACCGGCCTGCGGCACGAGGCGGCGCTCAGCCTGCGGGCCAGCGACGTGGATGCTGAGCGGCGGGTGCTGTGGATTCGACACGACAAAGCCGGCAGGCGGGAACAGCCGATGCCGCAGATCCTGGCCGACTACCTGGTCGACTACACCGATGGCATGGATGGCGAGGATTACCTCTTCCCGTCGAAGCGTGCGAAGTCGGGCAGGGCGTACCAGATGAACACCGTCTTCGGCCGCTGTGTGGAGCGTGCTGGTATTGCCAAGCACTGTACCCCGCACACGATGCGACACACCGCCGCAACCAATGCAGCACACGCCGGCCTCGATGCGGCAACCATCCAAATGATGGGCGGATGGAAGACAAGAGCAATGGCGGAACGGTACACTCACGCCGCTTCAATGCACGATGCGATGGACGCCCTCCAGGGCAGGCTCACCAGCAGCAGGGTTACACGGAAATTACACCGGCCCTCCAAGAAATCGGCTTGAAACCCTTGCAGGGCCTATAGCTCAACGGTTAGAGCAGAGGACTCATAATCCTTTGGTTCCAGGTTCGAATCCTGGTGGGCCCACCAAAAGAATCAGTGGCTTGCAGAGATGCAGGCCATTTTTTGTTTCCGCGATTCCGAATCGGTGCCTGCACGGTACCTGCTTCGATCGGGCACCGGATTGTTCTAGACCTTATGCCGACCAACTTTTCGGGGAACACCGGCTAAGCTGGGCTTTCGTAATGGAGGCTGCTGGCAATGTCGATATGCACGGTTCCAGGTCGTCGCCGCTTCATGGTGCAGTCCGCCACGTTGGGGATTCTTGCCACGTTGCCTTCAACCCGAGCATTGGCTGCGTCGTGTAAAAGCACCGCCAGCAGTTCCTGGGTCCCTGACGATACCTTCCTCGGCGAACTGCCGCGGATCATGCAGGCCTTTGCGGTCCCTGGCGTGGGCATCGCCGTGATTGAAGGTGGTGCCGTGGCATGGAGTCGAGGCTTTGGCTTGGCTGATGTACAGACCGGCAGAGCTGTCGATGCGCGCACGGTGTTTGAGGACGCCTCGCTCAGCAAACCGGTGTTCGCCTATCTGGTGATGAAGCTGGTGGGGCAGGGGCGGATCGAGCTGGATATACCGCTGGTTCGGTATCGGCGCCCTGATTACCTTGGCGATCATCCATGGGTGGCACTCATCACCGCGCGCGACGTATTGCGGCATACGACGGGGCTGCCCGATTGGCGCAAATCGCCCGCGACCGAGAAACTGGTGCCGATGGTGAAGCCCGGCACACGCATCAATTATTCCGGCGAGGCATTCGTCTGGTTGCAGCTGGTCGTTGAAGCGATCACCGGGCAGAGCCTGGACGAATCGATGCAGGCCTCTCTGTTCGGTCCTGCCGGGATGAAAGACAGCAGCTATACCTGGAATGCGGATCTGGCCGCGCGCTCCGTGTTTGGTCATCGCGCACACGATCGTGTCGATGGAGGCGTGCCGCCGCAGGTGCTGCGCGAACAATGGAGTGCAGCCCAGCGCGTCGCCGAGCGCTGGGGCAAGCCGCTGTCTGCATGGAAGTATGAAGACGCCGAGCGCGCGTTACCGGAAGTGCAGGCCTTGTCGCCGCCAGGCTTGGTGACCTGGGCGGGTGACATCCTCGCCAATGCCGCCGCCAGCCTGCGCACGACCGTGCAGGACTATGCGACCTTCCTGAGCTTGATGATGGCGGGCCGGCAAGCTGCGGCATGGGAGATCAGTGAGAGTGCGCGACAAGCCATGCTGGCACCGCAGATCAGCTTGCCGGTGCGATGGACCGAGAAAGGTTTGGGTTGGAATACCGAACAGACCCGTGATGGGCCGATGTTCTACCACTCCGGCAGCAACAGCGGCATCTTCAAGAACTTCGCACTGGGCGACGCGCAGCGCGGGCGCGGCATCGTGGTGTTGACCAATGGCGGCAGCGGTTCATTCGTGCACCAGCGGGTGGTGCGTGCTGCGACCGGATACGATCTGCTTTCGTACGATCTTTGATTGAGTGCGGGTATCCGTTACCCATGCATCCGCAGCCTTGTTTCATTTGCGATGAACCCGCTGCCAGTGGACTTGGGCCGCGCGTGTTGTCGTTGCCGCACGGCAGTTCACTGCTCGAAAACGCCATCGCCGGCCTGCTCGGCGATGGGTCGGACCTCCTGCACCAGGCTCAGCAAGGTCTTTCCCGGCTCCTCATTCATCACCTCGTGCGCGGACTGTTCAAACCAGATCAGTTTCTTCTGCGGCGCATCCACGCTGGCGAACCATTCGGCTGCCAGTTCGGAGGACACGTTGTAATCGTGCCGGCCCAGGAACAGGAACAACGGCGTCTTGAGCTGGCGGGTGCTGCTCATGTCGAGGGTCAGCACATCCGCGAGCAGATGCTGCATGGAAAAATCGTTGCCCTTCCAGGCCGCGGCTATATCTGCGTCGGCATATTCGGGTGACAGCGCAAAGGCTGCGGCCTCGGCATCGCCGCCGCGACGGTTGTGGACCATGCCGCCGTAGTGGTTCAACCAATGTCGCTGTTTGAACAGTGCATCCAATGCAACCGGGGTATTGCCCTGGGCATATGGCGCCATTGCCTGCAGGTCAGCGATGGCCTGTGCATTGTGGTCTTGTTGCGCCTGTTGCATCGTCCATGCCCAGCCGCGCCGTTCGCTCTCCGGCGCGTTGGATATCTGGCCCATGCCGATATAGGCATGCAGCCATTGCGGGCGTTGTTTGGCCACTTCCAGGCCCAGATAGCTGCCCCAGGATTGGCCGAGCACGAAAATCTTCTGCTTGCCGAATTCGTGGCGCAGCCACGCCACCATTTCCAGTGAATCGGCGACCATGCGCTCGCGGGTCATGGTGGGGGCCAACTGCACTGGATCATTGCTCGCAAAGGTCTTGCCCGCACCGCGTTGGTCCCACTGCACGACGGTGAAGTACTCCTCCCAGCCGCGCTGGAAGTACCAGCTGGTGGGCATGGCGACCCAACCCGGCCCACCATGCAGCATCAGCAGAACCGGGTTGCGCGCATCGTTGCCACGGATCGATACCCATTGATCGATCCCGCCGATGCGGACCTTCTCCAGGCGCTCGATGCCGTTGTCGGCTACCACGCGGCGCATGTCTGCCACGATGGCGGTGGCCTGCGCCCGGTTACGTGGCGCGGGAGCTTCAGGCACGGCGGCGCTTGCGCCAGGGCAGGCGCCAGCAACAATGCAGAGCAGAAACAGCGGCAGCAACTTCATTGGCTTCCCAGCTTCGGTGTCAATTGCAGGAATGAAGCATGCCATGTGCGCTCCGCAACGACATCTCGGACAGGTTTGCAGCATTGGCCGCAGCTGTCGCATATCTTTACCGTGGTCGCAGGCCACTCACCTCAGTCCTGCGAATCGGATTCGATTTCCAATACCGCACCCAGTCTCTCGGCCAGGGCCTGCGCTGCATCCAGCACCCGCGCCAGGCTCTGATCGCTGATGGTTTCCACCTGGATCAGACGGTAGCCCGGGCCTTCGTTGTCGCTGAGGCCCGCCGAGCTGCTGTCTTCGTCGTCGGCATCGAATGCGGGTTCGGTGATGTCCTCGGCTGAATCCACATCGTCCATGCCCTTGAGCATGTCGAGCAAGGCCTGGGTAACACCTTCGTCGGCGGTAAGGCGGAGTTCGAGGTTTGCCATGTGCAGCTCCTTTGGGGGGGAATGTGTTATTCGCCGTCAGCCTGGAAGCCAACCTTTCTATGGCTGCCATCGCAGAAGGGCTTGTTGTTGGAATGGCCGCAGCGGCACAACCAGGTCTCGGTGACCCGGTCGATGGTGCGGCCGGTGCCACTGACGACTTCAAGGTTGCCGATGACGTGCAGCGGGCCGTTTTTGGTCGGGTTGACCTGCAGCGGGCCATCACGTTGCGGCAAGGCTTCGGATTTCTTTTCCGCCGGTTCGCCGCTGGCGGTGAAGCCACAGTCGACATGGCGGTGGTCGCAGAAGGGCTTGTTGTGTGACTCGCCGCAACGGCACAGGGTTGCGCGCATGCCTTCGTCGCTGCCGGCGATCAACAGCGGTGCGTTGAAGGCGAGCGGGCCGTTCTCGCGCACATGCACCAGGTTCACCACCGGTGCGGGTTCGGCGTGGCTGCCGTCGTTGTATTCGTAGCGGATGGCGCCGGATGGGCAGTTGCGCGCGATCAGCGCCACTTCCTCCGGAGGCACGGCGTCGGGGTGGATCCATTCGCCCACCACATTGGGCACGAAAACGTCCGGGTGGCTGAGCACGCAGTTGCGTGAGTGGATGCAGCGTTCACCATCGAAATGGATGGTGACGGTCTTGCCGCGTACGGTTTCGGTTGCCATGGGCTGCCTCCGCTTCGGAAAGCGCAGTGTCGCGCGGAAGACGTTAAGGCGGGGCGTATACAGCTATGTTTTTTGTAGGAGCGGCGTGAGCCGCGTAGCCGGGGGGCAAGGAGATTGCCATTGGACCTTGGCTTGAGAGGGTACGAGCTTCGCGGCTTACGCCGCTCCCACAAGTCTGTTTGTTATTTGCGTACGGCCAGCACGCCATCCAGGGCCAGCTCCGCCTTGAAGCCGGCTTTCTGCAGGCGTGTGGCGACTTCGCGGGGTACATCGCGGCCACTGGTGAGCTTGTTCGGCGCGCCGGTGTAATGGAACAGGCGGCCGCCTTTGCGCAGCACGCGCGCCAGTTGATCGTAGAACACCTGCGAGTACAGCTCGCCGGCAATGCCGAAGCGCGGCGGGTCGTGCAGCACGGCGTCCATCGAGGCATCGGCGATGCTTTCGATTTCCTTGGAGACATCGCCCTGCTTGAGCTGCAGGCGGCCGCCTGCGGCGGCGCTGTCAGGGTCCGGCGACCACGGGTTGAGGGTACGCAGCCACAGCACCTCCGGGCTCTTCTCGAAAGAGCGGATGCCGGCCACGCCTTCGTCCAGGCAGGAGGCGGCGAAATAGCCCATGCCGCCGCAGGTGTCCAGGATCTGCTTGCCGCGCGGCTCCACCAGTGCCACCTTGCGGCGGGCGTCGTCCAGTGGCGAGATCTGCGCGCTGACCAGCATCTTGATGCCGTCGATCTCGAACGTGGGGATTCCCCAGTCGGTAGGTACCAATTTGTACAGGCCGCTGCCGAAGCGCGAGGCAGCGCTGAACTCCTCGCCATCCCAGTAGTAGATGGTGCGGTCCTTGAGCTTGGCCGGCCACGGGTAGTGCTGGCCGCGGAACTGAAAGCTGTCGCTGCCAATGCCAACGGTTTGCTGGCTGCGGCCCAGGTCGAGCGAGGTGCTGATTTCGCTGCTGCCCTTCTTCAGGGCGCTGTGCAGCTGCTCGAGCAAAGGGCGGGTGAGCAGGGGGCCGGTGTAGTGGGGCATGGGGGCTGCAGGTGGTGCGAGGGTGGGAATGCTACCGCAGCTGGGTTTTGGGGGTTGAGTTGTGCGCGAAGAGCACCCCTCCCCAGCCCTCCCCTTTGCTCCGCAAAAGGGAGGGGGCCAAAAGCTCCCTCCCTT
>Ga0308158_10004294_pt1 | contig 12097 bp, 17 predicted proteins | sample PhyBR2_FD_201038 | JGI IMG/M metagenome (GOLD analysis project Ga0308158, IMG submission 201038) | Phyllosphere microbial communities from UC Gill Tract Community Farm, Albany, California, United States - DLSLB.R2 | ecosystem: Host-associated > Plants > Phyllosphere > Unclassified | place: USA...
CGTTTTCCGGCAGCAATGTTAACACGACCTGGACAGGTTATCCGCATGCTGGAAACCCTGCTTTTTTTCACACGCGCAGTACGCCAGTTTTGTCGAATTCGCGCACGGCCGCCAGCGACGCGCGCGCAATTTCGACGTTCGACACGCCACGCAAAAACACCATCGTTTTACCGATGCCGCCGCGCAGCAAACACATTTCATCGCCGTTGACGCCGAACGTGCCGGTACGCCTGGCGCGCGCCTGGATCTCGGCGATGGCCTCGACCATGGCCTGCGCCACCGGCAGGATCTTGTGGCCGACAGGTGCGATGCGGCGCGCCATGTCGGCGTTGCTCAGCAGGTCGTAGACGTGCTGCTCTTGGAAGTAGCCCTTGCCCATCGCCTCGCTGGCCTGAAAGCCGGGCATCTCGAAGGCAAGTGCGCGACGCATGCCATTTGGCAGTACGGCAGGCTTCTGCACGTACCGCTTACGCGGCTTCTTGTTGCCGCTCACAGCACGCCTCCAATCTCGATCTGCACAGCGCCTGGCTTCGCGCCGTACTCGCGGCGAATGATGACCGGATCGAACTGCGCGTCGTTGATGCCCAGCGCGTCGGCCACGCCATCAAGGGCCGGCTTGAGCGCGGCCAGCAGATTGTCGCGGTCACGCGCGCGACGGTCTGGCTGCTGGAACGTGATCGTCAGCGGGATGGCCTGGCCGAACTGTGGTGCCGGCACGCCGGCAGCCGCGCGGGCAATGATCGCCGCGCCGGCACGGGCGTTCTTGCGCAGCGCCGCGGTAACGCCCCAGTGCATGCCCTTCGACTGGTTTGGATTTAACTTCGGGTTTGGCCAAGGCAGCTTGAAGGAAATAGTTTTCTCGAAATTCATTTAGCGCTTTCAGGTTCAATTATTTTCGTATGGGATGAGGCTTGGTAGCGCCCCGCCCGCTTGCGCGGCTTGGGGGCACCGCATATCAAGCCGCAGCTGCGTGACCGAGGTGCGCGCCGCCACCCTCTCGCCGGGCACGGAAAGATTCCCAGTCGAAAACGACGACCTTGCCACCACCCTCCCGCAGCCGATCAACTGCTCGTGCGCCGAGGAAATGCTCAAGCTCGCCGACGGCCAGGTTGCTGATGATGATCGTCGGCCGGCGCGATTCGTAGCGGCCGTTGATGATCTCGAACAGAATCAGCTTCTCCGCGTCGCTGCCGAACTGCACGCCGACCTCATCGAGGATCAGCAGATCCGGCTCGACCAGGTCGCGCAGCGCCTGCGCCTCGGTGCGCTCGGCGCTCTTGCTGTAGGTTTCCTTCACCGAGCGCACAGCACGGATCACCGAGGAAAATACGGCCTGGCCGCCCTGCTCCAGTACCGCGTGCGCGATGCCGATGGCCAGGTGCGTCTTGCCGGTACCCACGTCGCCGCAAAAAATCAGGCAGGCGCCGGCCTGGCGCACAGCGCCGAAGTTGTCGGCATAGCGCTGCGCCACCTGCAGCGCCTGGCCGGCCTCCGGGCAAGTCGGGCGATACGTGGCAAGCCGGCGGTCGGCGAAGCGCTCCGGGATGGCAGCCCGGCCCAGCTTGGCCTGCCACTCTCGCGCCAGCAGCTCGCTGCGCCAGGCCGCCTGCGCTGTCGCAGCCGCGGCGAGCTCCGCGGCCTTGTCGCAGTCCACGCAGTCAGACCAACCACCCGGCATCAACATCGATGTGAATTCGCCGTGCTGGGCGCAGTCCTGCACGATAGCGCTGAAATAGCGCGCTGGACGGTCAGAACGTGCCATCGGAACGAACCCCTGCCCGGTAATCCTGCGTGGCGAAGTTGCCATGTTTTTGTCCTTTCGATGGGGCCTTGCCCCGTTTGATTTTCAGTTGATCCCACTTTTCGCGCAGCTTGGCTGGCGACAGGATGTTGGAGCGCCAGAAGCTGTCGTCCTGCGCCCAGTCGAACATTTCGCAAATCTCGCGATGTGTTTGGCCATCGCGCTCGCGCAGCAGGCGTACATCGTTTGCCCATACCGCGAACTTGGGCGGCTTGTGGCTACGGTTGTTTTTCAGAATTCGCTCGTAGAGCCATTGGGCGCACGCCTCGTCTTCAAGGGTGGCCTTGCCCAGCTCGGGCTTGGTCGGTGGAGCCTCCTCGCCCTTCCCTTGCATCTGCTCGTCGGGGATTTTCTCCGACAAGGTGTTTACTTGTATTGGTATATGGGTATTGGGTAATGGTGTCTGGGTAGCCGTTGCAGGCGTTGCAGGTGCCGTTGCAGGTGTTGCGGGCGTAGCCGTTACAGGTGGCGTTGCAGCCGTTGCGGTTTCCGTTGCAGACGCCGTAGCGGTTGGCGTTGCAGGCAGGTCCTTGGCCATCTTGCGCAAATCGCGGATTGTTGTATTCCATGCAGCATGCAATCCGGCGGCGGTGAGCTGCTGAAACAGCGCTGCGCGCTCGTCGCGGTGCCGCCTCAGGCGCGTTTCCTCATTCGCTTTTCTTGCCTCGCGCTCAGGCTCACCAGCCTGGTACGACGCGATATCGGCATCGCATCGCTCGTTGCGCCAGCCGTCGTCGCCGAGCACGAAGAACTCGTTTAAAACTGTTTCAACAGCATCCTTCTCTTCTTCCGTACGTGCGCCGACCAGCCGTTGCACGGCCTTTACATCAGCCGGCAACGGCTTTTCTTTCGCGTAGTATTTACGGATGCAGCGGCTGTAAGCTGCATCCTCAGCGAACGACAGGTGTGCCGTCGCCTCGGCGTAGTCGCCAATGTGGTGCTCAAAATAGTTCACGTCAGTTCTCCTGCTCCGCGTCCAGTGCGGCAAGATCGAACAGCGTAGGCATGCCCACCTCCGCCCGTGGCCACTCGGACGCCAAATACAGCTGTGACGCATTCTCGTCGCTATGCACCCAGCGATGGCAGACTTGGCACAGCAGGACCAGGTTGCTGACGACTGCACGCTGCTCGCGCACGGCGAAGGAAATCACATGATGGATATGAAAGATGGGCGTGCTGGCGCGGTCGACCGTGCGCCAATCAAGTGCGCAGCGCTGACAGCACGCGTCTTCCCGGCGCCAAACGGCTTTGGCGGCCGCCTTCCACTCGGGAGTGCGATAAAACTCCTGGCGTTCCGGAGTAATGCCGCCCTTCCAGTTTGGGTTTTGGTCGGCCGGTACCGTATGCAGCCAGTGCATGCCGCCTCGCAAGTACGGCTTACGCCCTTTCGAGCCGATGGCGATCAGCGCGCGGCTCGCGGCGCTGTGCTTGGTGCCAGAGAAGCTGCGAGGATCACCGCCGCGAGCGAACCACTGCGCGGGGTCGCTGCCGCGGGGCCTGGTTGGAATCCCCGCACGCTTGAGCCAGTAGTAAACGGTCTTTGGGTCGCGCTCATAGAGCTTTGCGATTTCTGGGCAGCCAAGGCGCTGGTCAACATAAAGCCGCAACAAGTGATCGTCTGCAGGGCGCGCGATGGTGGATTGTGTTTTGCTCATACTGCTTCCAATTCAAATATTGTTATTTGCCGCGGGTCGATTTCCGGGCCGACGTGCTCGTCGGCGTCGGGAGGCTGCGCCGGCGCTGCCCCGACCGCCATATCCACATCGGCGAGCAAGCTGGCCTCGCCCTTGATGCGTTTGCGTGCAATCTCGGCGTAGGCCGGGTTTAGCTCAATGCCGATGCAGTCGCGCTGCAGGCGGTCAGCAACAAGGCCGGTAGTGCCGGCGCCGAAGAAAGGATCCAGCACCGTGCCGCCAGGTGGGCAGCCAGCGCGGATACAAATCTCCGGCAGCTCAGGCGGAAATGTAGCGAAGTGGGCCTCAGAGAATGAATGCGTGGCCATCGTCCAGACGCTGCGCTTGTTGCGCATGTCCGGGCGAGCAGCGGGATCTTCGCGAAAGCCCGCGCCGCCACCCATACGCGCGGCCATGCGCAGGCCTTGCTCGTCTCGCCCCTCGTCCTTGCTGCGCGCGATCACGCGACCACGCTGGCGTGCATCGGCGTCGGTGCCATGACCAAAGCCGACGCCGCGCGCCATGCGCTTCTGTGGCTTCTGGCCAGGTACCACGTAATCCTTGGTATCAAATCTGTTGCGCGGGTGATCTGCAAATCCAACAGCTGGCTCTTTGACCGCGTCGGCATCATAGAAATAGTTCGCGCTTTTCGTCAGCAGAAAAATGTACTCGTGGCTCTTCGTACAGCGATCCCGCACCGACTCAGGCATAGGATTTGGTTTGCTCCAGACGATATCCTGGCGCACCCACCAACCGGCATCCTGTAAGGCGATGGCCAGGCGGTGCGGCATCATGCAAAGGTCCTTGTGCTTAAAGCCCAAGGGAATGCTGCTGGAGCGGCGCGCATGCGCCGTGCGCACAGCCACGTGCGGATTGTTGCCCTTGTGACCGCCAGCGCCGGCCGGGCCGTTTGGCTTACTGGCATAGCTGTCACCCATGTTGATCCAGCAGGTGCCGTCCGGACGCAGCACGCGGCGCACCTCTTCGAATACGTCGACCATAACTGCAATGAATTCGGCAGGTGTTGCCTCTAGACCGATCTGACCGTCAACGCCATAGTCGCGTAGCCCCCAATATGGCGGGCTAGTAATGCAGCAATGGATGGAGTCGGCGGCCAGGGTACGCAGCTGCTCGCGCACGTCGCCAACAAGAATTTTGACGCTCATGAGTGCTCCGTATATGGTTGTTGTGTCGCCGCCGCGTTCGGCAGCAGGCCTTTCCGTTTTAATATTTCGTGGGTCAGCCGCACGGCGCGGTAAAACGCTCCTTCCATCGCCAGCAGCGATATCTCGGCTGGACGCGGGCGCCGGCCGTCGAGCAGGTCGTGGCAGGCGCTGCAGCCAAATGCGGCTGCCGTGTCCGGAGCCTTGAGGCCCATGCCCTTGCCGTCGGCGAGATAGTTGCTATGGCACAGCACGGTGGTGGCCGGATCAAAGTTGCAGACGCCAGGGAACTGCAGCGTGCAGTCCTGGCCCTGCGCAGCGCGTCGGATCGGCGTCATGCGCGGCCCCTTGGATTTCATCTTGGCCTTGCGCGCTGGCGACGTGCGCAGCTTTGACACTTCGCGCGCCTCGATGCGCTCGCCGCGGGCGAATGCGGTGCGCTTCATCGGTGTGGTGCTGGGCTTCATGGGTGACCGGCGCATCATGTTAAGATGCCTATTTCACAAGGAAATGCAATGCAAGTTTCCGATAGGGATCGCATTCGTGGACGATGCGAAGACATGGGATTGGCTTGGGCAAAGGCCACTCTCCCCCAATTCGTTGGCCATGTACTCCATCCGTACTTTGCCGAGTGGATAAATGAAACCGAAGCTCGGGTGGCGGCGCATTTAGAGGAAAAACAGCACGCCCTCGCACAACGAAGCGTGGATGCGGCAGAAACCTCGGCAACAGCCGCGCTCGAATCAGCAAGAACATCTGGTACGTCTGCACGCGCCGCAATGTTTGCTGCCGCCGTTTCGTTTTTCGCTCTCATCGTGGCGATTGCAGCGTACTTTAAGCAATAGTTCACTGACCTCCCTCCGAAAACAGGCGCGGCTGCACAGCACCATTCGCATACACGGTATCCATGATTGTGGTTGCTAGTGGCTCGTCACCCTCCCAGCCCTGCGGCCAAGTCTCCAAACGGATCAGTTCTCGGATGCGCGCCTCTTCCTCGGTGTTCAGCAGGTCGATCTCCGGCCGGCCGGTGGCGCGCGCAGTGGCATTCACCGCCGCCTGGATGGCAAGGATGCGGTCGAGGCCCATCAGGCGGGCGGCCAGCGTCAACGGTCCCATGCGCTGCGGGTTTTTCGCGACGCTACCGTCCTTCAAAATCTCGCGACCGGCCTTACGTAGGCGGTGCTGCGGCTCGCGCAGTTCGCGCCACAGCGCTTTGACGCCCTTAAGTGGCGCCAGGTACGCCCATTGCGAGTTCAGTAGAATGGTATCGAGCGCTTTGTCTTCGGCCGCCAGCGGGCAGCCCACGCAGCCGGTACGCGCATTGACCTCTTCCGCCTCGTCCCCGCCGTAGGCGTCGGCAATCGTAGCCGTGCTCCAGTCGCCGAATTCCACCGTCGGCGCCCAGTGGCGCAGCCATTCCCACACGTGGCAGACTCGCCAGTGGAGCAGCGGCGCCAGCGTGGCCAGGCGGCCGCGCAGGCCCTTAGCGTTCGGCAGCACCTGCTGATACCAGCCCTGCCCGCACTCGGCGCCGTCTTTGCTGCAACTCATTTCGATGCGGCGGTCGCGGATCGCGCTTTCGCCCTGCCGCACGCCGGTGATCATCAGGATCTGGCCGTCGAGCTGATCCAGGCGGTCGCGCAGCGCCTGCTCCATTGGATCGATCTTGATCTGACGCGTGCACCAGCGCAGCGTGTTGTTGTTCGGCGGCGGCACGCCGCGCCCCAAGATGTAGACCATGAAGCGCTTGTCCATCGGCGCTGTAACGATCTCTACGCGAATACCGAGCTCCTCCAGCTCGTCTATGATCTGGCGCGCAGCGATGGCGAGCGGCGGCAATTCTTGACGAGTGTCGGCGTAAAAGACGGTCAAGGTCTTCGGACGCGGAATGCGGCCAGTGTCCAGCAGCCACATGACAAGCGTCAAGGTAGCGCTGCTGTCCTTGCCACCGGACCAGGCGATACCCCAGTGATCGTGCGAGGCGCCGTAGGCCAGCAGCGACTGCGTGGTCATCTCGATAGAGTCGGTCATTTGCAGGCGCGTGGCGCCGGCGGCGAAAATGTCGGCTTGATTCATGCTGTACCTCCTAACAAGTTTTGTAGCGCCATGAATCCGGTCCTATGGCGCGGCAAAAAACTGACCTTAATTTGCTCTTTCCAGCGATCAATGTGATGCGTGTTACGATTCCGCCAACTTAATTCGGAGGTGTAATGGCTTGGTACGATAAGTGGGCGATCATGACCATCGCAGCGGCAATCGGCGTAGGCGGCTACTACGGGATTCCATGGTGCAAAATGGATGTCACGATTTGGGCCTATTGGGTTGCTGCGATTGGCACGACGGGCACTTTGATCGGCACAATCTGGCTTGCGACCGAAGAAAAACGGGAAAGATCGCGACGAGAACTTGACCTCGCGCTCGTGGTATGTGGTGGAATTATCCTGAAAATTACTGAGATCCAAGTCAAAATGAAAGCGGTCGGTGAGACGCTGCTGCTCACAGTTCCCGGTGAGCGAGAAAATATCGAATGGAGTGCCGGTATCCTTAGCACCCTCCCTGAAATTGAATTTAGTGACCTGGCTGCGTTGATTGTGCTGCCCGACAATGTCGCAACTAAAGTGGCAACCTTCTTGACAGAACTTGATTGGTGCAAGAAGGAAATTACCAAGCGCAGTATCAGCGAAGAGGTTGACGACGATATTGCCCATATGTGCATCCAAACAGGTAAGCGCATGCTTGCTAGTAGCGAGCGACTTTTCGCCTATAAGGCAGCAGTGCAAGATTTCCTTAGCCACAATAAATGTGAAATTGTCTGAATGAGTTTGTGCATTGCTCTTCAAGATTCACCCTCCATTGCGCGCTTGATGCCAGCGCCATCGAGGCCAACAGCCTTGCAACCCAGCCGGGTCGCATGGAAATAGGTCATTTCGTTGGCAGCACGGCCAGCCGCGACCAGGCCAGCGGCAACCAGGCGCTGCATGGCCTCGTGCTGCTGGCCGCTGCCGGCGGCAAAGTAATTGCGAAAGCCCCAGCGATTCTTTGGCTTACCCTGCACGGCGCCCAGCATGTGCTGGAGCTTGGCGAAGTCGCCGGGCATGATTGCGGCGCGGACGGCCGACAGCGCGCAGGCGGCGCATTTGCCGTGCTGGGTCAGTTGCTTGGCGGTGGTGCGCTTGCCGCAGGCGCAGGCTTTGCGCACCAGCGAGAAGTCAGGCGCTTTCTGGTTAGCCAAGTGATGGCGAGTTGCTCTTGAAAGGTCTGGGATCATGTTATGATTGCCTTTTATTTAATGTCGAGAAGCGTATGTCAAATATGTGGAACTCTCCGACGCATGGCCTGTGCGCACTTGATTTTTCTCCTTTGGGAGAAGGTGTATTTGTGAAAATCTGGCGCGGCGTTGACAGGCAGGGTCCATCACAGACGTACAATCTCAATTTCTTTACCGGCGCGGTCCCTTTGAGCGGCCAGGAACACGTGCTCAGAGCCTTGTACTTGGCAATGGGGGAATTTAACCAGCGAGATAAGTTCGATGAGCCAATGATCGAGTTGGTAGATAACGGAACAATCACTCCGTGGGAGGGTGAGTTCGTTGATCTGAAATGATGAGAATAGAGAGTTGCGTTCACGCCGCCCTCGCAATCTCGCGCTCATGCGCGAAGTTGGCGCGAATCAGCGCCTCGGACAGCGGCGGGCAGACTGAATTGCCGCACATGCGCACTTGGGCCGATTTCGTCAGCGGCACGCGCGGCAGGGTCAGCGGGTCGCTGGTGGTCTGTTTGCCGTCGACGAACAGCAGCGCCGGATCCGGAATCTCGCTGATGATGTAGTCGGCCGGGAACCCTTGCGCGCGGTACAGCTCATGCGGCGCGAGCATGCGCAGGCCGATATCAACGATCTGATAATCGACGCCCTGGATCGTGACCAGGCCGAAACGGTCGCGGCTGGTGACGGTGGCCAGTGGGTCGTCCAGCTGCTGCGCCTGGCCGGTGCCGTAGTAGGCCAGCAGGAACGAGCGCACTTCGGCGTGGTGCTGGCCGCCAGCGCTGATCGTGTGCAGTGGCTCGTCTATGCTAGCTGCAGTGCTGGTACCGCGTAGTTTGACCAGACTGCTGGCGACCAGTGCCGACTTGCCGCCACCGCCTGCAGTGACCGTGCCCAGCGGCGCGTCGGCCGCGTGGCCAACGCTCTTGCCCATGTCACGCTGGATATGCGCCGTCACCAAGCTGTGGTGGTCGCAGCTGGTCACCGTGCCGATTGGCGCATCCAGATCGGAGCCAACCACGCCCGTGTAATGTTTTGCCAGGAATGCTGTGGCCAGCGCCTTGTTGCCGCTGGCAGTCACCGTGCCGAGCGGCTCGCCCACTTCCTTGACGCCCGTGCCCCATCGCTTCACGCCGCCAGGCGATACCTCGCCGTGGGCAGCGTCGACCAGCACGGCCGTGACCAGCGCCGCGTCAGCTTTCGCCGTCGCGGTTGCCGTCGGTTCATCGACGCCACGCGGGCGAGACTGGCCGGCACGGCCGCCCACGCCTACCAGCGATGCAGCCACCATGCTGAAATGCCCGCCCTTTACCTGGGCGCAGATAGTGCGCAGCGGCTCGTCGGCCGGCATGACGCGCTGATTGCTCGCGTTGGCATGCTCGTTCAAGAACGCTGTCACCAACGCGGCTTTGCCGCCGCCGACCACTGTGCCCAGCGGCTTTTCGATATCGAGCGCGCGCGGCGCCTGGCCGTCCCGTTCGCCGTAACCTGTCTGCACCATCGTGGCTACAGCCAGTGCTTGGTTGCCTGCTGAGGTAATGGTCGGTACCGGAGCGTCAGCGCCGCCGGCGTGGCCGGTGGTGTTGTTCATCACGAATGGCGCCAGTTCGGCCACGGCCAGCGCCTTCTCGCCGCGCTGCGCGCCGGTGATGGTGCAGAATGGCTCGTTGATCGATTCGCTACGGTCGCCGCCTTGGTGCGTCACAGGTACGATACTCGGTGCGCAGACATAGCCGTCGTTGCGGGCGAGCAGCGTGCCCATAGGTGATGTCGTCGGGCGCGGTTCGCCGGCGCCGACGATGAACGGCGCGGCCGAGTCGACTACGTAGCGCATGATGCCCTTAGCGATGCGGCGCAGGGTGGCGTCGGCCAGGGGTTTCTTGCGCTCGAATATCGATGGGCATGGAATTGACCAATCGATACATTCGGCAGCCGTGCGGTGCGGCAGCAGCTTGCCGGCCAGCACCGCCGGCGAAGTCGGCGCGCCGTGCGTGGCGTCGGGCCAGCGGATCGGCAGGCCATCGCGGCGTGCTACCAGGAAGAACCTTTTCCTGATTGTGGGCGTGTTGTGGTCGCTGGCGCGCAGCTCGCGGTAGTCGACCGTATAGCCATGCGCGCGCAGTTGGCGCACGAACGAGTCGAACGTTTTGCCGCGCTTGGCAGGGTCCGGCTTGCTGGTTCCGTCAGCGGCCACCAGCAGCGGGCCCCACGTTTTAAATTCCTCGACGTTTTCCAGCATGATAACCCTGGGCTTGCACTTGGCCGCCCAGCGCAGCGTGACCCAGGCCAGGCCGCGGATGCGCTTTTCGACCGGCTTGCCGCCCTTGGCCTTGGAAAAATGCTTGCAGTCTGGGCTGAGCCAGACCAGACCGACAGGCTGATTGCCGGTCACCTCGATGGGGTCAACGTCCCACACGCTTTCGCACAGGTGTTTGGTATGCGGATGGTTGATCGCGTGCATGGCCAGTGCCTCGGGATCGTGGTTGATGGCGATATCGACCGGACGCCCAAATGCACGCTCAAGGCCAGTGCTGGTGCCACCTCCACCCGCAAAGTTGTCGATAATCAACTCTCGGCCAAGATCAAGTGAAAGAGTAAAATTGTCGCGCCTCATGCTACGATATCCTTTTCATAACGAGATAAAACATGAGCACACTGCTTGAGTATCGACAATGCATATATGAGGTAGGGGCGCATAGGCAGACCCATGGGATACATGAGGGCCTTTGGAGTCCAACATTCAAGATTTTGCAGACGCCGGCTGGAAATACTATGTTTGAGTCTGGCGAAAATGCCGAAGGCCCGCACCCGGAAACTCAGCAAGAGGCCGAAGTGATCGCGAAGGCGCAGGTGCGAGCATGGATCGACAGGCATTGGATCGGCTACACTGCCAAATAGAAATGCGAGTTTCATAAATGCGCTCCCCGTGCTGGTGCGCCAAATAGCGCAGCAACCAGCGGATCTCGCCAGCCCTGCCCGCGCGGCCAGTTCGCCGTAGTTACGCGGCTGACGTCAAATTCAACGTCGCTACTGGTTTCCGTTGGTCCGTAAATCGCACCCACGTGGGTGGTGCCGGCGGCAATCAACTCAGCAGCGCCGCGCTCAACAAGCATATTGAGATAGCGGCGGCAGGTTTCGCGGTTGAAACCTGTCTCTTTGGCCAGGTCGACCACGGTGGCCGCGCCAAGCTTCTTGATGGCAGCCGCGACCTTGCTCATGCGGTCAGCAGCGCTGACCACGTGGCGCGCAGGGGCGTTGCGGGTGATTAAGCCCATCAGGTTTCTCCAAGGTGATTGATTTGCTGATGGGGTGCTGATGGGAGTCGTGGCGATACCGATGTGGATTGGATGGTCAATCATTGCCGCTCCCATCGCTCACTTCACCTTGGCCGGGCAACTCCGATGCAACGTACAGCGGGATATCGATGCGTTCGCTGTCGCGCTGGCGCAAATGCGCTATCGTGGCGTCGCGCTCGATCAGCAGCAGTTCAGCGGCGCCCAGGCTGGCGCGCAACTGGCGTAACTCTGTAGCGTTGGCCGAGTTCACGCGCGCGAGGGCTACCACACCACCCATTCTGTCGAGCGCTTCGATTTCTTCGGTTGGCACAGTGCCCCAGCTACCCCAAGCAGCGACCAGCCGCCGGGCATTGGCTGCACGCGTGGCGGGGTCGGTGCCGATATCGATGACGCAGGCAACGCCAGCGCCAGTGTCTGCGGAGTAAATCGGAGTTTCGGCGAGAGTCGGCGCGCCAGCTTCGCCATAGGCGATATCGGTGCCGATGACCAGGCGGCCCGCCGTATGTGTAGCGGCCTGGTCTTTGTGTTGTACAATTGATGCCATAAATTCTTTCCGGGATTTATTGCGTTTCAAGGAAGCCAGCCTGCAAGCTGGCTTTTTTATTTCTGGCCGCGCAGCTCTTCCAGCATCGCGGTGTAGTGCGCCAGCGTGCGCACGTGGCCGGGGTCAACCGGCAGCACCTGCTCCGACTTTGTCGGCACTTGGTGCTGGCCGACCGGCGGCGCGTCTTCGCACTCCGGCGCCAACGTTTTCCAGGTCACGCCGGCACCTCGGGCAGCGCGATGGTCTTGAGCTCGCGGATCGACAGATCGAACACTTCGTGCATGCGGATCAGCAGCGAGGCACCAATCGGCAGGCGGCCGTGGCGAATCTTCGAGATCACGGGCGGCGCCACTTCCAGC
>Ga0308158_10004299_pt1 | contig 12090 bp, 13 predicted proteins | sample PhyBR2_FD_201038 | JGI IMG/M metagenome (GOLD analysis project Ga0308158, IMG submission 201038) | Phyllosphere microbial communities from UC Gill Tract Community Farm, Albany, California, United States - DLSLB.R2 | ecosystem: Host-associated > Plants > Phyllosphere > Unclassified | place: USA...
CCGCCCACGTTTCTCTTTCTTCTGTATAAAATTATCAAAGAACAGACGATCAAAACCGTCGAAAATCTCAGCGCCTCTTCAGCCTCACATCCAAAACCAAAACCCATCAAGACCATCCGGCCATCAAAGTCTCAATCTCTTCTGCAATCCGTCTCAGCGGTGCCGGGTATCTAGTCCACACCCTTCAGCGTGTCAACCCATTTTTTCGAAGAAATTCACAGCCTTATGAACCGCTCTTCCTTCAACACGTCAACAAGACTTCCATCCCGCTAACGCCGCCAGCCAACCAAATTCAACATCTCTGCAAAACCCAATCAACCAACTCAAGGGACGCATCAGCCTGTCGCTTGCGACGCCGCCGCCCTCGTTGTGGCGCCATATAGACCCCACAAAACAAAACTGTCAACGCAGTTTCTCAAAAAAACAGGAATTTTCTTTCCACAGCCAATATGGTCCTTTTTAACCGAATTTCAACCGGGAAAAACTGCTGAGTCGAACAGTTGCGACAATTCCATGACAGTTGGCAGGACAATAGGGTGAATGAACATGAAGCCTATGCCTTATATTCTGGCAGTCGATGGCGGCGGCACCGGATGCCGGGCGCTCCTTGCCGACCGTAATGGTGCCGGCATGGGCCGGGGGACAAGCGGCCCCGCCAATATAGGTGCCGACCCGGCAACCGCGCTGGATAACATTATGCGCGCAGCAAAGCAGGCCGCGCATGATGCGGGACTGGATGTCTCCATACTAAGAGAGACCTGCGCGGTGCTCGGGCTCGCTGGCGCAAATTCGCTTGCCGACAAGGACAGCGTGGAACGCCGCCTCCCCTTCGGCAGCGTGAAAATCGTTTCCGACGCGACCAGCGCCCTGCAAGGCGCGCTCGGTCAGCAAGATGGCGCTATCGTCATTCTCGGCACCGGTTCGGTCTTCGTCAAAAGAGAACGGGACGCATTCGAGATTGTTGGCGGTCGCGGTTTCATGCTGAGCGACCAAGCGGGCGGCGCGCGGCTTGGTCGCGAACTTCTTGAAGAAATACTGCTTGCTCTGGACGGAATGTCGGAGCGTACGGCACTTGCCGACGCCGTGCTGGCACGGTTTGGCGGCGAGCTTCGCCAGATCATCGCCTTCTCGCGCATGGCGACGGCTGCGGACTATGCCGCCTTCGCTCCTCTCGTTTTCAACTACGCACATGAGGGCGATCCACTCGGCATTTTGATCCTGCAACGCGCCTGCTCTTATATTGCGCGCGGTCTGGAGCGGCTGGACATAGAAACGCTTGGCCGGTTCAGTCTGACCGGAGGCCTTGCCTCTTCCTATGCAGCGCTGCCCTTCCTGCCGCATCGGGGACGCTATCGACCCGCGCTTGGCGACGCATTGCAGGGCGCTTTGTCACTCGCCTTGCTGGAGAACACGCGCAATTAAGAGGCGGCCGAGCAAGCAGATTTCCTGTCCTGACGTACATGATCTTTGATGACGTTATGACAGCGGAGGCGGTCGGCGTATTCCGATCGCCTCTGGAATGCAGGCAAGTCGTGCATCAGACCCCCTCTGCATCAGGCGCAAAAAGACTTGTCGCAGCCGGGTTTACCGCCTAACTTCCGGGGAGCAGGCTTTTGCCTGATGTTGTGAACGGCGCCGCTTTTTGCTGGCGGCGTGTGTTGCGTATTCTTTTCGTGCATTTCCGGACGAAGCCGATTTCGGTTCTTCGTGGAAATGCCCCACAGGGGTGGCATGCTAACCAAAAAAGGCAAATACGGCCTGAAAGCCATGGTGCACCTGGCTGGCATATCGGACGGTCAACTGGTTTCCGCCAGCGAGATTGCCGAAAGGCATCATATTCCGCGCAAGTTTCTCGATAATATTTTCATCGAATTGCGCAACGCAGGCTTTGTATTGAGTCGCAAAGGCAAAGGTGGCGGATTTTGTCTGGCCCGCCCGGCGAGCGAAATCCATATCGGCAATATCATTCGGGCACTGGACGGGGCGCTTGCGCCTATCGCCTGTGCCAGCAAAACCGACTATCAGCCTTGCGACGATTGCGATGAGACCGAATGCGAAGTGCGACACATGATGCTGGACGTGCGCGAGGCGATCGCCAACGTGCTCGATCACCGCACCCTCGCCGACAGCAGGATATCTGAAATTGCCGCGCTGTCGGCGGAATAATACCAACATCCGATGAGGGGGATTCATCGGATATTGGTTGAGCCCGCGTGGTGATTGAACCTTTTGAAGGCGTGGGTTACGCTGCCGCTGACCAGTTTGGAAACGGATCGGCCAGTTTTTGCCAGTTTTGCGGCATGAACAACTGCTCAGGCACGAGACAGGCATCGAGTTCAGCGATCATACGAGCCTTATCCATTGGGCTAACTCCGATAAATACGATTTCCTGCCGCCGGTCTCCCCATTCCGCATCGAGATAAGGCTGCATTGCCTGATGCCATTCCGGTTCGACCGGCCAATAGCTACGGGGAACAGCCGACCACCAGCGACCGCGCTTGTTGGTGCGGACCAATGCACCTGCCTGACTCAACTCGCCCACATAATCAGGACGCGTCGCCAACCAGAAAAATCCCTTGGCGCGAACCACACCCGGCCAGCTTCGATCAATAAAACTTTGAAACCGCGCGGGATCGAACGGACGGCGGGCACGATATACAAATGAATGCACACCATATTCTTCTGTTTCCGGCACGTGGTCGCGGAAACCGTGGAGCTCCTTATACCAAAGCGGATGTTCGTGGGCGCGATTGAAATCGAACAAGCGCGTGTCGAGAATCGAACCAAGCGAGACCTGCCCGAAATCGACTTCCTCTATTCTTGCATCGGGATTGAGTGACTTGATCACCTTGCGCGCGAGATCGCGCTCTTCGGCGTTTGAGGTGGAGACCTTGTTGAGCACCACAACATCCGCAAATTCAATTTGCTCGACCAACAGATCAACCAGTGTCCGCTCATCCTCATCCCCGAGCGACTCGCCCCGGTCGCGCAGAAAATCGCTGGACGAATAGTCTTTCAGAAGATTGGCGGCGTCCACGACCGTAACCATGGTGTCGAGACGCGCAAGGTCGGAGAGGCTTTCCCCCTTCTCGTCACGAAATTCGAATGTGGCTGCGACAGGCAGAGGCTCTGAAATACCGGTCGATTCTATAAGCAGGTAATCAAAGCGATCCTGGGACGCCAATTGCGCCACCTCTTTCAGAAGATCATCGCGCAGCGTGCAGCAGATGCAGCCATTGGTCATTTCAACGAGCTGCTCTTCGGTACGCGACAGGTCGGCTCCGCCCTCCCGCACCAAGGCCGCATCAATATTGATTTCGCTCATATCGTTGACGATAACCGCGACACGTCGATTTTCGCGGTTGTTGAGCACGTGATTGAGGAGCGTGGTTTTTCCTGCTCCAAGAAAACCCGAAAGAACGGTGACTGGAAGCCTTTTCATAGCATCTCCTTTGCTGGTTTGACACAAAAGCTGCTAGTGCAGCGCTGTTAAATATTAATGTTATATCATTACATTCTTCTGGTAAAAAAGAGGCGGCAAAGCCACCCGAACAATTCTGACACCTCAAGTGAGCACCATCGCTTTCGATCTGCCATGTTTTTAAAACCTGGCCCGCCGGACGGTTTGAAAAATAAGGCAGCCTGGAACCAGAAACTGATCGCTTCTGGAGTGGGGTCCGGAAGCGATCAGCCCAGAGCATTTCTGGATTAAGTTTAATCCCTGGAAATACTCTATCTTTTTATTTTCACGCACATCTTGGTCCGAAAACCGGTTCCCACTTTTCGGGATGTGTTTTATTTCGACAAACAGCCCTTCAGTGAATCGGCGAGATTTCGGATGAGCTGAGGATAAAGGTCCGGACCATCCTTCAACTCTGAACCCAGCGGATCAAGCACGCCTGTTTTGGCCTCGGTGCCGTCGATAACAGTATTGACCAGCTTTGGTTCAAACTGCGGTTCGGAGAATACGCATACCGCACCGAGCGATTTGATCTTCTCGTGGATGTCCTTGATGCGGCCCGCACCCGGTGCTTTCTCGGGGCTGACGGTGATGGAACCCGCAGCCTTCACATCGAAGCGGTTTTCAAAATACTGATAAGCATCATGGAAAACGATGAAGGGCTTGTCTTTTACCGGCTGAAGCTCACTGTCGATATCCTTGGTCAGCGCATCCAGCTTTTCGGCATAATCAGCAGCATTCTTTTCGTATGCCGCCGCATTTTTGGGGTCATTTTCGCTCAGGACCCTGGCGATATCACCAACGAGAACCTTGCCGTTCTGCGGGTCGAGCCAGAAATGCAGATCGAATTCTCCATGATGGTGGTGATGTTCTTCGGCCTTTTCAGCGGCTTCGTTTGCGTGGTCATGGCTATCGTGGGAGCCCACTTCCGCACCGTGATCGTGCCCCTCTTCGCGATGCTTTTCGTGCGCGTGGCCTTCATCGCCGTGATCATGCGCCTCGAAGGGGCCGCCTTCGCGGAACTTGAGCCTGGTCAGTCCGTCGGCTTCGCCCAACGCGACAACTTTTGCACCCTCACCGAGCGTATCGAACGGCTTGTTGAGAAAGGTCTCCATCGAAGGCCCGGCCCAGAAAATCACCTTCGCGTGCTCAATGGCCTGAGCATCGGATGGTTTGAGGTTGTAGGAATGCTCAGACCCCGCACCCTGAACAATGAGCTTTGGCTCGCCAACGCCCTGCATCACCGCCGCAACCAAAGAATGTAGCGGTTTGATCGAAACGACAACGCCGTCGCGCTCGGCGGCGGAAGCCGCTCCACCCAAAACAGCCATAAATGCGGAAGCCAACAGCACGGATCTGAAATGTTTCATGGGGTCTCTCTTGAACGTCAGCAAAAGGGAACAACATATACAAGTGATATGTTATTCTATTACATCATTTGCGTTATGCTATAACGTCTGCGATAAGGAGACACAACCTCTTTTTGGAGAATTGTTCACAGCGCTTGACCGGGCAACGCAAATGAAGACGAATCGGCATATCGTTCACACATCTTGAGACAAGAATTCCGAGAGCGCCGTATATCCTTGAAGATAAAGCGCTGACGCTCTCTCGAAGGCAGCGAAAGCTCATTTTATATGGCCCATAGGACCCCCCTCCCCGCACATTCCAGGCGGGAACCACTGATCGACCTGAAAGGTGCCGGCGTTTATCGCGACGGGCGGTGGCTTGTGCGCAATGTTGACCTGACGATCCACCGCGGGGAGATCGTCACGCTGATCGGCCCCAACGGCGCGGGTAAAAGCACGACAGCCAAAATGGCGCTGCATATTCTCAAGCCCGATGAGGGCGAAATCCGCCATCTGAAGGGTTTGCGGATTGGATATGTGCCGCAAAAGATCAATATTGACCGGACCATGCCGCTTTCGGTCGAACGGCTGATGACGCTGGCCGGCCCCCTGCCTCAGGCGGAAATTGTCCGTGCGCTGGATGCCGTCGGAATCACGCATCTTCTCAAGGCGGAGATTACCAATCTGTCGGGTGGCGAATTTCAGCGCGCCCTGATGGCCCGTGCGCTCGCTCGCAAGCCCGACATCATGGTGCTTGACGAACCCGTGCAGGGCGTCGATTTTTCCGGCGAAGCCGCCCTTTACGAGTTGATTGCCAAATTACGTGATGACACGGGCTGCGGTGTTCTGCTGATCTCCCACGATCTGCATCTTGTTATGGCGGCAACCGATCGCGTTATCTGCCTCAATGGTCATGTCTGCTGCAGCGGAACGCCGAGCGATGTGACTGCCAGCCCGGAATATTTGCGCCTGTTCGGTAGCCGCGCTGCCGGCTCTTTCGCAGCCGGTTCTTTCGCAGGCGGTCCTCTCGCCGTCGGGCCTCTGGCCCTTTATGAACATCATCACGATCACACCCATCTGCCTGACGGTCGTGTCCTGCACGCTGACGGTACGGTGACAGATCACTGCCACGCCGAAGATGGTCATCACCATGACGGTGAACATCATCACCATCATGAGGAAGGCAAACCCCATGCTTGACGATTTCTTCACCCGCGCCTTGATTGCCGGGGTGGGCCTGGCACTGACCACGGGGCCGCTTGGCTGCTTCATCGTGTGGAGGCGGATGGCCTATTTCGGTGACACCATGGCCCATTCGGCATTGCTGGGCGTGGCCTTGGCGCTGATCCTCGATATCAATCTGATGATCGGTGTTTTTGCCGTTGCCGTCGCCATTTCAGCCATCCTTTTGCTGCTGCAAAAAAGGCATTCGCTTTCGGCGGATTCGCTGCTGGGTATTCTTTCACACGCAACCTTATCGCTGGGACTGGTCATCGTCGCCTTTATGACATGGGTGCGTGTCGACCTGCTGTCATTCCTGTTTGGCGATCTGCTCGCCGTTTCCCGTCTCGACATTGCTTTTATCTATGGCGGCGGAATTCTGGTGCTGGCCGTGCTCGCATGGCTGTGGCGTCCGCTGTTGGCAGCGACCGTCAGCGAAGATATCGCGCGCGCCGAAGGCTTGAATCCGGCCTTGTCGCGCATCATCTTCATGTTGTTGCTGGCAATTGTTATCGCCATTTCGATGAAAATCGTCGGTATTCTGCTGATAACGTCGCTTCTCATCATTCCTGCCGCCACAGCCCGCCGTTTTGCTTCAACACCAGAGCAAATGGCTGTCATGGCATCTGTCATCGGCGCGCTTGGCGTTATAGGCGGCCTCTATGGTTCCGTTGAATTCGACACGCCATCGGGCCCATCAATCGTCGTTGCCGCACTGGCTATTTTCATTTTAAGCCTCCTGCCGTTAAATAGGAGAGAGGCTTCACCGAAACGGACCGCTGGACAATGAGCAATCACCACGACCACCATCACGCACACACTCAACCATCGCATGATCTGACCCGCAATCAGACGCTGGTTTTCGATGTGTTGTCCAAGGCGGATGGGCCGCTGAGTGCCTATACGATTCTCGACCAGCTCCGCGACGATGGCTTTCGCGCTCCGTTGCAGGTTTATCGCGCTTTGGAAAAGCTGCTCGATTACGGGATGGTGCACCGCCTCGAAAGCCTCAATGCCTTCGTCGCCTGCGCGCATCCGCAATGCCACCAGCACGGCCTCATTGCCTTTGCGATCTGCGAACAATGCGGACAGGTGACGGAGTTTTCCGATCCGGCCATCGAAAATCTCGTCAGCGCGTGGAGCGTGCAAAGTGGCTTCAAATCACGCAAAACAACATTGGAATTGCGTGGCCGCTGTGAAAAATGCGGTGAGCATTGAAGTCAGGTAACGTTTACGAAAGCCAAATCTGCTATATTTGCCTTCAAGGGGAAATATAGCAGGCAAGACTTTATGGTGCGCAACAAGCCATCTCACGAGCGACGGAGAGAAGAGCGACAGCGCACGCGGCTGCGATCAGGAAAGATTATCGATCTTGACGGGCGCTTCATTATCGAATGCCAGTTCAGCGACATTGCTCCGCATGGCGCGCGACTGAGGGTAACTGACGTTCCGAGCCTCCCCGAACGCTTCTGGCTGTTTGACGACTTCTATGCGCGGGCACTGCTGGCCCAAATCGTCTGGCGCGAAAAGCGCGAAATCGGTGTTCAGCTTATCACCGACCCCGCCATCCCCGCGCTTGATGATGAACGTTTGAGCCAGCTGGCAGGAAAATATTACTCGCTGTGAGATGACGCAGCCGCTGCCTGTCGGCCTGCGATTTCCGCCGAAGCACCACCGCGCATATTCATGGCGCGTATCTCTTCCGCCGAAATGTAATTGAACTGTTCGACCAGCAAATCCTTGATCACCGGTTCCGGGAAGCGTGCGTTCAAATCGGTGATGACCGACGCCCGCACAGCCTCGAAGTTCACTTTCTCAATGTCCTTGGTATCCGAATAACTGCCGTAGAACTTACGGAAAATCTCGTCGCTGATGAAATATTCAAGCGGCACCGTCAGCTTTTTACGAATGTTCGAATCGACCGTATAGACCAGCTGCGCCACGACATAGCCCGCAACGCTGCCATTGGAGATGATCGGCACACTCATCACGTCTGTCTTGACGTAATCGAGCCTGCCGAACGCGCCTCCATTCGCTTGCACCTCACCTGAAGGGGCATCGTTCTGGCGCACGGCAAAGAACAGCGATCCGAGGGCCACCGCACATATCCAGAGGCCGATTGCGATTATGCGGATCATCGGGCGTGACCGAGCCTCGCGCTTTGCATGCTGTAGGTGCCGTCTGCGTCCTGCGTTTCCAGCGCGCCACGGATAAGATCTGCGAGTTCACCAACCGCGCGCAGGTGCAATTGCAGCGCTTCGCAATTCTTCTCCAGCTTCTGCTTGAGGCTGTCGAGCAGTGGCTGCAATCCCTTCATCGTGGCAGGCTCGGCAAGGCTTGCGGCCTTCTTGATCGCCTTGTTGAAGTCATAAAGGCCACGACTCTTGCGCGAGTTGATGTCGGCGAGGTCTGGATGTCCGCCTTCAAGCAAAAGACGGGTTTCCGTATCGATGACGTCCTCAAGACGCTGAATAGCCCGCACAACCGGCTTAAGTACAGGCTGCTGCTCCAGTTCCTGTGCTGGATTGACATCCAATGCTGCTTCCGTCGCTCGCGGCAGCAGGCTGATTTCGGAGCTTGTGTCAGTCATGTTCGGGTTTCCTCAATTATATGTATCAGCGGGTCGCGCTCTCGTTCACTCGCTAGTGGTCTGATTCCGACATTTGCATCCCTCGATACAGGCGTTAAACAAATGTCGGAATCAAAAAGACCACTAGCAAGTATTTGAATCTAGTGGATTTTTCGAATTTGATGTTTGAAATAGCATTTGTGTCGGTCGGGATTCAAACCTCAAATTCAATCCACTAGAGCGGTTTCGGTAAAGGCGAATATCAGCCTTAAGCGCGTTCTCCACTTTCATGGTTTTCCAGTTGCTTCTGAATGAGCTGACGTTCAAATCCGTGAACGATATCCTTCGACACCGTATCCTTGCTCATTCCCTGTCCCAGATCGTTAACGACGTCTCCCAAAGCCAAAGTTGCCGAATTCTCCGCTCGCTGCTTCATCGCGGCTTGCGCTTCAAGCATACGGGCGATGCCTACGCCGCCCGTATCCGCCATTTTATTGGCCATGGCCTCAGCCATCATCGATTTCCAATATTCGCCTGCAATACCCTTGCCAAAAGTGGCCGTTGTATCGCTGGTAAACATCGACTGGACAAAAGATTGCAGCATGAATGCCTCAAACTTTCGATAGGCCGAATTGGTCGCATTCTGGCCTTCGGGATTGAACCTGACCCCTGAGCCGAGACTTTCAGAAAAGCTCACAAAATTCCGCGGCAAACCCGTATCCGCATCAGCCCCAGCCGGGCCTGTGCTTGCCGATATCGACTTCAGACGTTCCGCCGCCAGGCGATAGGCTTGCGGATCAGCCGCCCGCGCCACGTCCATCACCAGATCTGACGGCGGATTGATCGCCATGCAACACGTCCTTCTTCATCTCTTGATTGCACCATAGTTTGCCAAACTTGACTGAAGCTTGCGGTACGAATCAGCTTCAGTTTTATGACAGATACAGGGTCAACGCCGTTCGGATAAATTCACCAGATTTATTGTAAGTAATTGTAATAATTAGATAATATACATCTCTATTTGAGATTTCACTGATCACGCCGTGGATGTTTTTCGGCTGATAAACTCTTCAATGAGGCTTGCGAGCTCGCGTCTTTCGGTATCATTTCGTACCGTTTCCAGCCGATCTTCCAGAAGCTCTACCCGACGTTGTTCTTTCAAGAGGCCGCTGCGTTGTGATTCGAGCCGCTGTTCAATGCGCTCGCTTTCCGAAGCATTCCCGCCCAGCCGCTTGATAAGAAGTGCGGGATCGACCGTGAATGCACTGCCATCATATCGCCGATCCTGCATGGCAATCAGCGCTTCCCGCTCTTCATCAAGCGCCGCCTTGCGATTGTTCGTTACGGCAAGGGATGCTTCGAGGCGTGCTGCGCCCAACTTCTGCAATGCGATCAGCTTTTTGAGATTACGGGCATTGGTTTGAGCCATGATATCCTCAGAACAGATTGCGCATCTGCGTTGATGTTTCGCCGATAAAGAAGCGCAGCAGTTCCGGCAAAATGAAATAGACGACCAGCAATCCACCACCGAGCACAAAAGGCATCGACACAAAATAGATGGGAATCGTCGGGGTGAGCTTGTTGATCAGTCCAATGGCGAAATTGACCAGAATCGCAAAGACGATGAACGGCGCGGCAATGCGCAAGGTTGCCAGAAATGCACCCGAAAGCGCTTCGCTGATATCGATCATCGCCGCATCGGGTCTGAAATGACCTTCAACGGGTATTGCTGTGTAGGAATTCAGCAGCGCCCGCAAAATCTCCAGATGCATGTCTGTGACGAAAAACAGAAACAGCGCGCTGAAAGTGACGATGGTTGCGAGCGTTGCCTGCGGCTCAGGCTCTGTAATCGCATCCGCTGGCGTACCGGAATAGCCGACCGCCGTCGCCATCATATTGGCCATGAATTGCAGTGCCCAGAAATAGATATGCGCCAGAATCCCGATCACCGCGCCGATGAACATCTCGCTGAGCATCAGACGAAACATCGCCAGCGGATGGGTGCCATCGAGGCTGGGCGTGATGGTCTCAATCACCAATGGCAGCACGGCGAATGAACAGGCAAGCGCGATGAACAACCGCACCTGCAACGGTATCCGCCCGCTCGAAATGCCCGGCATCAGCATCAAACACGCGCCGACACGGCAGAATGCAAGCATCGCCGCGAAGACAAGCTCATTGATCGGCAGTTGCGTGATGGGCAACGGGTCCCCTCCCCGTCAGGAAATCGCGCCGAGCGATTTTACTTCCACACCACGTGCGATCTCGACATGCGACAGGACAGGCAAGGTCGCAAAAAGGCGCTCGATGATCATGCGGATATAGGGGCGCGCTTCGGGCGATGAAACCAGCACGAACCGCTCGCCGCTATCGAAATGCTTGCGTATGGCTGCCGTGGCTTCGGTACCAAACTGCTCCAGCTGACGCGGGTCGATATCGAACTCGACGATTTCGCCCTTGTTGTCCCGCTTGAGGCTCTGATGGAACACCAGATCCCAGCGGTTGCCAAGGCGCAGGACATTGAGCACGCCATTATCCGACAGATCGCCGCATATCTGCTGCGCCATACGCATGCGAACATGTTCGACAATCATTTCAGGACGACGCACCAGAGGTGCGATCTCGGCAACTGATTCAAGAATGAGATGCAGGTTGCGGATTGAAACACGTTCCGCAAGCAGCAGCTTCAAAACTGCCTGTAGCCCTGAATAAGAGATATTTGCCGGGCAGATATCCTCAAGAAGCTTGCGATATTCCGTCCCGAGACGATCAAGCAGAATCCGCATGTCTTTATAAGAGAGAAGCTGCGCCAGATTGTTGCGCACGATCTCGCTCAAATGTGTGAGCAGCACCGACAGATTATCGACGGTCATATAGCCATCGCGACGCAAGTCGGACGTAAATGTTTCCGGCACGGAATAGGCACGCATGCCAAAGGCTGGCTCGCGCACTTCTTCACCGGGAATAGCCGGGATCGGACGTTCGCCCAGCACGACCAGAATTTCACCGACCCGCAATTCGTGGCTCGCAACCGCAGTCCCGTGAATCTTGATACGATAGCTCTTTGGCGGCAGTGAAATATCGTCAGTTACCTTGATCTCGGGGATGACGAAACCGTATTCCTGCGCGAACTTTTTGCGCATCTTGGCCACGCGATGTGCCAGCTCCTGCTGCGATGCGATGAGACGCGCCGAGAGCTGCTTGCCAAGGCAAAGCTCGATCTGTGTGGTTTCAAGCGAGGCCTTGACGGAATTGCGTTCCTGCTCATCGGCATCCCGCTGCTTTGACTGAGCTTCCGCAGCTTGTGCGTTACGTTCCTTGGCTTGCTTGCGTGGAACCGCAATTCCCACAAATGCCATGGCGCTGCCCAACAGGAAGAACGGAAAGGCCGGAAGCCCGGGCATGATGCCCAAAACAAACATCAGGAAAGATGCAATCAGCAGGGCTTTTGGATAGGCGCCGAGCTGACCGAAAATCGCCTGATCGGCAGA
>Ga0308158_10004300_pt1 | contig 12089 bp, 13 predicted proteins | sample PhyBR2_FD_201038 | JGI IMG/M metagenome (GOLD analysis project Ga0308158, IMG submission 201038) | Phyllosphere microbial communities from UC Gill Tract Community Farm, Albany, California, United States - DLSLB.R2 | ecosystem: Host-associated > Plants > Phyllosphere > Unclassified | place: USA...
CGGTGGCGAATACGAGCTCACCCTGCACGCGGAGAACTCGGTCGGAACGGTCGATCAGCTCTTCACACTCACCGTGCAGGAGGCCCCTGCCTTCACGAGTGCGGACGATCTGACGTCGGCACTCGGCGAGAGCGTCGCGTTCACGGTCTCGACCACCGGATTCCCGGCGGCGACGATCGTCGCGGCTGATCTGCCGGCCGGACTCACGCTGACGGACAGCGGTGACGGCACTGCGCTCATCAGCGGAACTCCGACGGCGCGTGGCACCACGGTGACCACGCTGACGGCAACGAACGAGGTCCGTGCCGTGCTGCAGTCGCTGCACATCACGATCACGAGCCCCACGGTGTTCACGTCATCGCCTGCCGCGGACTTCCGCGAAGGGGAGGAGGGAGCCTTCACGGTGCGCACGGATGGATTCCCGGTGGCGACGCTGACGCTGAGCGGTTCGCTGCCTCCCGGCCTGACTTTCACCGACGTCGGCGATGGCACGGCAACGGTCTCCGGAACGCCTGCGGAAGCGGGCGGCTTCGCGGTGACCATCACGGCAACGCCCGGTGCGGCTCCCACCAGCGGTGTGCTGCGCAGCCTGCTCGCCGCTGTGACGGCCCGCGCCGCCGCGCAGGACGAGGCGGTGCAGCAGCAGCTCGTCATCACGGTGGCCGATCGCGTCACACCCACCCCGTCGCCTACCGACTCGGGCACACCGACCTCCACGCCGACGGACCCTGCCACGCCGACGGACCCCGCCACGCCCACGGCAACCCCGTCGGAGACGTCGACGACAGGACCCATCACGACTCCTGCACCGACGCGTTCCATCCCCGGGGCGCCGGCGACTCACTTGCCGTCGACGGGAACCGAGGCTCCGAGCGGTGCTGGTCTCGCAATCATCGCGCTTCTCGGCGGTCTGGCGCTGATCGTGCTCGCACGTCGCCGCACGCGTCGCGGCTGAGTCGCAGGGGCCGCGGCATCTCCGCCGCGGCCCCTGCGCTCCATCTGAGGCGTGGAGACACGCAAACGCACAGCTGCCCGTGCGCCGTCTGCGGGCCGCCGCAGCGCCCGCTCGCCGTCCGGCTTCAGGAGTTGCGCAGCATGCTGATGAGCTCGCCCTTGCGTTTCCCGGAGTATCCCGAGATTCCCAGTTCCTTCGCTCGCTTGCGCAGTTCGGGAACGGTCCATTCGTCGTAGGGCTCGGCATCGCCTCCGCGTCGCCCCACGGCGGATCGGCCGTCACGGGCGGAGGCGTTCGCGATCCGCGCCGCTTTCTGCTCCGATGCGCCCTCCCGGCGCAGGGCGCGGTAGACCTTCTCGTCCTTGATCGATGAGTTGCGCTGAGGCATGGTCCTCTCCGTTCTCTCGTCGGACCTTCCACCGTCCCGCATCCGGCGGGAGTGTGCGAGGGGGTGTCGGGTCGCGGATCGGCGGCGTAACGTGGAGAGATCGGGTGCAGAGTACACACGGATCGCACCCGGCGAACGGAGGTGCAGCATGACCGATATCCCAGGCCCTGATTCCGTCGCCCCGCCCGCGGACGACGCGGACTTCCTCATCCCCGATCCGGCCATCGTGCCCGAGCCCGCTGATGCCGATGAGCGCGAGATCGACGAGGATCCGGATCCGGGCTTCCCCGATGACGAGCGTCCGACGGGCTTCCCCGACGACGCGGAAGGCACTCCGGACGCCGGTTTCGGCGCTGGAGCCGAAGGAGAGGACTGACATGGACATCGCAGCCGAAGAACCGCGCGAGGATGGTGGGCTCCTGGAGCCGGCCGTCTTCGACGCCGCCCCCGGACACCCGAGCCAAGCGGAGGGCGAGGATACGGACCGGGACGGTGATTCCGACGATCCGCGTCCCGCCGGCCATCCCTCGCAGGCCGAGGGCGACGACGAGTGAACTGAGAGATGGAAAGCGCACCCCGGATCGCGTTCCGGGGTGCGCTTTCCATCCTTCACCGAGCCGCGAACATCACATCCTCACCGGGCAGATTCGGAGAAGCACTCCGGGGGCGAGCACTTGTAACGTGGCGTCAGACGAAAGGGAGTAGCCATGAGCGACACCACCGCAGGACGCATGACCGCCACCGAGCGCGCCGCCGTGAAGGCCCGCGCAGCCGAGCTCCGGGCGGAGCAGAAGCGTGCCGCTGCCGAGGACAAAGCCGCCGCAGAATTGCAGGACGTGCTCGACGCGATCGCCAAGCTGCCCGACGACGAGCGCGCCGTGGCCGAACGCGTGCACGCCGTGGTGCTCGCCACGGCCCCGCAGCTGCAGGCGCGCACCTGGTACGGGATGCCGGCGTACGCGCTGGACGGCAAGGTGATCTGCTGGTTCAAGAACGCGAGCAAGTTCCGCGACCACTACAACTCCCTCGGCTTCGAGAACGCCGCTGCGCTCGACGAGGGCACCATGTGGCCCATCGTCTACGCCATCACCGACATCTCAGCCGCCGACGAGGAGCGCATCGCCGCGCTCGTCACGCGCGCCATCGCCTGACATCCACTCCATTCGCGCACGACGCCCCTGTTCGCGAGGAACAGGGGCATGGCGCGCGACATGAAGCGGGTGACGGGCTAGGACAGCAGGACGAGCTCCTGAGTGGGACGCGTCATCGCGACGTAGAGGTCGACGGCGCCGGTGACGTCGTCGCCGAAGGCGTCGGGTCGCATGATGATCACCAGATCGAACTCCAGACCCTTCGCCGTCACGGGCGTGAGGGAACGGACTCGCTCGTGCGACGCGAACGCGGACGAGGCGAACGACTCGTCGGCGATGACCGCGGCGAGGCCCTGCGGATGACTCTCCAGCCACGCCCGCAGCACGTCATCCCGCTCGGACACCGATCCATGCAGCACGGGGATGCCGGATTCCCGCACGGACGTGGGCACGTTCGCATCCGGAAGCACCGCGCGGATCACCGGCGCGGCCGCGGCCATGACCTCGGCCGGGGTGCGGTAGTTGACCGTCAGCCCGCGTTCACGCACGTCGCGGATGCCCACACGCTCCAGCCGCTCCCGCCAGGACTCCGTGAACCCGGCCCGGGCCTGCGCACGATCGCCCACCACGGTGAAGCTGCGTGACGGATCGCGGCGCAGCAACATCGCCCACTGGGCGTCGGTGAGCTCCTGCGCCTCGTCCACCACGATGTGCGCGAACTGCCGGGACACCTCGTCACGCGCCAGCCCCGGCAGCGAGTCCCAGTCCACCAGCTTCTCGCGAAGGGCTGCGCTGTCCTCACCGCGCAGCATCATGATCGCACCCTCGCCGTCGTCATCGGCATCGACGAGGTACTCCACGATTTCCGCGCGATACCGGCGTTCGACGGCCTCCGCCGCATCACGCTCGCGCTGCGCTGCAAACCGACCCGGATCCCCCACCCGCAGGCGCGCCGCATCCAGCAGCGGAAGATCGGCATCGGTCCACGCCCGCGGATCCTGGCGCTGCAGCAGCGCCACCTCGTCCGCAGACAGCGACGGTGCCACGGCCGCGAGCGCGGCAGGGTCGGAGAACAGCCGGGCCAGCACGTCGCCGGCTTCGAGGATGGGCCACACCGTATCGAACGCGGCGGCGAGGTCATCATCGCGCTCCAGCGCGCGACGGAGGTACCGCGCATTGGCAGCGTCCTCGCCGTAGCGGTTCACCAGGATGCGCAGCACCTCCTCCCACACGGCGCTCCGGGCCTCGTTGTGCACCTCGCCGTACTCGACCGCCTGCATGGCGCGCCCCCAGTCGTCGGGGGTGAGGCGCATGTCGGCCCACTCGGTCTCGATGACCGTCTCCTCCTCGGGCACCTGCTCGAAGAAGCGGACGGCGTCCTCCACCGCCGACACCAGCGGCAGGGACTGCTTCAGCGAACGAACGCGCGCATCGACCTCCGGGACGGCATCGGCGGACTCCGGGACGAGGTCGTCCAGCGTTCCGATGCGGACTCCTTCTTCGCCGAGGCTCGGCAGGACGTCTTCCACATAGGCCAGATACGGCTGGTGGGGCCCGATGAACAGCACGCCGCCGCGACGCTCGTCCAGGCGAGGATCGGCGTACAGCAGGTAGGCCGCGCGGTGCAGGGCCACCACGGTCTTGCCGGTTCCGGGTCCACCGTCCACGACGAGAGCACCGTGTGATTCATCACGGATGATCGCGTCCTGGTCCGCCTGGATGGTGCCGAGGACATCACGCATGCGTGCTGAACGGCTGGTGCCGAGGCTCGCGATGAACGCCGACTGATCATCGAGCGCCGCGTCATCCGTGAGCGCGTCGGCGGTGAAGCCCTCGTCCCAGTAGTCAGTGATCCTGCCGCTGGTCCAGCGATAGCGGCGACGGCTGGCCAGCCCCATCGGGTCGAGATGGGTGGCGCCGAAGAACGGCTCGGCGGCGGGGGTGCGCCAGTCGATGAGGAGACGCTTGCCATCGGCGTCGGCGAGGCCCAGACGTCCGATCCAGACCGGCTCCGATCCGTCGGCCGGTGTCATCCGCCCGAGGCAGAGGTCCACGCCGAAGCGCTGGAGCATGCGCAGCCGCGCGCCGAGACGGCGCACGGCGAAGTCGCGGTCGAGGCGCTCCTGATTGTTGCTCCCGCCGCCGCGGGAGGCATCCGCCAGGCGGCGCGCGGTGTCGAGGAGCTGGTCGTCGATCGCCGCGGCGATCTCGGCGAAGCGCTGCTCATCGGGTCCGATGAGCGCGGGGGTGTTCTTGAAGGAGAGGGAGTCGGGCAGGGCGAACGGGGAATGGGACAAGGCATCAACTCCGGTTTCACACGAGCCGGCGGACGCGATGCCGAACGGGTGCGCACCGTGTCCGCGTCGGCGCAGAGTCCCCTATTGTGCACCCCTCAGGGGCCCTTGCGGCAAGGCCCCCTCCCTGGCGTATCCTGGATGTAGCGGGAGGTTCCAACACCTCCCGTTCGTCGTCTGTCGAAGCCGGTGTCCATCCGTGAGCGACTCTCGTCCATATTCACGGCTCAGGGCATCGTCCCCCGTCAGCCGATGCGAGAGGCTCGTCATGAAGGGACGGGAATCATGAGCAGCAACACCATCCTCGTGGGGATCACCGACAGCGACGCGGGCCTGCGGGCCTTCGACTGGGCAGCCGATCGTGCTGCGGCGCTGGGCCAGGAGCTCCACGTCATCTCCGTCGTCGGCGGCGCCACCGGAAGCGTGGGCGATCGGGCCGCGCGCGATGAACGCGAGTTCCAGACCGAACAACGGCTCATGGAGATCGTGCGTCCCCGGCGCGAGGCAGGATTGTCGATCACCACGGAGGCCATCAGCGGCGACCCCGTGCGCGTGCTGCTGGAGCGCTCGCAAGACGCGGCCCTGCTCGTCATCGGCAGCGACCGGCTGGCCGATGACCAGCGGGCCCGGGGCGAGCACGGCTCGCGGATCACGGCGGGAGCCGCCTGCCCTGTGGTGGTGGTCGCCGAGCGGGAGCGCTCGGGTGTCGTGGTGGGCGTCGACGGATCCGTGATCTCGGAGGCCGCGATCGCTTTTGCCGCCGGTGAGGCCGTTCGTCTCGGCGAGCCGCTGATCGCCCTGGGCGTCTGGACACCGCTGCAGGCAGTCTCCAGCCCCGTGCTCATCACCAGTGAGTACAAGGCATCGCTGCAGTCGCTCACCGAGGAGACCGTCACCGCAGCGGTCGCCGGCGTTCGCGAGGCTCACCCGGAGCTGGAGGTGCGCGTGGAGGTCGAGGCGGGCTTCCCTTCGACCGTGATCCTCAGCCACGCCCGCACGGCTCGTCTCGCGGTGGTGGGAAGCCACGGTCGCGGCGCGATCGCACGTTTCCTGCTCGGATCGGTCAGCACAGAGGTGCTCGCCCGCCCCACGTCCGTCGTCGCCGTCGTCCGCTGATCAGCCCTGCATTCGCGGGTCCTCGGTGGGATCCGCGAAGGGCGCCGGGCACGCGCCCGACTCGTCCGTCCCGGTGAGCTCGAAGTGCCAGGGTTCGTTGTTGTACACGTTGCACAGCCCCCAGCGCGCTCCGTACTGCATCAGCCAGTAGTAGGCATCGGTGAAGCCGACGTCAACAGCTTCCCCCCGGACGTGGGCGGACGTCGTCGGCGTCGCGACCCAGCGCGCCGCCTCCTCGACGCTGCCGTAGTCCGCCACGGCGTCGTCCAGCAGCTTCTGCTGATACCGCTCGGTACGCCAGCCGCTCGTGACCCGGAGGTCGATGCCATCGGACTCCGCGGCGTGCGCCGCCTCCCGCAGGGCAGCAAGCAGCTCCCGGTTCAGGCCGGCGATCGCGGCCTCCGATCCGTCCGGGTCCAGGGGCTCGCCGTCGGGCACCATCCCGTCGGCCGCGCCGATCTCGCCGACCGGCTCGACCTGACCCGCCACCTGGGGCCGGGGCGACAGCGCCTGGGACACGGCCGCAGCCACCACGCAGGTGATCAGCGTGAGCACGAGGGCGACGAGGGCGAGGCGGAGCAGGAACGGGGGGCGGGTCTGGGTGCGGTTCATAGTGGTCATTCCACGCGGGCACGTGTTGCGAGGGCGTATGCCGAAATCGATACGCCCGCGATATGCCCGGGTCCGTAGGCTCGGAGCATGCGAGTACTGATCGTGGAGGACGAGCCGTTCCTGGCCGAGGCCATTCGTGACGGCCTGCGCCTCGAGGCGATCGCTGCGGATCTCGCCCTCGACGGCGACGCTGCGCTGGAGCTGCTGGCGATCAACGCCTACGACGCGGTGGTGCTCGATCGCGACATCCCGGGGCCGTCGGGCGATGAGATCGCGCGCCGTATCATCGCCTCAGGAGCCGGTACCCGGATCCTGATGGCGACGGCGGCCGACCGGCTGGATGACAAGGAAAGCGGTTTCGAGCTCGGCGCCGACGACTACCTCACCAAGCCGTTCGTCCTGCGCGAGCTGGTGCTGCGACTGCGCGCGCTCGCACGACGGCCGCGCGCCACGCTGCCACCCGTCCATGAGGCCGCCGGCTTGCGACTGGACACGTTCCGTCGTGAGGTCTACCGCGACGGGCGCTACATCCCCCTCACACGCAAGCAGTTCGCCGTGCTGGAGGTGCTGATGGGCGCCGAGGGCGGTGTGGTGAGCGCCGAGGACCTGCTCGCCCGCGCCTGGGACGAGAACGCCGATCCGTTCACCAACGCGGTGCGCATCACGATCTCCGCCCTGCGCAAGCGCCTGGGTGAGCCGGGACTCATCCACACGGTGGCGGGTGTGGGCTACCGCTTCGGCGAGAACGCATGAACGTCCCGTACCGGCCGCGCGGGCTCTCCATCCGCATGAAGCTCACGCTCACGTATGCGGGCGTGGCGGCCCTCGCCGGCGGCGTGATCTGGGCCGTCGCCCTCGCGTACGCGGTGCGATACGTGCCGACCGGTCCGCTCAACGACGCGAACCGGGGGTGGATCCCCAACCAGCAGGATCTGCTCAATGCGTTCCTCCCGCGCGCCACGCTGGCGTACGCGCTCGTCGTGCTCGCCGGCTTCATCGGGGGCTGGTTCCTCGCGGGCCGGGTGCTGCGCCCGGTGCATGCCATCACCGACGCCGCGCGACTGGTGAGCCAGGGCTCGCTGTCGCATCGCATCGCGATGCCCGGCGCGGGCGACGAACTGCACGACTTGGCCGATGTCTTCGACGACATGGTGGCGCAGGTGGAGGGACGACTCAACGAGCAGCGCCGGTTCGCGGCGAATGCCTCTCACGAGCTGCGGACGCCGCTGGCGGTGACGCGGACGATGCTGGAGGTGGCGGCCACGGATCCGGACGCGGACACCGAGCAGCTGATCCGACGCCTGGCCAGTGTGAACGATCGCGCGTCGGCCACGATCGAAGCGCTGCTGCTGCTCTCCCGCGTCGACAACGTCGCTGTCACGCGTGTGGCCACCGACCTGTCGCTGGCTGCGGAAGAGGCCCTGGAGTCCGCCCTGCCGCTGGCCGAGAAGCGCGGGGTCACCCTGATCGAACGCTGCGATCCCGCGCCGGTGAACGGCGATCCGGTCCTGCTGGCGCGCCTCGCGGCCAACCTCATCGGCAACGCGATCGCGTACAGCGGCACGACCGAGCCGACGGTGTGGGTCTGCACCGAGATCCGGCCGGGCGCGCGCTCGGTGATCACCGTGGAGAACACCGGCGCGGTGCTCGACCTCGCAGCCGTCGCCACGTTCACCGAGCCGTTCGCGCGCGGCGAGCGCACCGCCCGCCGCGCAGAGGGCGACACCGCCGGGGTGGGACTGGGCCTGGCCATCACGGCCTCCATCGTGCGTGCGCACGGCGGCTCACTCCAGCTGTATCCGCGCCCCGGCGGCGGGCTCTACGCAGAGGTCTCCCTCCCGTCCTGAGCTGCGGTCAGTCGCGGATCTCGATGACCACCGCGGCGGCGTTGTCCGGGGAGCCGGCGCCCTCGATCGCTGCGACAAGATCGTCCCGCGCCGCGGCCACGCTGGCCGCCGATGCCAGGATCTCCTCGATCCGCGCAGCAGCAAGCGCGGCGTGCACCCCGTCCGTGGTCAGCAGCAGCCGGTCACCGCGAGCCACGCGGACACCGGTGATGTCCGGCTCGGAGGCGAGCGCAGCGGAGACGGCGCGGTTGAGGACGGCCCGCCGCGGATGCAGGCGCGCCTCTTCATCGCTGAGCCGTCCCTCCTCCACCAGCGCCGCCACTTCCGAGTGATCGAACGTCAGCTGGCGAAGCACACCGTCGCGCATCAGCCAGGCACGGGAGTCGCCGAGGTGCGCGATCGTGACCACATCGCCGTTGAGCGCCATCACCGTCAGGGTGCAGCCGCTCTCCGCGTCACCGCTTCCGGCCGCGGCAGCGGCGAAGGCAGCTTCCAGCGCATCCGCCTCGTGTCCTGCTGTCCGGATGGCATCGAGCGCCTGACGCGCAATCGCCCCGCCGGTCGGGCCGAAGCCGTCCGCCACGCCCCAGCTGCCATCGGTCACCATCAGCGCATCGGCCTGCTCGGCGCGGGATCCCTGCAGCAGCAGGGTCTCCGCCTGCACCTCGGGCGTCGTCGTCGTCATCATCTCGATCTCCTGTCTCCGAAGGTCAGCGATGAGTTCGTGGACGACGCCGCGCCGCGACCGCAGGTCCGCCTCGGTCTGGCGCCAGTACGACGTCAGCTCGGCGGCGGCTGCTGCCGCGGGCAGATCGGCGATGGTGCGGATGCGCGCCAGCGGCACGCCCACGCGGCGCAGCGCCGCCACCAGCCGCGCACGCTCCACCTGCTCCGGCGCATAGCTGCGGTACCCCGTGAGCGGATCGACCGCCGCCGGGGCGAGCAGGTCGAGCCGGTCATAGATCCGCAGCGCCTTCGGGGTGAGCCCGGTCAGTGCGGCGAACTCGCCGATCGTGAATCGCGCCATGTCCTCTTCCTCATCGCGTCGGCGAAACCCGCCGAGACACGAGGATCAGCCCTGCCCCTGGGGCAGAGGCAAGCTCATTCGACCATGTCGTCGGTGACGCGTCCGCCCGTCTGCAGCGTGTGGATCCACCCCGACAGATCAAAGCCCTGCCGCTGCGCCTCCATGAGGAACTCCGACTCCACCTCGCCCGAGAGCCGCGGCGCACGCGAGAGCAGCCACAGATGCTTGCGATCGGGCGTTCCCACCAGGGCGACGGTGTAGTCGGGGTCGATCTTCAGCACCCAGTAGTCGCCCTCTGTGAAGGGGATCCACCGCAGCGCCTGTGGCAGGAATGAGACCTTGAGGCGGCTGAACGCGCCTCCCGTCGCCCGGGCGATCCCGACCGCCTGGCGCGGACGCGCATCGCCGTCGAAGGAGCGGTTGTCCACGCGGACCGTGCCGTCGTCCTGCAGGGTGTACTCCGCCGTGACATCTGCGCCATCGGTGGGTTCCTGCAGCAGCGGGAGCCTGCCGATCTCGTACCAGAGCCCCGCATACCGAACCAGATCCACCGCGTCCACGGCCGTCACGTCGATCTTCTCCGCCATGATCACTCCTTACGTCTTGGTTGTCCGAGCCTAGGTCGTGCATCCTGCACATGCACGATCCCGACGGCGCTGCATCCGCACTCCCACCCCACCGTCAGGTTCGTGCATCGTTCATCCCACGGACTCCCGCGCCCGCTACGCTCCCCGGCATGGCGATGGAGCACGCGGGACCGGCGACCACACTGGTACGTGGGCTGCGCCGGCTCGAGCCCGGCGACTGGCGCCGGATCGAGGCCGCCGCCTTCCACTCCGAACCCGATGTTCTGGACTGCCTGGACGGCGATCCGCCATCGCAGCGCCACCGGCGCTGGCTGAGCACGAGACGCCGGCCCAGCGCTCTCGCCACACGGCTGGCCGCCCTCCCGGCGCAACGCCTCGCCGCCATCCGCGAGGATCTGCTGCGCGCCATCGCGGACCTGCGGAACCGGCAGCTCATCGACGACGCCACAGCCGTTCGCGCCGCCGAGGCACCGCCCGGCCGCCTCGGGGTCCGGCTGTCGGCGTAGGCGGGTCACACCAGATCGAGAAGCGTGCGCAGCTCGGAGATCCGCTCGGCCTCGGTGTCGGTGTCGGTGTCGGTGAGATGCTGATGTCCCCCGTCGAAGTGGACGAAGCGGGCACCGAGTGCATGAGCGATATCGCGGTCGTGATTGGTGTCGCCCACCAGCAGCACCTCTTCCGGATCCACCCCCGCCTGCTCCACCCAGGAGGCGATGACGTCGTGCTTGGACCCAGCGTACGGATCGGTGATGCTGAGCACGGCCTCGAAGCCATCGGTCAGTTCGAAGGGCCGCAACTGCTCGTGGAGGAGGTCGGAGAGCGTGGCCGACGCCAGTACCTGCCGGACCCCGCGCTCGCTCAGCCGTCGCATCGTCTCACGAGCATCGGGACGCAGCTGCGCGGTGAGGGCCGAGGAGTCGAGCACGCGGAGATACAGATCGGCGGCGTCCCGGAACTGCGCGGCGCTGATGCCGTGACGCGCGTAGAAATCGGCGAGGGGGAAGCCGAAACTCGCCCGGTACGCCTCGACATCGGCGATCGCCGTGAGACCGTACTCCTCGAGCACATGGTTCATGGCCCGCAGGCACCGGTCGACATCATCGAGCAGGGTGCCGTTCCAATCCCAGCAGACGACGCGTACGACCATCCCCCGACCCTAGCCTTCCCGGATGCCGCACCGACGATCGGACGGATGAGCGTGCACATTTTCGTGCGCCCGGACGGGTCGAATCCGCCGCCTGACGTGCTTGAATCCTGGGTAGCGGCACCGAGGCCGCCTGAACGATGGAGTTCCCTGTGTTCGAGAGCACCTTCCCCGACGTGGACATTCCCGATGTCAGCGTCTACGACTATCTCTTCGCCGACCTCACGGACGAGGACGCCGCCCGCATCGCGTTCATCGACCCGGCCACGGACGCCGAGACCAGCTATGGCGCCCTGCGCGGTCAGATCAACGCCTTCGCGGGCGCTCTGGCGGCCCGCGGCGCGGGGGTGGGGACGACCCTCGCCCTGCTGAGCCCGAACATCCCGGCCTTCGCCACGGTGTTCCACGGCGCATTGCGTGCGGGAGTCACGGTTACCACAGTCAACGCGCTGTACACGGCGGACGAGATCGCGCACCAGCTGCGTGATGCCGGCGCCACCTGGCTGGTCACCATCTCCCCGTTCCTTCCGCAGGCGAAGGCCGCCGCCGCGGAACACGGCATCGACGATGACCACCTCATCGTCATGGACGGCGCGGACGGACACCCGAGCCTGCGCGACCTGCTCGTCGAGCAGCATCCCGCTCCCGAGGTCTCCTTCGACCCCGCCACCCACATCGCCGTGCTGCCCTACTCATCGGGCACCACAGGGCTGCCGAAGGGCGTCATGCTGACGCACCACAACCTGGTCGCCAACGTCCAGCAGGCGGACATCCTGCTCGATGTGTCCGCCGATGACCGTGTACTGGCCGTGCTGCCGTTCTTCCACATCTACGGGATGACGGTGCTGCTGAACCTCGCGCTCATCCAGCGCGCCGCGCTCGTGCCGATGCCCAAGTTCGACCTCGTCCAGTTCCTGGAGCTGATTCAGAAGCACCAGTGCACCTACGTCTTCGTGGCACCTCCCATCGCCGTGGCGCTCGCGAAGCACCCGATCGTCGACCAGTACGACATCTCCAGCATCCGCATG
>Ga0308158_10004302_pt1 | contig 12084 bp, 6 predicted proteins | sample PhyBR2_FD_201038 | JGI IMG/M metagenome (GOLD analysis project Ga0308158, IMG submission 201038) | Phyllosphere microbial communities from UC Gill Tract Community Farm, Albany, California, United States - DLSLB.R2 | ecosystem: Host-associated > Plants > Phyllosphere > Unclassified | place: USA...
GGCTTCGGCCAGGTTACCGCCCAGGCAAAGCAGGGCATTGATTTTTCCATCGCGAATCGCCTGCACGGCCTGAACTGCGCCGTGGCCGTGTTTGGCTGGGGGTTTAAAACCAAACACTTTTTCAATGCTGTTCAGCAGGCTTTCTGTGGGGATTTCAGTAATACCCACGGTACGATCGCCCTGTACGTTAGAGTGACCGCGTAAAGGGCAGATCCCCGCGCCCTTCTTGCCCATATTGCCGCGCAACAGCAGCAGATTGGCTATCTGCTGAACATTTTGCGTGCCGTATTGATGCTGGGTAATCCCCATGCCGTAGCAAATGATTGTGCGTTCAGCATTGGCATAAAGGTGAGCAATGTGCTGAATTTGCTCACGCTCCATACCCGAGATTTTCAGGATGTGCTCCCAGTCTGTCGCCGCCAAATCGGCTTTCAACGCGTCAATGCCCTGGGTATGTTCTTCAATAAAGGCGAGATCGAAGATGCCCGGATCGCCTTTCGCTCTGGCGTCCTCATCTATCGCTAACAGACATTTCATCACGCCTTTCAGCATCGCGGCATCGCCGCCTACCCGAATTTTGTAGTAGGTCGAGGCCAGTTCTGTTGAGCTCAGCGTCAGCATCTGAACCGGGCTTTGTGGTGCGGTAAAACGTTCCAGCCCGCGCTCGCGTAACGGATTAATCGCCACAATTCTGGCTCCGCGCTTTGCCACTTCCTGTAAGGTTGCCAGCATGCGTGGATGGTTGGTGCCGGGGTTATGACCAATGCAGATCACCAAATCACAGTGATCAAAATCATCCAGTTCCACCGTGCCTTTGCCTATGCCAATCGATTCAGGCAAGCCAACGCTGGTCGGCTCGTGGCACATGTTGGAACAGTCAGGAAAGTTATTGGTTCCGAATTCACGGGCAAACAGTTGCCAGAGAAACGCGGCTTCATTGGAGGCGCGACCCGAGGTGTAAAATTCCACGCTGTCCGGATCGTTATAGCTGCGCAGCCGCTCGCCAATTTCGTTAAAGGCCGTTTCCCATTCAATGGGCTGATAGGTATCGCTGGCGGGATCGTACTTCATCGGATGCGTCAGCCTGCCCTCGCCTTCAAGCTCATGGGCGTTGCGCTGCCACAGGTCGCTGACGGTATGCGCAGCAAAGAATTCAGGTGTGGTGCGTTTACTGGTGGCTTCCCATGAAACCGCTTTTGCGCCGTTTTCACAGAATTCAAACGAGGAAGTGTGCTTGGGATCGGGCCAGGCGCAGCCCGGACAGTCAAACCCTTCGGGCTGGTTGACCTTGAACAACGCGATGACGTCCTGCTTGACTGCCATTTGTCCACGAATAGCGCCAGCCACCGCTTTCAGGGCACCCCAGCCGCCTGCGGCACCTTCATAGGAATGAATGCCCGATGTACTCTCTTGCTCTTTCATATTGCTCCACAATCACTGTTATTCGCTTTTCATTAAGCCTGGTACAGTAATTGCGATGGTGCGTGGGAACAGTGATGTAAATGTCAGGATAACTTTTGCTAAATGTTACATCGTTGCGTTTAGGCTGACTCATGGGCCGATTATGTGTCCTGATCAGGCTTGCAGCGTATTCCCGCGCCGTTGTCTTCGGCAGCGCTCTGAGCAATATTGCACCTCTTCCCAGCATTTCTCCCACTTTTTGCGCCAGGTCATCGGTTTCTGGCACTGTTTGCAATAGCGAACCGGCAATGACTGTTTATTGCCTTTACATGTTTTCATTTATCGCTCCTTTGCTCAGGTTACGCATTAGCATAAAAAGTATAGCCGCCGGGTAAGGCAAACTGCGTGACCTGATGCTGGCAGGGCTGATTGACTTTGCGGCAAATAGGATCAGAATAGCCTGCATCAAGGACTGCGCTACACGGAGTTTATCATCATCACCTTTCGCGACCTGTTCCGCTTCAACGCGGTGGTAAAAACTGGCCTGTTAGCCGCATCGGCCTTGCTGCTGGTCAGTTGTGCCTCTGAACCGCCTAAATCGCTGGTTACGCCCTTCCCGCCCGTCAGTAAACCGTCGCTGCCTTCACAACCGGTGCAACATCATGAACCGGTGCGCGGCGTCTGGCTGACGACGGTTTCACGGCTTGACTGGCCACCGATCGCCTCCGTGAATATCAGCAATGACAACGTGCGCGTCAGTCAGCAAAAAAAAGCGCTGACCGATAAGCTGGATAAGCTGAAAAGCCTGGGCATCAATACCGTGTTTTTTCAGGTTAAACCAGACGGCACGGCCCTGTGGAGATCAAAAATCCTGCCCTGGTCAGACATGATGACCGGAAGGATTGGTCAGGACCCGGGCTTCGATCCGCTGCAGTTTATGCTCGACGAGGCGCACAGGCGCGGTATGCGGGTACATGCCTGGTTTAATCCTTATCGCGTCTCGGTGAATACCAAACCTTCAACGGTGGCTGAGCTTAACCGCACGCTGTCACAGCAGCCTGCCAGCGTGTTTGTGCTGCATCGCGACTGGATTCGTACCTCGGGGGATCGCTATGTGCTCGACCCCGGCATTCCGGATGCCCGGGACTGGATAACCAGCATCGTGGCAGAAGTGGTCAAACGTTATGACATCGATGGCGTGCAGTTTGATGATTATTTCTATGCCGAATCACCGGGTTCTGCCCTGAATGACAGCCAGACCTTTATCAAATACGGTCAGGGTTTTGCGTCTAAAGCGGACTGGCGCAGGCACAATACGCAGTTGTTAATCGAACAGGTTTCTCACACCATCAAGCAGCTCAAGCCGAATGTAGAATTTGGCGTCAGCCCGGCTGGCGTCTGGCGTAACCGCTCCCATGATGCGGCAGGCTCGGATACGCGCGGTGCGGCGGCTTATGATGAATCCTATGCGGATACGCGCCGTTGGGTGCAGGAAGGCTTGCTGGACTATATTGCGCCGCAGATTTACTGGCCCTTCTCGCGCAGCGCCGCCCGCTATGATGTGCTGGCAAACTGGTGGGCTAACGTGGTGAAGCCAACCAAAACCCGTCTGTATATCGGCATTGCCTTATACAAGGTTGGCGTGCCGGCTAAAAATGAGCCGGAGTGGACGATTAACGGTGGTGTGCCGGAGCTGAAAAGACAACTGGATCTTAACGATTCCATCCCGCAGATCGATGGCACTATTTTGTTCCGGGAAGATTACCTGAATCAGCCGCAAACCCAACAAGCCGTTAACTACCTGCGCAGCCGTTGGGGCCAGACAAAGTGATCCATACCAGGATCGTCCCCGCATGCACACCGGCGCTGCAGACGTTGACGGCCCGTCTGTCAGCCGAGCTGTTGGCAATCACCGGCGACGACGGGACGCATCACTTTACTCCCTCAGACGACGCGCTATGGATACTGGCCACCGATGATGCGGATAACCCTGTTGGCTGCGGCGCATTGCTGCATGTTTCCCCTGATACGGCCGAACTGAAACGCATGTTTTCCACCCGACAGCGTGCGGGAACCGGCGCGGCGCTGCTGGCAGCCATTGAGCAACTTGCCCGGCAGCGGGGCTATAAAGCGATTCGGCTTTCTACCCGCGTCATCAATACCTGCGCAGTGGCGTTTTATCAGCGTCAGGGTTATCAGGAAACCGACCGCTATGGCGTGTATGTGGACAGGCCCGCCTCGGTTTGCCTGAGTAAAACATTATGAGCATTAACAATTATTTTACTAATTTGCCATAAATAGCACTTTTGTCAGCACCGCTGTTTTTTCGTGGGGTAAGATACGTCAACTAACGTAAAGCCGCCTATACGGAAATCCTCATGTCTGATTACTCCAGCGACGTAAAATCAAACCCGCCGGGCCTGGCCCCGACCGTTGACGACAGCCAGAAGATTCTGGTGTCGATTCTTGGCGCGGTGGCGGTTTCCCACTGCTGTAACGATTTTATCCAGGCCATGCTGCCGTCGATTTATCCTTTGCTGAAATCCAATTTTTCCCTCAGCTATGCGCAGATTGGCCTGATTACGCTTATTTATCAGATGACCGCCTCGCTGTTGCAGCCCTGGATTGGCCTGTATACCGACAAACATCCTAAACCCTGGCTGCTGCCCTCTGGCATGGTGGCAACCCTGTTCGGCATCGGACTGCTGGCAATAGCCCCGCACTTCTCCGTGGTGTTGCTTGCTTCGGCGCTGATCGGCGTGGGTTCCGCAACCTTTCACCCTGAAGCCTCCCGTGTGGCACGCATGGCGTCGGGCGGACACTTTGGTACGGCGCAGTCCACCTTTCAGGTCGGTGGCTATATCGGCACGGCCTTTGCGCCTTTAGTGGCCGCGATGCTGATTATTCCGCATGGGCAGCTGGCGGTGGGCTGGCTGATGTTGATTGCGCTGTTTGCGGTCGTTGTCCTTTCCGGCATCAGCCGCTGGACGGTTAAGCACGGCCATGCACACATGAAAAAACATAACGGCCAGTCACTGCGATCGCTGTCCCCGCGAGATGTGAAACTGGCGTTATCGGTGGTCGGTGTGCTGCTGCTGGCAAAATTTACCTACATTGCTTCTATTAGTAACTACTACATTTTCTATCTGGTTGAGCGTTTTCAGCTCCCGATCCCTCAGGCTCAGATCTACCTGTTTACCTTTCTGGCCGCCGTGGCGATCGGCACCCTGGTGGGAGGGCCGGTCGGCGATCGTATTGGTCGTAAGGCAGTGGTCTGGATCTCGTTTCTGGGCGTTATCCCGTTCTCGCTGCTGATGCCGCATGCCAATCTGTTCTGGACCGCCGTGCTGACCGTCTGTATTGGTCTGGTCTTTTCATCGGCGTTTGCCGCACTAGTGGTGTATGCGCAGGAAGTCCTGCCAGGTCGCACCGGCATGGTGGCCGGGATTATGTTTGGCACCATGTTTGGTATTGGCGGGATTGCGGCGGCGGCGCTGGGGAAATTTGCGGACTGGTACGGCATCACCACGGTGTACAACGCCTGTGGCTTTCTTCCACTGCTGGGCTTTGCCACCTTACTGATGCCCGATACACGTCGCGTTAAATAACGGCACTGGCAGGCAGCGTGCTGCTGCCTGTCGTCTTTCTCACACGTAGCCCATCATTTTCAGCATCGACTGCGCCTGGGTCATGGCTTCAGCCCGATGCGTAATCCCCAGCTTTTGATAAAGATTACGGATATGGGTTTTGATGGTGGTTGACGCCACCTCCAGCTCCGCCGCAATCTGCTCGTTGCTGTAACCCGAATAGATTAGCCCCAGCACCTGCCATTCGCGCTGTGTCAGTGGGCTGGTACGGATCAGCTCGGGCACGTCGGGGTGATTCAGCAGGCGGCTGACAAACCCCTCGTCAAAATGGGCAAATTTATGACGATGGTATTTATTGATCTCGTTAAGGATGCGCCGTGCCCGATGGTTATCCAGCTCATCCAGTGCATTCAGCTGCAGCACCTGGCGTAGCTGTTGCGCCATGGGTTCGCCCTGGACGACAAAATGGCTGATAAAGCCGGTGCTGCGAGCCAGCCTGAGCGCCTCCAACAGTGCGTGCTGCGCGTTGGCGCGCTGATCGGTTTCCCAGTAGATATGGTTCAGCAACAGTACATTACGGTTAAGATCGCTCATTAACTGCAAGGCACGTGCGTTTTCATTCAGCTCATCCAGAATCACTTCGGCCTGAGTGTAATGCCCCAGTAAAATTTGCGCCCGCGCGACGTTGCGCCACTGCCCCTGCAAAAAATGGTTATTGGCACAGGCCGGTTTGGGTGTCTGACGCAGCCACTCACTGGCGCTTTGCGTGTCTCCGGTCATTTGCCAGTACAACACCCGCACCTTATCGGCATTGGCGAGCCAGTCATTGTGCCAGCGTCCATTGTTAAGCAGGTTTTCCAGCCGGTTTAACAGGTTGCGGGCGTTGTCCAGGTTTCCCCGGGCAATCGCGCTCTGCACCAACAGTCCAAGGCACTGGATCTGCTGCTGAGGCTGATAACCCTGCAACACCTTCATGCCTTCACGTGCGGCCTGCTCGGCCTCATCCAGCCTGCCCCAGGCCCACATCAGCTGGGCACGGATACGCAGCAGAAACTCATGCAGCGGGAAGTGAGAAAGATGCTGCTCTTTCACCAACACAAAGGCGCGCTCCTGGGTTTCATAGGCGGTCTGCAAAAAGCCCTGGGCAAACAGGATTTCGCTTTGCTGGATCAGGCTCCAGAGCACATAGTGCCAGGCCTCATCCCGTCGCGCCATGTGCTCCGTCTGGCGCATGAGAGCCAGCGAATTGCTCAGCTCGCCTTTGCAATGCATGACCTCGCCATGCACGGATGTGGCGACAATACGGCTGTAATGGCGACGTTCAGGCAGGGCGTCCAGCGCCAGCATCGCCAGACGTTCGGCCTCATCAGCATTGCCGTCGTTTATCGCAACCTGCGCCCGTAACGCATTGAACTCACCGCGCAGCACCGCATCGATTTCACACTGGCTCTCCTGTTCAAACCGGGCCAGCAGGCTGTTAACCTCTGCGAAACGGTGCTGGCTTTGCATCAGCCAGGCCTGCAGCAGCACCAGGCTGGGATTCTCAAGTCGCATCGCCCAGGGCAGCGCATTGAGCGAGGACTCCAGTAAAGGCAGTTCGCTCTGATTAAACAGTGACCACGCGTGCTCGGTTAACACATCCCGCAGCATCTCCGCGTCACCCGAGGCGCGCGCATGATGGATAGCCTCGCTGGGGAAGCCCTGCGCCATCCAGCTTGTCGCCGCCGCCCGATGCAGTGCCGGCAACTCAGCTGCCAGTTCCCACTGACAGCGCTGTTGCAGGAAACTGCCAAACAGCGGGTGATAGCTAAACCACTGACCCGAGTCATCCATTCGTTGCAGAAACAGCCCCTGACGCTCAATCTCTTCCAGCCAGCGCTGACCGTTATCCTCACCTGTCACCTGGGTAATCAGCGCCGCGTTGAGCGAACGCAATAGCGAACTTTTAAGCAGGAAATGGCGTGTCGTCAGACTGACGTTATCCAGAACTTCCTCGACCAGATAGTCGGTTAAATGGCTGGCGTTAATACCAGACAGACGACGTGCCGAGTGTTGCGCGGCGCCTGCACCCTGCCGGGCCGACAGTGCAATAAGCTGTAGCGCGGTAGCCCAGCCCGCCACATCATCACACAGCCGCCCTGTCTCGTCGGAGGCCAGCGGCGCAGGCAGGCGGGCATCAAAAAACTGTTGGGCTTCGTGATGGGTAAAGGCCAGTTGCTGACTGCTTAGCTCCAGCAACTGCTCGCGAACACGCAGATTGGCGATGCCTAAATGCGGCAGATTTCGTGAGAGCACCACCAGGGTAATGTTTTCGGGCTGATGGCGTAAAAAGAAACGCATCGCGTCATGAATCACAGGATTCGTAATGTGATGGTAATCATCGATAATCAGCCACAGCGGCTGATGCCAGGCCTGGAGTTCGTTAAAGATCTGGGTAAAGAGCGCATTCAGGTTAACGTACTGGCGCTTGTGGGCCAGCGCCTCGCTGCGGCTACAAGCGCCCTGCGTGGCCTGCTGAAGCGCAGCAATGAGATAGTCTGCAAAACGCTCCGTTTGATTGTCACTTTCATCAAGAGAATACCAGCCTAAATCAGCCTTATCTGCTGCCCACTGAGACAGTAATGTGGTTTTGCCGTAGCCCGCCGGACTGGTCACCAGTACCAGCCGATAATTACCCGCAGCCGATAATTTTCGTATCAGGCGGTCCCGTTTTACCGTGGTTTCATGGCGGACAGGACGGCTGAGTTTTGAGGGGATTAACATGAACGCACGCTTCTCCGTTAACGTCTGGCGCATCATTTTTTTACGCTTCGTAATTATTCCTCACACGTTCAGCTATCGCCTCTGATAAAGCAAGTGGACGCTTAAGTGGATCTTCACAAAAGCGAGTCTAATCACACTTAAGTTAAATTTTCAGGCTTGCCTTATCCTCTCCTCCCTTGCCCTCATCCTGACGGAACCTTTGCCGGGATGAGGAGCGGGCCTGCGCGCCAGGGCAGACTGAATGTCATCCCTTTTCTACTTTATCGACAGGACACCAGGCTATGACACAGCACCCTTTTGATCACGCCCGTTTTACCGCTGCACTGACGCGCCAGTGGCAGCATTTTGGCCTGCATGAGGCAGGTGACATGACCCCGCATCAGTGGTGGCAAGCCCTGAGTGGTGCGCTGGCAGAGATGCTGAACGCACTGCCCGCCCGGCCTGCATCCGGGGATCAGCGCCATGTGAACTATCTCTCCATGGAGTTTCTGACCGGACGCCTGACCGGCAACAACCTGCTGAATCTGGGCTGGTATGACGCCGTGAATGACGCATTAAAACGCTGGGATGTTTCGCTCAGTGAGGTGCTGGAGCGCGAGAGCGATCCGGCGCTGGGTAATGGCGGACTGGGCAGGCTGGCGGCCTGTTTTCTCGACGCAATGGCCACGGTGGGCCAGCCCGCAACGGGCTATGGTCTTAACTACCAATATGGTCTGTTTCGTCAGCGCTTTGTTGAAGGTGCACAGGACGAAATGCCCGATGACTGGCAGCGTGACCGTTATCCCTGGTTTACCCACAACGCTGCACTGACTGTTACGGTGGGATTAGGCGGTAAAGTGATTTCCGACCAGGGTTCGGTGCGCTGGCAGCCTGCGTTTCAACTGGAGGGCGAAGCCTGGGATCTGCCGGTCGTGGGCTTTGAAAATGGCCTCACTCAGCCCCTGCGGCTGTGGCAGGCTAAACATGCGCATCCTTTCGATCTCCAGAAGTTTAACGCCGGTGATTTTTTACGGGCAGAAAAGCAAGGTATCGATGCCGAAAAACTGACCAAAGTGCTTTATCCCAACGACAATCATCTGGCGGGGAAAAAACTGCGTCTGATGCAGCAGTATTTTCAGTGCGCCTGTTCGCTGGCTGACATCCTTCGTCGTCACCGTCTGGCGGGACGCCGGATTGACACCTTAGCCGATCACGAAGTTATTCAGCTTAATGATACGCATCCTACGCTGGCGATCCCTGAACTCATGCGGCTGTTGCTGGATGAGCATCAGCTCAGCTGGCAGGACGCCTGGGATATTACCCAGCGTACCTTTGCCTATACCAATCACACGCTGATGCCGGAAGCCCTGGAATGTTGGGATACCGCCATCGTGCGCAGCCTGCTGCCAAGGCATATGGCGATTATTAACCGCATTAATGCCCAGCTTAAAGAGGCGGTAAATGCGCGCTGGCCGGAAAACGAGACGGTCTGGTCAAAACTGGCGATCGTGCACAACAAACAGCTGCGCATGGCCAATTTATGCGTGGTGAGCTGTTTTGCGGTGAATGGCGTGGCCGCCCTGCACTCACGGCTGGTAAAAGAAGATCTGTTCCCGGAATACGTTGCCCTGTGGCCGGAAAAATTCCATAACGTGACCAATGGCATTACCCCGCGCCGCTGGATGCATCAGTGCAATCCCCGGCTGGCGGCGCTTATCGGAAAAACGCTCAATAAGCCCTGGCTTAACGATCTGGATGCCCTTCAGGGGCTGGAAAACCAGGTGGACAACCCCGCGTTTTGCGCTGAATACCGGGAGATTAAGCAGCAAAACAAAACGGATTTAGCCCGCTGGATTGCGCAACGCACCGGTATTGCGGTGAATCCCGAGGCGATGTTTGACGTGCAGATAAAGCGGCTGCACGAGTACAAACGTCAACATCTCAGCCTGCTGCATACCATCGCCTTGTGGCAAACCCTGGTGAGCGATCCTCAGGCAAACTGTTGTCCCCGCGTGGTGATATTTGGTGCAAAAGCGGCACCGGGCTATGCGCTGGCCAAAAATATTATCTTCGCCATCAACAAAGTTGCCGACGTCATCAACAACGATCCGCGCGTGGCCGATCGTCTCAAAGTGGTCTTTATTCCCGACTATAACGTCTCGGTTGCGGAACGGCTGATCCCTGCCGCAGACCTGTCAGAGCAGATTTCACTGGCAGGCAAAGAAGCCTCCGGTACCGGCAATATGAAGCTGGCCCTGAACGGGGCACTGACCATCGGCACGCTTGACGGCGCAAACGTGGAAATTTCTGAACAGGTCGGCGACGAGAATATCTTTATCTTTGGTCACACCGTGGAACAGGTCAACGCGCTCAAGGCGGCTGGCTACGCACCTGCACAGTGGCGTGAAAAAGATGCCCAGCTCGACCGGGCGCTGACCTCACTTGAAGATGGCACGTTCAGCGCAGGCGACCAACATGCTTTTGATCTGCTGATACACAGCCTGGGGGCCAGAAACGGCGATCCTTATCTGGTTCTGGCCGACTTCCGGCATTACCTCCACGCCCAGCAACGCGTTGAAGCGCTGTGGGCCGATAAAGCCGCCTGGACGCGCGCAACGATATTAAACACCGCACGCTGCGGTATGTTCAGCGCTGACCGGGCGATTCGCCACTATCAACAGCGCATCTGGCAGCGTCAACGATAAGGATCATCATGAAACCACTTCATTATCCTGCCGGGATCGGCAGGATAGCCACGGACTACATTGATGCACATGGCGCGGTCCGCCAGGTGTCTGCGTTAACGCGTCAGCGTTTACTGGCCGCTATGCAGCCGGGTTCGGCTTCGGAAATGATCCCGCCGGTGGCGGTTTTTACACAGGGCAAGCCCATCACGTTAACGCCCTCTCTGTCTGGCCCGGCTCGCTGGTGTCTGGAAAGCGAAGCGGGAGAGCGCTGGTCGGGGCACGCTGAACCGGGACAACCGTTAGCGCTTCCTGATTTGCCTGAAGGTTATCATCGTTTTACCGTCATCCTGGATGCACAGCGCACGACATGCCAGATAATAGTGACACCGTCACGTTGCTATGAGCCGGACGCGTTACGCCGCGGCGAGAAATGCTGGGGCACCTGTGTTCAGCTCTATTCTTTACGGTCAGCACAGAACTGGGGAATCGGCGATTTTGCCGACTTGCGTCACATGGTGAATGAAGTCGGCCTGCGCGGTGGTGCTTTTGTGGGCTTGAATCCGCTGCATGCCCTTTTCCCCGCCTTACCCGAGCAGGCCAGCCCCTACAGCCCCTCTTCCCGGCGCTGGCTTAACGTGCTCTACATCTGTGTTCCCGAAGTTGAGGACTTTAACCTCAGTGACGCCGCGCAGCGCTGGTGGCAGTCCGCGGATACGCAAAACACACTGCTGCAGGCGCGTCACACACAGTGGGTAGACTATGCTGCGGTGGCATCACTTAAGCTGAATGCCCTGCAATTTGCGTGGCAGCGGTTTATGCAGCGTGACAAAGACGATAGTCAGGTCGTGGCGTTTGACGACTTTGTGGTTCAGGGCGGAGAAAGCCTGCTACATCAGGGGTTGTTTGATGCCTTGCAGGCCCGGCTTATCAAGGAAGATCCGATGCGCCACGGCTGGCAAACGTGGCCCCTGGCCTACCAACAGCCGGACACGGCCGCCGTGCACGCGTTCAGAATTGAGCATGGCGATGAGATTCGTTTCTACCTGTGGCTGCAGTGGCTGGCGGCGAGTCAATTTTCAGCCTGTTGGCGCGACAGTCAGCAGCATCCGATGGCACCTGGACTTTATCGTGACCTCGCGGTGGGCGTTGCCGCTGGCGGATCAGAAACCTGGAGTCAGCGGGCGCTGTATTGCCTGGGCGCCAGCGTGGGCGCACCACCTGATATCCTGGGCCCGCTCGGGCAGAACTGGGGATTACCGCCAATGGACCCGCAGGGTTTATATGACCGGGCATATGAACCCTGGATTACGCTGCTGCGCGCGAACATGCGCGATTGCGGCGCGCTACGTATCGATCATGTCATGGCTCTGCTGCGACTATGGTGGATTCCGCAAGGGGAAACGGCTGCATCAGGTGCCTATGTCGCCTATCCGATCGACGATTTGCTGGCCATTCTGGCACTGGAAAGCCAACGTCATCGCTGCATGGTGATTGGCGAGGATTTAGGCACGGTGCCGGAGGCGATCGTCGATAAGCTCCACAATGCCGGGGTTTACTCGTATAAAGTGCTCTATTTTGAGCAAACCTCGCACAAGGGGTTCCGCCCGCCTGCGGCGTGGCCGCGTCAGGCGATGGCCGTGGCAACCACGCATGATATGCCAACGCTA
>Ga0308158_10004303_pt1 | contig 12084 bp, 7 predicted proteins | sample PhyBR2_FD_201038 | JGI IMG/M metagenome (GOLD analysis project Ga0308158, IMG submission 201038) | Phyllosphere microbial communities from UC Gill Tract Community Farm, Albany, California, United States - DLSLB.R2 | ecosystem: Host-associated > Plants > Phyllosphere > Unclassified | place: USA...
CTGTTCGCCGAGCAGCTCAAACCGCTGGGTGACGCTTTCATCAAGCTGGTGAAGATGATCATCGCGCCGGTGATTTTCCTGACCATCGTCACCGGCATCGCCGGGATGACCCACCTGCGCAGCGTTGGCCGGGTGTTTGCCAAGGCGATGGCCTATTTCATGTTCTTCTCCACCCTGGCACTGGTGGTCGGCATGGTGGTGGCGCATGTGGTGCAGCCCGGCGCCGGCATGAACATCAATCCTGCTGATCTGGACCAGAGTGCGGTGGATGGCTACGTGCAGCGCTCGCATGAGCTGAGCCTGGTCGGCTTTGCGCTGGACATCATTCCCAGGACCCTGCTCAGCCCCTTCGTTGGCGACAACATCCTGCAGGTGCTGTTCGTGGCCGTGCTGTTCGGCATCGCCCTGGCCTCGGTTGGCGAGAAAGGACGGCCGGTGCTGGCCCTGCTGGAAGCGCTGACGAGCCCGGTGTTCAAACTGGTGCACCTGCTGATGAAGGCTGCGCCGATCGGTGCGTTCGGCGCCATCGCCTTCACCATTGGCAAGTACGGCATCGCCTCGCTGGTCAACCTGGCCTGGCTGGTGGGCGCGTTCTACCTGACCTCGCTGCTGTTCGTGGTGGTGGTGCTGGGCGCGGTGGCCCGCGTCTGCGGGTTCTCGGTATTCCAGCTGGCCCGCTACCTGAAGGCCGAACTGCTGCTGGTACTGGGCACCTCCTCATCCGAATCGGCGCTGCCCTCGCTGATGGAGAAGATGGAGCGGGCCGGCTGCAGCAAGTCCGTCGTCGGCCTGGTGGTGCCTACCGGCTACTCGTTCAACCTGGATGGCACCAACATCTATATGACCCTGGCGGCATTGTTCATCGCCCAGGCCACCAACACCGAACTGAGCCTTGGCCACCAGATCGCGCTGTTGCTGGTGGCCATGCTCAGCTCCAAGGGCGCGGCCGGGGTTACCGGTGCGGGATTCATCACCCTGGCCGCGACCTTGGCGGTGGTGCCGGAGGTGCCGGTGGCGGGCATGGCGTTGATCCTGGGCGTGGACCGCTTCATGAGTGAATGCCGTTCGTTGACCAATTTCATCGGCAACGCCGTGGCGACGGTGGTGGTTTCGCGCTGGGAGGGGGCGCTGGATCGGCAGCGCCTGGCACTGGTGCTCGCCGGCATGGAGCCGTCGGAACTGCCGCCTTCGCAGACGACGAGGGCCTGAGCTTTACCTGTGTGTGTGTGCGTTTTTGCGCGGGGCTCGCAACCGAGTAGGCGGCCCCGCGACTTTTTTACCGTCCCGAGCCTGTCATCCCCAGGGCGGAGACTTGCACACATGCGGTTGCGTGGAAGGATCGGAATTGTGCGGTTGCAGCATGACTGCGACAGCATAGCGACAGGTCCAGCCGCCTTAACGGCGTTATCATCTCCCGTCCTTCTTGCCCATTAGCGCTCACAACTCGATGTCCAACGAAGATTTCAAGCAGGCCGCCCTCGAATATCACCGGATGTCGCCGCCCGGCAAGATCAAGGTGGTGGCTACCAAGCCCATGTTGACCCAGCGTGACCTGTCGCTGGCGTATTCGCCGGGTGTGGCACATGCCTGCGAAGCGATCATGGAAGACCCGGCCATGGCCAGCGAGATGACCGCGCGCGGCAATCTGGTTGGCGTGATCACCAACGGCACCGCCGTGCTGGGCCTGGGCAATATCGGCCCGCTGGCCGGCAAGCCGGTGATGGAAGGCAAGGGTGTGCTGTTCCAGAAGTTCGCCGGCATCGATGTGTTCGATATCGAAGTCAATGAGAACGACCCGGACAAGCTGGTCGAGATCATCGCCTCGCTGGAGCCGACCTTCGGCGGCATCAACCTGGAAGACATCAAGGCACCGGAGTGCTTCGTCGTCGAGCGCAAGCTGCGCGAGCGGATGAACATCCCGGTGTTCCATGACGACCAGCACGGCACCGCGATCATCGTCGGTGCTGCCGTGCTCAACGCCATGGTGATCACCGGCAAGAAGATCGAAGAGGTCAAGCTGGCCACCACCGGCATGGGCGCGGCGGGTATTTCCTGCGTCAATATGCTGGTTTCGTTGGGTTTGAAGCCGGAAAACATCCTGGCCTACGACCGCGACGGCGTGATCCACACCGGCCGTACCGACCTGGACCCGGAAAAGGCCCGCTACGCCCGCGATACCGACAAGCGCACGCTGGCCGAGATCGTTGATGGTGCGGACATCTTCCTGGGCCTGTCGGCCGGCGGCATCCTCAGCAAGGACATGGTCGCCAGCATGGCGCGTGATCCGGTGATCTTCGCCCTGGCCAATCCCTACCCGGAAATCCTGCCGGAAGATGCCAACGCGGTGCGCCCGGACATCATCATGGGCACCGGCCGTTCGGATTACCCGAACCAGGTCAACAACGCGCTGTGCTTCCCCTACCTGTTCCGCGGTGCGCTGGACGTGGGCGCGACCACCATCAACGAAGAAATGAAGGTCGCCTGCGTGCGCGCGATTGCCGCGCTGGCGCGCAAGGAAGCGTCCGACCTGGGCTCGGCCTACGGCGGCGAGGTCCCCAGCTTCGGCCGTGACTATGTGATTCCGCGTCCGTTCGACCGGCGCCTGCTGGTCGAGCTGTCCTCGGCCGTGGCGCAGGCGGCGATGGACTCGGGCGTGGCGACCCGCCCGATCGCCGATATGGCGGCCTATCGCGACAAGCTGGCCCAGTTCGTCTACCGCACCAGTCTGTTCATGAAGCCGGTCTATGACCGCGCGCGCTCGGACAAGCAGCGCGTGGTCTACGCCGAGGGTGAGGAAGAGGTGGTGCTGCAGGCGGTGCAGAACGTGATCGACGAAGGCGTGGCCTTCCCGATCCTGATCGGCCGTCCGGACGTGATCGAGGCCCGCATCGAGCGGCTGGCCTTGCGCATGCGCGCCGGTGTCGATTTTGAAATCACCAATATCAACGACGATCCGCGCTTCAACGAGTACTGGCAGTACTACCACGAGATGACCGGCCGCAAGGGCGTCACCGTGGCCGCGGCCAAGAACCTGATGCGCTCGCGTCCTACCCTGATCGCGGCGGTGATGGTGGCCCGCGGTGAGGCCGATGCGATGCTGTCGGGCCTGGTTGGCCGCTTCCACAAGAAGCTCGGCTATGTGCGCAGCGTGATCCCGCTGGAATCCAAGGTCAGCTCGACCTCGGCCATGACCGGCGTGATCAACAACCAGGGCGTGTTCTTCTTCGTCGACACCCATGTGCAGGAAGACCCGAGCGTCGAGCAGATCGTCGAATCCACGCTGCAGGCGGCCTACCGCATGAAGCTGTTCGGCATCGAGCCGAAGATCGCGCTGCTGTCGCATTCCAACTTTGGCAGCCACGATTCCAAGGACGCGCTGAAGATGCGCCAGGTACGTGAGGCGCTGCTCAAGCGCAACCCGCGCCTGAACGTGGACGGCGAAATGCAGGGTGACACCGCATGGGATGAGGCATTGCGCGAGAAATTGCTGCCCAACAGCACGCTCAAGGGCCGTGCCAACCTGTTCGTGCTGCCCAACCTGGAAGCGGCCAACATCGCCTACAACCTGGTGCGCGTGTTCACCAACGGCGTTGCGATCGGACCGATCCTGATGGGCATGACCAAACCGGTGCACATCCTCACCAGCAGTGCCAGTTCGCGCCGCGTGCTGAACATGACCGCGATTGCCGCGGTGGATGCGCAGATCCGCAAGCAGATGGAAGCCGAACGCGCAGGTTGATTGCCAACCCGCATGCGTCAAAGCAGAGCCGGCCTTGCGCCGGCTTTTCTTTTGCTGGTGATGCGAGAACTGCCGATCTTTTGTAGGAGCGGCGTCAGCCGCGAAGCAGGCGCTCCGTCAGATGGAAGAATTGCCTGATACCTTGGGAATGCCAGGTTCGCGGCTGACGCCGCTCCCACAATCAATGGCATGTGTATCGGACAGGCGGCGCCGGTTGAATTCCCGGTCGCCGCCAAGCATCAGAACTGTGGAATCTTCTGCGCCTCCACTATCTGCAATACGAGTTTGCGGGTAGCTGCGCGGCAGGAGCGATAGGCCAGCAACAACCTCCGCTCCGACGGGTCATCCACCAGCTCTGCGTTTTCGCTGGGGATCGCCGCGGAGATTGCATCCAGTTCCCCGCGTCCTGTCGCCAGCCATTCAAATGAAACGTCGGTCACCAGTGCGATGGTGATCAGACGCATCGTGCTGGGTGATATGCCCGTCGGACTTTCCCAGTTACCCACCGCGCTACGGCTTACTTTCAGTTGGCTGGCCAACTCCGCCTGCGTCATCTTCATCTTCCTCCGCGCTTTGCGGATTCGGATTCCCAGATGGTCATGCATAAATTTCTCCTCGAGCGTTGACCATGAGAGCCGACCAAAAGCCTAAGCCATTGCGAGCTTGCGCAGTCGGCAAAGACTTATTGTCAATGTTCATTACGTCCGTGGATTATCCGAACGAAACTCGTCATCGATATTGACGACTTTTGCCAATGTAACTTGCAACTGCTGCCCGTGTTGTTTGATGTCGCTAGGCTGCACTGCGAGCTGCGAAACCAATGGGATTTCCTTGGGAAAACGCTGATAGCTTGATTGGCTTTTGTCTTATGCGTTTAACTGCTGGTGCATGTGTGTCGCAAACCGAATCGAATGAAAAGCTGCAGGCTGTCGATCAATGCAGGTGGGCGCGGATGGGGTTCAAAGGGTCTGCAAAACTGTATGCATGTGCCGCGGGTACATTCGCACTATTGGTCGTCGGGTGGGGCGTACTTTCCATTCGCACGGACAACGACTTGGCCGCTATTGCGGGTCGGCTGGTGCCGGTGCAGGGGATGGCGACGGTGGTGGCGCCGGTGGGCGGGGTGGTCCGCTGGCTGGATGTCGATGATGGCAAGCGGGTGGTGGAGGGGGACACGCTGGCATTGGTGGTCAGCCAGCGGACGATGCCCGAGATCGGTGATGCCAAAGTAGCGCTGGAGCTTGGGCTGCAGCAGCGCGAAGACAGCATCGCACTGGCGCGCGATGCGCTGAAGGAGCAGTTGGCGGCACAGGCTGCAGGCCTGCACGAGCAGATGCAGGCGGCACGCATCGAGGCCCGGCAGATCGGATTGGAGATCGCCACCCGTTGCGAGCAGATACGCATCGCCGACGCCGTGCTGGTCCGTCTGCGGGAAGCCGCGGGCTCATCGGTGGCCGGGTTTGCCGCGGCAGAGCAACAGGAGGCGCTGCTGCTCGATTACACGGTGCAGTTGCAGTCGCTGCGTCGACAACAGGCTGCCGCGCAGCGCCTGATCGCGCAGTTGAAGCAGGCCATGCAGGAGCTGCCGGGGCGGCACAAGGCCAATGAAGCCACCTACGCGGAGCATCTGGCGCAACTGCGCCTGGATCAGGTTGAGAACGAGGCCAATGCCGCTTTGCTGGTGAAGGCGCCGGTTGATGGCGTGGTGGTTGCGCGGCTGGTCAAGCCGGGGCAGTCGGTCCACCCTGGCCAGCCGCTGCTCAGTGTATTGCCCGGCGATGGTCGGCTCGAGGCCGAGTTGATGGTGCCCGGGCGCGTGATTGGCGCGCTGGCGCCCGGTGATCGTGTCGTGCTGCGCTATCAGGCGTTTCCGCATCAGAAGTTCGGTGCACAGCACGGCACCATCGCCCACATCAGCCGCACTGCAGTGGACAGTGAAGAGGCGAGCTTCACACCCAAAGTGCCGGTGATGAGGGAGGCGTTCTATCGCGTCACCGTCGAGTTGGCCGATCAGGCCATTCTTGCCCATGGCCGGCTGGAGCCGCTCAAACCCGGCATGATGCTGGATGCGCTGGTCAGCGGCGAGCATGAGCCGCTGAGCGATCGCCTGTTGCAGCCGGTGTATTCGCTTGGGGGCTGGCTGGGTGGGCGTTGAGGTCGCCAGCCGCGCCGGCGGGTGCTGTTGGCAGGCGGGTGCGGTCGCCACAGCGCCAAGGCCGGGATGCCACCACATCACCGGGTTTTGCGATGATGGGCAGTGCTGCCTGGCGTACGCGGGTGCGATGCAGGGAAGGTGATGTGCATGGATTCGGGTATTGATCGCAAACTGCCGAGGGCTGGATTCCGATGATGAAGCGTTTTTGTTGTTCCCTGGCCGTGGCCCTGTCGCTGGCGGTGGTACCACTGGCACAGGCGAGCCGGGCCAGCGCCGACCTGCCCGGCGGCGTGCAGGCCGGGCCCTGCGTCGAAGGCGTCTGCGAATACCGCCTGCAGAACGGTCTGCGGGTGCTGCTGTTCGCCGATGCCAGCAAACCGACGGTGACCGTCAATCTGGTCTATGGCGTTGGTTCATTGCACGAAAACTATGGTGAAACCGGCATGGCGCACCTGCTTGAACACCTGTTGTTCAAAGGCACGCCGAAGCACCCGGATATTCCGGGCGAAATGCAGCAGCGCGGGATCAGCAAGAACGCGACCACCTCGCTGGACCGCACCAATTACTTCGCTTCGTTTCCGGCAAATGACGAGACGCTCGACTGGGTGCTGGGGATGGAGGCCGACCGCATGCTCAACGCCAACGTGGCCAAGGTCGACCTCGACAGCGAGATGACGGTGGTCCGCAATGAAATGGAAGCCGGTGACAACAATCCGGTCGGCGTGCTGATGAAACGCATGCGTTCGGTGGCGTTCGATTGGCACAACTACGCGAACATGCCGATCGGCGCACGCTCGGACGTCGAGAATGTTCCTATCGAGAACCTCAAGGCGTTCTATCGCACCTGGTACCAGCCGGACAACGCCTTGCTTATCGTTGCCGGCCGCATTGACGCCGCGCGGGCGCTGGCCCGGGTGGCCGCGCATTTCGCACCGCTGAAAAAGCCCATGCGGACCTTGCCCGGCTTCCACACCGTTGAACCGGTGCAGGACGGCGAGCGCGAAGTCAGCGTGCGCCGTAGCAGTGAGCTGTCGCTGGTTGCCGCCAGCTATCACGTGCCGGCGCTGGCGCAGGCTGACAACGCGCCGCTGACGGTGCTGGGCAATGTGCTGGGAGACAACCCCAATGGCCGCCTTTACAAGGCGATGATGGAAACCAGGCTGGCCGCCTTTGCCACCGCCAGCAGCGAGACCCTGCATGATCCTGGCTTGTTCACCCTGATGTCGGTGCTGCCCAAGGACGGCGACCCGGACAAGGTGGAGGCCGAGTTGTTGAAGCAGGCAGAAGCCATCGCCGCGGCGCCGATCACCGAGGCGGAAGTGACGGCTGCCAAACAGCGTATCGCCAATGCCATCGACAAGCGCGCCAGTGACGTCAATGCGATGGCGATGGCATTGTCCGAATACCAGGCCGCCGGCGACTGGCGCCTGCTGTTCGTGCAGCGCGATGCAATCGAAGGCGTGACTGCTGCCGATGTAAATCGTGTTGCAGCGGCCTACCTGAAGCCGCAGAACCGTACGCTCGGCCGCTTTGTGCCGACTGCCGTACCGGACCGCGCAATGATTCCCGCCGCGCCCGCCGTTGCGGCCCTGGTGGATGGCTACAAGGGCCGAGCGGCAGTCAGCGCAGGTGAAGCGTTTGATCCCAGCGTGGAGAACATCGCCGCGCGTACCGAGAGTTTTGTCATCGGCGACGGCCTGCGGGTTTCATTGCTGCCCAAGCGTAATCGCGGGCAGACGGTAGCGTTGACGGCGACGTTCCGCTTCGCCGACGAGCAGGCCATTACCGGGCGCAGCGAGGCCGGTAGCTGGGTAGGACCGATGCTGATGGCGGGCAGCAAGCGTCTGGATCGTGGCCAGATCGCCGCCCGCTTTGATGCGCTCAATACCCAGGCGCAGGTGAGCGGTGGCATGCAGGGTGCCAGTATCGGCCTCAACGGAAAGCGCGAAAGCTTGGCCGAGGCCCTGCGACTGGCAGCCGACGTGCTGCGCAACCCTGCATTCCCGCAGGCCGAGTTCGAGCAGCTGCGGCTGCAGGCGATCACCGGGCTGGAGTTCCAGCGCAAGGAGCCGGGAACCCAGGCATCGCTGGCCTTGAGCCAGTATTTCGATCCGTGGCCGGTTGGGCACCCGCTGCACGTGCAATCGATCGACGAGTCACTGGCCCGATTGAAGGCGCTCAAGCTGGAGGACGTGCGTGCTTATCACAGGGATTTCTACGGCACTGCGGAAGGTGAGATCGCGGTGGTTGGCGATTTCGATCCAGTGACATTGAAAACCGAGTTGCAGGCTTTGTTCGCCGACTGGAAGTCGCCCAAGCCCTATGCGCCGATCAGCACCCATTACCGGGATGTCGCGGCCACGCATGAACGCTTCGTCACTCCTGACAAGCCCAATGCGGTACTGCTGGCGCGGCAGAACATCTCGATCAATCTGGCTGATGCGGACTTCCCGGCGCTGAACATCGCCGTCGCCATCCTCGGTGGCGACCCGCTCAAGGCGCGCCTGGGCGATCGCATCCGCCAGCAGGATGGCCTGAGTTACAACGTCGGTGCCGGGCTGAGTGCCGACGAAAGTCGCACGGGCCGTGATGACAACGGCAGCCTGAGCATCCAGGCCATCGCTGCGCCGGAAAACATGGGCAAGCTGGAGGCGGCGTTGCGTGAGGAGCTGGCCCGGCTGGTCGCCGACGGCATCACTGCGGAGGAGCTGCGCAGCGCGGTGGCTGAGAAAAAGGTGGCGCGCGAGCAGTCGCGCGCGGCCGACGGCGCCATTGCAGGGCTGTTGAGCGACCATCTGTACTACGGGCGCGACATGTCGTTTGAAGCGCAACGTGATGCCGCCTACCAGGCGCTGACGGTGGAACAGGTCAATGCCGCCATCCGCAAACACCTCAAGCCCGAGCGGCTTAGTGTGTTTGTCGCCGGGGACTTCAAGTAACGTCGGCACAGGGCAAGCTGGCAACGGGGTGGTCGGCGGTCGCCCCGTTGCTGGCTGCAACCGGCGGCACTCAGCGTGGGTGACGGGCCAGCGCCGTTGTTTTGACCGACAGGATCGCTACCCGGTCGGCCCACAGCGACACCAGCAGCCGGGCAGGGCGGGCTTGGCCGGCTGCGTTGGGGTTGTCGCCGGCTTTTTGCCGCATCCGGATGCTTCGAAGCGGCTGCATCGGCCCGGCGCTGCTAGAATTGCGCAGTCCTGGTTTTTTTCGTGAATGACGCCATGAGCCATACCGCCACCGCGCCCGCCAATGCCGAGAAGCGTTACACCGTGCACCGCGCCGACCTGCCGCTGAGCTGCCCGACGCCGGAAATGGCGCTGTGGAACTCGCATCCGCGGGTTTACCTGCCGATCGAGAACGAACCCAATGGCGAGGCTGCCTGCCCGTATTGCGGTTCGGTGTTCGTCCTGGCCGACTGATCGTTGACCGATGCGCCGTTTGACGGTGGTGCAGTTGCTGCCTGCGCTGCATTCCGGCGGCGTCGAGCGTTCAACCCTGGAAATTGCTGCTGCACTGGTGTCCGCCGGACACCGGGCCATTGTCGTGTCCGCCGGTGGCCGCCTGCTGCAGCCCTTGCTGGACAGTGGTGCCGAGCATCTGACCCTGGACATCGGCCGCAAGTCGCTGCTGACCCTGCGGCACGTGGCCTCGCTGCGGCGCCTGTTCAGGGAAACCGGTGCCGACATCGTGCATGCCCGTTCGCGCTTGCCGGCCTGGCTGGGCTGGTATGCGTTGCGCGGCATGCCAGCGAGCCAACGGCCGCACTGGATGACCACCATGCACGGGCTGAATTCGCCCGGCCGCTACAGCGGCATCATGGCCAGTGGCGAACGGGTGGTCTGCGTATCGCAGACCGTGCGTGACTATCTGCTGCAGCACTACCGGCAGACCGATCCGGGCAGGCTGCGGGTGATTCCGCGCGGCGTGGACGTAGGCCAGTTCCCGCGCGTGGAGCGCAGCGACCGCCGGCCGCGGCTTGCGGTGGCGGCACTGCATCCCTCCCTGGCGGTGGCGGTACCGCTGTTGCTGCTGCCCGGGCGCGGCACCCGCCTGAAGGGACATGCGCATGCCTTGCATCTGCTGGCGGCGCTGCAACGCGAGGGCCAACCCGCGGTGCTGTGGATGCCGGGCGTACGCGAGCCGGGCCGCGAAACCTATGTGCGCGAGCTGGAGCAACTGGCAGGAACGCTGGGGGTGGCCGAACAGGTAGTGCTGAGCGAACCCACAGCCCGCATCGCCGAGGCCTATGCCGCCAGCGATCTGGTCCTGCAGTTGTCGGATAAACCGGAGGCGTTTGGCCGTACCGTACTGGAAGCGCTGTCGGTTGGCCGTCCTGTGGTCGGCTGGAACCATGGCGGCGTGGGCGAACTGCTTGGCCAGCTGCAGCCCTCCGGTGCGGTCGCCCAGGGCGACATGCAGCAGCTGACGCAAAGCGCGCTGCAGCTGCTGCAAGACCCACCATCCCTTCCCCGACGCATCCCCTATACGTTGCAGTCGATGCAGCGTGCGACCCTGGACGTCTATGCAGAACTTGCTGGCTGATCCGTCCCCTGCAGTGGCTCCGCGCCAGCCAGGCTGGTGGGCGCCGATCTGGGTGATCGCCTATGTCGCATTGTTGCCGTTGCCGGGTATCGCCGAATCGGTGCTGGTGCTGGGCGCCTTGTTTACCGTGGTGCGCCTGTTGCTGCTGCGGTTGCGCAAGGGAGGCGGCATCCGCAGCCTGCTGGGTGTGCCGGCGTTGGCGCTGACCAGCGTGTTGTTCTGCGCGTATTGGCTGCCGCAACTTGGTTCGGCGATAGGCGCGGAGGATCCGGGGAAAGTCTGGGGCAAGGTCGCCGGCGGGCTGCGCTATCTGCCTTTCATGTGGTTGGTGGCGATAGCCGTGGGTACACCCCGGCGGCGCAACACCACCTTCAGCGGGCTGGCGTTGATCAGCGGGTTGTGGACGCTGGATGCATTGCTGCAGGCCGGTAGTGGGACCAGCCCCCTGTTCTGGAGCCTGGATCAACTCAAGTGGCTGAGCAGCGGGCATGGGCTGTGCTCATTGGACGAGGTCGCGGCAGCCGACCGCCTGCCAGGCATCTTCGGCCCCTGCAATCTGAAGTTCGGCCAGGTGCTGGCCAGTCTGTCGCCGTTCCTGCTGTTCCTGGCCGGCGCGCGTCTCGGCCGTGGGGGCTGGTTGTTGGCCGCCGCGGCGGTTGGCGCGGTGCTGGTGCTCGCCGGTTCGCGCGCTTCGCTGATCACCTATGCGCTGGTTCTGCTGATCTCCGGCTGGCGCCTGCTGGGAACGAAATGGCTGCTGCTGGTGATGCTGGCGGCGGTTGTCGGCATTGGCGCGCTGGCGGGCGGCTCGGCACAGGTGCGCGAACGTTTTGCGCGCACGGCGATGGCATTCGGCGGCGGTGCGGAGGGGCTGAACGAAGCCCTGTCCGGGCGCGGCCAGATCTGGTCCGCGGCCTTGTGCATGGTGCGCGAGCACCCGCTCAACGGGGTGGGGGCGCGCGGTTTTCGTGATGCCTACCCGGGCTGCAATCCAACCCCGGCGCAGGATCCGGTGTGGGGCGAGGGCCCGGCGCTGCACGCCCACCAGATCGTCCTGGAAATCCTTGCTGAAACCGGTGTGCTGGGCCTGCTGCTATGGATTGCCGGTGCGGCGATGGCCTTGCGGGCCTGGATCTATTCCGGCCCGCAGGCGCGTGATCGCGCGCGTCCGGCAGCGCTGGCCTTGCTGGTGACGGTATTCCCGCTCAATACCCATCTGGCGTTCTACTCCGCATTCTGGGGTGGCGTGACGGTATTGCTGGCGGCGCTGTATGCCGGTGCGCTGCTGGCCGAAACCGACGGGCAGGACCCTTGAGCCAGTCGGCGGTTGCGGTGTAGCCCGGCTCAATCGTAGAAGTGGCTGCGGCCTTCGGGCTGGCGCTTGAAACGACGGTGGATCCACAGGTACTGGTCCGGTGCCTCGCGCACCATCTGCTCGATCGCGGCGTTGACCTGGGCGGTATCGGCAACGGCATCGTCGGTGGGAAAGCCGGGCAGGGGCGGGGCGATCTTCAGCACATAGCCACTGCCGACGCGGCGATGGAAGTACGGCACCACTGCGCAGCCGGTCATCCGCGCGAACTGATGGGTGGCGGTGATGGTGGATGCGGGCATGCCGAAGAACGGCACGAAGACCGAATCCTTGCCG